>WNFH01000992.1_pt1 | contig 18904 bp, 13 predicted proteins | sample 5400411 | NCBI WGS metagenome assembly WNFH01 (sample SAMN13153347, study PRJNA577476) | soil metagenome | isolation source: 200 cm saprolite under Douglas fir tree site 2 hole 3 | place: USA:California | collected 2015-04-18
AGGAATAGACGCTGGAGGCGAAAATGAGTAGGAGAATTCCGCAGGATGTGATCGTATATCTCATGTGTCAGGGGAAATAGCGCAACGGTGGCAAAGATTCCAAGCTGGTCGGATGATTGCTCCAATAGACAAGCTAGTTGACAATAACGTATAATTGCAGCATACACTTCAGATAAATGATATCCCAACCTTTTCATGCTCAAGTTGTAGTAGTGCGAAATTCAAGTGAAAGATATGGAATAGTTCATGGAGGAAGAGCATGGAAGAACCTGTCAAATCTCGTAATTTCAGCCTGGCTTTCGAGCAAATGTGCAATTTTGCGGCCATAGCAAAAACCCAGGACGCAGACGAGACTTTAAGGCAATTGATACTACTTTGTCTTGTGATTCTACCAGGGGAAAAGTTCGAGAACGCTGCGCAGATAATGGAGGCCATGACCCTTTTCGGTTTGCAGTTTCCAGAATACCAGGTCCAGGCAGGGCTTGAGCGGCTGATAGTACAGGGCAAGATTCAACACCCGGCGAATACCTATTTCACGCTTCCCGACCAGGATCGCAAACAACTGCAAGTACGTATTGATGAAGCGAAGGCACTTGAGAACAGGGTGAAAGAAGAATGGTTAGAAGAAATTGCAAGAACGTTTCCGATCCTGTCTCCTGACCAGACATGGAAAGGATTGCAAGGCCATCTTTCCAGAGTGTTCCGGATTCACGGCATTCAAACGGCAGCACTTTTTGACCCCTCGTTCTACACTCCTCCCGAACAAGTAGAAAACCTTGCCTTACTGCTTAATGATGCGCTTAAGGATACATTTGCTCCGGAGCAACGAGCAACTGCAAGGGAGGCTATTTCTGGATTTCTCGAGAGTGTGGGAGATCATGCCGAGCGGACCAGGTATATTGCGCAACTCGGCGAAGGTGTGTTTACTTACTTCTCATTGACAATTGAGCCGAATGTAGCACAGCATTTCCACAAAAAGCTGAATCCGCTTACGCTTTTCTTCGACACGAATTTTTTATTCGTCATTCTCAATTTACAAACGGCCAAATCGTATGAAGCATCCAATGAGCTACTGCACATCACGGAGAAGTACAAGCTTCCTTTCAAGCTGCGCTATCACCCGGCAACCGAGCATGAAATGAGGACAACGATTGCTTACTACGGTGCTCAACTCCGCTCAGGCCATGCCAGCCCGGTACCGTCGAGTATTGAGATGGAATACCACCGGCGAAACGCCGCAACCGGGATTGATGTCGATACTTTCCTTAAACCGTATGAGCACGTGGATTTCATCCTGAAAAGCAAAAACATTTTGATTCACAGGATGCAAGCAGAACGGCGGCGCGAACATGCCTATTTCCTACAGGAATATAAGAAATTCCTGGAAACCAGGGGCAAGTTCAAGCCGGATGAGATGCTGGACCACGATATTACACTACTGGACGCGGTACATCAATTAAGGACAAAAGCTAAGTCTTCACTTGAAGCCGGCGCACTGCTGATTACCTGGGATAAATTCTTGTACATGTTCGATTGGCAAACCAGTCGAGCGCAGGGTCACCCGGCATGTGTGGTGCTGCCAGATCAATTCATGCAGGTCTTGCATCCCTTTGTACCCTCGGACTCAGATTTTGACCGGTCATTTGCCGAGGCCTTTACTATCCCGGAATTTCGAGCTATCGATAGCAAGGTTTCCGAGGCGCAACGTCAATTTATTAGTTACCTGAATGCATACGAACCTTTCCCCGAGGAAACTGCTGCCAGGTTGCTCACCAACAGCTTGCTGATAGACCGCCTTCACAAGGCAGAGAATGACGAGCACTACCAAAAAACCGTGGAGTCAGCAATGTCACACGAAAATGCATCATCTCTGGAAGAGAAGGCTGCATTGGCAAAGCTACTTGAGCATGAGAGAGCGGAACGAGTTGCTAAAGAGAAGCAACTCGAGCAAGAAAGAAGCGAAACCGAGAAGTTGAAAACAAGAGCAGAACAGGCGGAACAGCTTCTACGCCAGATGGAAAAAGAGGTGGCGTCACTCAAAAAGCAGGCTGGACGACAGGGTCCCGGGGAAGCAAAGCAGCAAAAAGAGCAGAGGGAACAGGCTCTTGAGATAGCGAGAAGGGAACAACGGGCCAGGGAGGAGGCGGAGAAACGAGCAGAACTGGAGGCACTGCTAAGACGAGAAACTGAACGGAAAGTGCATATGTATGCCTGGGTTGCCTCATTTGCCATAAGCCTTATACTGATTGTGATATTTGAGCTATGTATTAAGTTTATCGAAGAACCCTGGTTTATTCAACACCAGGGGAAGTACGGGCTACAAATTGCCATTGATACTCTTTTCCTCTTTACCACTACGGGCTTCTTCCATCCACACCTGCGTAATTTGCTCTGGGGAGCAGGAGCACTCGCACTCTTGAGCACTGTCCTACAGTTGCTATGAGGGGTTTAATAGCTCCACTTTTCTGCTTTATCCAATACAAGATAAGGGGGTACTCTGGTTCATTGTTTATCTATCCGCATCACAGCTTCTAACGGGGGGCGATGCAAGCATCCCCTCCCTTCCCCACACCACCCCCGCCCCTACGCGATAGGGATCGCAGCTGCTCTTCCCATATGGGTTGACAATCTGCGCCAGAAAATCTATAATACGGGTAGTTAAATCCGAGTGCGTAAGTAAGGATTAGCAGGAAGCGGTAGGCTTCCCAGACACATATTACCAGGTACTATCCTGTGCAGATGGAGTAAATTCTATGAGTCAGGTATTCGATGTGGATCAACAGACGTATAGCCCTGGGTTCCATGTTCCCGAAAACTATGCGTTTAAGTCCGAAAAGGGACTGAGCCGCAAAGTTGTTGAGCAAATCTCCGAGATGAAAGGCGAACCTGATTGGATGCGCAAGTTCCGCCTCAAGAGCCTGGAACTCTTCGAGAAACGCCCAATGCCCACCTGGGGCGCCGACCTATCGGGAATCAATTTCGACGACATTTACTATTATATCAAGCCGGTACAGGAGCAGGGTAAGACGTGGGACGAAGTTCCTGCTGAGATTAAAGAGACGTTTGATCGCCTGGGTATTCCCCAGGCCGAGCGCAAGTTCCTGGCAGGCGTGACTGCTCAATACGAGAGTGAGGCTGTCTACCACAAGGTGCGCGAAGACCTTGAGAAGATAGGCGTTATCTTTACCGATATGGACACAGCCCTGCGCCTGTATCCAGACCTCTTGAAGGAACACTTTGGCACGATCATTCCTCCATCAGATAATAAGTTCGCCTCGCTGAACAGCGCTGTATGGAGTGGCGGCAGCTTCGTGTACGTGCCGGAGGGCGTGCGAGTGGAGATCCCATTGCAGGCCTACTTCCGCATTAATGCACAGAACATGGGCCAGTTCGAGCGTACGCTGATTATTGCTGCCCCTGGTTCCTATGTACACTACGTTGAAGGCTGCACCGCGCCAACCTACGCCAGCGATAGCCTGCACAGCGCTGTTGTGGAAATCAAAGTGCAGAAGGGCGCTCGTGTACGCTATACGACCATTCAGAACTGGTCGAAGAATGTGTACAACCTGGTGACCAAGCGTGCTGCTGCCTATGGTGATGCAACGATGGAATGGGTCGATGGCAACCTGGGATCGAAAGTCACCATGAAGTATCCGGCAGTGCTGTTGATGGAGCCGGGCGCGCGCGGCGATATCCTTTCGGTCGCGTTTGCTTCCAATGGTATGCACCAGGATGCTGGCGCGAAGGTCACGCATCTCGCGCCGCACACGACCTCACAGATCCTGTCGAAGTCGGTCTCGAAGGGCACCGGGCGCGCTTCGTATCGAGGTCTGGTGCGTGTCAATACTGGCGCGCACCACACGAAGTCCAGTGTGCGCTGTGACGCGCTCCTGCTGGACGAGAATGCCCGTACGGACACCTACCCGACCATTCGCGTTGAAGAGAACCAGACCGAAATTGGCCACGAGGCGACCGTTTCGAAGGTCGGCGATGATCAGCTCTTCTATCTGATGAGCCGCGGCCTGGACGAGTCGGAAGCCTACTCGCTGATCGTGAACGGTTTCATCGAGCCGATCACGAAGGAACTCCCGATGGAGTACGCGGTTGAGTTGAACCGCCTGATCCAGTTGGAGATGTCGGGCAGCGTGGGTTAGGCCGATGCGAGGCTACAATCAGTAGAGCATAAAAAGGTGTCACCAGACCTGGTGACACCCTTTTATTTTCTCCCTTGCTGCCGGTATGTATGCCGCACATTGTGTTCACGCCCCCAGGCGCCGGCGGATACACTTCACCTCCTTCAAAAGCGGTGCTGACAGATCTATAGCGCGACAATCTTGAAACTGCTCATTTCAATTTGAGCGTTAGCACACCACAATCCCACTTCTCCAGCAGAGATGAATCTATTATCAACTACACTGACGACGGCTGTACCATCTATCAAGAAGGTAATGGTATTACCCTTGACTTCAGCACGATAGACGTGAAAATTCGTGCCGGGGGTAAAAGGAGCGTTTTTCAGTACATCTCCTTGAACAACAGCAATCTCTGCCCCGCTAGTAGCGTCTATATAGATCGAGTATCCTGTTTCAGTAGGTGAAGATCGAACCCCTCGCACATTTATGCCGAAACCCGAGTAATTGTCACCGAGATTTACCACCTGAATCCTGGCTTCCACAGCGTAGTCCATTGTTTTTGGCTGACAAGAGGCTGGAGCGACGAGTGTTGGCCTTCCATTATAACCGCCATTTGTGCCGTCATTCAGCAGCATGTTGTTGAGCTGTTTCCAGCCACTTTTGAGAGACCAACCCTTCCAGCTGTCGGTACTGCTTGATTGACACACCACGACCTCTGATTTGGGGTGCGGAAGAGAGAAGGTGTTGTAAGCAAAAATGAGCAGGAGCACTACGAACGCAGCAGCGATAATTTGCCAGAGATGGCGCCGCCAGAAAGGCCCTGGGCGTGGATAGTCCTTGCTTTCTTTGCCGCCAAACTTGTTATTTCCGTCATCCATATACTCTCTCCTAAAAGAGCAACCTACCTCCCTGCATTTCCAAACACTGATTGCAAAATAGCGATAGCGATATCGTGATGAGCGGTACGGATAGGTAAGGGCTTACGCCCTTTCCCCCCGTCCAAACGCAGCGGGCGAGTTTCCCCGCACTGCGCTTTCCAGTACTCGGATCAACACCGTCAGGTGTCCCTGGGTGTGGGTCGAAGGATGAGGTTTCCCTCCAGAGCGCACCAGTAAGAGCACAGCACAACCCGTTGCATGAAGTCCCCCGCTCTGCCGGAGAACAAGGCCCCACTCCTCTTCCCGTCATTTGCCTTCTCTGGTCAATCCCTTTCTTCCCGCTTCAGGTTCCTTTCCCTGGCGGACCTTCACCATGTCTCTGCCATTACAGCAGAGCATTGGGCTACTACGCCGCCTCCGCCCTCTCTTCCACACGCGAGCATGCTCGCGTCCCCTTGTGAGGCAAGGTGGCTTGAGAGTTCCCCAGTTCCAGTCAGAAAGCTGAGAGTACCTCGTAGCTGCCTGCTCTACGCCGGGTGAATCAGAGACAACCTGTGCACGTACTGCCGAAACGGCACACCCCTCACCATCCCTTTTGGGCCAGGTGTATCAGCCACTTTCACCTGTTGTGAGTAACGACGCCTCAAACGCAGGTTTCTCTCGTCAGCATAAGGTACAGGACTGGTCGGTCAGCCGCCTCGTGGTTGGCAGTTGCCGAACTTTTGTCCGCAGGCTTCAGACCCCAATGAGTGCCACTCGTTGACGCCTGCTGCGTAGTCCTCGTCCCGTTGTCCAGGGACGGCTCCTCGTGGAGCAATCTTTCTTACTGTTAAAGGGCGCACAGCATTTCCTCACTTAAAGACCCAGCCGGCAGGGTTTGGGGTCACTGGCCAGTTGACGCGCTTCGCCCTCTCTGGTCCTAGTATAAGGAGGAAGCGTCATGAAAGCGTTATGAGCAGCGTCATGGGCAAAAAGCGACTCTCATAATTGTGTTTATGCGATGGCAATGGTACAATTGTAAAAACTGGTACAAATTTACTAACTCGACCGAGCATTACTGGGGGAAATAGTGATGGCACATATACAGTATCAAAAGGGCGACATCTTCGAAGCACAAGCGCAGGTCATCGTCAATACTGTCAACTGCCAGGGAGTTATGGGCAAAGGCCTTGCGCTAGCCTTTAAGCAAAAATATCCGGATATGTTTAAAGTCTACCAACAGGAGTGCAAAACGGGAAAGCTTGGCATCGGAAGGCCAACTCTGTACCAGGGAAGTACACCCTGGATCCTCAATTTTCCAACCAAAGATAGCTGGAGAGCCGACTCGAAACTGGAGTACCTTGAAAAGGGCTTAGAGTTTTTAGTGGCCCGCTATAAAAATGCAGGCATAAAGAGCATTGCTTTTCCTAAACTTGGCGCACAGAATGGCAAATTGTCGTGGGATGATGTAGGTCCTCTAATGGCCAGATATCTCAGTCAACTTGACATCGATGTCTTCATTTATATCGCTGAAGGTGATAAGGAATATCAGTACGATCCATTGCAGGATAGTAAGGCCAAAGAGCGCGCCTGGAAAGAGTTTAGTGAGCTTGCTCTGTCCATTGATCGCTTATGCCAAGAAGTCGGCCTCAGTCGTAGAGAGGCTATTAGGGTAGCTAAGAGCCGAGAAGCAATGGAATTTAAATCGCAGGCCGATATTGACAGGATTGAAAAGTTAGCTAAAACCTCCTCTAAAAGGATAAAAGATTACATTACACGTCAGAGGCTCACAGCTATTGAACTCCCGGGTTTACCAATTATTCCCCGACAACATGTTGCTAACCGATCGGCCAAGCTAACTCGAGGAAAACGAAAAAAGCCCAATACAAGTGCTGAAGTCCCTATAGGCCAATTATTCCCTCCATCCGAAAGAGAACTTGTCAGATAACTGTGTGAACAGGTACCTTCTATCAGGTAACGCCTGCTTTCGCGAGGAGCTACTTTCTTGCCTACTACACGTCTTGTACTCGTCCGTCATGGGGAGACTATTGCGAACCGCGAGTATCGTTATATCGGTGCACGAGATGACCCGCTGAGCGAACATGGGCAAGCCCAGGCACTCCAGCTCGCCGAGGCATTGGCGGCGCTGCCGGTTGCGGCGGTCTACAGCAGTCCACTACAGCGCGCATACAATACGGCATTGCCGATAGCGGCGCGGCACGGATTAGAGGTACAAACGCTGGATGATCTGCGTGAGAGTAATTTTGGGACGTGGGAGGGCTTGAGCCATGCTGAAGTCGTTGCACGAAGCCCGGAAGATGCCCAACAACTGCACACCTGGGAACAAAATGCTTCCGTCGCGCCGCCCGGAGGGGAAAGCTTCGAGGCTATGCAGGAGCGTGTTTGTGCTGTTGTCGAACGCCTGGTACAGGCGCACCCCGACCAGACGATTGTGCTTGTTTCTCACGTGGGGCCGATCAAGGTGCTGCTCTGTGCCGCACTGGGAGCGCCTTTTTCTTCTGCCTTGCGTATCTTCCTCGATCCTGCCACAATCAGTGTGGTTGACTGGCGACAAGCGGGATACGCTATTGTGCGCCTCGTCAATAGCCATGCTCACCTCGGCTGGCTGCAGGCACGCTGGATGTAATGCTGCGCGCCTCGCTCAGGGCGGGGGCGCGCAGGTGCGCAGGGGCGCGTAGGGCGGGGGCAAGCCCAGCCCCTACTATACGCGGATCGGCTGGTTTCTGTTCATCATAGCAGCTAGCTTACCAAAGCAGTCAATTGGAGGGGAATAGAGTAACGAGCCCAACACCTCTGCTCAGACCGAAACAGATGATCACCCCTGTGAGTGGAGCGTGTAACGAGGCAAAAGGTGCATGTATCGGTATCGTTCCTGCCAAGCAGGGGAGGCTTTGGCTCCGCTCTGTTACAAGCAAACGTTACGAATGGTTCTCGAGGGACGCTTTGTAGTCATCCAGCCAGTTCTCGAACTTCAAACGCAGTGATTGCAACCAGGCTGGATCCCCTCCATGAGGGGGAAGATCCAGGGTGCGAACGAGCCGTGCATAGGTGACTTCGCCATTCTGAGGAACAGTGGCAACTGCGACACGAGTTCAGCATGCAGCCCATGCTGCGTACGATATCCGCGGATAAAAGCAAGGAACGATCTCTTGTTCAGGTCAATTCCCTCGCGAAAAAGATCCCGGAGGGCGAAAGCGATATCCATGATATACCAAGCATATGCACAATCATCGAAGTCACCTATTCCTATCGTCTGGTTCTGCCAATACAGGTTATCCAGCTCGAAATCGAAGTGGACCAACCCGTAGGTGTCATGCGTTACTGGGAGCACCTGAAGCGAGGAGGCAACTTGCTCGAATTCGGACCGAACCGCCAACTTCTCTTCAGGAAGAGATGCTCTGACAAACTCCAGATGATCTCTCCAGGTGCTCCGTGCGGACAGAGTAGAGCCTGTATAGCCCTGTACGGTTGAGTGGAGCTTCCCTAGAACCGCCCCCCACTCCCCAAATTGGGAGTCATCGAGGTCCTCAATATCCAATTGGGAACCTTCCAGTCCGGCGAACACGACGGCGTGAAAGGTTCCCAGATGAGTCATAACCGTTTCGACGAAGTTCCCGTTTCTGGACGGAAGGGGAGAGGTAACTGTCATTCCCCTCTGGGCTACCCACTGGAGGATGCCAATCTCTGCCTCGATAGTGTCTCTCCTCCGCTCCGAGGTATCAGCGAAACGCAGAAAGCACGGTTTCCCTCCTTGGCGGAAGCGGTAGACGAAGTTCGCACTGGACCTGAAGAACCGTATAGATCCCTGATCATGATCCCATGACGTCAGGATCTGCTCTGCAATTGGGCTGCCCCCATGTGTATCTACAGTGCTATCCACGGTGCGCATCGTACTCAATTTCATCATAGGAAAGCGTCCTTCTTCATTCTCACTGATCGTTCGGTAGGTGTAGCTTCGGCTTCTATCTTACGTTGTTGAAGGAACCAGGGCAAGGGGTTTTGTGCCAAGCAGTACGAGTGCTCCCTGTGACGTATCGTAATATTGTATTGGTTCCCTTCACCATCTAGGATAGTAATGAAATAGGTTCGTTACTCCATTACCCCCATTTCCGTATGATATTTTTTTACAGGCTCTTAGCAAATCGGTGTGAGTGGCGTAGAGGGGTACTACTCCTGCATATACGCAACTCCTAACCGGCATGAGCGTACATATTATTGAGAAACCAGCAGGGTGAGCCTTGTTTTGTACCGGTACAAGAGGGGGATGTAATCGGCCCCTACAATATACAGAGGTAGGATAGTTAGTTGGTTCGTTGTCTGAATCCACGCGGGGGGCACGAGAATCCCGCAAGCGCGACATACTGTCAAAGATGCGATTACCTGGTACAGGGAGCGCACATCGGCATCTACGAAGTTGTTTCTTTCGTTGGCACAGGAACGTATGGCCATGTCTACCAGGTACGTGAACCGGCGCCGCTCAGTCGTATACTGGCGCTCAAGGTGCTGCGTGTTGACCAGTTCAACGAGAAGGCACAGGACAGCTTTTTTGCTGAAGCGCAGCGTATCGCCAACCTGCAACATCCCAATATTCTACCGGTTTACAACTTCGGCCAGTTAGATGATGGACGCCCCTACCTGGTGATGGAGTACGCGCCGAGAACGATTCATGACCTCTTTCGTAGAGAAGACGGCAGCAAGCGGCTCGCTTACGCGGAAGAGCTTGTGCCGTATCTCCAGCAGGCGGCATCGGCGCTTTACTACATCCATGAGAACGGCCTCATACACCAGGATGTCAAACCCGGTAATCTACTGATTGGGCGCAATGGACAAATCCTGCTCTCAGACTTTGGCGCGACGTTCTATCTTGGCATGCAGACACATGCCTCGCTGGGAGAAGTCACCGGTACGGCTCCATATATGCCACCGGAGCAGTGGCAGGGCAATCCGCGACGCGACTCCGACCAGTACGCTCTTGCCGTCTGCATGTACGAACTGCTGGCAGGGCGCCCGCCTTTTAGCTACAAATTTATAGAGCAAATGTGGAATGCCCATTTGAAAGAGCAGCCGCCAGCGCCACAGCAGTGGAATCCGCGTATTCCTGTCGAGGTAAGTGCCGTCTTGTTGCGCGCGCTGGCGAAGGATTATCACCTGCGTTACCGCACCATCATAGAATTTGCCGAGAACTACACCGGCGCGGTCCAAACTGCTTTGCAGCGCTACGTCTGCCAGCGCTGCGGGTACCAGAATCGCAGCGGCGCGCAGCGCTGCAGCAACTGCGGCACTGATTATGATGATCGCCGCTGCCCCTATTGTGAGACGCCCGTTCGTTTTGGGCAGCGCTGTTGTTCTGTCTGCGGCCGGCTGACCATCCCACCAGCGATGGTGGCCCATAGTCCACTTTCGGGCGTCAGCGCTCGCCAGGGGCGCTATGTCATCAAGCATGTTCTGAAACACGCGGCAGAAACAAAAGTGATGACAGCCATCGCCATTGATACGAAGGTCAATGAACAGCGGGTCATACTGAAGCGCTGGGAGTGTACCGATTTTCCTGTCGCTCGCCGCGCAAAAGAGCTAATCTACTACGAGAGGGCGAGCGAGCCGCTGTTGCACCTGCACCATCCGCTGGTTCCCGCCGTGCTCGACCGCTTTGTTGAAGGGAAACATTATTACCTGGTGCTCAAATATATCGATGGTGAAAACCTGGAGGAATTGCTGCAAAAATTGCTGAGGCCTCTCTCAGAACGTGAAGTTCTTGGCTATATGAATAACATGCTGAACATATTGATAGCGCTGGAGCAGCAGCGGCCTCCCCTGCGTCACTATGACATCTCGCCGGCCAACATTGTGATCGAGAATACGCGAGGGCGTGCGATGCTGACAGGGTTTCAGATTCCCGCGCCTGCGCCCGAAAAATTGAATATGCTGAGCAGTCACCGCACAACCCGCAAAATAGCTGTTTCGCCATATGTACCGGTAAAAGATATGCCCTATGATCATCGCACCTGTATTTATATGCTCGCGGCAAGTATGCATCATGTACTGACGAACTATGCTCCACCACATTATCCCGCGTTTCCAGCAGTACGCACGCTGAATCCGCTCGTATCACCTGCGCTTGAGGCAATCCTCGCTCGCGCTTTGATGGAAGAGAGAGAGGCGAGGTATCAGAGCTATGCAGAGATGCAGAAAGATGTGAAGCGTCTATTATAACTACTCCCGCTTACCCTGGCTGATACCGGGGTAAGCGGGAGTAGTTAATGCGCTCTTTAGGCAAGGTTCAATTTGGACGAATTGTCCTTGACCGTTTGAACAGTCACATCGTGTCACCCCTTCGCTTCGCTCAAGGGCAGGCTCTGAGCCCATTCGCTCCGCTCAGTGTAAACTCCGCGAAGGGTCTGTCGCGATGGGCAGCGAGATGCTTCGCTGCGCTCAGCATGACAGAGCTGGACCTTTCTGTTGATGAGGAACTGTCAAGTGCATTTGAACCTTGCCTTAACTATTTAAATCAGGCTAGCGGAACAGCCACCAAGGGCCGATAAATCGGCGGTGTGCGCGATAAATCGGCACCTACTGCTGATCGAATTATTTTGTCAATGTGCAATAACGGTTGACGCTATCGCCGCTGTCCAAGCGGTACGTAAGGCACGTTTTTGGGGCCGACATACTCGGCGCGCGGGCGAATCAGGCGGTTATTGGCGTATTGTTCCAGGACATGAGCAGTCCAGCCGGTAATGCGGCTACAGGCAAAAAAAGGCGTATCCAGGTCAATCGGAATGCCCATCGTGTAGTAGACCGAGGCGGAGTAGAAATCAACATTGGCATAGAGGCCTTTGTGCGTTTTGATATATTCCTCGATGATGCGCGACATCTCGTACCAGCGGCTGTCACCGGTGCGCTCGCCAAGTTCTTTTGACATCTGGCGCAGGTGGGTGGCACGAGGATCTTCAGTTCTATAGACGCGATGTCCAAATCCCATGACGCGCTCGTGGCGTTCAAGCGCTCCTTGAATGTATGCCTCAGTCCGGTCAACTTCACCAATTTTCAAGAGCATACGCATGACCTGCTCGTTTGCGCCACCATGCAGCGGGCCAGAGAGAGCGCCGATGGCTGATGTAACGGACGCATACATGCTTGCCAGGGTGGCAGCCGTCACGCGAGCAGCAAAGGTGGATGCGTTGAGTTCGTGGTCGGCATGCAAGATTAAAACAACGTCTAACATATGGGCCTTGCCGGCATCGGGCATCTCGCCAGTTAGCATGTAGAGGAAGTTGGCAGCATGGCTTTCGCTCTCGAGTGGGGCAACCGACTCTTTGCCATTGCGCAGTCGATCCCAACTTGCAACGATGGTTGGCATGATGGCTGTCAGGCGAATTGAACGGCGGTGATTTGCTTCAGGAGAATTGTTGCCTGCATCGGGATCAAAAGAGGAGAGGGCTGAGACGGTAGTTCGCAGTACATCCATGGGAGTAGATGTGGTGGGCAGTAATCGCATCAACTCGCTCACAGGGCCAGGGAGCGCACGGTTGGCACGAAGCTGCGCAGTCACATCCTCAAGCTGTGATTTCGTTGGCAGGACACCATACCAGAGCAGGTAAGCAGTCTCTTCAAACGAAGAATAACGCGCTAAGTCGTGAATATCAATGCCAAAGTACGACAGTTTGCCAAGCTTGCCATCCAGGTCACAGATGCTGGAATGCGCTGCTACGATGTCTTCAAGTCCTTCGGTGATCGGCATTTGGGTTTTTCCTCCAGGGATGTACGCTTCGCTGCGAGCAGAAGCGTAGCGTCGGGCATCCGATTGGTTGGCGGGTGTCGCGAAACTGTTGCTTCCACGGCGAAGCAGACAACTTTCACTACAACAAACACTATGCGGTTCTGTAAAGTATTATAGTCAGCAATGGAGTGCAATGTCAACGGAGAAAGCAAGGGAGCATGTCAGAATCTTGAAATGGGTCTTGCTTGTAACGGTTCCCCGAACCGTTCTTGACGCGACTGCGTCGCTACGGACTGCGTCCGTCAGGCAAGACCAAGGGAAGTACTCTGAATTATTTTGTAACGGCCTCTTGCGGTACAGCGGTTCTTTGCTCTGCTTCTTGCTGATGTGCAACCTGCGCTTCGAGCTGCTTCAGCCTTTCCTTGTGATTCTTTTCGATAATCACTCGCCATTGGTCGCCCAGCTTCATCCAGGGCTTCTCAATGATGAGATAGGAGAGAAAGGCAATTGGAAAGATGATCAGCAATGCCCATAGCCAGAGGAGGCTGTAAGATACATAACGATTCGAGATGTGGAACAGTGGCAGGAGACGGGTCTGGAAAAGGACGAGCAGTGGCAAATGCCAGATATAGAGGCTAAATGAAATCAGACCTACCCAGCGCAGCGGCTTCCACTCGAACATGCGACGCAATCCAGAGCTGCCATAGAGGATAGCAGCAATACAGGCACCGAAGCCAAGCGCGAGCAGGAATTCATTCAGCCAGTCCCACACGGGCAGGAGAGGATTCAAGAACGGCCATCCCTGCATTTCATGGTTGAAATGCCACATTGCGCCGAAAACCAGCACCACGATGCCAACACCCCACAACCACTGACTGTAACGTTGCCAATTTTGCGCAAGTTTGCCACCCGCCGAGGGATTTTGCGAGTAGATATAAAGGAGACCGATAAGCATGCCAATGGCAAAATCTTCAGTGTACTTGCCGGTTATACCGAACGTAAAGAACATGATGATATCAAGCTGTGAACGGGGTACCAGGAAGGTCTGCGAGGGGTGATCGAGAAAGTAAAGTCCCCAGAAACGCACAAATAAGCCCAACGCGATGACTCCCAGGAGGCAGAACGATACTGCTCGCAAGCGCCGTTGAACGGGGACACGACTGACGATGAGAGCGATGGCGAGGCAAATGAGCGGCAGGAGCATGTAGAATTGCCACTCTGTTGCCAGCGTCCAGAACGGGCCGTTGATCTGCCGGAATGTTGTACGCGTGGAGTCCATAAAAAAGGTCGCAAATAGGAACAGGTCTTTTAAGTGATCGCGGTGCAGGTATTCCGGGTGAGTAAATAAAATGAGCAGAAAAAGCGACACATAATATGCAGGAATGATGCGCAGGGCGCGGCGCAGGTAGAAGACACGCGCCAGGGGCCACCTGGTCTTATAAAGGAGCGCTTTAGCAAAGGGCATGAACAGAAGAAAGCCAGACAGCACGAAGAAGAGCGTTACGCCCGTGCCTCCCGCGGTCGATATGGAGGTGGACAGGGGGTACGTGACCCTGCTCCAGAGATTATCCCCGGTCATGCGGTCGATATGGAATACCATAACCATCAGCACGGCCACCCCGCGCACCCCGTCCAGCACTGCTATCGTATTTTTCTTACTGTCCGGTTGTTTATCCTCTAATAGAAATGATATCCAACGGCCAAACCACTGAAAGATGCTTTGTAGCCACAGAAACGGGTACTGGACATATTTGATCATCTTGGCAAATCTCTCATTCAACACAGATCATAGCATAGCATTCCTTATTACTAACGAGCAAGGGCCACAGAAAGGCTTATTTTTGTACTTTTTGGGAAGGTTCTTCGTATGCCTGCGAAATCTTGGCTCCAACAGGCGTATGTATCTATAGAAAAACACTCTCACTTAAAGGATATGCAAACAAAAAAATGGGTACCCATACAAACTAAATTATGTTACACTGGCAAAAATAGTAATTGTAAAGAAAGAGGCAGCGTCATGGGAGAGCTATTGCGCGAAGATGAAGCGCTGCTTATCTCTCGCAGCCAAAGCGGGGATGTCAATGCATTTAATCAGCTGGTGCTGTATTACCAGCAAATCATTTATAACATGATCCTGCGTATGCTTGGAGACCGTGATACTGCTGCCGACGTGGCACAAGATACGTTTATTGCCGCCTTTCGAGCTATTCAATCCTTCCGTGGAGGGTCCTCATTTCGAGCCTGGCTGCTTCGTATCGCTTCCAATCAGGCCTGTGACCACTGGCGACGCACTCATCGCCACCCAATAGACTCACTGGATAGTGCCATGGACGAAGATGAGCCACACGGGGGCAGTCTGCTGAGTACACTGGTTACGACGGACCAGGCAGTAAACCCCGAGGAGTTTTTACTGAACCAGGAATTGCAAGAACTGATTCAGAAAGGACTGCAAGAACTGCCCCTCGATCAGCGGGTCGCGGTCGTTTTATGTGATGTACAGGGACTTACCTACGAAGAGATTGCTGCAAACACACAAACCAGCCTGGGAACGGTGCGGTCGCGTATCGCACGCGGGCGAGCGCGGCTGCGCGACTACCTGTACAGGCACAAGGAACTTTTACCACGTAGTTATCGTCTACTAACTGATAGAGAGTAATAGCTTAACGGAGTATATGCGTGGCACAACAGGATGAGCATCTGACAACCGAGCAACTTTCAGCATTTCTCGACAAGCAGCTTTCTCCAGCGGAGCGGGCTGTTTTTGATGCTCATTTAGCTAACTGCCAGCAGTGTCAAAGCAGGCTGGCCGATTTACGGCTGACAGTTGCCCTGGTGCGTGCATTGCCACAGGAGGAGGTCCCCCGCTCTTTCGTTCTACCCAGCAGGTTAGCACCTGTTGCAGAACGCCCTACCCCCCGGCCAGCAACAGTCACACCTGTTCCGCAACAGCGGCGTGCCAGGGTCTCTGTCCTACAGCGCACAGTCCGCACTGTGAGCACGCTGGCGGCTGTGCTGGCACTGATCTTTATCTTATCGGGCATATTGCCGTCGCACTTAGGTGGAGGGGGTGCCTCGACAGCTTCTGAAACTACGGCTGGATCGAGTAACCAGAGCGCGCCTTCTAATAGCGCAAATACTCCACACTTTCAGGGAACGGCCACGCTTGGTAGAACCCCGGCAGCGGATGGCACAAAGACACCTGTCCAGACACCAAAGTCAACCCCGGCAGCCAAAGTGCAGTCAAATACCGGTTCGAGGACCCCTCCAGCAGTTCAACCCCCGACTTTGCCGCCATTCCTGGACTTGAGCCAGCCGGAAGGGCGTCTCGCTTTAGGGGCTTTGCTGCTCGTGCTGGGTATTATCGGCCTGGTTGTCACGAGGCGCAGACGAGGCACGGTGTATTGATACGCGCTCCGCTTCGCTGAGCCACTAGCTCAGGCCAGTTTCCAGCATTCCTGGGCAATGGCCCAATCTTCCTGCGTACTGACTATCAGAACCGGGACAACCGAATCGGCAGCGCTGATAAACTGGTCGGCAGGAGACTGAGCATTTTTCTGCAGATCGAGCTTGAGGCCCAGGAAGGCAAAGGATGCACATGCTGCTGCTCGCACGTCAGCGGAATTTTCGCCTATGCCGCCTGCAAAGACGAGCGCGTCTAAGCCTCCAAGTGTTGCAAGCATGGCGCCGATATAATAGCGCAAGCGATGCACGAACATATCGAAAGCCAGCCTGGCCTGTGTATTACCCTCTTGCATGGCATGCAATACCCCCCGCATATCACCCAAGCCGGCGATACCTTTGAGACCCGACGCTTTATTGAGTATGCTATCCAACTGTGCCACCGGGTAGCCTTTTTGTTGCTGCAAGTAGAGCAAGATGCCGGGGTCGACCGAACCTGAGCGGCTGCCCATCATCAGCCCCTCCATGGGAGTAAAGCCCATGGTAGTGTCTATGCTGTGGCCATCACGGATGGCCGCTAAAGAGCAGCCATTGCCGAGGTGACAGGTGACGAGACGCAGCGCTGCCAGGTCTTTGCCGAGCAACTGTGCTGCACGGTGGGAGCAGTATTGATGACTGATGCCATGAAATCCATAGCGGCGAATTCCCTGCTCAAACCACTCGTAGGGTACGGGATATACCACGGCAGGCAAGGGCATCTGCCGGTGAAAGGCTGTATCGAACACAGCAACCTGCGGGACGGAGGGCAAGATGCGCTCAATCGCCTCGATGCCTTCGAGATTCGCAGGGTTATGTACGGGAGCGAGAACGGCCAGACGCCTGATCGCCGCTTTCACCTCCGGCGTAACCAGGGTGCTCTCCTCAAATTCCTGCCCGCCATGGACGACGCGATGGCCTACGATATCGATGTCCGAGACCTGAGCGATGACCTGTGTTTTTCCGCCCCAGAGGGTCTTGAGCATATGCGTAATCACCTCTGGACGCGCATCCGTGGGCAAACTCTCTTCGAGGGTAACGCCGCCGGCAGTGGTGATCTTCAGTTCCGTGGTCCCCTGATTGTGCGTCCAATCTGCATCAGCCTGCCAGAGTGGCGTGGGCGCAAGTTCAGGCAGGGCACCAGGCACTTCGTACAAGCGACTCTTCTGGCTACTTGACCCGGCGTTCAGAACGAGAATTTTCATGCAATCAACTCCATTGCCAGTTGGAGATTTCCTCCGGATCGACCCCGTTCTCATCAATGTAGCGGCGGAAAGCGAGGAGGACATACTCATAATGATGTACGCGCTCGCTGGCTCGTACAGCTACACGTGGATTACGAGCCGCTGCCAGCCGGATGGCCTGCATGATGAGGTGGTAACGGTCGGTACCATTGCGCACGTTCATATCAAAGGGTGTGGTGGTTGTACCCTCTTCCTGATAGCCGTTGATGTGGAAGCGACGAGTATGGTCGCGCCCGAAAAGCAACTGTTTCACCGCGGAGGGATAGCCGTGGAAGTTGACGATCACGGGGATATCCGGCGTGAATAGGGCTTCAAACATCTCGCTATCCAGGCCATGTGGATGGGCGGTCTCTTTCTCCAGTATAAAGAGATCGGTGACGTTGACCACGCGTACGCGCAACTCGGGCATCTCATTGCGCAGGATATGAGCGGCTGCCATGACCTCCAGCGTCGGGTTATCGCCGATACCCACCAGCACGACATCCGGGTTAACGCCATCATCTATGCTGGCCCATTGCCAGACCGAGGCGCCGGCGCGGCAGTGAGCAATAGCGTCTTCCATAGAGAGCCACTGGGGCATAGGAGGCTTGTTCGCAATGACCAGGTTGACATAGTCCTTGCTGCGCAAGCAGTGATCCACGGTACTGATCAGGCAATTGGCATCCGGCGGCAGGTAAACACGCGATACCTGCGCTTTCCTGTTCAAGATGTCATTGATTAAACCAGGACTCTGGTGCGAGAAGCCATTGTGTTCCTGCCGCCATAGCGTAGAGGTCTCGAGGTAGTTCAGCGAGGCAACAGGTAAGCGCCAGGGAAATTCTCCGGACATCTTCAAGAACTTGGAGAACTGGTCCATCATAGAGACAACGATGTTCAGAAAGGCCTCGTAGGAGGGGAAAAGCCCATAGCGGCCGGTCAGGAGATAGCCCTGCAGCCAGGCCTGTAGCGAGTGCTCGCTCAGGATCTCCAGCACGCGCCCATCCTGCGAAGTGATCTTCTCGTTATGAGGTGGAACAGGCCACTGGTAGTCGCGCTTTGTCACGTCGAGCACCGCGGTCAGTTTGTTCGATTCCAATTCATCAGGGCTGAAGATGCGGAAGGTACGCAGGTTACGGAGGATGACATCGCTCAGATACCTGGCCAGCATCTCAGGACCGCTGACAAGGCTATTTTTTTCCGGGCCAGTCTCGCTTGCGGCAACTTGCTCAACGCGAACTGCATACTCGAAAATATCAGGAAGATCAAGGTCTCGACGTATCCGGCCACCGAAGGTGTGCGGGTTACTGCCCATGCGGCGATCGCCCTTTGGACACTGCTCGAGAATCTCTGGCTTCGGGCGGCCCTGTTCATCAAATAGCTCCTCGATGTGGTAGGAACGCAGCCAACCTTCTAATAAACGCAGATGCTCGGGATTCGTCTTCGGGTCGGGGATCGGAACCTGGTGGGAACGGTACGAGCCTTCGATAGGTTCTCCATCCATTTCTTTTACGCCCGACATAC
>WNFH01000994.1_pt1 | contig 18897 bp, 20 predicted proteins | sample 5400411 | NCBI WGS metagenome assembly WNFH01 (sample SAMN13153347, study PRJNA577476) | soil metagenome | isolation source: 200 cm saprolite under Douglas fir tree site 2 hole 3 | place: USA:California | collected 2015-04-18
CGATCGAATTCGTGGACTTAAGGAGCACGCGAAAAGCCCGCTCCTCTGGCGTCATCGCCAACGCGTAGCCGGCTCCGCCGAGATTGAATATGTTGGCATGTAGCAGTCGCTGATAGGCCCGATCGGGTTCCATCTTCCGGATGCGAGAGCCATCGTCTTGTGCCCGCGCGACTGAAGAAGAGAGGACGAAAACAAAAATCAGGATAAGTCCCGATGCGCAAGTCTTGGATCTCAGATTAACCATTTTTCTTCTCAAACTCTTTCATGAACTCAACCAGCGCTTCGCAGCCGGCGCGCGGAAAGGCGTTATAGATCGACGCGCGAATGCCGCCGACCGAGCGATGGCCTTTCAAGCCGTCCATGCCTGCGGCCGTCGCTTCGCTCGCGAATTTCTTTTCCAAGTCTTCGGAAGGCAGGCGAAACGTCACGTTCATGACTGAGCGCGAATCCGGATCGGCGTGGCCGCGATAAAAGTCCGTCGCGTCGATCGCGTCGTAAAGCAAATTCGCCTTGTCTTCGTTCTCGCGCTGCATCGCGGCGAGACCGCCTTTCTCTTTCAGCCACTTGCAGACGAGGTTGATGATGTAGATGCCCCAGGTATTCGGCGTGTTGTGGAGCGATTTGTCTTTTACGTGCGTGCGATAGTCGAGCATTCCGGCCAGGCCTTCACGAATGCGCGGCAGGAGATCTTCGCGAATGATCACGAGCGTGACGCCGCTCGGACCCATGTTCTTTTGCGCGCCGGCGTAGATGAGGCCGTATTTTTCGATCAGAATCGGCCGCGAAAGAATATTTGAAGACGAGTCACAGACCAGCGGCACGTCGCCAACTTCAGGCTCGCTTTTGAACTCGACACCTTCGATCGTTTCGTTCGAAGTGATGTGGACGTACGCAGCGCTCGGGTTGAGATGCAATTCGTCCTGACCGGGCACGCGCGTGAAGCCGCCGTCCGCCAGGTTGGCTGCGAGATCTACGTGGCCGAATTTCTGCGCTTCCTTGACGGCCTTCTTGCCCCAGCTACCGGTGACGATGTAATCAGCACTGGCGTCCAGCGGCAGAAAATTCATCGGCACCATGGCGAACTGCAAACTCGCGCCGCCCTGCAAAAAAAGCACCGCGTAACCTTCTGGAATGCCGAGTAGCTCGCGCAGGCCGGCTTCCGCGCCCTGGATGATTTCGTCGAAAGTTTTCGAGCGATGGCTAATCTCCATCACCGACATGCCGACGCCCGGCAGCGCCAACATATGCGCTCCGGCTTCTTCCAAAACCGGGAGCGGCATGATCGCCGGGCCGGCGCTGAAGTTGAAGATTCGTTCAGTCATGAATTGTTGTTGGTATTCTATGAATCTAAATCTGCGTAATTGGCGGATTAAGGATGCGTCATCTCTTCCGGCTTGACGAGTTCGTCGAACTCTTCTCCAGTCAACAAGCCCAGCTCAATCGCCGACTCGCGCAGTGAGATGCCTTTCTTCAGCGCGTGCTTCGCAATTCTGGCCGCGTTATCGTAACCGATGTGCGGATTCAAGGCCGTCACCAGCATCAGCGAGTCGCGCAGGTTCCTATCGATCTGCTCGCGATTGATCGTCATGCCCTTGATGCAATATTCGACAAAGCCGTGACTCGCGTCAGAAATCAGACGGATCGAGTGCAGCAGGTTGTGAATCATCACCGGCTTGAAAACGTTGAGTTCAAAGTTGCCTTGCGAGCCGGCGAAACCGATCGCGGCATCGTTGCCCATCACCTGCACGGCGACCATGGTTATCGCTTCGCTCTGCGTCGGGTTGACCTTGCCCGGCATGATTGACGAGCCGGGTTCGTTCTCGGGCAATGTCAATTCGCCGAGTCCGCAGCGCGGTCCGGAAGCCAGCCAGCGAATATCGTTGGCGATTTTCATCAAAGACGCGGCCAGGGTTTTCAGCGCGCCGCTACAGAAAACAATTTCATCGTGAGCCGAGAGCGCGGCGAATTTGTTCGGATGCGATTTGAAAGGCAAGCCGGTTAGTTCGGCGATCTTCTTTGCCGCGCGTTCGCCAAACTCTGGATGCGCATTAAGGCCTGTGCCCACGGCCGTGCCGCCGATCGCCAGATCGTAAAGGCCGGGCAGGGTCGCATTCATCCTTTCGATATCGCGTTCGAGCAGGCTCGCCCAGCCCGACATTTCCTGGCCCATGGTCAGGGGCGTCGCATCCTGCAAATGCGTGCGGCCGATCTTCACGACGTCTTTGAATTCTGCGGCCTTCGCATCGATAGCACTTTTTACTTCCCCAACCCGCGATATCAACATAATCATCTGCTCGGCGGCTGAGATGTGCATCGCGGTCGGGAAAGTATCGTTCGACGATTGCGACATATTCACGTCATCGTTGGGATGGATCGGCTTCTTGCTGCCCATCACGCCGCCGGCGATCTCGATCGCGCGATTCGAGATCACTTCGTTGGCGTTCATGTTCGTCTGCGTGCCGCTGCCGGTCTGCCAGACGCGCAGAGGGAAATGTGCGTCGAGCTTGCCCGCGATTACTTCGTCGCAAGCCTGCACAATCAGTTTGGTTTTGTCGGGCGAAAGTTTGCCGAGATCCTGATTAACCAACGCCGCGGCTTTCTTGAGGATGCCAAACGCGCGAATCATCTCGCGCGGCATCACGTCAAAGCCGATGTTGAAATGCAGCAGCGAGCGCTCAGTCTGCGCGCCCCAATATTTATCGGCGGCGACTTTGATCTCGCCCATTGAATCGGTTTCGACGCGAGTTGGCCGTTTTCCTGCTTGTGTCATCACCGGCTTAGTCCTTAGGCCAGGCTGCGAAAATGGAAACGGGGAATTGTACACCAATGCGGCGAATCTAATCAGAGTGGTTCGTGGGGATTTCTGTGGACAAGGAAAAGGGAGCGGCGCCGGGCGACACCGCTCCCAATTCAGGGCTGAGGCGATAATTCAAGTTCACGGTCCGCCGGTGATATCGCCGCGATCTCCGCCGCGGTCAGCAGAAGCATTCTTCCAGTCACCGTTGTTGTTGGCGTTGTAATGGAAGAGATACGTGGGAATCTCATAAGTGGCGGTCCCATAGACAGCAGCAATGAATCCTTTCGTGGTGCAAACAGTGGGGCACGTACCGGCGGCATTGAAGGTCCCGCCAGTTACGATGATCGTGAAGGAACCGTCCATCTTACCGGTAAGTCCGTCAGCCACAGTTCCGCCGGGGTTCGTCTCGCAACCGCCCGGGCTTGGTCCGCCGATTGTAACGAATGTTCCCTTCTTGAACTCCTCGATAACCGTGTAGGTGCCGTCGGCGTTCCGCGTAGTATTGGCTTTGAAGTGACGATCAAACGAGTCTTCGGCCCAGTCGTTGCCGCACGTGCCCGAATCCGGAGACGTGCTGGGAAAGGGACCATACTGCCGCACCGCAGGCCCCGCGAAAGAAAATGTGGCGAAGAAAACAGCAGTGATCAAAAGACCTGTCACGGCTGCAATTCGTACGTGTTTCATTAAGACTCCTCCCTGCTTTCTTGATCTAAGTACATCTTCCCTCTCGGGTAGGCCGGCCTTTCTATCATCGCTCGAATGAATTTACAAGCTCAGGGCGGGACAGTTGTCGCACGTAAAGCGAGACGCTGTGGGGGCCACTACGGTTGTTCAGTAACTATGGCCTGGCAGGCTTCTTCTCTCTTGGCACGGCGCGCGGAATGTCGCCATCGTCAAGATTCATTGTTTGCGGAGTTTCCTGGCTTTGCAGTTTTGGCGGCCCGCCGCCAAGCGCCGGCGGGATTTTCGGAATCGGAATCTTCACCGTGGCGATGGCTGCGCTGCGCCGCAGGATCGCGCCGCCGCGTCCCGCGACCCAAGCGCTCTCGCCGCCGCGATACGCGACCGCAAACAGCGGCGAACTCGTGACGGTCGGTTGCGTTTCCCAGGTCAGGCCGCCGTTTTTCGTAGCCAGCACACGGCCCTGATCGCCGGCAATCAACGCGTCGTCGCGCGACGCGACTGAGACTGCAAACAGGTTCGTCTTCAGACTCGTTTCCTGATCTTTCCAGGTCAGGCCGCCATCGTCGGTGCGCAGAATGATTCCTTTTTCGCCAACCGCATAGCCGCGCTTTTCATCCGCGAACGCGACCGCGTGCAGCCACTCCTTCAAGTTCTTCGAAACGTCTTTCCAGGTTTCGCCGCCGTCAGTGGTGCGCATGATTGCTCCGCCTGAACCGACCGCGACGCCGTGCTTCTCATCGATAAAGCGTACGTCCTCGAGCCATGCGTAGGTGTTCGACTCTTTCTGATGCCAGGTTTCGCCGCCATCGATGGTCGCCAGAATCGTGCCGCGCGCGCCCACAGCCCAGCCGTGTTTGTCCGTCACAAAACAGACGCCCAGCAATTGTTCCTTGACGTTGGTATCCTGCGGCGTCCAAACGATTCCCCCGTTGGTTGAATGGAGAACTGTTCCCTGATCGCCTACTGCCCAGCCGTTGTTTTCGTCGATGAAAGTTACTGCATCCAGATGAACAGTGGTGCCGGATGGCCGGACCGTCCAATTCTTTCCGCCCGACTTCGTCGCCAGGATTTTGCCGTGGGCGCCGACAGCCCAACCGCGCGAGCCGTCCAGGAAAAAGATGTCAGCCAGATCGTCGCGTCCGCCCTCGGTCAGACGGCGCCAACCCAGTCCGCCGTCGTCACTACGCACGACCAGGCCGTCGCTGCCGCCGGCCCAGCCGGTATTTTCGTCAGCGAAATAAACGGTGACCAGCCGCGGGCTGGTTTTGACGCTGGCCGGCAACCAAAAGCTTCCGCCATTTGAAGTGCTGAGGACGACGCCGTTGCTGCCGGTGATCCATCCGTGCTGCTGGTCTGAAAAATAAACGGAGAGCAGATCGTTCGTCATCCCGACATCGACTGGCTCCCAGGTCAGGCCGGCATCGTCGCTTACGATCACGCGGCCGCCATAGCCCACCGCGATGGCTCGCTTCGGCGTGATGAACGTCACCCCGGTAAACGGCTGGCTGCCCAGGCGCACAACTTCTTTCCAGCGCCGGCCACCGTCGTTGGTGCGGAGCACGCGGCCGCGATCGCCGGTGGCCAGTCCCGTGATCCTATTAATGAACGAAATTGAATAGAGATGCGCGCGTGTCGAACTCTTCTGCAAAGACCAGGTTTCGCCGCCGTCAGTCGTGGCGATGATGCAGCCGTAAGTGCCGACCGCCCAGCCCTGCGCCGGATCGTCAGACGCGAAAGTGATCGCGTAAAGATGATCTTTCGTCGGGGTGGGAACCTCAGTCCATTTCTCTCCACCATTTTTCGTGGCGACGACGACCCCGCGCGCGCCGACTGCAAACGCGCGCTGCCGATCAAAAACGTAAAGGCCGTTGAGGGCGGCGACTAAACGCGAGTGCTGGCTCGTCCATGCAAATCCGCCGTCCGTCGTGTGGAGAATTACGCCATCAGCGCCGACGGCCCAACCGTGGCGCTGGTCGCTTGTGAAACGGACCGCGCTGATCGCGTTACCCTGCGGCAGAGGGTTCTGCCATTCCCATCCGCGGTCAAAGTTTTGCGCGCGCGCACCCGGGGCGGCGAAGCCGAAAAAGATAATCGCGGCGAGCGAGACTCCGGCGAGAAGATGCGCTGAACGGAACCCTTGTGCTGGCGACTTCTGTGACACGTGACCTCGTTTTCGAGACTCGAATCCGGATGGTCTGGAGGCGAGGATTATAGATTCTACGGGTCGGCAAAAGCGAGCGTTAACCGAGGGATTGCAGCAGAACACCTAAAATAACTCAGGACCATCAACCGGCAAGTCTTCCGGTTCGATGACGCCGACCCTATCCACGGCGTCTTGCAGCACGGTGGGCTCGACATGACCCAGCGCGGCGATCTTGCGCGCGGCGCGATCGGCGGCTTCCTGAATCACGTGGCCGTCGTGACCCTTCGACCAGTTCCACTCGACCTGGTGACGGGCCGAGGCTTCGTCCAGACGCTTCCACCACTCGTGATTTGTCTTGCGGCGATAGCGGCCCTCCATCGTTTCGATGACGTAACGCGAGTCAGTGTGCAAACTCACGCGGCAAGGTTCTTTCAAAGCCTCGAGGCCGAGCGCCGCCGCCGCAATCTCTGCCTGCTGATTGGTGGCCTTACCCAAATAGATTCCGAAAGCGCGCCACAACCCCTGATAACCAAGCAGCGCGACCGCCGCCGCGCGGGTTACTTCGCGACCGTTGCCGAGACTTGAGCCGTCACAAAAGATAGTGACTGTTTTCATCTTTGACTACACGACCGACGGAGTAAGCCTATCATGAGCCCCAGCCCGCTTCGCAGTTGAACGCCACGATCTGGTTAATCTCGCGGACTGGCCTGGATGCTCGCTCTGTCTTAGAATCAGCATCCACGAAACTGGTAGAGTTTCCTGGCTCCTGTGTTAGACAGCACTTTCAAAGCATTAAGACTGACTCTTTTTCGGCCACGACGCGCCTGGCTGATGGCCAGAATTGCCGCCTGGGCCGTCATTCTGTCCGCGGCTGTCAGATTACGTTCCTTGCCCTCAGCCCTCGAGCTTCTGTCGGTTCAACCGGGCAAGACACAAAACGAACAAGCTGCCTTGGACCATGAACTCTCGACGGCAGTCGATGCGGTACTGGGAATGGATCGACTTGTCTTTCGGCCAATCTGCTGGAAGCGCGCCGCCTTGCTGCACCATTTTCTCGGCTTGCAAGGCTGCGCGACAACGATCGTATTCGGTGTGCGGAAGGAACCGGGTGGAGAGCTGAAGGGTCACGCCTGGCTGGAAGAAAACGGACGTCCTGTTTTCGAGCGTGACGAGCCGAACTACACGGTTACTTACCGGTTTCCGTCAACGCTGACCTGCGATGTTGACTTGGTTCGAATGCTCCCCAACGAATAAACAAAAGAGGGAGCGGTTAATGGCCGCTCCCTCTTTGCTCTGTTCGGTTGCAATCTTACCTTAAGGCAGAGCTTCCATATTAACGTAGATCTTGAAATTACCGGTCTGTTGAATGCCCAGCAGGAATTGAACGTTGACGGATGCGCCGTTGGCCAGCGGCGTACCAAGTGTCACCGTGCCGGCAGCGAGAGAGCCGTTAAATCCGCTGCCGTTTGGTTGCGATGGCGGCTGCTCCAGGGTCGTCCCCTGAACCGTCACGGTGCAAGGCGTGGATAGGCTGGCGGCGGTGCACGTAGCACTGTCGTTGATGCCTGCCACAACGACCGAACTGGAAGTTATCGGTCTCAAATCCGCAAAACCGGACGGAGCTGGAAACGTCGTCACGTCGATGATGCGAAACCGCAGCCGCGTGACGTTGGCGCCGGTATTGTTAATAAATCTCAACCGCAGCGACAAGGTGCCAAAGGTCGAGTTGTTTGCGGGGACACTGGTGAAATCCCGAACTCGGTTCGGCGGCGACGCAACATTCACCGTCGAGTCGAGATTGGCAGGCGTGATCGTGCTGTTGCGTTGAATCGGCGAGGCAAGGTTCTCTGGCCCAGGTGCGCCGAGACGCTGGCCCGCCCCCGCCGACGTGCCGTTGGTATCGACGAAATAAAAGTCCGTCGCGTTGTTGTCCGTGTCGATCGGCGTGGACCTGGAGCACTGCCCGAAAGTGGTAATGCTACCCTGCTTCCCACAATTGTCCCGAACAAACGCATAGTCGATCGAGAAAGGTGTCAGGGCCGGATAACCAGTGCCTTCCTTGTAAAGAGTATTTGCTTCAGAGGTCGAGCCGACGGCGTCAAAGCGATTCGCTAGTGAGAAGCTAGCGCCGCCTGAGTTGTTATTAAAGAGGGCGATGCCCGCGTTGTCGGCAATGTCTGTGGCGTATGTGGCGTCGCCGGCGGCATAGCCGCCGAGCGAATAGGCGACCGAGTTGGTGCAAAGAAAATGACCTCGAACCGGAATGACGGTGCCATTCGGGATTGTGCAGCGCAGCACGCCGTCCGACGCCGCGATGCCGTAACCGGTTCCCGAGAGTGCGGTAACGGTATGAGGCGCGCCGCTGTCGTTATAGATCTCGATGAATTCATCGTTGGCCCCGCTGGGACCGCGCAGGCGAAATTCGCTAATTAATAAGAAACCGGCTTGCGGCGCCGGGCCCGGATTCGGCTTGGCGTCCATATCCTCTATGAACTGCGCTCCTCCTGAACCACCTGTTGTCGGGACTGGATTTTGACGTACGCTCGGAGCCGCACCCGGTCCAACAGCAAAGCCGTTATCCGTGGGCGTTGCCTGGAACAATGACGCTTGATAGAGCGCTGCGGCTTGAGCGGCGGCTTGTTGACGCGCTGCCGCCTGCGCAGCAGTCTCTTTTTGCTTCCTGGACTTCTTTCGCGGTTTCGCAGAAACCGATGTCGCCAAGATTATTAACAGACAAACGACGACGACGAAACCAACCACAGCATTAGAACATCGGAAATATTTACGCATCGACATTTCTCTCCTCGTCCAAATCAGCCGTGTCCAACCCCCCTAATTGCCGCAATTCGATTTTTGCCGGAGGCCATTTAACTCGCCGAAATACTACGTGACAGGTTTACTCGCTGTCAACTTTTTGTTTCCTTAGCCACCTCGCCGATCGCGGTTCTAGGGCTGAGCCAGCTTGTACAATCGCAGCCGGCCGATCAAGGTTTCGACACTGAGTCGCGCGTGACTCGGCGCTACTTCGTAGCCCGCAACCACCCGAGCCACGATGTCATCCACGCCGTCGCCCAGTTCCAGTCTCTTCCAAATTAACAGGGCTGTTTCATTTAGTTGGTAATAGCGCTTGGTGTTCAGGTCAACGAGAATGCCCTCGCCTCCGTCGAATTCTGTACAGATAACGTGTTCCGAAATGGATTCTTCTTTACCCATGATTCAAATTTGCGAGATTAACACGCCACCCTCGCCCAATCCAGCTGCGAAAAATCTCCGTTGGGGTTATCTCAAATTCCATGTGACCCGCTAACAACATCCTTGGTTGGGTCCGGCAGGCGAAGCCCTCTCCGCGAGGAAATCAAATGGAAAGATGAACGCCGCTTGCTCAGCCAGTGCAAGAACCGTGGCCAATCGACAAAGACCGCGTACATTGCCAACTGGTAAACAAAGAGGAAATTCAAAAGGAAGAAAGTAACGACATGAAAAGCGACGCCGAACCCGAGTATCCACCAGCGCAGGCGCCTCCAGAAAATCGCGACGGGGAAAAACAACTCCCAAATCAGGACCACAACGACGATGGCCGGAGTGTACTGCCGAATCGCGGGCAGCCAGAAGGCCAAACGAAAATGGGCGTCATGCAAATTGTCGAGTGATTGAGTTATTGCCAGCGCCGGCAAATTGTCCGGACTAAAGTAACTGAGGCCTGAAACCCGCAGCTTGATCAGTGCCGAGCTGAAATAGGACCAGGCCAACAGCATCTGCATCAGCAGGATGGGGTAGCCATAAGCAAAGGCGGGCTTTCTCTGTTTGCGGCCCGCCCATCCGTCAACCGCGAACGCCTCCCCGCAGGGCGTGAAAGCAAGCACGATCAGGAAATAGATGGCGATGATCTCGTCGTGGTTGAAATGCCCGAGGCTTCGCAGCAACCCTTGATAGAAGACCACCAGAAGAGCCGAAAGTTTTGTTGAGACTGACGAGAGATAACCAACTGTGCTCATCGAGAGCGAGATGATCAGGGCCCACTTTAGCAAGACCATTCCAGTTGGCGTAAACAGGTGGTCATAAAAGCTCCAGGAGAAGAGTTGCATGAAACCGGTTGGCCGTAACAGCGTGGTTGGGAGCCTGGCCAGGTTTGAGAAGGACGTAAAAATGATCGAAACCAGAAAAACCCCGCTGATCGTAACGCGCAAGGGTCCTAGCGCGGCGGGCGTAGCTCTGCTGAGTTGGATTAGAGTTCCTCGCGCCACGATTTGACGAACTGGTGGTAGTTCGAGTACTGCCCTCCCGGCCACGTGTAACAGTCCAACCGAATTGCCTTCAAGCGGTATCCAGACGGAGACAGATGTTCAGCGTTATAGGTGTCTCCCCAGGCGCGCAGGAGATCCTTCATTAGCTGACCATCAGGGAGGTGTTCGACTCCGCCCTCGACGGCCAACAGCGCGGCATTTTTAGGATGGGGAGAGTGTAACCTAAAACTGTCGTTGTTGGCCGTGGCCGCAACCAGACCCCACAGACGCGAACGCAAGGCATCGGTCAGGGTCACGGCGGATATATCGATTACTTCGCCGGACGTGGTCTCGCCGCGCAGAATGAAGTAGGTGTAACTATGCTGGAGTTGGCCGCCACCCATCATGACGTTCCAACTCGCGATCGGATAGACGTTTCTGACGAAAGCGAATGCCCAAATCAGCGGCAGAAGAAATCCGATGGTCAGGATCAGGTATCGGACACGAAACCGCCGGTTGAGTTGAATCTCTCCTAAGTCCGACAGTGTTGTTGAACCTGGCGACATGAAAACGTTTCGGAAGATTGCGGGCTTGCGCGTAATCTTCAGGCGCTTACTACCGGCAATGCGCGTCCGCGAATGAGCGGCAACGGAGCCGTCGCGTGCCACGGCAGCTTACCAAAACTCTTAAGACAAAAAAGACAAGGCGAGCCAGTATACAGATCCGCCCGCGTATCGCTCTCTTCGAGCGCCATCAGCGCGTCGTGCCTCCTCTGTAACTGGGCCTGCGCGATTTGGCGAAGTCTCTGGTAACTTGCGGCGAATTCCTCCACTCGCAGATCGGCAACCACGTCGTCGTCGCCGTCGGCGCCGCGAAAACCTGACAGATTGCAGCACAGAGTCAGGCGTCCCTTATAATCTACGTTGAAATTCCGGTCGGCGAGTGGCGCACACGGTGCTGCCTTTTCCGTATTGTAATAGCCTACATCGATGCTCACCTTCATCCTGAAGATCCTTGCCAGAAGCGCGATCTCCTCTTCAGCGCGCCGTTGCTCTTCCAGAGTGAGAGCGACGCTCGTTTCAAAACTCTCAGACGTCGGCATCACGTGAGCGAAGGCAATGCCCGCAGCGCCCAGGCGGGCGGCGAAGAGCACGATCTCTTCCAAATGTTCGATCGTGTCGCGACGAATGCCGGTCTTGACGACAAAAGGCAGACTTTGTTTCTGACAGATCGAGAAGGCGCGAATCAGCCGGAGGAAGGATCCCTTGCCGCGCCAATGATCGTGTTTTTCTGGCGTGGTCCCGTCGATACTAAACGCGATGTGACTGAGACTTTCGCGATGATGGATGAGCCTGGGCCAGAGCTGTTCAAAGTTCCAGCCGTTCGTCACAAAACTCACCCTTAGTCCGGCACCGCCGCAAACACCGATGAGTTCCGCAAAGTCTGGATGAAGCGTAGGTTCGCCGCCGGTGAAATTGACCTCGGTAATGGCGGCAACATCACGGGCGTCGCGAACAATGCCGCGCAACAGATCCAGCGGCATAAACTCAGCCCGGGTGTGATGGAGAGCGTCTTCGTCGCGCAGACAGTAGCTACAGTGAAGATTGCAGATGTTTGTTACTTCGACGGTCAGCCGCCGGGGTCCGTACTGCAATTCGTTTGGGCCTAAGGCATCACTCATGCGGCTTCTTGCCTCGCGACCGAAGCGAAGAACTGGCTGGTGTATTGAGGATTACCTAACAAATCGGTTCCAGCAAAGAGTTCAAACGCGCATGATTGTTTCGCCAACTTCCCGAGCACGTCCAGAAACCCACGCGCTGTAGGCATATCGATGAGGGCCCACGGGCACATTTTCAAGAGCCGGTTCATTACTTCAGCCTGGCTAATATTTTTGATTCTACTATCAGGATCGCCAGTGCGGCTTGGAAAAATCAATAACTCCGGAACGCACCTGCTAACGTGCCCGGATGGGAAAAAGTCCTGCGGGCAGACGTAAAACTTCGAGTCGGCCCCGGGCATCTGATTCAACACCGAATCCAGTTGTGCTAAACCACTCTTTACTATCGTTTCGCTGGTCAGCGCGAAGTGACGGCGCAGGCCGTAGGCTTCAACCAAATCGTTTTCCGCAGTCAGCAAAACCACGTCGTCGGTTGAAAAGTTCCATCCCGCAGCCGCCAGTTGCAGCGCCAGGGTCGACTTTCCGCTGCCGGATGGTCCGACAATCAAGGTCGAAACTGCCGTGTGCGGATCGATCACCGCGGCACACTGAAGCTCAAATGCTTCGGCTCTGCGGAGCGCAGCGGCCAGGCCATAGATCAAAACACGCTGGAAAAGGAATGAGTCGCGATCCAAATCCTGAGCCAGGTTCACGGTCACAACCCTACTGGCATCAGCAGAAACCAGGGAGTCGCCGATACGAACGAGATAAGAGTCCCCGGTGTAGTAGTAACTTGCTTCGTCGGTAACTACACCGGGCCTGATGGTGTTGGGCAAGTCAGATTTCGCGGCAGAAATCCTGAGCGTTACGGCTTGTGAACCTGAATCATTTCCGGTTATGCGAACCAGGCGCAATGCGTTGAGAAATTGGTCGGTCGCATTCGCGGTCGCGCTATCCGGGGCATTGACCGACAAAGTGCGGCCGGCAACTTGATAGATAATTGTCGCCGCCGGTGACACCTGACTGGCAACTACATCCATCTGGCAGGTGGTCAGTTCGTCGACCCGCTGGTGACCGCTTGCAGGAACGTGGTTGCTTCCAGAACGTCTACCGGCACCGACAACTCCGGCTCGACGAATGCCTTCTTTCCCGCGGCGTTGGTTACCTCGAGTTCGGATGACTCAACCAGCAACTCTTTCTGTTCATTTTTCTCCAAAACGGATCTCCTCCTGGCAATTGACCAAAAAAGTAATCGAACCAGCGAAAAACGAACCAACGTCACCTACGTTAACCGGGTCGCAAAACTACGCAAACGATCAGCATGACCCCGGTTCTGGAAGGGCGTCCGTATTCTACGGATTTTTGTCGCGTTCGACAACCACTATCCGAAAAACTGTTCTGGTTGCGCGATAAAAATCCGCACGTACGTAGACGCGAAGATTTGGCGACACTCCCAGAATCGCTTGCTCCAAAGGCCGGTCCTTAATATCCACAGTGACCTCTTCGTTTGACTCGGCGGGCGCCTCGAGGGGCACACCGGCTTCCTCGGCAATCTCTGAAATAACATCCAGCATGGGCTGAGCTTTGGCCCTTGCGGTCACTTGGCCATTCCGAAACTCAACGTGGATCGGCTCATCTTCTGCGGCCACTGGCTCCGTGTTTCCCGAAATTACGAATGCCTGATCTTTGGCCTTCACCACCGCATTTGTTAGCGGTGGCGGCTCGTTATAAGCATGCAGATAGACGCCGACCGGACGAGGTCTGGCGCCAGGCGCAGAGTCAATCTCGTAATCGATGTAAACCACCGGAGCCAGTGACTGCATGGCCGTCTCTAGAACAAGATCGGTGAAATTGACGGTCACAGCCTGTTTTTGCATCACCGGGCTCAAGAGAACCTGGGCCTTCAATTTGCGAGATAGTTCCGCGGCGATGTCGGTCAGTTTTGCAGCCTTGGCCTGGAGAGAAATGCCGAAGACGACGTTGTCGGTAACCTTAAGGGTGAACGGAGGCTTCACCTTACTTTCCGGGGGCGAGGGCGTTTCCGCCGGCGCCTTCTGCATGACTGAATCCTGCGCCCGCGCCCAACCGGCCGAAATCAACAAAGCAACTGCAATCAGAGCGATCCTGTACATAAGCCCGGTAGTTTTTTGGTTCGTTTTCGGTTCGCGTTTTTACGCAGGCTACTATGACATCTTCATGAGAGTCAACAAAGCTGATGAACGGGTAGTGGTACATTTTGTACCACTACCGATGGACGGTATTGCCGCCGCCGCTATTTGAGTGATCGTGAATGACTCGCGATTGAAGCTCCTGAGGTCCGCGAAATCGCGCGGCGCCGACGGAATAATCTGATTGGCCGAAACAAATAATACCCAAAATTGAGAAAGCGGGGTAGCGCAATTGCGTCGAGATCGTCGTCACTGGGTGAAAAAGCGAATGCACAATAGCGCGCGCGCGCCGACCAACTCTTCCGAATTCGAAGATTGTATTTGAAGGTCTTGAGTGGGCTGAGCGGGACGTACTCCGGACTGCGGAATAGACGTTCCGCAATTTCGATAGCCAGGCGTTTAGTATCGCTATCAGTGGCGATGCGCCGGTGTACGTGTGGGGGCAAAGGGGCGCCACACAAGTCATTTGCGAGTTGCAATCCCAGAAACAGCATCCCTTCAGTTCTGTTCTTTTCTGAAAGCTGCAGCAATCGCTCCCAATCGATCGTCCCGTGACTTATCAGCGCGGCCAGATCGCCGATCCAGGACAGTCGTTCCCACAAATGACGTGACCCGTGAATGCAAAGCGAGTACACCAGCTCTTCAGGTGGAAAAGTCTTCAACTTCACGTTGTCCAGAGTGATGGTTTCAAGGTTGGCCCACAGCTCTTCCTCATCGACGGAGGCAGAGTACAGTTCAGCCGCAACCCGCCAGTGCAACTCGACAATCATGAGGCCTTCGTCACGCGAAAACCGAATGTTGTGCTGCGAAGCCAACAGGAGTCGCTCCTGTTGCGGACTAAGTTTCCTGGTCGGACGGTAACCTCTGGCAATCAGTATCTCGCGCGCCGCGGCGACGTCGCGCCGACGCACAATCAAGTCCAAATCGACAAAACACCGCAACGCCAAATCTCTGTAAGCCATCATCGCGAGCGTCGGCCCTTTGAACGGCAGACTCTCAATCGCATTTGCTCGCAGGTCCTGGACGATTGATAACAGCTCGGCGTTGAGAATCAGATTGCGCGCGGCATTCTCCTGGTAAATCAGCTTGAGTCTCTTGAGGTAATCTGCAGGAACCAGGTCGCGCGCGGTCTGATTCAGTTGATGATACAGCAGCGGCAACATGCCGTGACGCTGAGCGATCTTACAGAGATAATCCCAATCCGGATGCTCGCCCGCCAATCCTTTGATCCGATCAACCGCAGCCTGATCAAGCCGCGCTCGCGAGCACAGTTGCAATACTTCGTCTTCAACCGAATGATGCATACTTCTTCTTCCACTCTCGATAGTTCTTTGGAATTTCAGCCTTCTTCAATTGCTCCCAGGCCTTCAGCGCGTGCGCCCTGGTTGCGTTCTTTTCGCCAGCCAAAAAATCCGAGAGAAAATTTATGTATCTGCCCGAAGGAGCCTGAGGGAAACTGCCTTGCACCTGATTCAATCTCACATATTGTCTCACCAGGTCGCGGTAGGTGATCTTGATGCCATTATCGATCTGCTGCTCTCGCCAACGGTTGAGTCGGTAGCGAGCCCCCGATTTCCTTTTTAGCTTTGGCGCAATCTTCAGCGCTTCCTTCTCAATAAAATCTTTTGTTTCCTTGTCGTTGGTATAGCTAACCACGGGAAGCTCAAGACTGAGCCCTCTTTCAACGTCTCTGACCCCTGACCTTGAGAGAGTTTTCCTGGTCGGGTTCCTTATGCTGCCGGTCCGCAAAAAATGCTTAATTAACTCTTCGAGTTCGTCCTTCCGAAGTTTCGAGGCTGCTGGGATACCAATGTCATCTGCGAAAGCCTTTATTTCAACTGCGTACCAATATCCGTTGTCGAATTGCTCTTCGGTCATGGATTTCGCAAGCCTTGGTTTAGTCATCCTTCTTTTCCCCAACTCTTCACCTGTTTCACTCGTTAACTTTCAGCACCGCCAGAAAAGCCTCCTGCGGAATCTCTACGCGGCCGACTTTCTTCATCCGCTTCTTGCCTTCCTTCTGCTTTTCAAGCAGCTTGCGTTTGCGCGAGATGTCGCCGCCGTAACACTTCGCGATCACGTTCTTGCCCATCGCTTTCACGGTTTCGCGCGCGATGATTTTAGCGCCGATGGCCGCCTGGATTGGTACTTCGAAAAGTTGACGCGGGATCAGCTCTTTCATTTTAGTGGCGAGGGCCCGGCCCTTTGCGGCCGCCGTGTCGCGATGCAGCACCAGCGACAACGCATCGACCGGCTCACCGGCAACCAGCACGTCAAGTTTGACCAGATCGCTTTCCCAATAACCGGCAAGGTGGTAATCGAGCGAAGCATACCCGCGCGAAGTTGATTTCAGCCGATCGTAAAAATCCAGCACGATCTCGTTGAGCGGCAGCTCATAAGTCAGCATCACCCGGGTCGACGTGATGTACTCAAAGCCTTTCTGCTGGCCGCGCTTTTCTTCCAGCAACGCCAAGATTCCGCCCAAGTGCTCTTCCGGCGTAAGGATCGTCGCCCGGATGGCCGGCTCTTCAATTTTTACGATGCGGCCGGGATCGGGCATCTTCGCCGGCGAATCGATTTCCGTGACCTTGCCGTCGGTCGTAGTCACTACATAGCGGACGCCCGGCGCGGTGGTGATCAGATCAAGATTGAACTCGCGTTCCAGACGTTCCTGCACGATCTCCATGTGCAGCAGCCCGAGGAAGCCGCAGCGGAATCCAAACCCAAGCGCGGTGGACGACTCAGGCTCGTAAAAGAACGAGGCGTCATTCAGCCGCAGCTTGTCCATCGCATCACGCAACTCTTCATACTGGTTGGTATCGACGGGATAGAGTCCTGCGAAAACCATGGGCTTGATTTCCTGATAACCAGGGAACGGCTCCTTCGTGGGGCGTGCGGCTTCGGTGACGGTGTCGCCAATTTGCACGTCGGCAACTGTTTTGATTGAAGCAGTCAGAAAACCAACTTCGCCCACGCCCAGTTCATCGATGGGTGTCGGGCTGGGACGATTTACGCCGAGCGTTTCCACCTGATAATCGCGGCCGGCGTTGAAAAACCGAATCTTCATTCCCGGCCGAATCACACCGTCGATGACGCGAAACAAAACGATCACGCCGCGATAAGAGTCGTACCACGAGTCAAAAATCAGCGCCTTGAGCGGAGCTTTGGGGTCGCCGTTTGGCGGCGGTACTTCACGCACGATCGCTTCCAGAACCTCGGCTACTCCGACGCCGGTCTTGGCGCTGGTGAGAATGGCGTTGTGAGTTTCCAGGCCGATGAAGTGCTCGATCTGTTCGATGGCTTTCTCCGGTTCAGCGCCGGGTAGATCGATCTTATTGATTACCGGAATCAGCTCGAGATTATTTTCGATAGCGAGATAGGTATTGGCCAGCGTCTGCGCCTCGACGCCCTGCGAAGCATCGACGATCAGCAGCGCGCCTTCGCAGGCTGATAACGAACGCGAGACCTCATAAGAAAAATCGACGTGTCCGGGTGTGTCGATCAAATTCAGGATGTACTGCTGGCCGTCCTGCGCTTTGTAATCCAGCCGCACCGCATGCGCTTTGATGGTGATCCCGCGCTCGCGCTCGAGGTCCATGTCATCCAGCACCTGCGCTTCCATATCGCGGCCCGTGACGGCGCCGGTCAACTCGAGCAAGCGATCGGCGAGGGTGGATTTGCCGTGATCGATGTGCGCGATAATCGAGAAATTGCGAATGCGGGATGGATCCATTGACAGTTGAAAATAACAAAACGGGCGCGAAACCGCACGCCCGCCTGTTAAAGGCCCGGGAATAATTTGGAAGTCATGGTTTCTTTGGCGAAGGTGAAGGTTTCGGTTGCGGTGGCGGCTCAACTTTTAAGCTATTGCGGATCGTATCCCAACCCGCTGCTGACTTTGAGATATCTTTTTCCGAAGCGATGATCGACAGATTGATCAGCCGATCCGAGATAATGCGAAAGTACGAATCCATGCCGCCCGGTGCTCCATCAAGCACAGCTCGCAACCGAGTCCCCTCGGCATCCGCGCCCGCGATCTGAGTGTTTATCGCCGATCTCTTCGCATGCATGCCGGCTTGCTCAACCTGCGTCGCAAAGTTGTCCACGTACTCGTCCTGAAATAGTTTCTTGGCGTGCGCTTCCTTCTCGGGTGTCTTCAACCATTCGCGCGGCGAGCGGATACGAATTACTACGTCCCCTTGAGATAGTTCGATAAGCTGCATCTGCTGGGTGCTCTGATCGCTCATCTGCCATTTGGCCGGATAGTCGAAAGACAAACCGTCTTTGTCGAAATGTTTCGTGTCTGGCGTTTGCGGCTGGACACTGGTAACGAACAGCAGAGCCGCGCAGCCAATCAATATCTGTATGAGCTTCATCAATCTCCTCCTGCCAACCTGGGACAGCATATTAACGCCGATTCAGCCAAAGCACTAAGTCGACAAAGTAATCTCCTACTTTGAAACGCGGTGTTCAGAGTACCGACTTTAGTCGGGTTTTGTTACGCGAGAAAATACCCAACTAAAGTTGGTGCTCTATACGCCGTCGAATTAGGACACCACCAGTCGACAAAGGCGATCGGGCGCAATCGGCTTGCCTGACGACTGAACCTGCAATTAACATGGCGCGAAGGCCTCAAGTCTGTGGATCGTGAAGCTCGGTCCGAAGATCGAAAAGGGATCAACGACCGCGCCAGAGCAGTGAGGGAAAAGCAGAAGAAATCCTTGATTCTAAGGGGTGATTATCGATCTTGTATTTCACACGTTGCGGTACGCCATCCCGGTCATCTCGGCCGTGATCGCGCTCGTCGCAGTGCACAAAAAGACGGCCAGATGGTGGCCGATCACGCTGATCATCGCTGCAATGTTAGCTATCGAGGCAAGTACCTTCACGGACGACCTTCGTCAATTTAGAAGCGCTACCGAACAACTCAAGCGAAATAATGAACTACTCGAACAAGTGATTCGTGGTCAGTACCCGCTTCAGAATGTGCGCGCAAGCTATCAGCTCCGCGTGCCCATCACGTCAATCCGTAGATTCGAGATGTCGCGGTTCGCGTCTGCCTGAGCCAACCCTGTGAAACTCTTTCGCATTCCCATCAAGATCGAAATTGCATTCTTTGCCATCACGGTCTTTTTGGCGCTCAGTCGCTCGCATGACTTCGCGCTCCTCATCGAATGGGTCGTCGTGGTGTTCATCTCGATTCTGCTTCACGAGTTAGGTCATGC
>WNFH01001980.1_pt1 | contig 18897 bp, 9 predicted proteins | sample 5400411 | NCBI WGS metagenome assembly WNFH01 (sample SAMN13153347, study PRJNA577476) | soil metagenome | isolation source: 200 cm saprolite under Douglas fir tree site 2 hole 3 | place: USA:California | collected 2015-04-18
TTACCGCCAATTGGAGATCGAGATCGGCGGAAACTACCGGCTCTGGTCTGCCTTCAACGGTTATGAAGGTAGTGCGAAACACTTCATGACGGCGCGCAATCTCTTTGAGACTGCGTTGCAGCGCGCTCAAATCGATTGGCGTCGAAAGTCGCACTGCGATCGGAACATTGAGGACCGGCGAGGCGGGCATCAACTGATCAAGAAACCAAAGCCGCTCCTGCGCAAACGAAAGCTGCGGAGTGGTCGCCCGCGAACGCCGAGCGATCGAGCGCGACGAAGTCAGGTCGTCGTCAACTTCTCCGCGCAGATACTTTTGCAGCAGGGCGCGCTTGGCTTCAGAGATGTTAACCGCCCCCGGTTCGGTCGTTGGATTTGAAAGGTGCTCTTGCAACTTGTTGCCTTGCGGTATTCGACGCCCAATCGATGACAAATGAAAATTGGAAAATGCCAAATGGAAAATGTCTTTGGCTTCAGCCAAGCAACGCCTGGGCTTCTGCTTCGCTCATGTTTTCTACTTTGGCGATGATCTGCTTTTCGATCTCGGCGGCAAGTTCGGCAATCGTGGGCGCGTCGAACAGCGTCCGCAGCGCCAAATCGACGCCGAACGTGCTGCGAATCTTTACGATGAGCTGCGTTCCCAGCAGCGAGTGTCCGCCGAGCAGAAAAAAATTATCGCTAACGCTCACTTCACTCAGATTCAGCAGCGAACACAGGGTCTTTGCCAGTCGCTGTTCGATTGGAGTGCGGGGCCGCAGGAAGGATTCGTCGCGCAGCGTATTCACAGCATTTGGTTCGGGCAGCAGGGCGCGATCAACTTTGCCGTTTGCAGTCAGCGGCATCGCCGGCATCGTAACGAATACTGACGGCACCATGTAGCCGGGCAATTCGCTTTGCAGGAAACCGCGGAGGTCGGCGGCCGCCGGAGTCGTTCCGTTACTCAGCACCAGATAAGCCGCGAGTCGCTTTTCTTCACCGGCAGCGCCGCGAGCCGTAACCACGCTCGACGCGATCGCCGGGTGGCGATCGAGCACTGCCTCGATTTCGTTTGGTTCGATCCGGTGTCCGAGAATTTTCATCTGTTCGTCGATGCGTCCCAGGTAAGCAATCTCGCCATCACCCAGATAGCGCGCCAGGTCGCCGGTGCGATAAAGACGCGCCTGCGGCTGCGCGGCAAACGGATCGGGAACGAATTGTTTCGCCGTTAGTTCCGGGCGATTCAGATAGCCGCGCGCCACGCCCACGCCGCCAACACACAACTCTCCTGACGCTCCGTCAGGAACGCGCTGAAGCTTTTCGTCGAGAATGTAAACCTGCGTGTTGTCGATCGGGCGGCCAATCGTCGGCAATCCACCTGCTCCGTTTTGCACTCGTCCCGAAGTGGCCACCACCGTGCATTCCGTCGGTCCATAGTTGTTAACCAAACTGAACGGCAAGTTGTCGGTCGGATAGCGATGCAGGGTGTCGGCGCCCGTGAGCAAGAATCGCAAAGCAGTGTTCGCCGGCCATTCCAAAGTCATCACGTGCTCAGCCAGCGCGGTGGGAAGAAAGCTAATCGTAATCTGGTTAGCCAACAGCCAATCGCGCAGCAGCGCAGGCGAGATGCGAGTGACTTCGTCTGGCAGGTGCAGACTCGCTCCCGCAGTAAGGTACGGCCACACTTCCCACACCGCCGCGTCGAATCCCACGCTGGCGAGATGGCTGGCTCGGTCCTGACGCGTGACGTCGAACTCACGTCTGTGCCAGGACACAAGATTCAGCAAACTCGCGTGGTTGATCTCAACGCCCTTTGGACGACCTGTTGATCCGGACGTGTAAATGATATAGGCGAGCTGATCGGGCCTGGCCTGAGTGGCCGGAGAGTTGGTCGAATAGTTTTCGATCTCTCGATCGCGTCCAGGGCGTACAACCTTCCACGGCCCTGCGGAAAATTTTTCGGCTAACTCTGCCCGCGTAATCAACACGCGCGGACGGGCGTCGTTCAGCATGAAGAGCAGGCGCTCAGATGGGTAAGCAGGATCAAGCGGCAGATAAGCACCGCCGGCTTTAAGAACTGCCAGCGCGCACATCACTGATTCGGGCGAACGATCAAGGCAAAGCCCCACGATGGTTTCTGGTCCGACGCCCAGCGCGATTAGATAATTCGCCAGTTGGTTGGCGCGTTTATCTAACTCTCCGTAAGTGACCGAACCACCGCTAGCCATGAGCGCAACGGCGTTTGGCTTTGCGGCTGCCTGAGCGGTCACCAGTTCCGCAACACTCCGGTTGCGCGAATAGGAATGCGGCCCAGTCATTGATTGATTCGGCAAGTACGGTTGCGTAGAAGTTGTGATGTTGACAGGCATTTCTATGAACTCATTGACGCTCAATCGACAACCCGATTTAGCGACAGACTAAAACCCTCTGCGCGAAGTATTTAAATGATTAATTCGCCGCGATTTCCCTCTCCTCACGAGCGTTCGACCTCTGCCCGATTCAGCGGTTGAAGGTCGTGTTGCGTGCAACCGCGCCAAACGGCGACAGTCAGTCGCAGAAATAGTCGCGCTAACTCTCAATTTCCCGCCATTTTTCTGGCAGAAAAGGCCCTTTGTGATTTTCTTTCCAACAGGACTTTATCTCGCGAAGACCGGTGTCTTGACACTGGGCGCTTCGGATTTTACTTGCACGGCAAGGTCGACTAGGAGGCCACTGTCTTGATTCACGCACTCGTTTTTTCAACGCTTTTGATGTCATTCGCGAGCCGCCTGACTGACTTAAACAATCAGCTTTCGCTGTTCATCAACAGTGTGGCCGGACGCTCATGGCTGTTCGACAACGTCGTGGCGTTTTTCCTCGATAACGATCTCGCCAAGGCCGGCGTAATCGGTTGCTGTTTCCTGGCAGCGTGGTACGGCGGCAAGACTACTGAAGGAACTAATGCCCGGCGAAAGATTCTGATCACGACGCTGATTGCCTCAGTGTTTGTTATCGGCACCACGAAACTGCTTTCGCACACAATCTTCTTGCCGCGACCAGACATTCAAACGCAGAAGATTTTCCGGCTGGAAGGAGACCAGCTCGTCGAAATGAAACGCATGCCCACGCGCATTCCTTTAGACGAAGCCAGCCAGAAAGATTATCGAGCACTGCTGAGCGGCGACGTGCAAACCAACGATCTGGGATCGTTCCCCAGCGATCACGCCGGGTTTTTCATCACCATCGCTCTGGGAATTTGGCTCGCCTCTCGCCGGCTGGGACTGGTGGCGCTGGGTTGGACGGTCTTTGTGATCCTCGCCGCGAAAATGATCAGCGGCCAACACACGCCAATCGATATCGCCGCCGGTGGTGCAGTCGCGCTTATCGAGTTGTCGATCATTCAGTATGCCGCGCAACAGCGCTTTGGCAGGTTGCTTGATAAGTTGCCGCCGCTGACTTTGCGCTACAGCGCGCTGTCGAGCGCGATCATTTTCGCGGTCATGTTCGAAGTGTCCAGCACCCTGACCCACGTGCGGGCCTTTTTCGGACTGCTCGCGGCAGTCAGACGGCACGTGCTGTTTGGGATTAGCTGAACTTCTTAATCAGATGGAACAACGAGAGTTGAAATTACTATGAAGCGACTAAGTATACTTTTCGTCCTGATCGGTCTCTTCTTTACGGCTTCCTGCGGGCTGCAAAAAGAAGGGCTGGTCCTCATGACCGACCAGTCGTACAAGGCAAGCGTCTTTGCCACCAACAAGATGGGATTTGGCTCGCCCGATGGTCTGATCTGGCATAAGGGAAAGCTCTACATTGCTGACGAGGGCGGCTCTGCTCTCGAAGTTTGGAGCAAAGCGGATGGATTGAAAACCCTTATGGACTCTAGTTTTGGCATTTCGTCACCCGAGAAGCTTGTCGTTGACTCTGAGGGTAACGCCTTTTTCACTGATGACGATGTTGGAGGGTTGTGGGAAGTCGACGCTGGTGGTAATCGACGCCTGGTGGCCGGAAGAGACAAGGGACTCGTCTACACTAAAGGCATCGCGCTTGCTCCCGACGGTTCAATTCTGGTCGGCGATGGCGAGCAACACGAAGTGTTCCGCGTCACCAGAGATGGCGCGGTGTCGGAATTTATTGGGAAAGAATACGGAATCACCAGACCAGAGGGCCTGGTTTACGATGACAAAGGCAATCTGTATATCGCCGATGAAGAGGACAACGTCCTCTACATGCTGGATCCGAATCGCAACCTCCATCGTCTAATCGATCGGCGAGACTCGTTTTCGCCGGAAGCCCTTTGGTACGTCAATGGCTTGCTTTATATAGCCGACGAACACTTTGGCAAAGTGTACGTGTATACGCCGAATGATGGGTTGAAACCAATTGCCACGTTTGCCGGCTCCTTTAAACAACTTCAAGGGATCACCGTGGATGATCAGGGAGACCTGTACGTCGCCGTGCAGACAGACCTGAAGCACAAGGTAGGACACATCATCAAGCTCAGCAAAGAAAGTACTGAAGTAGCCGCAAGATAAAATCGCCGGGTCGAGCGACTCGCGCTCGAAGAGTCCTAACAGACATGCCCCAACCAGTTACCGAGAAAAAAATTCTCGAAATAGAACCTCTGGCCGATGCTGCGTTGCAACCGCGGGCGCACCTGCGTGGCGCGCGGATGGATCACTTCACCGAGCGGCCGTTCTCGCGGTTGTTCGAAGAACAGGTGTCGAGCGCGCCGCACCAGCCGGCAGTCATTTACGAAAACGGAACGCTCACTTTTGCCGAGCTGAACGCGCGCGCCAATCAACTGGCGCGTTATCTGCAAAGTCTGGGAGCCGGCGCCGAGTCACTCATAGGGATTTGCGTCGAGCGCTCGCTGGACATGGCGGTCGGCATCCTCGGGATTCTGAAATCCGGCGCGGCCTACTTGCCTTTGGATCCGGAATACCCGCAGGAACGTCTGGCTTTTATGCTCGACGATGCGCGTCCTGACAAAGTTCCCCTCTCCCCCTGGGAGAGGGGCCAGGGGAGAGGGCTTGCGACGCGGTAAGCCCTCACCTTAACCTTCCCCCAGGGGGGGAGGGAAAGCGGACCCGGGTTGTTCTTCTCGACCAGGACTGGCCGGCGATCTCAGGAAACCCGGACACGAACCTTTCTGACTGTCCGGCGCCAGACGATCTCGCTTACGTTATCTACACGTCCGGATCGACCGGCAAGCCCAAGGGCGTGGTGATCACGCATGGCAATCTGGCAAACTATCTCCTGGCGCTCGATCATGAACTTCAGATCACGCGTGACGATTGCTATCTTCACACCGCTTCGATTGCCTTCTCGTCATCGCGCCGCCAGTTGATGCTGCCGTTGTCCCAGGGCGCGACGGTCGTAATCGCGACATCCGAGCAACGCAAAGATCCGCTCGCGCTGTTTGCAATGATCAGGCAACGCGGCGTCACCATCATGGATGCGGTGCCGTCGTTCTGGCGCAACTGCACTGCGGTGCTGGCGAATCTCGATGCCCTTACTCGACAGGATTTGCTCGATAACGAATTGCGTTTAATGCTTTCCGCCAGCGAGCCGCTGCTGTCTGATATTCCGCGCACGTGGGCTGCTGAGTTTCGCCATCCGGCACGGCACGTACACATGTTCGGCCAAACCGAGACCGCCGGCATCGTCGCGCTCTATCGCATTCCGGCCGACCTTAATAGCGAGACAAAGATCATCCCAATTGGCGAGCCGATCGCCAACAGCGAGATTTTCATTCTCGACGAAGCCCAACGGCCGTGTCCGCTCGGCGTCGCGGGCGAGTTGTACATCGGCGGCGCCGGAGTTGGCCGCGGCTATCTGAACTCCGCCGCGCAAACATCCGCGAAATTCATCGCGCATCCCTTCAGCGATACACCGGGGACGCGGCTCTATCGCACCGGCGACTGGGCCCGGCTCAATGCCGACGGTCAAATCGAATTTGTCGGGCGCCGAGATCAACAGGTGAAGTTGCGCGGCTTTCGGGTAGAGCTTGGCGAAATCGAAGCTGCTCTGGCCGGCCATCCCGCGATTCGCGAATGCGCGGTGATTGCCCGCAACGACATTAACAGAGAGAAGCGGCTGATCGCCTACTTCGTGGCTGAAGGTGCCACGCCGAGTGTAAGCGAGCTGCGCGCGTTCATGAGCGGCCAACTGCCGGATTACGTGGTTCCGTCAGCGTTCGTAAAGCTGGACGCGCTGCCTTTATCAGCAAATGGAAAAGTAAATCGATTGGCTTTGCCCGATCCGGACAACGCGAGACCGGAGCTGGCCGCCGATTACGTCGCGCCGCGCACCGTGTCTGAAACGCGCCTGTCAGAAATCTGGAGCGAAGTTCTGCGGATTGAACGCGTCGGCACGCACGACAACTTTTTCGAGTTGGGCGGGAACTCTCTGCTGGCCACGCTGGTCTGTTCGCGCGTTCGCAACGCGCTCAAGATCGAAGTGCCGCCACGTTTGCTCTTTGAGCGTCCGACGGTGGCCTTGATGGCCGAGGCGATCGGCACAGCGGCCGCCGCGACGCCTTTCGCGATCAGCCCATGCCGGCCGGCGGAGCGAAATGGAACCGCGCCGCTTTCGTTTCCGCAGCAGCAGTTCTGGCTTTTGGACCAGGCTGAGCCAAACAGTTCGCATTACAACGTGCGCGCCGCGATCAAGATCGCCGGCCCACTCGAAGCGGCAAAGTTGCAGCAGGCATTCGCCGCCGTCGTAGCCCGCCATGAAATTCTGCGCACAACCTTTGTTCTCAACGATGGATCGCCCGTGCAGAGCATCGCATCGTCGCTGCCATTCGCTCTCAACGTTTCTGATCTGTCGAACCTCGAAGCTTCTGAGCGTGAAGCCGAAGTTCAACAAGTGCTGGCTGCCGAGGTGGAAGAGCATTTCGATCTCGCGCGCGGCCCGCTGTTTCGAGCCAGGCTGCTGAAGTTCGGGCGGGACGAGCACCTTTTGCTAATCACGCTGCACCACATCATTTGCGACGGGTGGTCCATCGATGTTCTGCTGCGCGAACTAATGACGCGTTATCAGTCCGATGCGTCAGCGCCGCAGTTGCCGCTTCAGTACGCGGATTTTACGTCGTGGCAACGGGAGCGTTTCAAGGGCCAGGCATTGACGAGCCAGATGGATTACTGGAAGCAGAAGCTTGCAAACGCGCCCGCGTCGTTGGACCTGCCGACGGATTACCGGCGGCCACAAATGCGTACGTTCAACGGCGCGCAAGAGTCCGTCTTGCTGCCGGTAGATCTCAGCCGTCGCGTTAAAGCCTTGAGCCAGCGCGAAGGCGCGACGTTGTTCATGACCCTGCTCGCCGCTTTTCAGACTCTGTTGTTTCGTTACACCGGACAGGACGACATCGTGGTTGGCTCACCGATTGCCGGCCGCACGCATGTCGAAACGGAAAATCTGATTGGCGCTTTTGTTAACACACTCGCACTGCGCGGCGATTTGTCAGGCAATCCAACCTTTCGCGAATTCCTCGGCCAGGCGCGCGAAACCGCGCTGGAAAGCTACACGCATCAGGAAGTGCCCTTTGAGAGAATAGTCGAAGAGTTGCGCCCCGATCGAAGCACGAACCGCACGCCACTCTTCCAGGTAATGTTTGCATTGCATGACCCGCCGGCTGACATCTCCCTGGCCGGACTAACGTTGACTTCGTTCCAGCTCGACCGCACCAAATCAAAGTTTGATCTGACACTCGAAGTCGAAGAGCAGGCAAATGGCTTACGCGCCTCGTTTGAATACAACACCGACCTGTTTGCACCGGCGACCATGCAAAGGATGCTGGAGCATTTTCAGAATCTGTTGACGGGAATTGTCGCGAATCCCGATCAAAGCCTTTCGGAACTGTCGCTGCTGAGCGAATCGGAACTCGAGAAACTGCTGGTTGAGTGGAACGACACGGCCGCTGAATTCTCGCGTGACTCCTGCGTTCACGAACTCTTCGAAGCACAGGTTGCCAGAACTCCTGACGCCATTGCCGCAGAATTTGCAGGCGAGCAACTGACTTACCGCGAACTCAACGCCCGGGCGAACCAGCTGGCTCGCTACCTGGGAAAGCAGGGTGTGGGCCCGGAAGTCCTGGTCGGCGTCTGCGTCGAGCGAAGCTTCGAAATGCTAATCAGCATTCTAGCCGTGCTCAAGGCCGGCGGTGCTTACGTGCCGCTTGATCCCACGTATCCACCCGAGCGAATCGCTTTCATGATTGAGGATGCCGGCCTGTCTCTCCTGCTGACGCAGGATCGTCTGGTCAAAGACATTCCGACGTGCGGCGCCCGGCTGATTCCCGTCGATAGTGACGTGGAAATCATCGCCCGGGAGTGCGAAGACAACCTGACGGTTGAAATCACGCCGCGGAATCTCGCCTACATAATTTACACGTCTGGTTCGACGGGCAATCCCAAAGGCGTCCAAATCGAGCATCGGTCACTCGTAAATTTTGTCGAGGCCGCGGTGGCCGCGTACGAAATCAAGCCCTTTGATCGCGTCCTGCAATTCGCTTCGCTCAGTTTCGATCTGAGCGCTGAAGAAATCTATTCGGCTCTGGTTTGCGGCGCGGCCGTGGTCTTGCGAACGGATGAAATGATCAGTTCGCCGCGTGAATTCCTGAATCAATGCGGCGCGTGGCGAGTAACCGTCCTGGATCTACCGACGGCCTATTGGCACGAACTCACCGACGCGCTGGACGGGGAACGCGTGATGCTGCCCGCCTCCGTCCGTCTGGTGATCATCGGCGGAGAGAAAGCACTGCTGGAACGCGTACGGGTTTGGCAAACATTCGCCGGCGAATCTGTCCGGCTGGTGAACAGCTATGGCCCGACTGAAACGACTGTCGCGGTCACGATGTGCGATCTCAGGCAACCGGATGAAAACGGTTTGCGGCAAAACGTTTCGATCGGCCGGCCAATTCTGAATACGACTGCGTACGTACTGGATGAGCTGCGGCGGGCGGTGCCGATCGGCGTCCCGGGCGAACTCTACATCGGTGGCGCCGGCGTCGCTCGTGGTTACCTAAATCGGCCGGAACTGACGGCGGAAAAATTCATTTCAGATCCCTTCAGCAAAGACGCAACCGCGAAGCTTTACCGGACCGGCGACCTCGTTCGCTACAACTCCGACGGAAACATCGAATTCGTGGGGCGCGTCGATAATCAGATCAAGATTCGCGGCTTCCGCGTCGAGCTCGGAGAAATCGAGCAGGCGCTGAGAAGTCATCCGGGCGTAACGGACAGCGTCGTAGTTCTGTTTGAAGACGATGCCGGCGACAAGCGCCTGGTCGCGTACGTCGTGCCGGCGGGTGGATCCCAACTGACGTTCACGGAACTGCGCAACTTTCTGAAAGCGAAACTGCCGTCGTACATGTTGCCGGCGGCGCTGGAAACGATTGCCGCGTTACCGCTGATGCCGAACGGAAAGATTGATCGGCGCGCGCTGCCCGAACCTCAACAAGTCAGGCCGGAAGCCTGCGAGAGCTTTGTCGCGCCCAGAACGTTGATGGAAGCGCTCCTGGCGAGCGCGTGGTGCGAAGCCCTAAAACTCGAGCGCGTCGGCGTGTATGACAACTTTTTCGAGTTGGGCGGGCATTCATTGCTGGCCGCTCGTGTCGTCTCGAATCTGCGCCATACGATGCAGATTGAATTGGGCATGGTTGATGTTCTCAGGTCGCCAACGATCGCTGAACTCGCGGCGCTGCTCGAAGCGCGTCGTCCGCGCGACGAACAAGAGAGTGACCTGGCCCTGCTGCTTGCGGAATTGGCCGGCCTCTCGGATGAGGAAGCGCAGCACCGGCTAACCACGGAGCTGGCCCAAAACGAAACTGAGCTGACGTCTTACGCCAAAGTCTGATACCTGAAAACGAACATGTCCGCAAACACGATTATTAGAGAACCACTGGCCACTCTTTCGCCCGCGAAACTGGCGCTGCTTGAAATGACGCTGAAGAAGCAACGCCGCGGCGGGGCGCCGTCTATTTCGCGCGCGGCGAACCGTGAATCGGCGCCGCTCTCGCACAACCAGCAGGGTCTTTGGGTTCTCAACCAGCTGCTGCCCGGCTCTTCGATCTATCACACGCCGACGGCCGCGCGCTTAACCGGTCAGCTGGACATCGCCGCTTTGCAGCAAGCGTTGCACTGCATCGTGGCGCGGCATCAGGCGTTGAGAACAACGTTTTCCTTAATCGGCGGAGCTCCCCGGCAAATCATTGCAGAGCAGTTATCGCTTGAGCTTCCGCTCATCGACCTGAGCGAATTGCCAAAGGCAGAGCGCGAAGCGGAAGCGCAGCGACGCCTGAAACAGGAAGCAATGCGTCCGTTCGATCTTTCTCGCGGGCCATTGATTCGGGCAGTCTTGCTGCGGCTCACCTCAAACGAACACATCCTGGTCGTGACCATGCACCACATCGTCACTGACGGTTGGTCCGTCGGTGTCTTTCACCAGGAATTGACGGCGCTTTACGAAGCGTTTTCGGCGGGCAAACCGTCGCCGCTCGGTGAACTTCCGATTCAGTACGCCGACTACGCCGAATGGCAGCGCCAGAGTTTCGCGGGCGCAGCGTACGAATCGCAACTCTCGTATTGGAAGCAGCAGTTCGCCACTCTGCCTGCGGTGCTCGAGTTGCCGACCGATAATCCCAGACCAAACGCGCAGGCCTATCAGGCGTTTCGCGGCGCGCAACACGAGGTCTCTCTGTCGAAACAACTCACTGGCAATCTGAAACTGTTCTGCCAAAAAGAAAACGTCACGCTTTTCATGACGCTGCTGACGGCTTATCAGCTGCTGCTCTATCGCTACACCGGCGAGGAAGACATCGTCGTCGGCACGCCGATCGCAGGACGCTCGCTGCCAGAGACTGAGGATTTGATTGGACTGTTCATTAACACGCTGGCGCTGCGCACCAGTCTGGCGGGGAACCCCACGGGTCGCGAATTGCTGCGCCGCGTCAGAGAAACTGCGCTTGGCGGCTATGCGAACCAGGACGTGCCGTTTGAGCAACTGGTGAAAGAGTTGCAACCCGATCGCTCGCTCGCGCACAACCCGCTATTTCAGGTGATGTTCGTGCTGCAAAACGAAGAGCTGCCGCCGCTGCAACTTCCGGGGCTGAAGGTCGAACACTTTCGCGTCGGCAACACGATGGCCAACTTCGATCTGACTCTGGACATTGTCGAACGAGACGGCCAACTGGTTTGCTTGTTCGAATCGAACGCCGACTTGTTCGAAGCCGACTCGATCGTGCGGATGATGGGTCATTTTCAGAACTTAGTCGCCGGTCTGGTCGCAAATCCGGAAGAGAGAATTTCCCATCTGCCGCTCCTGAACCAGGCCGAACGCCGCCAGTTGCTGTTTGAGTGGAACGACACGAAAACCGACTACCCGTCAGACCGCTGTATGCAGGAACTGTTTGAGCAGCAGGTCGAAAGCCGGCCAGAGGCACTCGCACTGATTTCGCGCGCCGGTCAACTGACCTACCACGAACTGAACGCCCGGGCGAACCAACTGGCGCATTACTTGAGAAAGCGCGGAGTCACAGCCGACACGCGGGTTGGGGTTTGCATTGATCGCTCGCCGGCAATGATCGTGGCACTGCTCGGGATCCTGAAAGCCGGCGGCGCGTACGTGCCGCTCGATCCGGATTATCCGCAAGCGCGTCTGAAGTTCATGCTCGAAGATGCGCGCGTGCCGGTGCTGCTGACGCAGAGTTCGCTGTTACTGAATCTGCCGCCGAGCGCTGCGGAAGTGATCTGCATAGATGATTTGTCGGAGACAATCGCGCGCGAGAGCCAGGACAATCCGCAAGTCATAACGACCGCGGACAGTCTCGCCTACGTGATGTACACGTCGGGTTCGACGGGAAAGCCTAAAGGCGTCGCGGTGAAACATCGCAACGTCGTGCGACTGGTTAAGAACACAAACTACGCGAGCTTTTCGGCAGATGAAGTCTTCCTGCAATTCGCGCCCGTCTCGTTTGACGCGGCGACCTTCGAGATTTGGGGAAGCCTGCTGAACGGCGCGCGGCTCGCGCTGATGCCGCCGGCCCAGGTCTCGTTGCAAGAATTAGGTCTTGCGCTCAAGCGGTATCGCGTAACGACGCTGTGGCTGACCGCAGGGCTGTTTAGTCTGATGGTTGAGAATCACCTCGACGACTTGCGGGGCCTGCGCCAGTTGCTCGCCGGCGGGGATGTTCTGTCCGTGCCGCACGTGCGCCGCGTTGTCGAGCAGCTGAAAGACTGTCGCCTAATCAACGGTTACGGTCCGACTGAGAACACGACTTTCACTTGCTGTTATCCGCTGGAAGATCTGGCGCAGGTCAACGGCTCAGTGCCGATTGGTTATCCCATCTCGAACACTTCGGTTTACATTCTCGACGCGTGGATGAATCCCGCGCCCATAGGGGTTCCGGGCGAGCTTTACATCGGTGGCGACGGACTGGCGCATGGCTATCTCGATCGTCCTGAACTCAATGCAGAGCGGTTCGTGCGCGATCCGTTTTCGAGTGCGTCCGGCGCGCGCCTTTACAAGACCGGCGATCTGGTTCGCTATCGCGCCACCGGCGAAATCGATTTTCTGGGCCGCATCGACAATCAAGTCAAAGTGCGCGGGTTCCGCATCGAGTTGGGCGAAATCGAAGCCGCCCTGGCCGAACATTCATCAGTTCGTGAAGCCGTCGTCATTGCCCGCAAAGATGAAGGCGACAAACACCTGGTTGCGTATCTGACGGCGTGCGAAGCCCGCGAATTGATCGTCGACGAGCTGCGCGGCTTTTTACAACAGAAACTGCCTGGCCACATGGTGCCTTCGGTCTTCGTGGTGCTCGAGACGCTGCCGCTTTCACCCTCGGGCAAAGTCGATCGCCGCGCGTTGCCTTCGACAAACGGTTTCAAGCCGAATCCGGCCAAAGGATTCTCAGCGCCGGGCGACGAGCTGGAATTAAAGCTAACCAGGCTTTGGGAGAAAGTTGTGGGCATCGACGCGATCGGTGTCAACGACAACTTCTTTGAACTCGGCGGCCACTCTTTGCTGGCCGTACGGCTGTTCGCGCAAATTGAAAAATTGTTCGGCAAGAATCTCCCCCTGGCTACGTTGTTTTCTGCGCCGACTGTGAAACAACTGGCCCGCGCGCTCCGCGACGAGGGTTGGCAGGCGGCGTGGTCTTCGCTGGTGATGATCCAGGGCGGCGACCAGTGTGCGCCATTCTTCTGCGTTCACGCGGCCGGCGGCAACGTGCTTGAGTATCGCGATCTCGCGCGGGCCCTGGGTCCCAATCAGCCCTTCTATGGATTACAAGCGAAGGGACTGGACGGCAAACAAGAACCGCACTCCACGATCAAAGAGATGGCCGCGCACTACATCGCCGAGATGCGCGACGTGCAGCCCGAAGGTCCTTACCTGATCGGTGGCCGCTCGGGCGGCGGCACGATCGCCTTCGAGATGGCCTGCCAACTTTCGGCCGCAGGGCAAGAGGTAGCGCTTCTGGCTTTGCTTGATACTTACCCCGCCGGTTACTTCAAACTGTTGCCGGGTTCAGGCACCCTGGGTCAGCGCGCCAGCCGTTACGCGAAAAAGTTATCGTCGCACATCGAAAACCTGCGGCAACTCGGGGCCGGCGCGAAGGTTGGTTATCTACTCAACAAACTCCGGTACGCGCCGGACAAAATCAAACACAAGCTATATCGCCGCGCTTACAAGATCTACAAACGCGTCGGCCGGCCGCTGCCTCCGGTCTTAAAGAACATCGAAGAGATCAACTTCACCGCGGTGAAGGACTATGTGCCGCAAACATATGCGGGCAACGTGACGCTCTTTCTGGCCAGCGATCTGACGGCCGATTACGACTTGCACGAAGGCTGGCGAGAATTAGTTGCCGGCGAGATCGAGGTGCATGAAATTCCCGGCAATCACATCAACATCATCAAGGAACCGCACGTGGGCGCTTTGGCTGAGAAATTGAGAAGCTGCCTCGACCAGGCTCAGCAAGATCACTCAATGGTTTCGCGTGCAGCCTGAGATTCGTTATGAAGCGATTGTCCTACTTATCATTTCTCGGCGTTGTGCTGCTGATGCTCCTGCCCGCCCGGACGCCGGCGCAGTGCGGCGTCGAGCGCTGGTCGGTGAAAACCGGAACCGATCCGGATGCCGGTCTGGTAAACCTCAGCTCACTAAACCCCACGACGATCGCCAATCTCACGGGCATTACGGCCCCGGCTTCGCTGCCCGACAACAATCGCATCCAGCCAACGGAAACAACTGTCTGGGTAATCAATGCCACGCTGGTGAAATATGTGTTGGCGTACGACTCCGATTACCACATGGTGTTGGCTGACAGCGCGGGACGCACAATGATTGCGGAAATTCCGGCGCCGGGGTGCGTCGGACCCGGCAGCCCTTTCGCCGCCGGCATTGCGCACGCGCGCGCTCAGTTTGACGCGATGTTCACCGCGACCACGACTTTCCAAACCGCCAATGTGCCCGTGCAAATTACCGGAGTGGGATTCTTCGACTACCTGGAAGGACAGGAAGGTCTCGCGCCCAACGGCATCGAACTGCATCCCATCATCGACATCCTCTTCAATCCAAACTTCTCGATCGCCGCGTCGCCGACGGCTTTGACAATCGCCCAGAGCGGATCGGGAACGTCGACGATTACGACGACGCTTTCGGGGAACTTCAATTCATCGATCTCCCTCTCGGCTTCAGGTTTGCCGGTCGGAGCGACCGCGAGTTTCACCCCCTCATCGATCGGCGCGCCTGGCGCAGGTTCATCTACTTTGACTCTCTCTGTGGGCACTGCAACTCCAGTGGGGACTTACAATGTGGTGGTCAACGGCACGGGCGGGGGGCAGACGCATTCCACCACGATCAATTTGACGGTGACGAGCGGCGGCACGACGCAACAACTGCTTGGCAATACTGGTTTCGAAAACGGATCGTCGAACCCGGCGCCTTGGATCGTGAGCGCGGGCGTCATCGATAACTCAACTTTCGAAGCCCCGCATACGGGATCGTGGAAGGCCTGGCTGAACGGCTACGGCTCAGTTCACACCGACAGCATCCTGCAACAGGTCAGTATTCCGTCGACGACGACCCAGGCCGCGCTCTCGTTCTGGCTGCACATCGACACGACGGAAACGACGACGACAACGGCGTACGACACTTTGAAGGTGCAGCTTCGCAACTCATCTGGCGCGGTGTTGACGACGCTGGCGACGTATTCGAATTTGAATGCCGGCGCGGGATATGCGCAAGTCTCGTTCGATGTCTCGGCTTACAAGGGCCAGACCATCCAGGTCTTTCTGGTCGGCACGGAAGACGCAAGCTTGAAAACTTCCTTTGTCGTGGATGACTTTGCGCTGAACGCTACGACCTCAGGCGGCGCGGCCGCCGACTTCGCAATCTCTTTATCGCCGTCAGCGCTGACAATTGCTCGCGGCAGTTCAGGCACGTCGACGATCACGACGACTCTGTCGGGAAGTTTCAATTCGGCGGTTGCGCTTACCGTAACGGGCTTGCCGGTGGGAGCGACAGCAAGCTTCAATCCGGCATCGATCGCTGCGCCCGGCGCAGGTTCATCGACGCTGACAATCTCAGCCGGCTCGACGACTGCGGTCGGAGCCTACAGCGTTACTGTTAACGGTTCAGGCGGCAGCCTGACGCGCACTACCGCGATCAACTTAACTGTCACTAGCGGCAGCGGCGGGACGACGCAGCAGATGCTCGGCAATCCCGGATTTGAAAATGGCCTGGCGAATCCGGGGCCATGGACCGTGACCGCAGGTGTCATCGACACATCGACGTTCGAAGCGCCGCACACCGGATCGTGGAAAGCCTGGCTGGATGGTTATGGCTCTGCGCATACGGACACGATTTTGCAACCGGTCATCATCCCGTCTACCGTGACGCAGGTAACGCTTTCGTTCTGGCTGCACATCGACACGCTGGAAACTTCGACGACCAAAGCGAATGACACTTTGAAGCTGCAACTGCGAAATTCTTCAGGAGCGGTGCTGGCCACGCTGGCCACCTACTCGAACCTGAATGCGGCCACGGGCTATACGCAGGTGTCTTTCGATCTTGCGGCTTACAAAGGACAAACGATTCAGATCTATTTGATTGGCGTTGAAAATTCGAACCTGAAAACTTCTTTTGTCGTGGACGATTTCTTGCTGAACGTAGTCACGCCTTAGTAAAGTACGGAACCCTTGCGAAGCAAGCGGGCGGCATTAAGCCTCGCGGGAGTTATTATGAAACTCAAATTGATCCTTCTGGTCGGCCTGGTCGCATTCGCCGGCTCCGCAAAAGCCCAGGACCCGTGGCCCCAGGAGCGACCCGACGAACGCGAACAGAGTGTTATCAACGAGGACGGCGGCCGGTCATTCATTATTAAACCTGCATCTGCTCCGCTGCACGGCGTCGTCAAGCCTGGCGAGGCAACTGTCGACCCTCAGCAGCACAGCATTTTTCTGGGAAGCCACTGGGCTGAGCCGGCACCGCGCGCGCGCGAGCCACAACTAAGCAGCTTGCTTGCTAACATTCGCGACCATGCTCAAATGGATGAACTGACTCAATCGGGAATAAAGAATCTGTTCGGAGTCACGACCAGTCAGGAAAAGCTCGACGTTCCGAGCGATCGCAACATCAACGATCTGGAAATCCAGAGCGTGCTGACGGCGATGTTCAAGGAAGGTTCACTCCCGCGTCCTGATGCCGGCGCAATCTACGTTGTCTTTCTTGATCCGGGACTGCATTCAACGCTGGGCTCTCTGGTTGCCGGTAAGCATTACGTTGCGTATCACGGTTTTCTCAACGCGTCCGGCGTCAGGATTCATTACGCCGTGGTACCGTTTCAGGCTGATTCCCAGGGCGCCTATCAGATTGCGTTGCGGGCGTTGGTCGTGGCGGCGCTCAATCCCACCGGCTCATCCTCAAACTAGATTCAAACATCACGCTCATGGGTCACCTTAGAGTTCAAGCTTTAGCTTGCGCTTGTAATTAGCAACCTGAAGGTTGAACTCTGAACGCACCATCCGCCTCGCGCTTTGTGCCCTGGGCGTCGCGGTTTGTGGTAAACTGCCGCCGTTGTCTCTCCTGAATGCACACGCGCGTGCCAATAATCTACTCAACTGCTCTGCGTCTATATCGGAGGTGGCTATGAAACGGTTTTTCTTTCGTCCGCTGCTGGTAGTTGTCCTGGCTCTCGGAATTTGTCTGCCCGCATTGTCCGACACGATTCGGCTGAAAGACGGCAGCGTGCTGCACGGCCAGGTTGTAGGTTTTAAAGATCAGCAGTTCACGATTCTGCTCGGGAGTGGCGCGCGCGGACGTAAGAGCCGCATCACTGTTTACATGGAAGATGTCGAGTCGATCGAGTTTGACTCGACCGGCGCTTCTGGTAACACGAGCAATGACACGAGCAACACCCAACCGAGTTATCAGCCTCCGACAAACACGCAGCCAAGCTATCAACCGCCGCCGAATACGCAGCCGAGCTATACGCCTCCAGGACCGACGACGAATCCGAATTCTTCGCCCACTTTTTTCCAGATCAACGCCCGCGTGCGGGCCGACAACGCGAATAATGGCTGGACGAACACCGGGCTGGTAGTGCGGCGCGGCCAGCGTCTACGGATCAATGCTTCGGGCCGGGTCAGCCTGGGCAACAACCGATTTTCCACCCCCGACGGTCTGCCGAATCTTCCCGACCGCGATAAGTTGATGCGCAACCAACCGACGGGCGGACTGATCGCGGTAATCGGTGACGACAACGACGAGTTCATCTTCATCGGCCGCAGCCGCGACTTTGTCGTGCAACGCGACGGCGTGCTGTTTCTGGGGGTAAACGAAGGAAACCTCAGCGACAATTCAGGAAACTACGACGTGGTCATCGAGGCCGAAGCCGTCGGCGGTAACCCGCGGTAAATTTGGAGTGCGGTGGCAAGCGTAGCGCGACACCGCTTTGGACTCTCCGGATTGAGCCAGACTCGCCGTAATTAAAGCGCCGTCGCCGCTTCGCTCTGCCGGCGCACTCCATAACTCAGCAACTTCCCGTACCCACCTCGCATCAGAATGACAGGCCGGAAACCCGGACAGCTTGACCACGCTCGCGCGAGCGCCATATAGTTCGGTTCGTGAAGCTGAAAAGCGGCCTGCCTCAGATTCAGTAAAGGATTGTCATCATGAAAAGGAATGTTCTTCGTCGCCGGCTGTTTGTCATAGTCGTTGTAGTCGCGTTCTCGGTAGCCGGGTTCAAAACGATTTCAGTGCTCGCGCAAGCACGCCGCCAACCGCCATCCTCGGATCAGAAAAAGAACAAACGCCCGCCCGAAGGCCAGCAAACTGACGAGCAAAAGCAAGAGCCCTTGCCGCCCAACCTCGTCGGCAAGCCGCAAGAGGCCGAGAAGGTCACGATTATCACGAATATCGTGAACGTCGATGCCGTCGTTTATAACAAGAAGAGCGGTGGGATCGTTACCGGTCTGAAGAAAGATAACTTCGCGATTTTTGTCGACGGCGTTAAGAAAGACATCACCAACTTTTCGACACCGGAAGCGCCGATCACGGTGGCACTGGTGGTTGAATACAGCAAGCTTGGCGAAACCCTCGGATATTATGGAAGCAGCGGAATGGAGGCGGGCCAACTTGAAGTGATCCGGCCAACGGCAATGTTCTTGTCCCGGTTCATCAAGCCGCCTCAGGATTTCGTTACGGTAGTTGCCTACGACATGCGTCCGACTCCGCTGACTGACTTCACCAACGATCCGGCGCGGATTCAGGCCGTCATCAGTCTGCTGCTGCACAATCAGCCGGCGTTTCGCGAAACGAATCTCTTTGACGCGCTCAAGTTCACTCTTGTCGGTGGCCGCGGCGATTCAGTGGTGCTGGAAGACTCGAAGGCACAGTGGGCCGATTATGCCGGCTTGAGCGCCGTGCAGGGCCGTC
>WNFH01000995.1_pt1 | contig 18891 bp, 14 predicted proteins | sample 5400411 | NCBI WGS metagenome assembly WNFH01 (sample SAMN13153347, study PRJNA577476) | soil metagenome | isolation source: 200 cm saprolite under Douglas fir tree site 2 hole 3 | place: USA:California | collected 2015-04-18
CTCCTGGACGGTCACGGCCAGGATTTCCCTCGGCACCAATCCCAGCAGCATCTTCCTGCGAACGGTTTCCTGACGAAATGCAACCGCAGGTGTCGGCGAACAGCGCTCGGGATTTACCTGAGGCCGACCGGGCTGTAGTGATTGACCTGCGTCCACCCACCGACTTCGCGCGCGGTCATCCCAGAGGCGCCGTGAGCTTGCCCTTCAGCGCAAAGGGCCTCAGCCAGCGCCTCGCGGTTGTCGTTGAACCAAGAACCATAGTTAGCCTTTTGACGCCCGAGCCGGCGGTCGCGTCGGCGGCGCTTGCTCAGCTCCGGGACGGCTACCGCGTGATTGGTGTGATCGATGGCAGTGCTTGGCGGCAGGCGGGCCTGCTCGAGGAATCTCTTTCCGACATCCCCATCGAGACTCTGTCGGAAACCGCTTCCTCCGGTGATCTGACAGTCCTCGATGTCCGAGAGCCGGTCGAGTGGGAAACCGGCTGCGCGCCGGGGGCGGTTCTGATTCCGCTGGGCAGCCTTCGGGAGCAGATGGAAGCTGTCCCTCGTGACACCCTGGTCGCGGTCATCTGCGAAGCCGGGGTTCGTAGCAGTACGGGGGCCAGCCTTCTCCAGGCGGCGGGTTTCCCGAAGGTGGCGACAGTTTCCGAGGGGATGAGCGGATATCGTCGGGCCGGGCTCCCTGTGGTGTTTCCTGAGAGTCACGAGCAGAGTTGAGAATGCCGTGAAGGTGTCGCGGCGAGACGCTCTCGCTGGCCTTCTGGGTGCCGGTGTCGCGGCAGCCGCGACCACGTTGCTCGCAAACACTCAGATCAATCGCGAACACAGTGAGATCGTGCAATTGCAGGGAAAGACCGACAGCTTGGAGGCAAAGGTAAGGCGTCTCTCCTACAACACTGCCTCAGGTGGTGGCGTCAATCTGAAGATGATGCCGCACTCGGTTAGCGGCGAGGCCACAGTGCCCCTGGAAGAGGTCTTCAGCTTCGATCGCAACCACGCCATGTGCCGCGTCGACACGAACCGTCAAGCCTTCACGATGCAGACCTTCTCCTCGGGAGAAGTCGTCATTCCGGCGAACCAGTTCTTCATGGCCATGGTCGTGACCACTATCGACCAGTTCCTGGTGTCGACCGCGGCAGACAAGACTCACCACCTGACCATGCGCGGTGGCCTGAGCTGCAGGACCGAGGTCGGACTAACTACCTTGACAATCGGCTCCCGCACCGTTGCGGAGCACGCCACCTACGAAATCGAGGCTGTCGACGCTGGCATCGGCGGAGGAAGTGCCGGAGATAGCTTCGAGTTCACGGTTTTCTTCGACCCCAGCCTGGCGCCAGTCAACCACGCCATTTTTGGGCCCAAGTTCACATTCACCGGGAAGATGATCGAAGGCGAGATCACTATCGTCGATCCAAACGCCTGACGGGTCCGACCGATTCGCGTCCAAACGACCGGCCTTCGCTGGGCCGATGCTCCGCCTGAATGGACGCACTTCCCAAACATCGGTGCGTTGACCCTCATTATCTGCGGGGAGCTCGAAAACACTGACGGTGCCGCCGAGCTCGGCGCTGCCGCGCTACGGATCGGAACAGCGGTGGTAATACCGGGCTTCGGCCATCTGCAGGCATTTTGATCGATCCGACGTCACTGCTCCAGTCATCAGCGACTTTCTCGCTCGGCGCGTGCCCTTGACCGCGAGCGCGAAAGTCTGACTGGGCGAATAGCGTGCTTGCGACGGTGCAACCTAATCGAGATCACCTTCCCGCCCGCGCGCTGTAAGGCTGGTTTCGCCGAATTCAAGCCTGGACGACCAATCAGCTAGGGTCCATCCTTCATGACGAACTGGGTGACGTGGCAGAGGGAGGCGATGCGGTGGACCTGGTCAGTTGTACGTCCCAAGAAGGGTAATTGCTGTACTCGCGGAACTCGATGATTCGTTCGTTGCGCACTCGCATCATCAAGACCATCGTGCGGAATACACGCCTGCCAGTTGCGGGGCGCAAACTTCCATCGGGCAAGGAGATCGTCCCCGTGTTGTTGCCGATACCCGTCGTTTCAACAGCTGCCCTATCACCATTCGCGACGATCTGCCGGATCTTGAAGCGGTAGTCAGGCAAGGCAGTCATCTGGGCGGCTAGCGCCGCAGGTATTCCCTTCATTCCGCGCCCGCGAGCCCCCGGCATTTCCCACTCAAGGTCAGGGCGCGCCTGGCCGGCGATCGGCCGGCCAGGCAAGTTCACCTGAGCCGACAGGGCTGACAAGACTTTTAAGGCGAGATACTCACCGCACCCTTCGTAGCCGTTTGGCCTCGCCAAAGTCAGGACGACGCCATAGGATTAGTCAAGTTGCCATCGATTAGGCGATCCTATCGAGACCGTTGAATCAATGTCGCTGCCGCAGCCACTCTCTGGCTCGGCGTCTTTAAGCTCCGTCTCCGCTCTCAGCGGCGGCGACCTTGCTCAGCGAGTCGACTTCCCTCTCGATGAACGCCCAAGTCAACTCAAGGTCCAGCACGTTGACGTAGCCGTGGACGACGATGTTCCGGAAGCCACGTATCCCTCTCCAATCCACATCTTTGTGCCGTCCCTTGATCGCATCCGACAGCTGCGTCGCTGACTCTGCCATCGTCTGCAATCGCCAGAGCAAGGCGCTTTGAAGTAATGGTTCGTTCAGGAATGCGTCACGACCTCTCGTGCGCCATTCGGAAATGAGACGCGCCGACTCAGCAATGTGCTCCAGATGTCGACGATCCTCTGGAGTCAGAGGGGAACGGCCTCGCGCAGGGCTCGCTGCGATTCCGCGCCCCTAAGGGATTTGGCAGTCACAACATGAACCCGCTTGCCGATCAACTCCGAGACTTCATCGAGGAACCCGCCGACGGAGAGGATCGATTGTCCGGGCTCAACCTGCACGAGGAAGTCGACGTCGCTGTCTGGCGTTGCATCGCCGCGTGCGACCGAGCCGAACACGCGCACGCTACCAATCCCCCGGCGACGGGCGATTGCATTGATCCCTGGTCGGAAGGTACGGAGTTCCTCTAACGTCATTGGATCTGATTTTGACAGGCTACCCCACAGCGGCGGTAGGGTCGCTTCGTACAGCAACGCCGGCGATAAACCATGGCAAATGGCGGCACTCAGCGGCACTCAGCGAATTCAGGTAGCCATTTCTGAACGGGGCGCAGCGATCTGTTAACCGCAAGGTTCAGGGTTCGAATCCCTGGTCCGGAGCCAATCGATTTTTCCAATCGGGTGCCATCGATGACTCCCCTGCGCGAGATTGCAAACGCAGGGCAGCACTCGGCGAATTCCAATCGGCATTTCTGAACGGGATGCGGCTGGCTTATGCGCGAGGAGTGGACGGCTGCGTTTTCGCTATCCGCCGCCGTTGGGCGGCGGGTCCAATGAAGTGGTCGGTACGATGGCGAAGCCCGCCATCGTACTGCCGCCGTGGACAACGAGGGCGGACCCCGCGACGAAGACCCAACTGCAAACAATGGGGACGCGAGTCGCGAACATTTGAAGGCAACGTCGTGCGGTCTCAGGGCTGTGGCCACTAAATCCTACGGCCCATACCGGGCCGGTCAACTCCCGCGTGGCGCGTCTGACCAAATCGTCGATGGCGGCGGCGTCGTCACGGCGAATGCCGATCGGCCGAAACCTCCTACCGCTTACATTGAACATGAACCGCGTGCCCACTTTGTCGACGGTCTTAGCCAAGCTGCGCCCCAGTCGTCCGCTGCGCAGAAGGGGGGCCAGCGAGGAAACGAAACCATACATCTGGACTGCCGCCGATACGGACTTGATAATGGCACGGGGTTCCCTCGCTTCACTCGCTTGATTCATCGCGACGCGACAAACCAGAGCGTAGGCAGGCCCGGCAGTTCTGGTATCCACAACGTCGACCAACCGCCTCGACTCTTGCCTGTACATCGAGGCGGCGGCGTTCGCGGCCGCAAAGGACCCGCTCAGCTCCTTGTGCGGCGTCAGGACGACTACGGAATCGCCCAGAACCTCCCGCATCGCAAGCAGATATTGGCCAGGTGATGGGCAAGACGTCGACAGCCGGAGGGCCGAGTGGTTCAGGTCGATGGTCAGTAAGGCGGGATCGCGTTCCTCATAAGACCGTCCTCCAATAATCACGTGAAGTTGAACCACCCGAAGCCATGGCTCTGCGACGTTCGGCAACTCGGAGTCGCTGGAGACGATGAAGCCGAGCCGCGACTGACCTCGGATCGCGGCTAACTCGAGACGCGCTCGCGTTCTGGCGCCTTCGGAGCGGTCTTGATCGAAAGAGTGGCTTTCGTCAAACGAATCTTGCCGTCCAGCGCAATGCTGCCCTCGATCGACCCGGCGAGAGGTACCCGGGGAATGGCTATCGAGATTGAAGCAATGAGCCGGCCACCCGCGATTCGCGCGGGGCCGGCGTGAGCGATCGATCCGTCGGTGCGACGAACCTCCACCTTAGCCTTCGTAGATGATCGAAGATCCAGCACGATCAGCCGGCACGCCTCGAACCGATCCGCGTGCACAGGTTGGGCTTGGCCGACAACGCCGATGACGCTCCGGCGGCCGCGCAGATGTTCAAAGTCCTTGCCGCGACCGAAGAAGTCGCGAGCAAAAGCGACCACAAAGGTTCTGGTGCCGAACCGAAGCAGCCGGCTTCGAGCCAGGTCGAAATCGATGTCGAGGGCGGCTACGCGGAGCTGCCGGACGGCTGTCCTGACATGCTTCTGGTCGCTATCGAGCAGCCTCAGGGATTCCATCCCGCGCGGAGCCACTACCGTCGCCTCTTATGGGAGTCTGCGCCGGCTCGAAGATCGCCGATCAACTCGATCCGCTCGATGGCAGTTCTCGCGGCCTGCCTGACCAGTTCCGCCTCGTCGTCTCTTGCGGCCCGAAGCCGGCTCAGTGCCTTCGCATCGGCGATCGTGCCTAGGCCTTCGGCGGCACGATGTCGAACGAGTAGTTCCTCGTCGCCCAAGAGTGCCTCGAGTAGCCGCCTAGGAGCGGCGCCACCGATTTCCGCCAACGAGAGCGTGCTGGCCACGCGAACGATTACGTTCTCGCGCTTGTCGCGTGCGATCTGGCCCAGCACCGAGACCGAAGATGGGTTGGCAATCACGCCAACGGCCCCGATCGCCCGATTTCTGAAGTGATGCGGCTCTAACCCCAAAGCCAGCGTGTGGAGAATTTCAAGGCCGCTCGGGCCCAGAGCCAACCACTTCTCCTTTGGCACCGCGTCTCGCGCCTCCAGCATCTCGTCGATCAGTACTCGCAAGCCGGCTTTCCCGTAACGAAGCAGGTTTGCCGGCCGGCGTGACTCGTAGGTCATGGGCCCTCTCAAATTTCCCCGCGGCCGATTTCGAGCTTTCTTCTTCATCGAGCCTCAATTCCTAAGCTAAATAGCGGACGAAGCAATGCTGCTTCATCGTGTTGTATTGGTCGACCGTGATCCCCGTTTTGCTGTCAGAGTCCCCGTTGTTACCGATGAAGTTGTTGGGGTCTGCCACGTGGTTGAGCCCAAGGTAGTGGCCTAGTTCGTGCGCAATGCTGTTCCCGAAGTAGGGAACGTCGCCTTCGATGTCGACGACGGACCCGGTCATTCCCTTGGCGTTCTTGTCACATGGTCCGTTTACCGGAGACCAACCGGACGCACCGACGATGTTCAGCGAGATGAAGACGTCAACGAAGTCGTTCGGGACGGTCCAGTCCGAAGTCAGCTTCTCAGCATCCCCGTTGTTGGCGATCGTTATGAGTCCGCCTGCCTGTGCAACAGTAATGTGCCAACGACCGATTGGATCGCCGATCGTGAAGTCGACTTGTTCGTAGATGTTCCGGGTGAATGTGATACCGCCATCGATCTTTGAGTTCTGATCGGCGGTGAAGTTCTCCACCCCAACCCTGATGATGTTGATGCGTGGGCCGAGGAACGCCCTCCAAGTGAGCATGGAGCTTATCGCCTGGTTCGGATCATTCTGGAACTTGAAGGTGTAGGTCGAGCGGATCTCCTCCTTGGCCTTGAGCTTGTTGTATCCGGTGCTCCCATTTGGGAAGGTCGTGGTCCACCACCACCCCGTCGACATCCCGAACGCCGGCAAGACGATCGGAGCGCCGAAATTGACGCTCCCGGTGCTGATCTGATTGCTGTTCTGATCCACCGTCTGGCGCGTCCCAGTCGGGTCGAGCGTGACCTGCTGCGCAGTGTTATTGAGGAACATGAAGTTCGTCTCAGTCCGGAAGACGTCAGCGCCCGCATCGTAGCGAGCAGCGCCGCTTGACAAGCGAAGGGAGCGCATCGACGGCCAAAAGATGACAAAGACTGGATTGCGCCTGAAGATCGGAATTTGACCAACAACCATGCGATGCGTCCGACCCTCATCGTCGTACAGCGTCACCGCGACCTCGGCCGCGCCTTCGGCCATACCAGGCATGCGCTCGACGATCTCAGCTGCGGCTGCTTCGGCTTTTGTCAATGGCCGAATCCGCCGGATCGAGTGGCTGACCGACTCCAGGTGGATCTGAACCAACCGCGGGGTGCGCTTCGAGGGTGCTAGGGTGATTCGGAGTTGGAATGGGCGGCCGGCTTCGACCTTCGCCGGTGATGTCGCGACTCGGGCGATCAGGTCGGGAGCTCGCTTCACTCGAGGCGTCGGTTCGGGAGGCGTGCTCGCGGTCAGGAACGCGATCTGTGGCGCGAACTCGGGTGAAATGCCGCCGGATTCTGCCTCGGGCTCCATCGAGCCTCTTCCTCCGATGAGTGCTTCTGCAGCGCGCTCGTGACCTGCCGCAAAGAGCGGCGGCCTGGTTCAACCCTATGCCTATGAGAGGGGGCTGTCAAATGATCGGTGTCGGTGCACTTTACAACCTTAAGGCTGGCATCGTGGGCGCAGACTCACTCGCCGGAATATGGGGGAAGCTGTGAGCGCTGAGATCAGCAGCCAAGCAACGGCATCTAGCCAGATCGGATATCGCCTGACCGCTGACAAGACAACACTTGACAAGGCGGACCGATGCGCGATACTCGTGTCAAGTCCGCGAGGGCGCGCGGCTTGCTGTAAAGCCCCGGTTTGAGATCGAGACTCTGACCGCGCGTCCGCGTTCCGGGGAGGTGTATCTGATGCCTGTGGTCAGAAGAAACGTGGCCTTTATGTCCAAGGCGACGGCAAGACTCCGGAGCGCCGTCGCACCGCTCTCGACACGAGAAGAGCGTCGGGCCATCGAGGCAGCCAGAGCTCATCTCAGCAAAGAGCTGTCCCCGCGCTACCGAGTTTTCGGGGCTGACCTTCGGATCGACAAGCCAGCTAGCCCGGCCACGACACCCAAGCGGACGATCGCTGTCCTCATCCTCGACTACGAGAAACGGCGAACGCTTGAAGCAATCGTGAACGTCGCCGGCAAAGTGTTTCGGGTTCTCGATCTTCAAGGCTTTCAGCCGGCGTTCCTGGACGACGAAGTGAAAGAGGCGCGAGCGATCGCCGCCCGTGATGAACGGGTGGCGCGGATCAGGAAGCAACGAGGCTCGTTTGTAACTGCATTCGCGCCAGACCAAGACCATTCGCCGCGCAGGCGCCAGGTCGGGCTTCGGTACGCAGCGCCTGATGCGCGGGTGGGCATCCGCCTCCTAGCCGAAGCGGCGGTGGATCTCATAGACCGGAGGCTCGTCCATTTTGAGGAGTTTCCGAGGTCAGAGCACAAAGGGGGATGACAAATGCCCAATTTTGGTAATTACCACCAAGTGAGCGGCGCGGGCTGGTCCGTGTACTGGAAGATCCCAATGGCCTCGGGGGGTGGACTGGAAGTTTGGTGGGCGGACTTTCAAGGCCACCGCGTGATGTGGCGTGGAAGTCAACCTTTCGCGCTCGTGCCCTATCACGGCGGATCCCCGACCTACAAAGATGGCGTCGACGCGCATTGCGGTGGTGCGCCGTTCACGGCCCTCAAGCACACGGCGCCGAACAGCTGGGCTCCCTGGCTGAACCCAGGACCTTACGTCGCCGGAGTTGACACCGACGCGGTCGTGGTCAAGACCGACCCAGGAGACGACTTCAACCCAGGCAGCCTGACGATTGCAGCAAAGTTCCAATGCGGCTGGTATCAGTACGTCCACAGCTGGGAGTTCAGTAGCGACGGTGTCATCACGCCTCGCGTGGCGATGGGCGGTCACGTCCATCCTTCCAAACCCGACATCGCGCACGTTCACCACATGTACTTCCGCTTAGACCTGGATATTGACGGTCAGTTTCCGCACGACGTCGTCGAAGTCTTCAACCACATCAACTTCAACCAGCCTGGTGGCGACAAATGGGACACGCTCGCTGCCCAGGGAAAGCTACTCTCCGATCCAGACACGGCTCGTAAGTGGCGGGTCCGGAGCACCGTCGCCAAAAATAACCAGGGTCAGTTCAAGAGCTACGAGGTGGAGCTTCCACGGATGGCCGGTCGCGATCAGTACTCAACCGGCGACGTGTGGGCCACGATCTATCGAGGCGACGGCTTTCAGCAGGGGGAGAATGTCGGTTCCGCCTGCACGGACAAGGAACTGGAAACTGCTTACGCTGTGGGCCCACTGCATCCGGCGACCGGCGACGACATCGTTGTGTGGATCGTCGCCCGTGCGCATCACGAACCCCGCAGCCACGGCGAGGAGTTTGATCACCTGCCCTACCATTACGAGGACTTCTCGATAGTGCCGAGGACGTTCCTCGATGCGCGCCCACCGACAGGAGGTCGCCGGAGGTAGGGGGGCGCCACAAGAAGAGAGCGGAACGCGGGCCTTTAACCGCGAGATTGATGGTTTCGGGAACGTGAAAGGTGAATCGGGTATCGATTTCCAGCTGAATGGCTCACCGTGTGACTGTCCGCGAGCGAATCGACCCGGCCATCACCGCCTCGCTCTTTGCCACCGAGGCAACGTGATGATCGGATCGAAGGACAGGTCATGGCCGCCTCTAAAGAGAAGACGGCCATCACACGCGATGATCATGTCCGCCACATCACAGCGGAGCCTTCGGCTGCCTCGAGTGCGAAGAGTCGGCTACTACGGTTCCGGGCCGCGTGGCTCCGCAAGATGCTGATAACTACCCCCTATACAGACCACGCCCGCTTGGGCGCAGAAAACTTGTTGCGGCCGCAAATGTCTCCTTCTCGACAGCTGACGACGAGTTGATGCTTGCTCTCGACTACTACCTCTTCTTGCGAGGCGTGCTACGAATCGCCGAACCTCGGCGCTTGATGAGCGGATTCGCTCGTGTATACGGACCTACACTTACCAACGATGACAACCAGCAAGAAGGTGGCCAGCGATGCCAGCAAGGAGCTGCGGACCCAGACCTCGCGAAAGGAAAAAGAGGTTGCGCCTTAGCGCAGGCACGGCGAAGGGGCAAGCAAGCTAAGAGAAAGTAGCGCGGGGCGGGTCCGTATAGGGACAGGCACGCTCCAACGGTCTTCGACGCTGCTGAACCCTCGCCGTTGGCAATGTGCGCTTCGCGACGTCTCCTGCGAACCAGTGGCCGACGGGCATTTCCAGCGTTATGCGCCGCCTAGTCTTTACTTCGCGTTTAGCAATCAGCCTGTGAGCCAGATGACGTCACCGACGATTCACATGTACTGCCAGACGTTTCCAGGGCCAGTGTGATCGCCCCAGTTATCGCACGGAGGGAAGGTCTCTCCCTGCTTGATGTGTTTGACAACCTCCGGATGCCTCACGCACCGTATGGTTCCGGTCTGTGGTGCTTTTTCGCCGGGCTTATACGTCGACATGGTTCCTCCCATATGCAAGTGATCCTAACTCCCGATTTGCGTCCTAGGCGCGTCGCTTAACAAATGGTTAACACTAGCATCCGGCAGTGTGCAGCGCGGACCTCGTGGCCCAGGAATAGCCGTCGATCCGGCGCGTGTGCGACGGGCACGGCTCGAGGCTGGCCTTAGCCTCGCCGAAGTCGCAGGAGATGACGTGTCCCGGACATTCATTCATTTCGTCGAACGAGGGCGCTCCCGCCCATCACGGACCGTTCTGACCCTGATCGCCCGCCGGACCCGCAAGCCGATCAGCTATTTCATGGCGCAGCCTACACACGACGCTGAGCTGAGCATAGACCTGGCGGCTGATCTGACCCGTCTCGGCGAACGCGTTAGGCAATTTGCCACCATGAATCGGCTCACCGGGGTCGAGCGCGAGGCGATGAGCCTGGTAGAGGTGACCTTGCGTCAAGGGGCGGAATTAACCAAGTCGATCGAGACCATTTCCAAAAGAGGATCAAGCGCTCGTCGCGCTGCTGAGGCCGCGAAACAAGAGCGGAGGAATTGACGGCGGTCCAATCACGCACGCTGGCTCGAGGGATTCGACTCGGGCTAAGGTACCCCTGGATGGTGACGATAAGAGGTGAATATCTTCATCGTCTCGAGTCGCGCGCTCACCTCCTAGACTCGTCGGCGCCGGCCTATAGGCCCAACATCTGGGATCGGGCGTTAATTCATGCGCGACATCTAGGGGCGATCACTTGACATGTTAACTAAACGCCTGTAGGGTGCCCCCCAAACAGATCCAGCACTTCGTCACACCAGCGAGGGGACACCAGATGGCGGATCAGCAATCAAAGTCGGACTCCGGTTCGAGTCGCACGCCGCGTTCGCTCCCGTTTCTTCCTTCACGATCGATTCGCGCGATCGCGATCGTAGTCTCAATCTGCTTCTCCCTAATCGGCGGGACTTTCCAACCAAACTGGCCGGCTGTCGTTCGACACGCTTTGGGCCAATCCAGCGCCGAGCAGATCTTCAAGCCAGTGCTGGCGGCCGGCTATCAATACAATACGACCGTCACCGCAGACACCCCGACCGCGTACTGGCCCTGTGACGATGGCACCGGTACGAGCTGCGGCGACGCTACCGGGAACGGACATGCGGCGAGCTTCGTGTGCGTCTATCCGAACGGATGCTCAGATTTGCCGACCTGGGCCTCGGCTGGGCTGGTCGCGGGATCTGGCTCCTCAGTGACCTACACCAACACCTGCTGCAACGTGGGCGCAAATGCCGCCAGCCCTTTCGGCTTGCCGGCGACGCGCAGCGTCGAGGGCATCTATGCGTGCTCCAAACCCAGTACTTGCGGTTTGCCCACGTTGTTCGACATCAACGGCACCAGCGAGGTGAGACTGGGGATCTCGGGCCAGACCGGGATTGTTGCGTCAAGTGGGGGCATGGGCGGTACGTGTTCGGTCAGTCCGACACCGAATTTGTATGACGGCTTCCCGCATCTGCTGGATCTGGTTGATGACGGGACGCATGTGCAAGCGTACATCGACACGCTGCTGTGCTTCAGCGTGAACAGTGCCAACGCATCGGATACCAGCGTGAGCTGCGTGCGGGTGATCGTGCTCTGCAATAACGGATACTCGGTCAATCCGGGGGACGAGGTTGGACAGGTCTCGGTCTACGGATACGCGCTCACCACCACGCAGATCGCTGCTCACTTCAATGCAGCTGAATTTCTTCCCGGATCGGTTACCAACCTGGTCGTCAAGGCGAGCACCAACTCGGCCAGCCTGAGCTGGACCCCGCCGACTTCCCGCGTGATGTCGCCGATCACGTCCTACTCGGTCACGCCGGTGGTCGACGGCCTGTCCAGCACCCCGATCACGATCAGCGGGGCGGGCTCCGGAGCCAACATTCCCAACCTGCCCGGAGGCGCCAGCTACACCTTCCAAGTCCAGGCCGTCAACGCCCGCGGCGCCGGCGCGGCGGTCACATCCAGCGCGGTCACGATCGGGTCGCCCACCGTAGGCCCCGGCAACTTCGGCACCTATCTCCTTCTCAGAGGTGGCCCGGGCAACAGCCAGGCCTATTCCCACTACGGGTTCGTCAGCCGAAACAACGTCCCTGCGCTCTCGAGCTGGACCTTCGAGGCTCGTGTATGGGGATTCACGACTATGGCGACGACGGGCAGCCACATGGCCTTCGGATGGCTGAGCGGCACGACGAGCAGCCCTTCGGACCAAAATCCGATCGCCGGACTCGACTTCCATATCGGAGGTTCGACAAACAATCAGACCTACTTTGTCTGGCCGGGCGGATCGTGCACCATCCCAAGCGCTGGTGGCATTCCCCTCGCGTTTAATAGCTCTGTCACGACCCCCGCGCATGTTGCGCTTACCTACGACGGGACGACCGTTAGCGGCTACATCAATGGAACTCTAGTGCCCGGGTGCAGTGTCACGGCTGCGGCATCGCTCCCGGCCGGCCCATTCGGCTTCATGGACAACGCCGGCTTGGCGCAGGGCTACTTCGACGAGATTCGAGTCAGCTCAGTCGCTCGCTACACCGCTAACTTCACGCCGCCGACGTCGCAGTTCACGACCGACAGCAGCACCGACATCCTCTGGCATTTCAATGACTATGCGATCAGCAAGCTGCCCTCAACCCACATCCTGTCCGCTCAGACCAGTGGCAACGGCTACGCCGGCGGCATCATCCCATCCACATACCGCGATGCTTCGGGCAACACCAACCATGCCAACACGATCTGGTCGAGTGGCCCCTCCAGTGTCCAAGGCGACGACGACTGGAGGCGGCCATACTCGCTCGGCCAGGGAGTCACGGTGGACGAACTTGTCGGCGGCAAGTCGAAGTGGCTGTGCCCTTGCACCACCAGTTCGACCGCCGATCCGGTCAACGACGCGACCGGCGAGTTCTATCACACGTTCACCGACTTCCATATTCCAGGTCGGGTCGACCTCGACCTGACCCATACCTACTCGTCGCTGCGTGCGACGACGCTCGGGCCGGCGCTACAGCCGCTTGGATACGGGTGGACCGACAACTACAACGAGTTCATCACCTTCAGTCTTCCGAACGGCGGTGGCGATGCCACAGTGCACGAGAGCAATGGTTCGGCCGTCTTGTTCACACTCAACGGGAGTACCTACACCGGGCCATCCAGCGAACACGTAACGCTGCAGAAGAATGGATCTCAATTTGTATTCATAGATTCGGGTCAGAACCGTGAAATCTTTCTTGCACCCGGTGGCAACAACATTAGTTGGCTGAGCCAACTGATCGACCGGCATAACTCGGCGGCATACACGCTGACGCTTGCCTACAGTGGCGGGAACCTGACAACCGTCACCGATCCAGCCGGCCGGACGCTCACCTTCACTTACGGCACGATCACCGGGTTTCGCACCGTGACGGTGACCGACAGTGGCTCGCCTGCGCGCAGTGTGGTCTTCCAGATCGGCAACGACCCGGGTCAGCCGGCCACCTACAACAACTTGACCCAGGTCACCGACGTCGCTGGCGGCCTGACCAAATTCACCTATGTGAATTACGGCGGCGGCCAGTACCTACAGACCATGACCGATCCCAACAACGGCGTTACCACGAACACCTACGACCCGACCAGTCACATGATCACCAGCCAGCAGGACCCGATCACTACGCGCACGACAACGTTCTCCTATTCCGGCGGGATCACGACCGTCACCGATCCGAAGGGCAACGTGACTCAAGAGGAATACCTGAATGGGATCCTCCTCTCGCGCACGCTCGGCCCGGTCAATGCCCCAGTTGCGACCTGGACCTACGCATTCGATCCCGCCGCTCTCGGCGTGACCGCCGCAGTTGGGCCGAATGGTAAGACCGTGACAAACGTACGGGACTCAAATGTCAACGTGCTAGGCGAAACGGACGGTCTGGGCCGCACGACCAGCTACGCCTACAACTCGTTCGGCGAAACGCTGACGAGCCAGGACCCGAGCCTGGTCACGACGACGAACACCTACAACGCGAGCGGCGACCTGGCCACGACCTCGCGCCCACTGGTCGGCACGCAGCAGATCCAAACGGTCACGTACAACCACGCGGACAGCTCGCATCCGGGCGACGTGACCTCGATGGTCGACGCCGACAACTTCACCTGGACGTACACATACGACAGCAACGGCTATCGCAACAGCGTCACCGATCCGCTTGGCAACAAGACGACCTACGTCTTCAACGCCGACGGCTGGATGACCTCATCAATTGCGCCCAGCCAGTATCTGACACGGCAGGACACCTTCGTGCGGACGCCGGTCAGCGGCTCCTGGGGGACCTCGACCGACGGCAATGTCTGGACCAACCAGGCCGGGTCGGCCACGTACTCGACCACCGGCACTCAAGGCAAGATCGCCAAGCCCTCGAGCGACAGCTGGGAAAGCCTTGGCTCGGCCCTGGCCAACGACGGCGGCGAGGTTTTGGTCCGCTGGCAGGTCGCCGCCACATCTGACAAGGCGGGCGCCGTACTGCGGCTGTCTTCCGGCGCGGCCACGTTCTACGGGGTGCGCTTCGACGGCGCCGGCCACGTCGAGCTCTTCGGCAAATGGGGAGGGACAATCCACACCAACATCGGCAGCGTCCGCGTCAACTACACGCCGGGCACGGCCAAGCAGTGGTTTCGCTTTCGGGTCGCCGGCAGCACCCTGTACTTCAAGGTCTGGATCGATGGCAGCCAGGAGCCGGCCAACTGGTCCGGCCAGACCACGGACACGAATGTCACCGCCACCGGATTTGCGGGGCTTTACGGCAGCGCGACCAACACGACCGGGGTCAAATTCGACCAGTTCTCGGCCAACCCTTACGCGACCACCACCTACACCTACAACTCCTTCGGCCAGCGCACCGGCCTGACCGATCCCGAGAACCACACCACCAGCTGGCACTACGACCCCAATCAGAACCTGGACCGGGTCACCGACTCTGACGGCAACCTGACCACGAATGTCTACGACGCGGACAACGAGCTCACCCAGGTCAAGCGGGCGGATTCGCCGCAGACGACCTTGACAACCGACTACAACCCCGACGGCACAGTGCTCGACCAGAAGGACGGCAAGGGCAACGCCATCCAGACCTATGCCTACGACAGCCAGGCTCATGTCACGACCGTGACTGATGCCCTCAACAATGTCACGACCTACGTCTACGACGCCTACGACAACCTGCTCTCGAAGCAGGATCCGGGCGGCAACTGTGGCGCCCAGCCGGCCACCAGCTGCACTACGTACGCATACGACGCGGCCAACCAGCTAACCGGGATCACGTACAGCGATGGCCTGACGCCGAACGTCTCGACCATTACTTACGACGGCGACGGCCAGCGCCTCAGCATGACCGACGGCACGGGGACAAGCAGCTTTGGCTGGGACAGCTTGCACCGCATGGTCAGCTACACCAACGGCCACGGTGACCAGGTCCGGTGGCAGTACAACCTGCGCAACCTGTCGACGACCATCGTCTATCCAGGCACCCTCAACGTCACTCGCGGCTACGACAATGCCGGGCGCTGGACTTCCGTCCAGGACTGGAATTCAAACACCACGAGCTTCGGTTACGACGCCGACTCCAACCTCACGACTGAAACCTTCCCCGTCGCCTCGGGCGTTGTCGACACGTTCACCTTCAATGCAGCCGACCAGATGACGGCGGCCGCATCTGCCAAGGGCGGGACGACTCTATTCTCGGCCGGCTATTCGCGCGACGCCAATGACCAGCTGACCAGCGACTCCTCGGCGGCGTCGGGCACAGGATCCTTCAAGTACACGACCCTCAACCAGTTGTGCTACGCGGGCTCGAGCAACAGCAACGTCTGCAGCTCGCCACCCAGTGGCAGCATCGCCTACAAATACGACGCCGCTGACAACCTGACCCAGAAAGGATCCACGCTGCAGGCATTCAACAACAGCGACGAGGTTTGCTATAACGGATCGAGTAATACCAACGCCTGCTCGTCTCCGCCATCTGGCGCGACTACGTACCAGTACGACAATCGCGGCAACAGGACAAACGTCAATCCGAGTGGCGGCCAGGCCCAGACCTTGACCTTCGATCAGGCCAATCGGTTGACCAAGTTCGCTGCAGCCACCACCATCAGTTATGGCTACAACGGCGACGGACTGCGGATGTGTAAGTACATGGGCAGCTCCAGCCAGCCGTGTTCAGCGGTCGGGGTGACCCAGTTCCTATGGGACGTCGCCGACCAGCTCTCGCTTTTGTTGAAGGACGGGGCGACCAATTATATCTACGGTCCGGGCGGCTCGCCGCTCGAGCAGGTAAGCGGGAGTACGACCTATTGGTTCCACCACGACCAAATTGGCTCGACGAGACTGATCACAAACTCTACGGCAACCACGCCGCATCCAGCTTCCTACACCTACGATCCCTACGGCGGTATCGCATCAATAAGCGAGTCGATAACGAATCCCTTCCGTTTCGGTGGCCAGTATCAGGATACCGAATCGGGCCTGTACTATCTGAGGGCGCGTTACTACGACCCAGTGACCGCACAATTCCTGACCAGAGATCCACTCACGCCGACTACACGCCAACCGTACGACTACACATCCAATAATCCGCTGAACTCCACCGATCCCGGTGGTCAAGGAACCTACTTCCGCAAAGGTGATTGTGGCTGCGTTTACCTCTCAGTCGATTCAAATGGAAACTACTACCTGAGGCTTACTGGCGATGGCCCGATAGCGTGGGCTGCTGTCGACTTCGCAGCGTTTGCAGGATCGTGGGGACCATTTCCGGTACCATTCGAGCAATGGCCTGGCTTTGGAACGCCAACGGGCGCGCCCGATGTGGTTTCGATTAAAGGAAAGATCCCATTTCAATCTGAGTTTCATTTCAAGGATCTCTTGGTTATCGGAATCGCATACGTCGAAGGTATCGGGCTATGCGAAGTCTTGGCTGAGGCAACCGTGGGTTGAAAATGAACTAAGGGCGGCAGGCTTGGAGGAGTCATTGATCTGGAACATTCATGGCCGAACGCCCCTTGACTTCGCCATCTGGACGCTAACTATGGATGGCATCAGGGTCGAGGGCTTCGACAAGCACCCAGAGGGTACGGGTCAACTCCGTGCCCTCGGCATGGGGCCAGACTCGTGGCACGAGTGGGTTTGCCGGACGATCGATGCCTATGAAGCATGGCAGTCAGCACGGCATGGCGTAACGGAGTCTATTCGTTCGAGTAGCACCATTGGCTTCACAAGATCCCATAGAGTGGTTGCAAGCACGAATGAGTTCTTGCAGCCGCCCCCGCCCCCGGTGTCTACGTGGACCGGTTCTAAAAAGATCGCAAAGATGCTGAACAAGCTTTGGATAGAGTTCGAAAAGGGCCAATCGAGCGGATCTGAGCTTCCAGCCAATTGGGCTGTGGTCTTGAACAGGCCAATTTCAGAGTCTGGACCAGCTCAGTATTCAGCCGTAAATCTCTACCTTATTGACTACACTGATCTTGCGGTGCACGTCTGCCCGCCAGCATCGGCGCTCGTATCTCTTGGGGAGCGCACCCCTGTGGATCGACCGTTCGCCAGCGTGGAGCCGTTCACGGAGGTTATGAACTTGGTCGAGATGAAATTGCGGAAGCGACAGGCATGATCGGTCCCAAGCATTGCGGCACTGTGACGTGGTGATGTGGGATTGTTGGTAGGTCACGCCCCTGCAGCTTTGTGGCGCGTGACAGCGCCAGTGCGACGGCCGGATAACCGAGGATGATGGCTGCTACTCGGACTTTGGATGAGGCATCCAAAGCAAGTGTCCGACGATATCAAAGCGAAATCCGGCCGCGAGAAGAAGATCGCGCCAGTCGACCTTAGCTAACTCGACCGCTTCTCGGAGTTTATCGATCCGCCCATCGCTGAGTTTGAGAGCGGCTATCCGAATACGCTCCAGACTTCGAACATTCTGCTTGGTCATAAGCGGCAAATTGTCCGCGCATTCTTTCATCAACAGCTGCTCCGCTTCATCGCTGTCCTTGCCGCGGAATAAAGCGTGCAGACGAAGCCGGGTCTCGCTGCTCAACTCAACCATGCGCAATCTGTATGAAGCATACAATTCCGGTTCTGGCTCGACGAGGCGTTCGATTGGAGTTTTGCGCGATGTTGGCGTTTGACATCTCAGGCAAAGTTCACGAACGGCGTGAGAGCGAGTCAGCCGGCGAGCGGACCCCGCGGGGTCCAAGAACCCTGCATGCACGGAACCTTCATGCGCGAGAACCGGGAGATCCCATCCTCGCCCGCCGACTGCAGTCGAGGCGTTGGGCCGCTCAGGGAAGGCTGAGGCCGCAAGCCGGAGATTCACGAGGGTGGGAAGTCAGATCGCCCCGTACTACCGACGAGGCGTCCGAACGAGGCCGGTGCCGCGGAGGCGGTGGAGGGAAGGGGGCTGACCAAAGGGAACACGGCCAGAACCACAGGCTCCGGACTCAGGGCCGCGCTCTCGCCATGAGCGAGGAAGCACAGCGTCGCCAGATCCTGAATCTGCTTGCGGTCGATTGAAAGCTTGGAAGCTGAATCGAAGTCAGCCAGCGTCTTGTTGAAGGTGATCTGACCCCCGAGAACTGGTCCACGTGATGAGGGTTCCACCACAGCCCGCGAGGGCAAGGAGGAACTCGAATGAAGGGCAGGTAGCACACGCCGGAGCAGATCGTGCGCAAACTACGCGAGGCAGACCGGCTGCTCGGCGAAGGCAAGAACGTGGCCGAGGTGGCCAAAGAGCTGGGTATCAGCGAGCACACCTTCGGTCGCTGGCGCAATCAGTACGGCGGCCTGAAGGCAGACGATGCCAAGGAGCTGCGCCGACTGAAGGACGAGAACGGCCGGCTGAAGCGCATGGTCGCGAACCAGGCGCTGGACATCGAGATGCTGAAGGAGGTGGCCCGGGGAAACTTCTAAGCCCGACCCGCCGACGAGACGCCGTTCGCCACGTGCGCGAGCGGTTCGGAGTCTCGGAGCGCAGGGCGTGTCGGGCGATCGGGCAGAGCCGAAGCACACAGCGCCGGCCACCGAGGCCGGTGGCGCGAGGAAGGTTTGAGGGTGAGGCCGTATGCGCTAAAGCGGCATCGGGTAGGGACAAGCACG
>WNFH01001626.1_pt1 | contig 18875 bp, 21 predicted proteins | sample 5400411 | NCBI WGS metagenome assembly WNFH01 (sample SAMN13153347, study PRJNA577476) | soil metagenome | isolation source: 200 cm saprolite under Douglas fir tree site 2 hole 3 | place: USA:California | collected 2015-04-18
AGTGGCACCAGCACCCATCAAGTCGGGAAAGTCACGGAAAAACTGCTGGGAGTTGCCCCCAGCGCCAGCGCCGTGAGCCGTCTCAATCACACGCTGACCGAGCCATAGCAAGCGTGGCGCGAGCGCCGCAGGCCGCGAGCACTGGCGCCTGGTGGACCTGGATGGCATCCATGGTGATATCCGCCATGGGGACCAAGTGGATTCAACCCTCATTCTCGTGGCGTTAGGGGTAGACCTGCTTGGCCGCAAAGAGGTTCTGGCGAGGCGTCCCTGTGCGGAGGAAAGCCAAGACGGATGGGCGTGTCTTTGGCAAGACCTGCGCACCCGTGGAGCACCCAAGATCGATCTGAGCGTGACGGATGGGCATGATGGGAGGCTTTCGGCAGTGGATGACCTGTTTGCGGCCACACTCCGTCAGCGCTGTCTGGTCCACACACCACGCCAGGGGATGAAGGCCATTGCTAAACGCGAGCAACAGCAGGTCGCGACGGAATTGGCAGGGATCTGGAAGCCGGAGAAGCAAGAGCACGCACAGCTCAATCTGGCAGCCTTCACAGCCAAATACCGTCAGCGTTATCCTGAAGCCAGACGCAGCCTGACCGAAGACGAAGAGCCTCTGTTGACCTTGTCTGCCTTCCCACAGGTCCTGCACCGCTCTATTCGCAGCACCCATGCGATGGAAAGCTTCTTTCGCACTGTTCGGCAGCGCACAGCTCAAATTGACGCCTTCACCACGCAAACCAGGTGCCTCAGCATGGTCTGGGCCGTGATGCAGGGTATCCATGTGCCGAAGATTCCTGTCTCATCACGAGTGAAGGCTGTTCGCGGAGGCTCAAGCAAGTAGCCAGAGTGAAAGTCTGGCTGAAGGGAGGGGGTTCGGTTGGTGGCTTGCTTGTGTATCTTCCTTTCCTCTAACATACGCTTGGCATTCATCTCGCTTTTCCTGCCCCTTGCCAGTTGCATGATCATACTTCCCTTTTGGCTGGTTCGTTCTCGGAACATCTTTATCATTTCAAGCATCTTTGTCTTTACACAACAGTCGGGATGGTGTCTCTTCAACTCGCTGATGAGAGACAAGGTGAAATACTTCTTAAGGAGATGAGCTTACCCGGTGGATATTGTTCGTTCATCGGACAGGGACCATACCCCTTGCACCCGGTAGTGCGGCAATGACACACCTTTACCTGTGTACCAAGAAAGAGTGAGCTTTCCATTCACTCCCAACTACTTTCGGCGTTTAGCGCATACTTGACCTCGCCTCCGCCACTCGGTCGTGCACAAGGTAACAATATCCATCTGTTTATCCCGTCTCTCTTGATAGAGCAGACGACATCATCCAGGATATCGGTCAATACAGCGGGATTGCCCTTCTATCTTGGTACCGTCTTCGGCATACCTGGTCTGAAAAGTGGACCGAACTCCTCCTCGATCAACCCAATGGCAAAGATCTCCTGCAATACGTGGGCGGATGGACCAATCCTCATTCGCCGGACCATTACATCCAGCACAATGCTGCACAACAGGCCACCAATTTCATGCAGTCTATCACCATGCGCTCTATTCGGAGGAGTTCTAGAGATGGACAAGGCTTTACAACAGTAGAATGAGAGATCTCATGACTCAGATCTTCCCCTTATCCCTTCACAGGTTTTGTCACGTGATGGATTATAATGGACCCTCAACGAGAGGTCCACTATACAAGGTCGTGAACGTAGCGATCAAAGTAAGAACATTCTCATTTTATTCTCACACTAGACAGATCCGGTTAAAAAGGGAAAAGAGCAGCACCTGGTCGCCTTCATGTGTATGCAACAAACGCTCGATCTCGCTATACTTGGCGGGAGCATTCATGGCAATGTTGCGAGCCTCGCGCCATGCCAGCATAGCGGCACGTGCCTCTGGATCTCGCGCGCTGAGGAAAATAAGTTTCTGCTGAAAGTCTTCTGGTGAGCGTATACTGATACGGCGGCGGCGCAAAAACGAACTGTAGATACGGCGTTGTTCGGTGTAGCGTGCCTCGTCCTCGCTCGATAATGCAATGTCGATGATCTTTTCCTGGTATTGCGCGAGGTAGCGTCCCTCCGTCAGTTCTGCCGGGGAACGGCGGTAGACCTCCGGCCCGATCAGTTCATCCAGGTCAGTGTGAGCCATATCACTGCGTTCAGGGGTAGCACTGAGACCCAGGCGCAGGGGCGTAAAGGCACTCTCGGCGATGAGGCGGTAGGTTGGTGCTGGCAAATGGTGGCACTCATCGAAAATGAGTAGACCAAAGCGGCGCAGTTCGCGGGGATAGAGCGCGGCAGAATCATAGGTAATGATGGTAATCGGCTTGAGGTCCTTCTCACCACCTCCAAAGATGCCAATGTCATCTATATTGAGAGAAAGGGCCGGGGCAAGCGCGGCCCGCCACTGCTGCAACAAATCAAGCGTTGGTACGACTGCTAGCGTCCACAGGCCCGTCTCTGCTATCGCCATGGCTGCCACAAAGGTCTTACCGGCACCCGTGGGCAAAACCACGACTCCCGCGCTGCCCTCGGCAAGCCAGGCGGTGAGAGCGTCCTCCTGGTATGGGCGCGGCTCTATGCTAAGGGAAGTTGGGAATGGAAGTGCGGGCCGTTCATCGAAGGCAACTGTAAACGGCGTTTGTTGCTGGCGCAAGGCCTGTTTGACTGCACTGAAGTGTATTGGTTGGGTGCGCAAAAAGTGATAGCGTTTGTCGCGCCCCATCTTAGCTCGCACCGCCCTGGAGAGATATGCCCCAAAGAGGGCATCGAGCAATTCAGGCGTCGGTAGGGACAGCAGGTTTTCAGGAGGGGTGATGGTGAGGTCACGACCCTTAAGGTCAATTATTGTCATAGGCAACCCACTACTCGTTGGATGTGGTAAACAGCGAAAGTTGCTCTGAACGTTCAGGCGTTTCGCTCTGTTTTTGTTGTAACACAGTACTTTCAACGAAGAGAGAGGAAAACATCTCGGCCATATTTTCTGTAGGCCAGGACAGCGGATGCCCTCCACGCTCGATCAGCGCGTCGTTACCAGCAAGTGACGGAGAGGATGTTGTTTGGCGCACATAGAGCGGTCGCCCCTGTTTCAATGCGCCATTTGCCCCTTCCCACGTTCCTCCCTTGATATCCGATTCGGCAACGATTACTACCTGGGCCAGGGCGGTAACAACTTTATTGCGTTCCATAGCGCGGCTCACCACCCAGGGAGCATCAGGCTGAAACTGACTTATCAAGAGGACATTTCCTGCTTCAATTTTTGGGACAAGGTTACGCATCTGGACACCGCTAAGTTTACGAATGCCATGTGGCAGTACAACTGTAGTATGTCCACTTTCTATACTGGTGGCACCTTCAAAAGCGGCCCGGTCAACGCCGCGAGCATTGCCGCTGATAACATTAGCTCCCTTTTCTGCTAAATACTGTGCCACCTCGCGAGTGAATGCGAGACTTGGTTCCCCGGCGTTACGCGAGCCAATAATCGCGATGGTCTGGCGTTCAAGAATCTGCAAATCGCCTGCATAGCAGAGTACAGGGGGTATTTGATTGCGGTTTAGAGCCAATTTGAGTAGCCGGGGATAGTTTTCATCAAGCACAGTCAGCAAATGAATATGCTCGTGGGACAGCTTCTCTACCAGGAATGCCTGTCCAACCAGTTTCTCTTTTGCCTGTTCAAGTTTCTGGATGATTTCTGTCTTGAGATGGCATGTAGCTTCCCATTCCTCTGTACTGGCCGCGAAGAACTCCTGCAATGTTTTCCCAAGTTGTTTACACCAGGCCACAAGAATGTCGTTGATGATACGCATCTGAATGGGCAGTCCGGGTTATCGTTAGTGGAAATACCGAGCTTGCTCCTGCTTGCTTCAATGTCTGTGCCACTTCGCGCAGCATATACCCAGAGTCATAGATGTCGTCGATAAGCAATAGTGTACGTCCAGCTACAAGCTCAGGAAAGCGAACGCAGAAAGCTCCTTTGACGTTGTCGACCTTTTGCCGCCAGTTGGTCAAATATTTCTGCTCCTGCGTAGGGCGTACTTTCTCAAGCACAGAGAGATACTCTATAGCCAACTGAGTGGCAACTTGCCGGGCAAATGTCTCCACCAATGGTCCACTTTTCGTCGGTGGCACACTTACTATACCATTGATAGTCCCTATTGGATAGCGAGTCCGTACCAAATCAACGGCGCGATAAACGAGGTTTAGGGCAAATGGTCCGGCGTCTTCATATTTGCTTGCACGAACCAGTTTACCGGTACGGCTATTACCATGATAAGAAAGTGACCAACCGGCTTCATGTTCTGGACGTTTTTCGATACGCGGCAGGAATTCTTCTTCGAGAAAATGTGCCGCTGCTCCTTCTATTCTTCTCGAGGGTCTCACAGGTGGAAAGTTCGTTTTCCGGCAACGCCCACACTGTCTACAGTAACTTTCGGGTTCATCTCCTAGATAGGTGGTGAGATACTGCATATAACATGTGTCGCATTGAACATAATTCTGTATGTTGCTCAACTCTTGCAGTTTTTGCTGTCGCACTTCATCGTAGGCAGAAAAATCCATCTGACCCAAACGACCTACGGCGGCATACATACGACTTTTAAGATTGCGTTCGATAAAGCGTTGTTCTTCTAAGTCAGCGAGGATGATGCGTGTCGCCGTCTGCGACAATCCAGTTGTTAACATAACGTTACTCTCACGCAAGCCTTGAGCATTCATACGTAATAGCGACAAAACCATATCATAATGCTTTCCTTCGGGTCTTGCGTTACGAATAAAATATTCTTGAATAGTGATATCAGCGGGGTCGTAGAGGAGAATGCACCAGGCGACTTTCTTATCACGTCCCGCCCTGCCCATCTCCTGGTAATAATGGATGGGAGATGCGGGGATATGATAGTGAATCACAAAACGCACATCGGGCTTGTCGATGCCCATGCCCAGGGCGTTGGTTGAGCATATTACTTTATACTGGTTGATCATCAATTTCTGTTCGATATCCTGCCGCACGTTGTCTTCTCGACCTGCATGATAGTAATCTGCGTTGATTCCCTGCCGAATTAAGAACATTGCCACCATTTCGGCACTGTTTTTTGTAGCAGTGTAGATGAGTCCTGTTCCAGGGTAGTAGGGCAGTATCTCAGCCAAATAACTCAGCTTTTCCTGGTCACCTTTTAGCTTTTCAACATTCAGATGCAGATTGGGCCGTTGCATCGTGCCTCGTATGACCTGGGCTCCCTCTCCTATCTGTTGTAGGACATCTTGCTCAACACGCTTATTGGCGGTGGCGGTCAAAGCGAGGATGGGAACATTTTTAGGAAGGGCACTGAGTAGCCGTACTATTCGGCGGTAGTGAGGGCGAAAATCATGGCCCCACGTTGAGATGCAGTGTGCCTCATCGATCACAATCATGCTGATACGCATCTGTGTAACATAGGCCTGCCAATTTGCATTGTCCAGGCGCTCAGGAGCAATAAAAAGTAATTTGAAGTTGCCTGCTACAGCTTGTTCCATCGCTGCCTCGTTCTCTACTTCGCTGAAATCGGAGCTGATAATAGCTGAGGGAATATTGTACCAGTCGTTGCAGCGTTGGCATTGATCTCGCATGAGGGCTTTGAGAGGAGAGAAGACGATGGTGAGATGGGGATAATAGAGGCTTGCCATCTGGTAGCAGAGGGATTTGCCCCAGCCTGTGCGTTGGATTGCCAGGACACGTTTGCCCAGTACGAGCTGTTCAATGATGTCACGTTGCCCTGGGTGAAAGCCGTTGGTGATGTGAAATTGGTCTGCCAGGAGTTTTTCTGGTGGATAGCTCTGCCACGTTAACCCCGATATCATGTGAGACCCCCTACAACAAATTGGGCGGGCCACATTGATACGTTTGCATGGATGCGGCCCACTGCATTGTAGGGGGCTGTGATGGGATTGTCAAATTATTTATTGGGCGTAGTAGCATTTTATCAAACAAGCGAGGTGAAAGCGCAATGCAATTGCGCTCTCACCTCGCTTGTTTGATAAAATGCTACTGATTTTACTACGAGTTGTTCAGCCCTATTCTCTCCTCTAGTTCGTTTGCTACGCTGTAGGGGTCTCGTTCGCGTTTGGTAATATCCTCTACCAGGGTTTGCCACTCGTCCTCGGTGGTTTTGGCTTTGAGGGCGTTGACTACGGCGTGCAGCACGAGGGCCTGTACCTCGCTGCGCACCTGGCGCTGCGCACGGGTCGCCAGCATACCGCTTTCAACCAGGTAATCATAGTGCTGCTGCATGGCGTCCACTACCTGAGGTATACCCTGGTCTTTGATGGCAGCCGTCTTTAGCAGGGGGATGCGCCAGTAGGGGCGCGATTTATCGTGGGTACGACGAGTTGGGTCAAGGCTCAACAGCATTGCCAGTTCAGCTACGGTCTGGTCCGCGCCGGGTTTGTCCGCTTTGCTGACCACGAAAATATCGGCGATTTCTAGAATACCGGCCTTGATGGCCTGGATCTCATCTCCCATGCCGGGAGCGGCCACCACCATAACGGTCTGGGCGGTGCGCATTACCTCGACCTCTGCCTGGCCTGTGCCAACTGTCTCGATGATGATGGGATTGTAACCGGCGGCATCCATGGCCCGCACGACATCGCGGGTTGAGGCCGCGAGACCTCCCAGGTTGCCGCGGCTGGCCATGCTGCGAATAAATACCATGGGGTCGCCCGACAGCTCCATCATGCGAATACGATCACCGAGGATGGCTCCGCCGCTAAATGGGCTGGTGGGGTCGACGGCAATCACGCCGACCTTGCGGTCACGGCGGCGTAGTTCTCGCACCAGGCGCGTGACGAGGGTACTTTTGCCAGCACCGGGGGCACCAGTAACGCCAACGATATGGGCGCGACCGGCGTGTTGATGCAGTTCCGCCAGGTAGCGGCGGGCCGCAGGTATCTCGTTCTCGATCAGTGTGACCATGCGCGCCAGCGCTCGGCGATCGCCACTGAGAAGGCGTTCAACAATGTTCTCCAAAGGGACACCTATACCTCGGTGGTCAGGCGGTCGGCCTGTACATTGGTACGCACAAATTCGATGATCTCATCCATGGAGGTGCCAGGGCCAAAGCAGCCCTTGATGCCCATCTCCTTGATGGCGGGTAAGTCCTCATCGGGCAGAATGCCTCCGGCGGCCACCAGGATATCGTCCACGCCCTCCTTTTTCAGGAGTTCCATCACCTTTGGGAACAGGGCCATGTGCGCGCCGGAGAGAATGCTCATCAGTATAGCATCTACGTCTTCCTGGATGGCCGCCTCGACGATCATCTCAGGTGTTTGACGAATACCTGTATAGATCACTTCCATGCCGGCATCACGCAGGGCACGGGCAATCACTTTTGCACCACGATCATGTCCATCCAGGCCCGGCTTGGCGACCAGTACGCGAATTGGGCGAGTATCAGCCATTATCTAGACTCCTTTGTCTAAAATCAATCTTCTAAATGGGAGTTGTAGAGCGTACGGATAGCACGCTCCTGCACCTCATAAATGTTTTGAATATCTTCTTTCCATTCTACAACGGTGCTTGACTCGCTGCAAGCACGCACCAGCATTTTTGAGCGTGCTATAATTTCCTGTTTCTCAGGTAAAGAGGCGGTTGGTACGGGCAGCCGGGCCAGCACATGCTGCTCAATCTGCGGCTGCACCCACTTGTAAGCGGTGTGTAGTACATAGACATATTGTTGCAACAGGCGCGAATTGAGCAGAGCCAGGAAGAAGTAGAGGTCGTCTGCGCATCCATTTTTGTCTTTGAGATGGAGCAAGTAGAGGGTCTGCAATGCCACATGGCCTTGCATATCCAGTGTTGCCTGTAAATGTCCTGTACTCTTCACCACCAGTAATTTGGGAGAAAGGTATCGCTCAAGCGGCTTTGTGATCGCTTCACGAGCTATCCACCACTGCCCACACGGTGTTCCGTAGGGACGTATATCTTTCCCGCCGCGCAGGATGGGATACATTCCATGATGACACCGGCAATGGGTGCCATCACATGTGATGGCACCCATTGCCGGTGTCATCATGGAATGTTGAATAAGATATGAGCTTGTTCTGCCGAGTTCTTCGCCGCGACGAATCGATAAGAAATCAGCAAGAGGGACGAAACGAGATGGCATACCAGGTGTTTCATCCAGGCAGGTTCGCAATCGTTCAATGATTGGGCCCTGCTCGGTGGTCAGAAGATAGCGGAATTCAGCACGCGGCTGCTGGAGAAAAAGGGATTGAGGTACGCCTCTCCCAATTTCCGGAATCAGGGAATGGTTCCATTTTTCGCGTACCCAGGACAATTGGTGCTGGCTTTTGGGAGGGGATTTTTGCGCGATGATGACTACTGCACCCACCTGGGCAGAGAAGACCCCTGAAAGGTGCCAGAGATGGTGAATGGTGAATGCTTTCAGCAGGTGTATGCGCTCGGTGGCGGCATTGGTGCGGGCCAATACAGGGTCGGGCAGCACCAGGCCGAGCCAGCCATGGGGGCGCACGATTTGCAGTCCTAAGCTTAGAAAGAGCAGATAACTATCCACCTGCCCGCGCTGTTGGGCTGAACGATAGCCACTGAGGTCTGTGTTCTTTGCCGCCAGGTACGGTGGGTTGGCAAGGAACAGGTCAACACATGGCTCTCTCCATGGGAGAGCCAGGCCATCTGCCTGGTGGATATGTAAAGATGTAGCGAGAGTAGTGGGTGTAGCAGGTGTAGTGATGTTCTGATCTGTGCCTACTTCGTTTTCTATGGCGGCACTCAATTGCATTTGGGCTAGAAAGCAGGAGACGGGGTCGGGATCAAAACCCCACACATTGCGTTGGACGAGTGAAATAATTTCTTGCGCAGGAAGGCGAGCGTGCGCTGTGGAGGATAGGAGACGACGGGCTGCCGCTACGATAAAATTACCGCTGCCACAGGCCGGGTCAAGCAGGCGTATGCCTGTCAGATCTTTGTCGGGGGTATAACCGCAGGCGTCCAATATGCGTTCAACCAGCAGTGGTGGGGTTGAGAAATGCCCGCGGCTGCGGCGTTCCTGCAACGGCAAGGTAGCTTCGTACCAACCAACCTGCTCTTTTTGAACTCCATACATTGGCCTGCACTCTTCCCAGGGCGCGATAAATCGGGCCCCTACAGCATTATTTCTCGCTCATGAATTCCAGAGCCTCGCGGGCGGCTATACGACCAGCCTCTTTGATACTGGAGGCTTTACCTATGCCCAGTAGAAAGTCTTGCTCAAATACGCCCACGATAAAGACACGGTCGTTGTTGCGCCCGCTCTGCTCTAAGACGCGGTAACGTGGTAGATTGCCGGAACGCTGCAGGACACTCTTTTGCAGTCGTCCCTTGGGATTGGTATCGAGCGTTTGCTGGCTCAGATGTGAAACCATAGGTAGGATGGTGCGTGCTACAAAGTCATGAGCCACCTCGGGCCCCTGGTCAATCTGCATGGCTCCCACCAGGGCTTCCAGCACGTCGGCACAGAGCGAGTCTCGCGAACGATCATTGAAGGTGCGCAGATTGGCGATATCAACGCGAATATAGGGAAAGAGGCCAAGCTTCTGCCCAATGCGAGCCAGGATGCGGCGGCTGACCACCTCGGATTTGAGCGAGGTCATTTCACCCTCGGATGCATCGGGGAATGTACGATAGATGTGTTCTACGACGTGAGCACCAATGATGGCATCACCCAAAAACTCCAGTGTGTCATACGAGTCATGGACAGCGGTTTCAGGGCAACAAGAATGATGCGTCACAGCTCGCAACAACAACGAGCGGTCACGAAAGCTTACTTGCAGTAGTGCTTCCAGATCCTCAAGCTTGTCTACATTATCCATATAGGGTTATTATATCTTAGGAAGGGCAAGAGGTCGAGATGCAGATGAGTGTTGTTGCTGCATGGTTGGTGTAGGTGTTGCTGCCATCGGCAGCAACACCTACACCAACCATGCAGCAACAACAGAAGATTACGATCTCCAGCGTGATCCACAACAGAATCGTTATCTTCTAAATCGTTCCAAAACGATCTATACAAAATTTAGCAATGCGTTAGATAGAATCACAAAAGCAGAACCTGGAGATATTCATGGCTTTATTGATTATCTACAGGAAAGGTTGGATGAGAGATTAGAAAGCGGCAGTCCACCAGATGCTCCAGCATTGCTTGATGTACTTAATAGTGAAAATATGTAGAACCCTATTTCCGTTGCGGCTTCCTATTTGCGCCAGGTGATATATGCAGCAGATGACATTGTTTGACAACTTTCAGCATACTAAAATCGTCAATGTAGCTTCGGTACCGAAGCGCAGCCCCTTTCGTTATCCAGGTGGGAAGACGTGGATAGTGCCTTGCCTTCGACGATGGCTCTCACCACAAATTAGACAACACTTTGGTCTCATACCCATTCGTTCTACCCAGCTCATCGAGCCGTTTGCGGGCGGGGGCATTGTAGGTTTGACAACTGCTGCCGAAAATCTTGCCAACCACGTCACAATGGCAGAGATTGACGAAGATGTAGCCTCTGTCTGGCAAACTATCCTTGATGGAGAAAATTGGGTATGGCTGACGAGTAAGATCGAAAGCTTTGATCTCACAGTTGAGAACGTAGGGGCTTTTTTAGAAAGAACAAATATTACCTCAAGAGAACGAGCCTTTAGAACGATACTCAGGAATCGTGTCAATCGTGGTGGCATTTTGGCTCCGGGCGCGGGCCTCATCAAAAATGGTGAAAATGGAAAAGGTATGAGATCTCGTTGGTATCCAGCAACACTCAAGAAACGGATAGAGGATATTGTGAAGATACGGGATCGTATCACTTTTATTCACGGTAATGGCATGGATGTTCTCAGGGAACATATTAACCGTACTGATGCTGTATTCTTCATTGATCCTCCATATACTGCTCCAGGTAAAAAAGCAGGAAGTCGCCTCTATACCCATTCTGAATTGAATCATGAGGAATTGTTCGAGCTTGTCAGTAGACTCCGAGGTGACTTCTTAATGACGTATGATGATGCCGAGAGCGTGCGAACACTTGCACATCAGCATAATTTCGATATGCAGCGTGTGCCGATGAAGAATTCACATCATGCGGAGATGACCGAACTACTCATCGGGCCAAATTTAGAATGGTTAAGACTACTCCTGGGTTAATGCTCCTCTCTATCGGGGTGAGTCTGGTGGTTCGTCAATCATCATGTAATGTGCAGTGGGTGTCAGGCCCTTCCACTCAAATCAAATTGGACTGATCGCTACCATACTGGCGAGCTTTTGACGCAAGCCGCCAAATCCCGCTAATGCTTCGTCCCGTTCTTTCGTCTGCGGTACCATGCGGCGTACCAGCCAGACAAAGCCCACAAGAGCAGCGTCAATCGCTGTGACATCACTGAGAGTTATCTGAACGGGAGTTCTCCCGTTCATAGTGTTCATCCTATTCCCTCCGACTCCATGATTTCCGTAACCGTCTTGATAGCAGCTTCCAGGCCAATGATGGGAGTCAACTTCTCTTGAATGAGTCCCCACCGTTCCATTTTAGCGGTGATTATCGCGTGCTGCGAGGTTCCAGAAGCCAGACCGTGCAAACTCAAATAAGCCGCTTCATGTTGCATGTCAATTTGTTGTAAGAGCCGCGCTAATTCACTTTTGTTGTTACTGCCGTCCATGCTCTACTGTACCTGTTCCTTCTTACTAACGGTCTGTGGTACAATTCACAGTGATAACGAATACAATACCCAAACACAAAGGTATACTACTGTCCAAGTTTATAGAAGACTCTACAATGTTGGGATTGGGGTGCTTATATCCATCATTTACACCTACCTGCAGGTGGGTGTTCTGCTGAGAGGGAGTCTGTATGGTTGAGGTTTCCAAAGGTGAATATCATCATGGGCTAACCATTAGAGAGTTTCGTGAGAAGGGCGGTATGACCCAGGCTAAGCTAGCGGAACTGTGGCCTAAATCTCCCAAGTTTGGCGGAGGCGAAGGTGTCAACGTGACTTACGTACAGGACATTGAGCACGGAAAGAAGCATGTTGACGATCCACGCACATTACGTAAGCTTTGCGATATTCTCGCTATTCCTTATTGGAGATTTGGTTTGTCAGAATTTGATCCCTTCAACCCTAATGCTGTACCAAGGTTGGGAAACTCCATGTACAACGAAACACTAAATACGGCTGAATGCTTGATAAAGCGAACATGGCATTTACGTCGTGTTGCTCCGCTTCCCTTTGTAGAAGAGTCCGTAGAGAATTTAAATCGCCTGTTTGCCTATCTACGTGAAAATATTCCCCCGCCATTGCAGTTAGAGGATCACTTTATGATGCTGTATGCACAGGTGCAACGGTTGAATGCAGTGATGGATGTTGAGCGTCAACGCTACGAAAATGCACTGAGAGCTTTTGAAAGGATGCATGACATCGCGGTGACGATTGACCATCCTGCTACTCTTGCTCTTGCTCTTTTAGGCATGGGCACCGAATTAGAGCGAGCAGGGAAACAACAAGAAGCGGTAGATAGACTGGAAGAGGCGCGAGATGAGTCATTCCGAGCCAGTAAACATGTTGCCGCTCTCACCAATGCCTATTTGGCAAGAGCTTATGCGAGTAACGAGCAACCTGCACAATTTAAACGAGCAATTGATACGGCTCAGAGGATAGCCACGGATATTAAGATGTACTACGGGGACGGTACAGATTTTGTGTTTCATTCTATAAGCGGGATACTTGCAGAAAGAAGTTATGGCTATCTCGAAATTAAGGAGCCTGAGAAGACGCTAGAAATGAAGGATGAAATTAGACGCCAAATTGCGGTAGAGGGTAACGTTTGGTTAGATGCCTGGATACCGCTTGATTGGGCTAAAGCATACAGGATGCTTGGTGAGGTTGAAAAGGCTGTAGAGGCTGGAAGAGAGTTCTATCACAAGGCCAAAGCGTTGCAATCACCACATGCAAGTAGTAGAGCTTATATGTTTCTAGAGTCTCTTGAAAGTGCGGGATACGGCAACGTGCCAGCAGTACAAGACTTTCGAGACGAATTAGAGCAGGCAAAGCAAGATAAATAGGGTGGCTCATACGGACATATCTCTAGAACTATACCCAGAAAAGGAAATAGGACATGATGCTACCAAGAGTGCTGAAGGAGTACAGAGAGAGATATGGTCTTACCCAGGTACAATTAGCAGAAAACCTGAGTGTAGACGAGCGCACGCTCAGAAGGTGGGAGAACCAGGAAACGATCCTCAAGGATATCGGGGAATTGAGGCGAATAGCCAGTGTGTTAGGAGTTGAAGCGGAAAGACTAGGGGTGTTGGACAAAGCGATAGCAGTCACAGGTGAGCAGGCAGAGGAGACACTGCAACATATTTGGAGACTTGTAACTGGTGGCACTGGTTCGAGGAGGAGAGATAGAAGATGGAGTAGAATTGGGGATAGAGTGTGTACAGTTATGTAGAAAATTCGGTACCATTCGCCTGTTAGAAAGAATATATAGTGCGCAGAGCTACCTTCAACGATTAACAAGAAACATTGGTCAATCCAGTAACACTCTACGTGAAGCTCTTGATGGTCAAAGCGAATATTAAAACAGCCTGGGGCTTTGGCCAGGTGATACCTGGATTAACAATTACAAGCGAGGGAAAGAGGGGGATTTGGGCGCAATTTGAAAAATTGCGCCCAAATCCCCCTCTTTCCCTCGCTTGTAATAGAAGTAGCCAAACACCTTAAGGTGCAAAAATAGGTACTTATCCTAATAGACAGCATAACCCCCATAACATATGCTGAACTGGTATTTTCTCCCTATATAGGGAAAGCTGAGAAAGTGGTGACTTCAACCCTCTCATATATACAAAATACGCTGAAAAGAAAGGCACGAAAGCATTTATGCGTAGAGTGTATCGTTACGTACAGGTACTCTGTACAACGCTTCTTAGCCTGGGGCTTCTTTTCATCGCAGTGGGAACAGTCTCTGCTCATCCTGTTCAACCTGCACATGCAAAGGTGTTGAGCGCGACGCCAGCTATCGGTTCAACTATCACACAGATACCTACCACCGTCACTGTGGAATGTGCCGAAAACATCAATCCTAGCCCTAAACTTAGCAACCTCTTTGTCTATGGCCCGAGTGGTGATCTGATCAGCCAGGGCGACGCCAAAGTTTCCCTCTCTAACCCAGAAGAGATGTCAATCACCATCAAACCCGATGGGAACGGTATCTATGTAGTGCGGTGGATCACCGTATCTGCGTTAGATGGCGATCCCGATCAAGGGGCATTTGTCTTCACGGTGAAGCCAGGCGTGGTTGCCGCCACTCCCACAACTACCAGTAACACCACTACTACGACCACGCCAGCCACACCGACAACATCAGGAACAGGTGGTACTCCTGTCTGGGTTCCTATTCTGGTGGGAATTGTGGCCTTACTCGTTGGTTTGGGTGCTGGCCTGGGTATCGGTCGAAACAGGGCGAAACCATCTACGTTGAGCACGATGCGCCAGGCAGTAGCTGCGGAACAAGAGCCAAAAACGCCGAATAAGATTACATAGCTGTAGAGTGAAGACCTCATATAAGCGAGAGGCGGGTAAAGATATGCGTGTCAGGCCTTTTTTCTGGGTACTATTGGCCGCGTCTTGTATTGGTGTGCTGGTCTTCGCTGCATCAAAGCCGGTACATGTGCCTGCTGTCGTCCAGGTCCAGCTGGATCAGCAGCACCCCGCCTCGGTTGGCTATACCACAGTAACACTGCATCTGACAGATATGCAAGGGCTACCGATAGAAGAAGCACAAGTTTTTTCCAGGGCCAGCATGACCAATATGGACATGGTGGCGAATCAGAGCAGCGTGAGCTATTTGGGACAGGGAAACTACGCGGCGCGGCTGCGACTTTATATGGCGGGTCCCTGGCTAATCAACCTCCAGGTACAGGCCGACGGTTTCGATATGGTACGTCAGACGCTCTTTGTGCAGGTACAATGAATATTACTCTATGCTTGACTCTTGCAACTGGTGAACGTATAGTAACAAAAGAAGGCACAAACGTATTAGCAAAGTAGCAAAGCAAGCAAAAGTGAGTTATATGCGTGTCCAAACTGACTGGTCTCCTGGCTGCACAGTTTCGTCGATGGCCACTCTCTCTTTTTGAGAAAGTGATCCTTGCCAATAGTATTATGCTGATTATTGAGGCATTAGCGGGCTTATGGGTGACGAGCCATACTCTAGAGGCGCATCATTATCTTATCGACACCACGTTTCTCAGCCTGGCTGCACTGCTTGGCCTGGCAATAAATGTAATGTTACTACGTGCCAGCTTTCGCCCACTCTTTGCTCTGCTTTCTACTATGCGGGCAGTAAGTGCCGGAAAAACGAGCGAGCGTGCCGGTATCGTCCAATCCGATGCGGAAATTAATGAACTGGCCCAGGCTTTCAATGGCATGCTTGATCGATTGGAGGCAATGCGGCGGGAGCAGGCAATGCTGATTCTCCAGGCACAAGAAGAGGAGCGGCGCCGACTCGCGCTTGAGCTACACGATGAAAGTAGCCAGAATCTGACTGCTTTGCTCGTCCATATTGAAATTTTGAGCCAGAGCCTTCAGACCCTTCCAGATTCGGTCATGACAAGGGACAGCCGAAAACAATTGGATGAAGGACTTTGTTCTCTGACTGGACTTACTCAGCATACGCTGGAAAATATCCGCACCCTGGCACAGCAACTGCGTCCAACTGTGCTGGATGATCTTGGCCTGAAGGCGGCCTTTCGCTGGTTGGCCGAGGATGCTCGGCAACGGCTGCAGTTGGCGGTGGAACTGGAGATAGACGGTGTGGAAGAGAGGTCACGAGGAGGCAAACTGCCAGTTCTCTACGAGACAGCCCTGTTCCGTATCGCGCAGGAGTGTCTCACCAATGTGGCGCGTCATGCACATGCACAGAACGTCTCTATCTCCCTCACTCAGAAAAAAAGCCAGATCAGCTTGCGGGTCCGTGACGATGGGTGTGGCTACGATCCTTCGCAGCAGCATACTGGTTTAGGTATTTTTGGAATGCATGAACGGGCAAGTCTGCTGGGGGGAATTGTACACATTCAATCACATGCAGGGCATGGAACGACCGTAGAGGCAATGTTGCCTCTGCCAGTGGAGCATGTGGAGGAGGTTGTGTATGCCTGATGGGTCCATTTCTGCCCCGACTATCCGCGTGTTGCTCGCCGATGACCATGATATCTTACGCCAGGGTCTCAAGCTGCTATTAGGCTTGCAGCCGGAGATAGAGGTTGTGGGTGAATCGCGAACAGGGCGAGACGCTGTCGAGATGTCACGCATACTTAAGCCTGATGTGGTGGTGATGGATATCAGTATGGCCGATATGGATGGGCTGGAGGCATGCCAGCACATTCGTAGCCAACAGCCAGCAACACAGGTGCTTATCCTCACCATGCACGAAAGCGAAGAATATTTTCTGCAAGCATTGCGTATGGGAGCAGCAGGCTACCTGGTGAAGAAGGCTGCGCCCACTGACCTGCACATGGCCATCAGTGCTGTAGCACATAATGGTGCATTTCTCTATCCAGGCCTGGCAAAAGCACTTATCCGGGCGTATATAGCACATCCCGATGCTACAACCCCTCCTATAACACCTCATCAGCAGCGAGATGCTACACAGGCGGCAAGCCTCATGCAGGAAATGCGAGTCTTGACGCCGCGTGAAGTGGAGGTGCTGACATTGGTCGCCGGGGGACGGACAAATCAGGAGATTGCCGATCAATTGGTGCTGAGCATCAAGACGGTGCAGGCGCATCGCGCCAACGTAATGGAGAAGTTGGGTTTGCATGATATCACGCAACTGGTGCGCTTTGCTATACGTTATGGCTTGATTTCAACAGAGCCTTTTTGACAAGGAAAAGAGATGCAGCCAAAACCAGAGTATTACACTTGCACAAAACGCTTGACTCTCAGAGGCAGGCGTTGCACAATGCTCCTATATCTGATGAAGCATGCTGGTACATACATTGGCGTTTTCACTATTCCGGTGATGGCAATCAATAGCAGAAAGGTTGATCGAGCATGACGGGACCACGTTTACAACACACGTCCATGGTCATTCCACCCGGCACTCAGGAGTTGGTGCGCACGTTCTATGGAGGGATTCTAGGGTTGGAGGAAAAACAACCGCCGCAATCGTTGGCACATCTCAATCTCGTCTGGTTCGCCGCTGGAGAGGGTGAGATGGAACTGCATTTTCTTCCTGATCCCCATCCACCTGATGGAACAGATCAGCGTCACATCTGTCTGGTGGTCGATGACCTGGAGGATTACCGGCGCGGGCTGACACAGGCGGGTGCGACGGTTACCCCAGCAGAGCCGATCCCGTATCGACCACGGTTCTTCTGCCGCGATCCCCTCGGCAACCTGGTTGAGTTTACGACGATCCAGGGAGATTATCGTATGGCACAATAAGGCCATAAGGGTAGATCAGTTAGTATGTACGACTTCCTCTTTGCGTGGCGCCTGGACGTACCGGTGATGATCGGCTTGCTGGTATCGGAGGGTCTCTACCTGTTGCTAGTAGAACGTCTCTGGCGTAAGACTGGGAGCTATGATACGCGGGCGGCATGGGCATGGTCGATAGGATTGGTGGTAGTCTTTGTCGCGCTTGAATCACCTCTCGATACCATCGCCGAGACGCGCTTGCTTGCAGCGCACATGCTGCAACACGAGCTCTTGATCGCTGTTGCTCCGCCCTTACTCCTGCTGGGCCTGTTCCCGCGCCTGGTTGTTCCGATAACACGCCCTATATTTAAGCCGTTGCTTCGTAACCGCTCCACCTACAAGCTCTTACAGGTGCTCTTTTCGCCCTACTGCACGCTAGGAATATGGCTTGTCTTTGTGTATATCTGGCATGTTCCATCGCTGTATACCCTGGCGTTACAATTCCAATCGCTCCACGTTGTGGAGCACCTGAGCTTTGTCGTAGCGGGAACGCTGTTCTGGCTGCCGATTATTGAGCCTGTACCCGGACTCACTCGGATGCGACCGGTGGCAAAACTGGCATACATCGCATTAGGGCAATTGGGAACCATTCCACTGGTCGTAACGCTGCTGTGGTCCCCTTCGCTCATCTATAGCTACTATGCATGGAGAAGTCCTCTCTGGAATCTCTCTCATGCAGAAGATCAACAACTGGCAGCGATCGTCATGATGGTCATCGATATGCTTGTGGCATTGACGGCTCTTGCATGGATTACCCTACAGGCTTTAGCAGTAGCAGAATGGCAGGACAAACGCCCTCGACCTGCACAGAGAACACCTGGCGACTCTGCTCAAGCGGCGTGTGATATTATGACTTCGAGCGAATGACGATGTATGGCGACCGCGAGAGAACATGGCAGAGGTAAGCACTGCCACTGCCGTACCAGGGCTTTTTGTTTGAAGGACGTTACAACAAAGGAGAAACCTCATGACCACGACAGACACAACACAAACTGGCTACCACATTAAAGGCGACCTCATTGAAGCCTGCTCATGTGCAGCACCCTGTCCGTGCTGGGTTGCTGATGATCCCGATGGCGGGCAGTGCTGGAGCTTTACGGGCTATCATATCGATGAAGGGACGGTCCGCGGAGTGGATGTCTCGAACCTGTCACTTGTCAGCCTGGTCCAGATTCCTGGCAACGTGACCGATGGCAACTGGCGCGAAGTCCTCTTCGTGGACGGCAATGCCACAGACGAACAGGTAGATGCGTTGCTCGACGCGTACCAGGGACGCCTGGGCGGTGGGCTGGCAGACCTGGCGGCTTTGATCGGTGATCGCGTGGCGATGTATCGTACGCCCATCGAGTACACCATTACTAATGGGAAAGGTACCGTCCGCGTCCAATCGCCGA
>WNFH01000996.1_pt1 | contig 18871 bp, 16 predicted proteins | sample 5400411 | NCBI WGS metagenome assembly WNFH01 (sample SAMN13153347, study PRJNA577476) | soil metagenome | isolation source: 200 cm saprolite under Douglas fir tree site 2 hole 3 | place: USA:California | collected 2015-04-18
TGCCGATAGGCGGGGCGCGAAAAGAGCTGCTCGCGGTAGACCAGATTGAGCAAGGCCATCGGCTAGCGATTCGCAGCGGTGGCAGTACAATGCCGGATACGACGCGATTGCGGCGCGTGGATTTAAGAAGATCGATTTTTATGGCACTGGGCCGATAGCGACGTTTGAATGGTGCACATCGATCTTCTGTCGGAATTTGACCTGGATCGACGATAACGGCCGAGTCCGCGCTGGCAGCGAACGATCTCGGATGGTGAAGCGCCCGCCGATTACTGAGCATGCGCAACGCGCCGAGGTCGTGCGGCACGGCCCCGCAAAGGGCTGCTTTCGGCGGGTTCCGTTGAAAAAGGGCGCAAGGGAGCCGACGCGCTGGCGAGCCCGGCTAAAACAGAGTCATTCCCCGGCATTGCCCATACTGTTCAACAGGATCCCGGCGTCGCTGTTGCCGAGCTCGCTGGCTCGACGATACCAGTACCGAGCCTTGCCGAGGTCGCTCGGCACCTGGCCCCAGCCAGCCTTCGCGAGAAACGCTGGATCGAACGTCGCGCCGAGCCGCAGTGCCGCAACACCGCTTCCCCCGACCGCGCCGCACTCATAAAAAAGGCGCGCGGAAGTCACATCACCCGTCATGAACAGTGCGTCGCCCCGCATCACCGGCGCGTCTGCTTCCTCTTGTGATATGCGTGGCGGTGCGCGCACCGGTTCTGGAACCGGTATAACAGCCGGGGGATCAGCCTCGCGCGTCGGCACGACAGCAGACACCCGCTCGGCCGGTTCCGACGGGTTGGACGGCCCCGTTCCGGGCTGTGCGGGTTCCTTCTCGGATTGCAGAGCCGACGCCACGGGCGGCGAGGCGGCTTCGGGTGACGCCGATGCGACCATCGTCACGCCATCGGACATCTTTTCAGCACCGCGTTCGGCCTCTGGCGCGACGGTCGGTTTTGACACTTTGGTCGTGACCGCCGAGTCCTCCGCCGGTTGCTGCGCGGGTCCCGCAGCCGGCGCTGCCGAAACGGTTTGTGAGGCATCCGTCCCGCCAATTGGTGCGACCGCAGCCGACGCTTCGGTCTCTATGGATGAATTTTCATGGCGCTTGGCAAATGGCTGCCAGCTGATAATCACAGTCATTGCCCAAATATCTAACGCAATCAAAACAGCGATTGTCACTGAATAGGCGAAAATCTGAATTGACCGCGGCATCATTATTTTAAGTCCTTGCATAACTCTGATGGTCTAACCGTATGGAGGTTCTTAATTACGTTAACATGTTACATAAAATAGTACCCTTCAGTCAACTAGAGAGGTGTACACCTTTTGCGGGATGGCAAAGGTGTTACCGCATTGGATTCGACACCGTTCTCGGGCGCCGGGCTCGGATGCGATATCGAAAACCGCCTTGCCGGCAGCCGACCTGTGCACTCGAGCGCCGATTGACGCTCATCGCTAACCCGTTCTCGATAGGGTCAGCTACGCCTCATGGTCCCCAATTTTCGCCGAAAGTGGAACCGCGGACTCTCCGAACCGTCAAAGTAGTAGAGCAACGCCTTTTGGCTGATTCTACTGATGGATACCTGCCAATCCGTTGCTATCTCGGGCATTGTCTCGGTTGTGCTCGGCGTTGATCGGACAATCGCCGCGTTCGTCAGAGCAGGGGGGCAAGCACATGGGCAAGACGCACAACAAGACGTCTCAGCGCTTCCAGCGCAACGACACTTTTTCGTTCTTCAGCAAGTGCATCTCAGCCGCTCCGTCACCGCAGCATGACAGGGAGCGCTTGTTCAGCCGAGTTCGAGAGAAGGCTATCGACAAACAGAACACGATCACACGGCAAGACCTCGACGTACGACGCCGATTGAGGGTGGAGGCACGCATAAGCTTGTTCCGGCCGCAGGTCGTGGTGATCGCCGCGACTGTCACCGATCTCGGGCGGCAGCTGAAAGCCCTGGTCGTGGCAGGCTCGCGCGACACGTGCGCCTGGTACCGCAACCAACTGCGCACCGACCGTCGACCCGTTGGCAGTATGAGACGGGAAGCGGTTCAGTAGCTACTGCAGCTACCGCGAGGCGGTCATGTGCGGCATTATCGGGATCCTCAGCGAAAAGCCTGTTGTCCCCCTGCTTGTTCAAGCACTGAAGCGGCTGGAATACCGGGGCTACGACTCGGCCGGGGTCGCCACTCTCGTCAACGGCGGCATAGAGCGGCGTCGAGCCGAGGGGAAACTGCACAATCTCGAGGCGCGTCTACGGCGAGAGCCGCTGTGCGGCACTGTCGGGATCGGCCATACCCGCTGGGCGACTCATGGGCAGCCCAATGAGGTAAACGCCCATCCTCACGTGAACGAGCGCGTTGCCGTGGTGCACAACGGCATCATCGAGAATTTTCGCCCCCTGCGGGCCGAACTGGAGCAAGCCGGCCGATGCTTTGAAAGCGAAACGGACACCGAGGTCGTGGCGCATCTGCTGGCGCATTATCTCAACCTTCAGATGCCGCCGCAGGAAGCCGTGCAGGCGACGTTAAGTCGGCTCGATGGGGCATTTGCTCTGGCAATCATCTTTGCCGGGCAGGAAAACCTGCTGATCGGGGCTCGCCGCGGCAGCCCGCTCGCGATCGGATACGGCGAGGGCGAGATGTTCCTCGGCTCAGACGCCCTGGCGCTAGCGCCGCTGAACAGGCGCATCTGTTACCTCGAAGAAGGCGACTGGACGGTGTTGAACAAGGGGAGCGCGAGGATTTTCGATGCCGACAACCGGCCCGTAAAACGCCCCGTCAGCGAAACCCGCCTGCCCGGATCCTCAATCGGCAGGGGGTCGTATCGGCACTTCATGGAAAAGGAGATTTTTGAACAGCCGACAGCGATCGGCAATACGTTGCAGGCCTATCTCGATCCGCTGACATCCGAGATCACGCTGCCGGATCCAGGTTTCGACCTGACTGTCCTGCCGAGGCTGACGATTTCAGCCTGCGGCACCGCGTTTCACGCCGGGATGGTGGGCAAATATTGGCTCGAATCGCTCGCTCGCCTACCGGTCGATCTCGATGTAGCCAGTGAGTTCCGCTACCGGGAGCCGCCAATGACCGAGGGCGGCGCGGCGTTGTTCGTCTCGCAGTCGGGTGAGACGATCGATACGCTGGCGGCGCTGCGTTACGCCAAGGCTCGAGGCCAACACATTCTCGCGGTGGTCAACCAGCCGGAAAGCGCGATTGCGCGCGAAGCGCATACGGTGTTGCCGACCCTGGCCGGCCCGGAGATCGGTGTGGCGTCGACCAAGGCCTTCACGACGCAGCTTACCGTGCTGGCCTGCTTCGCGCTCGAGGTGGCGAACCGACGTGGATTGATTGAACCGACGCGGCGGGCCGCCTTAACGAAGGCGCTTACCGAATTGCCGGCACTCGTCGCCGAGGTATTGCGGCGCAGCGATACGATCGCCGCCGTGGCCCGCGAATTGGTCGAGGCGCGCGACGTGCTCTACATCGGTCGTGGCACGATGTATCCGTTGGCCTTGGAAGGAGCACTGAAACTCAAAGAAATCAGCTACATACATGCCGACGGTTACCCCGCCGGCGAGATGAAGCACGGTCCTATCGCGCTGATTTCCGACGGCATGCCGATCGTCGTCTGCGCACCCTCGGGGCCGCTGTTCGAAAAAACCGCCGGCAACGTACAGGAGGCGGCAGCGCGCGGCGGCCGAGTGATCTTGCTGACCGATCGGCCGAGCCGCGACGCGATCGGGGAGGGCATCGTCCGCATCATCGATATGCCGAGTATCGACCCTTTCCTGGCGCCAATCCTCTATGCGGTGCCGATGCAGTTGCTGTCCTACCACGTGGCGGTTCTGAAAGGCACCGATGTCGATCAGCCGCGCAATCTGGCCAAATCGGTCACCGTGGAGTAGCCGCGATGTCCGAACGGCCGCAGGCAGCGGGGCTCGTCGATTATGATTACGGCCCCGATTCGCGGTCGGCCGGTCGACGCAGTCCGTCGCGGGGCAGCCAGATATTGTTGGCCATCTTTCTCCTGTTCTCCCTCGCAACGATCGGCATTGCTGTCACAGCGGTTCACCCCCGCACCAGTCTAACGGACAGTTTTCAGACATTGTCAGACGGGTGGAGACGCCTTCTGTCAGCCGCGCCTCGGCAGGTCGTCCCGCAACCTGCGGTGAGCCAGGTTTCGGCAACGGCACATCGGGACGGCAAATCGATTTCACTGGCAACCGCCCCCACCGGCGAAGCCGGCGATGTCATCTTATATGGCGACCGTCTGAAGATAAGCTTCATCGAAAGCGCCGGCGTCCCCCTTAATAGCGGCCATCCGGACTCCACTCGTGTCGTCGCGGTGGTCTTCCCGCGCATGGATCTGTCCGGGGAATACACCGTCGAGGCAAACGGCGGGTTGAGTATTCCGAAGCTGGGCCGGGTTGCTGCGGCCGGCAAATCTACAACAGCTCTGCAGTCGGAGCTGAAAGCGACCTTCGAGCGCGTAATCGGTAGGACAAGCGATGTGCATGTCGGCGTCCTCGATCGGCTGCCAGTCTATGTCCTCGGTTCGGTCCGCGCCGCTGGAACGTTCAAGTATGTGCCCGGCATGATCGTAATGCAGGCGCTGGCGAACGCCGGAGGTTTCGAGCGCACTGTAAGTGATACATCGAGAGTGATCGAAAACATTCGGGAGGCAGTCCGGTTGCATGCGACCAAGGACAAGCTGAACCGTCTCCTCATCAAGCAGGCCAGGCTCATTGCCGCGCAAGGCAACGCCGAGACCATCACTGTACCGGCGAGCATCGCGTCCCGGCTGTCACAGACCGGAACGCATGATCGGCTGAACCAACTCATCGCGGCAGCGGAGACATCTCACAACGCAGAGCGCAAGCGTTACCGAGACCAACAGGTCCTTGCGGCGCGGCAAATCGAGGTCGTGAAGATGCACCTCGAAGTGCAGAAGCTGCGGGCCGATCAGCTGAGGGAACTGCTGGCTAAGAAGGACAGAAGGTTGCGAGAGCTACAGGCGATCGGGCCGCGCGGCAGCATCCCGCAGACCATACTCACCCAAGCGGAGGTCGAGATTGCGGAGCTTGTGGCGCGTCAGGAAGATTTACGGGTCGCTCTAGCGCAGACCCAACGCAGCCTCGTCGAAGCAGAGAGCGCGCAGGCGAAAATCAACATAGACCGCTCCGTCGGAATTGAAACCGAACTCTCCGCAACCGACCAGGACATCGACAACTGCGTCCAGGAAATAGCGTCTATGCAGGCCGTGATCCAGGTGCTGCAGAACAGCATGGAAGGCGCTCCATCTGGCGGTCTGCCACGCCTGAGTATCACGCGTCGTGTAATGGGTCACTTCGTGGTGACGCCTGCGACGGAAACGACTGTGCTCCTGCCGGGTGATGTTGTCCGGGTCGAATTTGCCAGCGGACCCGACAGACAAGTTACCACCGAGGCAAAGCATTCCTAAGGTTTATGGAACTTGGCGGAGGATTCAAGATGGACATGCGCGAGCAGTTGCACCCTGGCCTTGCCGAAAGCCCGTCTGCAACAGCGGGGGCGCGAGCGGTAACGCAAGGGGTCATTATGGCAGGCGGCAAAGGGACCCGACTTTATCCCTACTCCGCGCTATTCCCGAAACCGCTGATGCCGCTTGGCGACATGCCGGTGCTCGAACTGTTGCTGCGCCGGATGAAGAAGGCCGGTATCACTGACGTAATCCTGGCGATCAATCACCTCGGTCATCTGATAAAAAGCTTCTTCGGCGACGGCTCGCAGCTCGGATTGAGTATTCGGTACAGTAACGAGGATCAACCGCTCGGCACCGCAGGCGCCCTGGCCAACATGATCGATGGTCTCGACGATACGTTCCTGGTCTCGAACGGGGATCTCTTGACGACCATGGACCTGGTGTCGATGACCCGACAGCATCTGGAGATCGGATGCGACGCCTCCATCGGCGTCTTTCAGCGTGAAAACAAGATCGACTTCGGCCTGATTGAGTTCGACTCTGATATGCGGCTCTGCACCTACCGGGAGAAGCCGACGAGCATGTATTACGTGAGCATGGGGGTCTACGTCCTGCAGCGCGAGGCCGTGCGTCCTTGCATCAAGCAGGGCGAATACCTGGACATGCCCACACTCCTGCTGAAAATGCGAGCCGCCAACGCCGACATTCGTTGCTATCACGACGATTGCGTGTGGCTCGACATTGGGCGTCCCGACGACTTTGCGCTTGCGCAAAGTATGTTTGAGCGCAACCGGGAATTGTTCCTGGGAGATTGAGCAGGTGCGGCGAGCCCTCGTTACCGGTGCTCTCGGCTTCCTAGGGCGGCATCTCGTGCGCGACCTGGAGCAGAGGGGCATACGCGTCACCGCGTTGGCACGGCGGCCGCCGGCCGAGGTGCCGTACATCGCGATGGGCGACGCTCCCTGGTGCTCATCGCGCCTCGCCCGGATAATCGAGTCGGCCGAACCGGACGTGATTTTTCATCTGGTAGGCGGCGCAGGCGGAGCGCAGGCGCACCTGAAGCAGGTGAATGTAGGGGTGGCAGACGCCGTTATGCAGGCGCTCCGGAGCATCCGGATGCGCCCGCTCTTCCTCTGTTGCGGTAGCGCTGCGGAGTATGGCGGGTCGATCGTCGACGGAGTGCCGGTGTGCGAGAGCGCCAAGTGCTGTCCGTTGGGTTCCTATGGGGCTACCAAGCTCGCCCAGACAACTACTGCTCTGGCATTTGCGGAAGAGACCGGAACGCCTGTGCTGGTTGCTCGCATCTTCAACCCGATCGGTCCGGGGATGCCGACCTACCTGGCGCTCGGCGAGTTCGCCCGGCAACTCGCGCTGCTGCGCGGATCCTGCGGCATCCTGCAAACGGGAAACCTCGATGTCTGCCGCGATTTCATTGACGTGAAACATGTTGTGAAAGCGCTGATCAAATTGGCGCAGAACCCTGCAGCCCGAGGTGTCGTGAACGTCTGCAGTGGCTATGCGACCGCCCTCAGAAAGCTCGTCGACATTCTGATCGACGTGTCGGGCAAGAAAATCACCATCCAAACCTCCTCCACTCGCATCCGCTCGGAGGAACCTGCCGTCGTGGTCGGAAGCACGGTACGCTTGACCCGGCTTGGCGCCGCGCCACCCCCGACCGACTTCGAGGATGTCATGACGCGGGTCTGGCGGGAGGCCGAACTGCACTGGGCTGGATCGTCATGACGGTGATCGGCTTGTCCGGGCCAGGGCCGTTTTGCGAAGCGGCCACAGGGCGCTCGTCCGTTGGCGGGTCTGTTCGCCTGCCTCCTGGCGCGCGAGAACCGTCGCTGCTCGAGCTGGTGTCGTTGTCCGATTGGTACCGGTTCGTTCCGGAATCGCTCGGGATTCTGCTTTTGATAGTGGTCGCCCGGACCTTGTTGCCTGACGTTTCCTCGGATGGCGTCATGCCCCATCCGTTCTGGATACCGGTCCTGCTGATGTCCGGGCAGTACGGAATAATGGGCGGGCTGTTTGCTACACTGGCGGCAACCGGCGCGCTTTTCCTCAGCGGCCTGCCGCCGCCGTCGGCAACGCAAGACTTCTACGCCTATGCCGGTGTCGTCGCGGCACAGCCATGCGGATGGTTAGCAACAGCGCTCGTGATGGGTGGCCTTCGCACGCTGCACATCCATCTGCAGACCGACCTTAAAGAGCGGCTCACCCACACCGAGTTGGTGGCGGAGGAGCTTGCCGATGGGTTGGAGCGAGCCGTCGGTGAAATCGGGCGGCTGGAGCAGCGGATCGCCGGCGACGCCAGTACGCTCGGAAGCTTTCTCCACAATCTCGCCGAGTTGCAATTGGCCGACCGTCGATCATTCGTCGAAAGCGTTTCCGATCTTGTGCGCTACGGTGTTGGCGCAACCGATTTCGCGATCTATCTCGAGGGCGAGCAGGGCCTGGAGCCATACCTTTGTGTCGAGGGCGGCGCCCGGGTCGCGCCCACGGCAATAACGCGGCTCCCGCCCATGCTCCTCAACGCGGTTCGGGGCGAAGACATAGCCGCCGAAGCGACCACGGGGGAAAATTGGTCCGACGGCATGCCGTGCTGGGCGCCAATCCGACTTGGCAGTACCGGCAAAGCGGTCGGTGTCCTCATCTGCAACCGCCTGGAACCGACACGGGACCCCGCAATCGCGGTCCGGCGGGTCAAGGAAGTTTCCCGCCTGCTGTCCACGCTACTCCGTTGCTGCTTGGATGGGCGCTCCGGAGTATGCGGATGTTTCAAGGGATGATCGGCTCTCAGCTCGGCAGCTTGATCGCGCCTCTCCGACTGGCAGAGGACAAACAACGCTCGGGACCAAGGTCCTGCAACGCATGGTCAATATCATTGGTATTCGGCCTGCTGTGCTTGCAAGGGGGACTGTTTCTGGCGCTTGCCGCCCACCGTCTCGATACCCGTTCGTACTCGACCGTGCATTTCGGCCTCAGTGCGGTGATCGCGATTGCCGGTATCTGGTGGGCTTGGGCCTCTCCAACGATCGGAGCCCGCGACAACGCCACAATCGTTGTTCAACTGGCGCTATGGACAATCCTGGGAGGACCGTTTGGCCTCGCAATTGCCGCTATGCTGCTCGTGCCGCGCAGCCCACAAGCGGGCCGAACCGAAGCCGGCACCGCCGCCGAAGCCGCGAGGGCTGGTCGCTCTGATTTGACAAGATTTGAGTTGCTGCACAACGCGATCCTCGATCACCGCTTGCGACTTGAGCATGCGCACCTCATCCGCCCGTTGCTTGATGTCATCCTCGACGGAAGCCAAACCGAAAAGCTCGATGCTCTCAGTCTTATCTCCAAACGCTATACTCCCGACCTCGCGCCTGTGCTGAGACGAGCCCTTGAGGACAAAGAGGCGTCTGTCCGTGTGCTCGCGGCCACAGTAATAGCCCAGCAACACAGCCGTAGCACAACGCCGATTGGCGCGTCGCAGACTGTGGCAGGAGTCACCCCGGGAAGCGTGTGCAGCATCACCGGGACTTTGCTGTGAGCGGACTGCTGGACACGTCACGCGCTGATGCCGAGTTGAGTGAGACACGCCCAACCTGTCTGGGCGGGGCGGATTATGGCGCGCGATCCACCCCCAAGGTGGAATCACCAAGCATGGTCCCTGAAACCGATGTATGCCTGATCGTGGAGGGCGGCTATCCGTACGTCCAGGGAGGAGTGGCATCGTGGATGGATGCGCTTATCCGTGCCTCAGCCAGCCTCAAATTTCACGTAATTGCGATAAGCGTTTCATCCCAGCCGCGGCTAAAGAAGTTTGTCGTCCCCGACAATGTGATCGCCGTCACCGATGTCATCATCGACCTCTGCGCCGCCGGGCGCACACCGACGGCGAGGGATGCACAATGCATAAGCCGGGGCGTGCGGTTGATGCAGACCGTGATCAGCGGGAATCCCGGAACGAGTTTCCAAGAGCTTATTGAACTGGTGAGACAAACAGGTTTTGGACAGGCCGCGCTGCTCGACTCTCGAGTGGCCTGGACTGCGATGGAACGCGCGTACAGCGAGCTTCTTCCGGATGGGCCATTGCTTGACTTCTTCTGGTCCTGGCGCTTCCTGGCCAGGAGTTTGTTGGCGGTCGTCAACACACCGCTACCGAATCCCCGGGTTTTCCACGCCGTATCGACGGGATATGCCGGGCTCGTTGGCGCCTATGCGAAATATGTCACCAAACGCCCGTACATCGTCACGGAACATGGCATCTACACCAACGAGCGAAGGATCGAACTCAGCGTAGCGGACTGGATCTTCGACCCTGATGCCAGCGGTTTCACGGTCGGAGACACCCCGGCGAAATTGCGTGACCGCTGGCTTGCTGCCTTCCGCAGCTTCTCGCGAATTTCCTATGCACTGTCCGACGTCATCACGACTCAATATCGCGCCAATCAGGAGTATCAGCGCTCGGATGGAGCACCCGCTCACAAGCTTCGCATCATTCCGAACGGGATCGACGTCGACCGGTACGCGGGCCTCGGGCACGGGACCGCCCCGCGCCCCCCGACGGTCCTGATGATCGGGCGCATCGTACCCATAAAGGACACCCACACCTTCATAGCCGCAGTGTCTCTGTTAGCGGAGTTGGTCCCCAACGTCGTCGCAATCATTATCGGCCCCGAGGATGAGGATCCCGCCTACGCCGCGGGCTGCCGCGGGCTCGTTGCTCAGTTGGGGCTCGAATCGACGATCCAGTTCCTGGGGCGTGTTCCAGATGTAACGGAATATCTTGGCCGCGCCGACGTCATCGCAATGACAAGCATCAGCGAAGCGCAACCGATTGCCTTGCTCGAAGCAGCGGCGACAGGGTTGCCGGCCGTCACGACGGACGTCGGGTCATGCCGAGAAATTATCGAGGGATTTGAGGACGATCCGGTCATTGGCCATGGCGGGATCGTGGTCCATGCCTGCGACCCGAAGGCGACCGCCCAAGCGCTGGCCACCATCCTCCTTGACGACGAAAAGCGCACGGAGATGGGCCGGATCATGCAGCAGCGTATCCGGAACCTCTATCACAAAGACCGCGTCAGGCGGCTGTACGAGAACCTGTATGCCGAGTTGGCCCGGGAGCTTCCTGTCGAATCAGGTCAAGCCGACGCCGAGGAGGTTCGTTCCTGGAAAGCTCGATCCAACAGAGCCGGGTGGCTTTGGTCGGGCAAGCGTAAGCCCATTCGATATGCTTGAACCAACTCAAGGCCGCATCGCCGAGCGGGCGCGCATCAGCATGACTTAGAAGCAGAACCACCAATGTCCGGCATCAGCACCAGTATCGAATGGATGGCACGTCAGCGCACGCTGACCGTGATCATTGCCGGATACGTCTACGCCGCTTTTTTGGTTGCAGGTCCCTGGTTATTTACGATGCTCGGCATTGCCGGTCTTGGCTTCGCACGATGCTCGGTGGCTTGCGCGGAATTGCCTCTTTTCCGCTCGATCGTCATCTACAATTCCTTATTCTCGTTGGTTGTGACCAGTCCGCTGGCTTTTCTTTCCGGCCGATACGTCTCGGATCGACTCCATATCGGCCAGTCGCAATGCGTCTTCTATGCGTTCACGGGATCGCTCACCGTGTTCTGCCTTGTGACCCTCGTCACCATTATACCCTTTTATTTGCTGGCAGCAGACCTTGACGGCCCCTCGCAATTCGCGGCCGTTCAAAACGCGTTCCTGATCGGCGTTTCGTGGCTGCTCATCCCGTTCCTCGGTGCAATCCGGGCCCACGTCGCCATGCTGGTGGCTTTTGGTTGCAACGGCCTGTCGATGACCGTCCTCGGCGTCCTTCTGTCAGACCCATCCGCTACGGTGCTTCTCCTGGCATTCAACGCGAGCTTCACGATCACCGACATAATATTGGTCGGCACTTTTGTACGGCAGTTCGGGACGCAGATGGAACGGGATCCCGATTTTTTTAAGGTCGCGCGCGCCAGGTGGGAGCTTCCAGTAGCCGGCCTCGCCTACGCCGTTGGGATTTGGGCCGATAAAGTGGTGATGTGGTTCGGAGCACCCTCCGGCAGGCTTTCGGTCGCGACGATACTGCACACCATGCCGAGCTATGACACAGCGATGTTCTGGGCCCAGGTGGCTTCGATCCCCGTGATAGCCGTGGCATTCGTCCACGTCGAACCTCAGCTCACAAAGCTGTTGCGCCGATTCTGCGGCCGCTTGGATCAACACGCAAGCTTGCGCGAACTGACTGTGTCGATGCAGAAGCTGCGGACATGCGTCGTCTCGAGCATCGCGACCCTCTTTGTCGCTCTCGCGATCGTGGCGACGATGGCTATTCTTATCTCCTTGCTCTTCATGAACGAACTGGGCCTGAGACCGAGCTACATGAGCATACTTCGCATAGCGCTATGGGCAATGGCATTCCATTCAAGCTCGATGTTTTGCTTCGTCTTTCTCCTTTATTTTGACCTGCGCCGGCAGGCATTAATAGTTGTCGCCAGTTATGCCACTCTTAATACAGCCCTTACTTTGATGCTTCTTCCCTTCGGTCAGCAATTCTACGGTTACGGAAGCATGATAGCAGCCGCGGTGACGTTTATGCTGGCTTTCAACATTCTTTTACGCGAGCTGCCGTGGCTGCATTATCACGCATTCATCACGAATAACACCTCCCTGTAGCGGGTCGGGTTCTGACACAAGGAGCAATGTCCGGTCGTGGTGCCTGTTTTGACACTCGTGGAGAAGCGAACGGCACTGGCCTAAACAGAGAAGCGCCCATGCCGCTCGCGAAGCGGGGACGAGGAGAACGCAGTATGTGGACCAGCAAGAAAATCCTGGTAACCGGCGCTGGCGGCTTCATCGGCAGTCATCTGGTCGAGGCTCTTGTCAGGACTGGCGCCTGCACCACCGCCGTGGTTCGATATAATTCCGGTTCCCTGATCGGCAACCTGGCGCTGCTGGACAAGTCCGTCCGTGACGATTTCCGCGTGGTCAGCGGCAATATCGAAGACAACGACTTCATATATCGGGTGATCAAGGGGCAGGACATTGTCCTGCACCTCGCTGCGCTGATCGCAATCCCATATTCGTATGAGGCGCCTCGCAGTTATGTGCGCACCAACATCGAAGGCACGCTGAACGTCCTTGAGGCCGCCAAACGCTACGATGTCCCCCGGGTTGTGCATACCAGCACCTCGGAGGTTTACGGCACCGCGCTGAGGGTCCCGATTGACGAAGGCCATCCCCTGCAAGCGCAGTCTCCCTATTCCGCCTCTAAGATCGCTGCCGATAAGCTTGCCGAGAGCTATTACCGCTCCTTCGGGACCCCGGTGGTGACATTGCGGCCGTTCAACACGTTCGGGCCGCGCCAGAGCGCGCGCGCGTTCATCCCCACCATAATCTCCCAGGCTCTCAGCCGAGGCGAGGTGCGGCTCGGATCGCTCACTCCCGAGCGCGACATGACTTTCGTGACCGATACGGTGGCCGGATTCATGGCCGCCGCGATTACGCCAGGCATTGAAGGTATGACCATAAACCTGGGAACAGGTGAAACGCATTCGGTCGGCTGGTTCGCGGAACGGATCTTGGGTCTCATGGGCGTCACCAAACCTATCGCTCAAGACCAGCAGCGCGTCCGGCCCGAACGTAGCGAGGTGATGAGGTTGGTCTCGGACAACACCTTAGCGGGCGCAAAAATGAACTGGTCTCCCAAGGTCACTCTTGAAGAGGGGCTGGCTCAGACGATTGCGTTCGTCAGATCCCACTGCGAATTGTTCTCGATTGACGATTACGTTAGATGAGATGATCGCAGTTCCATCTTTTGTGATCCATTTCGACTGCCGCGGCTTCGGTGCCTTATGAAGACACCCGCCCGCTTCGTATTGCTGGTGCTCGGCACCTTTATCGCGGCGGCGGCCCTTATGGCGCCACGCCGCGAGGAATGGGTCGCCATCCTGCAAGCTGAAGGCAACCAGGCCCGGGTCATCTCGCTCCTCGAGCCACGACTGGCCCACGACCCGGACGATCCCGGTCTTCTTGCGACGTTGGCCCGCTCCTACGCGGATAGTAGCGCTTTGGATCGAGCCATCGGGCTCTTGAAGCGCTACATCACCCTTCGCCCCGGGGATGGCGGCGCATATGGACGGCTTGCCGATCTCTACAAAAAGAGCGGCGATCTGCCAGGGCAGATCGCGATGCTGAAGCGCTCCGTTGCGATCAAACCGGAGCTCTCGCGGGTCTCCGAACTGGCCGCGGCGTACCGCCAGACCCAGCACGCCGATGAGGAACTTGCTCTGTTGTCACAATTTGAGCGCGAGTTGACGGTTGATGATGGCTCGTTGTTGCGACTGGCGCAGCTCCGTGACGGGGTCGCCGACGTAAGGGGCGCGATCGAAACTCTTACGCGACCTGGGGTGGTGTCGGATCCACCAAGGGGCGAGCAGCAAGCCGAGACGCGTCTCTTCCTGTTCAAGGAACTGTTTGAAGCCGGACGAAACGCCGAAGCGATTCAATTGGGGAAGCAGTGGATCTTGCAGTGGCACGAGCCGTGGCTTGCCGGGCGTCTTTTAGGTAGCGTTGCCGTTCAGGCCTCAGTCGCCGACGCATCGCAGCTAGCCGACGCCGTCGTGGCATCGCATCCGGAGATCAGGCTCTTTCTGGTTCAGCGCCTCGCCGCCACGGGCGCCAAGCCGGTTGCGCGCCACCTCCTGGAAACTTGGGTCGAAGCGAACCCTTCGCCGTCGAAGAACGAGATTGCCGCGTTTCTGTCGGGCTGTCGGGAACAGGATGAACTCGCTATCGCATGGCAAGCTTTTGGCACGGTACTGGACGGTACCCGATCGAAGGAGATCGTCACGCGGTTCGCCAAGGCGATGGCGGCAACCTTCGGAATCGGGGCGCTCGCGCCGTTCTGGGCCAGCCTGCCGCCAACGATAATTGCGGATAATCCGCTGTTGGGTGCTCAGCTCGCCTTCCATGAGGGCGATCTGACGACGACAATTTGGCTGCTTAACGAGGTTGAATTTGGCTCCCTCACCGAGTCCGATCGGCGGATATGGATCGATCTGTTGACCGCGGCCGCATCTCCTCGCGACGCCTTCGCCATCCTGCGCGACCGGCGGCTCGCGGGTGAGCTCCCCTCAGACCTGCTCGACCGATATGCCCGTCTCGCCGGAGAGCTGGGCGAGGACGTCGAATTTCGAGCCGCGCTCGCCCGCATCGGTCGTGCGGCTCGCTAGTGCAACAAAGCATGGGGCCAGACTTGACCGTGTCTCCGAAGAGCATCACACCGTCAGGCACAGCGGTAAAGTCCGCTGCTGAAAGAACGAAGCGGGACGATGAGGTCACTCTACGGCGAACTATCTTGAAGGTATGCTGCACATTGCTCGCGGCCAGTTCTGTGTGGGGCAGCTGGTCGTGCACCGCCAAAGCGCACCTAAAATGGATCGCGTTCTATGGACAAACGGCAGACGAGCATGCGCTTTCGTCTTACGACATAGTGATCCTTGACCCGGCGTTCCAAGGCTCCGTCACCGGCATCGCCAAAACCGGTGCGCGCGTGTGCGCATACCTTAGCCTCGGCGAAGTCAGGACCAGTGATCCGCTTTACAACCAGGTCGATCGCTCCGCCTTGTTTGGAGAGAATAACGACTGGCCGGGGACGTTCCGAATAGACATCAGATACCGATCCTGGAAGGCCCTCGTGCTCGAGAAGCTTATTCCCGATATTTACTCGAAGGGCTTCACCGGCCTGCTGCTCGACACCTTGGACACACCGTCCTATCTCGAGCGGCTCGACCCTGATGGCAATCGCGGAATGGGTCAGGCGGCCGCCGAGCTGGTTCGGGAGGTCCGTAGGTCTTTCCCGAACCTGTTGGTCTTTATGAACCGCGGTTACGCCTTGCTCCCGAGCGTGACCGATTGTATCGATGGTGTGGTTGCCGAGAGTCTGCTGACAACTTTCATACCGGGTGAGAACGGCGGCTATGGGTGGAACCAGCCCTCGGAAGTCGCACACCAGTTGTCGTTATTGTCTCCAGTGATGCATCGTCACACTCGCCTGCCTGTTCTAAGCCTTGACTATTGGGATGCCGGCGACCCCGGAACCATCAAGGAGATCTATGCGCGCGAGCGCGCGCTTGGGTGCCACCCCTATGTCGCGACACGGATGCTCGACAGCATAATTCCCGAGCCGGCGGGCTGAGCCCCTCGATCTTCCCCAGATCTTTGTCCCCGGTTAGGCCGTTTATATCAGGCCCGACTTGCGGATTGGCCGTGAGGCTTCGACCCGCAGTGGACCGGCGAGAGGTCTGGGGCGGGCGGCGTGGCGCCCTGGCTGGTGTGCTGACGGCGCAGCCGCGCGAGCTGCACTTTGAGCTCCACGATCTGGAGCGTCTTACCGACCGGGTGCGGTGGTGCGGTTGAGGCTGGGCTCGTACCAGTTGGCGCGATCGACCCCGACCTTCGGGTTGTCAGCACCGGCTGCAACGGCACGCCGCCCACGAAGGCGAGCGCCGGGACATGCGCGCCGACCCGGTCCGGCAGGCCTTGCGTCGGGGTCGCCTCGGCGTAGGCGTAGTTGGAGGCGTCCGTGACGGCGACGAAGATCTGCGCCGGCCTGATCCCGCCGGCGCTGCCGTCGAGCAGATCGACGGTCTGGCCGGCATGATCGACGAACATGCTCTCGCCGGCGGGATGAGCCTGGCGCGTCGTCGGCGCTGGCCGGCCTTCCCAAGGCGCGGTACGGTTTGCGCTAGCGGCTGTAGCGATAGCCGCCAGGTTCCAGCGGCCAACGCAGGTCCGCCGCCGCGGCCCGCTCCGGGTGAGCCCGACGGTGCTGCCCACCAGGCTCAGCGATCGGGCAATCGCCCGGTCACTGGCGCCGCATGCGTGCTTGAGGCGCAGGATCTCGCGTACACTCGGATCGACACTCTCTCGGCTAGCACCGGTTCGCCCGCTCGTCATTCCTGACGAGCAGAACGCTCTAGACTAGCACCGCCCAGCGGTCGAGCTTGCCACCCCTCAAGGGGCGGCCAACTTCAAATCGGAATGGCCGGGATCAAATCGAAATCAGTTGCCGACTTCATTACGGAATCGTTGGCCGACTTCATTGCGGAATCGGTGGCCGACTTCGCCGGAATAGGCGCGCAGCGCACCTCATGCTTGACGCCAGCCGGTCAGGCGGCATTCGCGGCGCCGCGCAAGGCGGCGCTATTTAGCCGAAAGCGGGCAAAACGATTTTTCGTTTGTTTTTTGTGACATTTGTGTTACAATTGCGCGATAGCGAGGGTCCCCTGTCCGCGGATTCCTTTTCCCCGGATTGCCCCTCCTCCGAAAGATGCTGTGGGCATCCGGCATGGATCCACTCGGTTGCGGCGACTTACTTGATCTTTGCTGCGACCCAGTGCGCCGGCGCTGGTTCTTGCTGGTACGGGCGATGGAGCATTTGCCACTGGAGGACGCGGTTACGCTTGCCGAGCGCATTGAGGCCTTTCTCTCCGCCGGTCGTTCGGAGCCACCAGTCGAGGGCGCGCCAACACCCCAAACGGAGAAGGAGTTGATCGCGCCTTCGGCTCCGGCTGCTCCTCTGGTCACTTCCCCAGTGGCGTCAGCGCGAGCCCAGGACGACAAAGTTCCACCAACTCCGCTCGCCGACAGGGTGGAGTTGCTCAGCCGCTTGGCGGAAGGCGCAAGCGATGCCGACATCATAGCGGAGTTCGGCCTCACAAAGCGGCAGATCGTCGGCTTGCGTCTGCAGATGGGACACATGACGGGAGACGGCGCCTCGGCGGAGGAAGTTGTGCGCTTTCTGCGGCAGCAGGGCGATGTGGTTACCGGCCAAGCCCAAGATGGCTTTTTGGTCAATGGTCGATTCAGATTGACGTACGACGATCTTGTCGGGCGAGCCAATCGCATTCGGGCGCGTCACGGCAAAATGTTGTTCACGGCTGATCGCCGAAACTCTGATGAAATCGTTGCCAATCGCGAGCGTAGCATTCGCACGCGACCGCCTGTAAGCCCTCGCGATCGGTAATTCTGATCGACCCATGACTATATTCGATCAGCCCTAAGCGCCGGAGCGCTTGGGCGATCACCGTAAAGCCTGTGCGGCGAACCCCGAGCATCGCGGCCAAAAACTCCTGCGTCAGCTGCAGGGTGTGTGGAACCCTGTCGTCCATCATCAATAACCACCGGGCGGAACGCTGAGCTGCCGGATGCAGACGATTGCACGCAGCTGTCTGGAGGCCGGTATCGGTGAGGTAGCTGACGAACCGCAGCGCCGCTGCGCGAAATAACGGAAATTCGGCAAATAACCTGTTGCCTATCGCGATGGGCATCCGTCGTGCGAAACCAGGAAGCTGCACGATGCCATGCTGGCTGGCGATGCTCGAGCCGAGCAGGGCCGGAAAGCCAAGCACTGCCTCTGTCCCTATCATTCCGCCTTCGCTGGTGCCGCCATCCGACATGATCGTGACTAACGAGATAATACCCCGCTCAACGAAATACAGGTACTCGATCTCCTCGCCTGCTCTGTAGAGTACGTCCCTTTGCACCAACGGGATCAACGGAAGTTCCAATTGACTAACCATTCCCTGGGGCAGTGCCGCGAGGACACCATTGTGTGTATACGCTACACTTTCTGCTTTCATGGGAGAACACCCTCCCTTATTGTCGTGTTGCGTTCTTTGATGAATAATTTCCTCGGAGATATACTCTAACAGGCTCACAACTGATCCACGTAAACTTGCGAACGTACCGGGCTAATGGAAGTACGTTGACAATACCAAAGATGACGTTAACATGGGCATTATATTTAAATCATACTGTGCGCTATTATACATCATACTGTACGCTTTCGGACTGTACGGTTTTTCGCAACGGGCGCTTTCCAATGCTTTCTCATCGTTTGAATTATGGCATAATTTTGTTAAATTATCAAAGACAATCTTGAGAATTTTTTGGTCGATTGTACGGTGTAAGACAACGGACTGTACGGCATAAGACAATTGCCCAGGGAGGCCTTGCCAACGGGCAGTAGCGATTAGCGTAGGACAATCGGAAAAGCGGTTCTGATTTTTTAAATCAGTTTTTTGTATCGTCCTCAGTTTACAGTGGATCGACGGCGCTGGGGGTTAGTTCGATAATCGTCAACTCATGAAACTAAAGATAAGGGAGGCGGACCACGGTATGCGGACCACAGCGTGAAGATCGGGCGGCTTTGGCTGCGCAAAGAGGTTAATGGAAAACGGCAATACTATAAACCGAGGGAGACGGTCATGGATGCCACTGCGAGTCATTCCGGACAGCTTGTGGAAGGGGCGGCCTTAGCGGATATGCGCAACCGGCAAGGTAGGGCCTCGGTTGCTCTGGTCCCGGTGGGACCGCCCCAGATGGGACCGCGAAACGAGGCTACGAGAATCGCTGTGA
>WNFH01000997.1_pt1 | contig 18867 bp, 23 predicted proteins | sample 5400411 | NCBI WGS metagenome assembly WNFH01 (sample SAMN13153347, study PRJNA577476) | soil metagenome | isolation source: 200 cm saprolite under Douglas fir tree site 2 hole 3 | place: USA:California | collected 2015-04-18
CTATACGTTCTGGGGGCCAAAGCTCACGCCCCGTGACCCCGCACTGCAAATCAGCATGAGCCAGATTGCACCTGTCATTACGAAAGAAACAACAATGTGGCGGTGTTGGGTGGGCTTCAATGCCAGCCACAGTATGGGACTTATTTTGTTCGGCTTGGTTTTCGGTTTTCTCGCATTGGCTCATGGCCAACTCCTGTTTCAGTCACCGTTCCTGCTTGTTGTCGGGCTGGCAATGCTTGGTGGTTTTGTTGTGCTCTGCAAGGTTTACTTTTTCAGTGTGCCTCTCATAGGTATCAGCATTTCTTTGGCCTGCTATGTCGCCAGCATTGCGCTGTCGCGGGCCTTAATAATGCGCTCCTGACGTAAACAGCGATAACGCTCACCACTCGGAAGGAAACGACCAATTCTCGCGATATCTTCAACAATCAAACTACAAATCGGATGGTTGCAGTGTTCGCGGAAGTTGCTGAACAGAAAACAAATTTGGTTGCGGAGGCTTAATTTGAACCAGCGAATTCCGATAGACGACCTCCTGGTTTGCATCCAGACGTTCGAAGGGACTTTTGATAACGCAAATTCTGGCATCAAGGAATTTGGAACAGCGGTTGGTACGCCGCAGGAAGCAGGTTTTTCGCAGGACCCGGCTGCATCTATATTTATGTATCAGTTCGTCAATATTAATCTTAATAAGATTGTCGGGCGTAAGGATTTGAACCTTCGACCTCCTGGTCCCGAACTAGGTACGCAAATAGCCTAAGTCGCTGTCCTGGCGTCACTTGCGGTTTTTGTGGCCGCTCGCAGATGGACTGCTCGATCTCGCGTGCATAAATTCGCCCAACAAAAAGCAAGGAAATCCTTACTACCCCCTATATCAATTCGTCGCACGTATACCTCTGATCGATCATGTGTGAAAACTGTCGCATCATGACACCAATCCCCGGTCGATCTGCGCTTGGCTTGTGCTCACGTACCGCAAGCTAGGTATCGAAGGTCACTGGGTACGGGCGGTGGGGATGGGATCGAAAGCTAGCCTACTCCAATAAGCCCCACTGCTTCATGGTGCAACCGCCTTTCCGGAACAATTGGTGCAAACGGCACAAGCTTGCAAGCCCCCGCGTTGTTGACTTATGCCGCGCTCGACCGGACGCGAATAGAATGTTGATTGGCCTAGCTCAGTTGGCGGCTTTGGCTTTGGGCGTTTTGCGATTCAAGGTGGAGAGGAGTTCCTGGGCGGAAGGCGGTGCGGGCACCGCTCCCTTGAGAACGATGTCCTTGGGAGTTACGTCCTTGCCGTACAGATCCTTGTTGCCATTCTTGTCGGGCCGCAGGGTCGAGCCCTCAAGCGAGATACCCGCAAAGAGCCCTCGGGAACGAGAATATGTCAGAATCTCCGCTCTCAGGGTGACGTCGGTCGCGGCCGCCGCATCGCGACCTTTCGGACCAGCGGCGGCTGCAGCATCCGCCCCCAGCTTTACCTTGCTGCTCAAAACGGCCTCTCCACTGCGTGAGCTCATGAGAAGCAGAACAAAGTCCGTGGCCTGCCCGCCAAGTTGGAATCCGACGCTACCGCCTTCCAGCGCGATGATGGACGGCGGGCCCCAGGGTCCATGAAAGTCTTCACCGGTCCGGCAGGTCATGACGCCGCGACCATAGCTCCCCCCGATGCCGATGGCAAACTTAACCACGGAGGGGAGTACCACCACACATTTGGCTTTATCGAGAAAATCCTGGGGAACGTTATCGGGTACGTCCAAGATTTCCTTGATGACCCTTCCGGAGTTTTCCACGCGTTCTTGCTCCTTCTTTGCATCTGCGAATGCATAGGCCGCAAGAAATAAGAAACCGATCAGACCAACGCAAATCTTGTTCATAGGTCAACTCCTTATGTCCTAATGGAGGATACACGCCGGACTCTGGCTGGGATCGCCAAAGGCCGCGAGGAGATGCGGGCGGGTAAGCGCGATTATAAAACAAAACGTAGGAGTGTGCCGCGCTCTCATTTCGATTCTTAGTAGCCCAGCAAGGTGGCAGAAAACGGCGTCCTGGTCCCGGTGTCTACCTTTCCGCAACCGTAACCAGGCCGGCTTCGCTACGCCCCGAGTAGTCGTCATTCCCCTGGGCATTGTAAGTGCGGTGGTTTGCGAGGCTCGCTGCTCAGACAATGCGCGGCGTTGTTGTCGTTTTCCAGTACCAGGTGAACATGTGAGTGAACGCGAGATGAAGCGCGTGGTTCTGAACCGCAAGAACTCGCTCTTCGTGGGCGACCCTCGCGGCGGACGGACAGCAGCGATTCTGGCCAGCTTGACCAGTAGCTGCCGCCGGCACGAGATAAACCCGCAACTCGACTTCATGCAACTGCTGATGAATCTGCCCTCGTGGCCGGTAAACGATCTCGACGCCTGGCTCCCCGATCGCTGGAAACAAGCTCACGCCGCCAGGTGCGAGGCTTTGGGAATACCCCCTCTCGATTCCTGACAACTGTGCTTCACGTATCGCTCACGAAAGGTCGCGAGGCTGTGACGGAAGTTGTGGAAGCCGAATCGCTGACTAGGTTCGCGCCGGATGCCAATCTTAACGGCGGCGGGGCCAATTTTATCTGCGGCCATCATGCTGGCACTCAGGGGCGTTCTGCCCTTCATCTTTGTCGAAGGGAAAATCCAGTCGTCCGGCTTCGCATCGAGCGTGTAAACAAAGGCCAGGAAACTCCGTACCGCTCTCGGTACCGTTGAAACTTCGTCTTACACGTATTTCGGCGTAGTTTGGCGGTCCCGGGCGTTTGCTAAGTTGTTCAGCGTATTGGTTAGCTGGCCTTTGACACGGTAGAGGTCTGGGGTTCGAGTCCCCACGAGCCTACCATCGTTTTCAATCACTTAGCTGAAATTGCCAGAAAACTTCACCTGTAATTCTTCACCTGTAAATTGCTGGTTCCGACCAGAGCACTTGGCACGTGCGCGGCGGTATGACCGGACATGTCCATAGCGAGGGCGCCGCTCTTGATTGCAACGCACGGCCGCCTGTGCTGCTTTCACCAGTAAGAATCGCACAGCGACTCTCTGTGGTCATCGTCACGCAATTCCCTTCATCCGCCGGGGACAGAAGGAACGCTTGAACGTGTCGGCAATTTGCTACTGTTCGAATCGTTCGGCCTTTACCGCGCCTAGCATCCGTCCAACGCAGCTCGCTATTGCGATTTGCGTCAAAAGACAGAGTCCAGTAGCAGAGGAGGTGCCCGGACTACACGCGGAGAATCACAAGGCGGGGGAAAGCAGCTCGATACAAACGATCATCTAGGGTCAGGAGCCGGAATCCATTGTGCAAAGCGTGAGCTCCGATGAGGAAGTCGGCAAGAATGCGCCGCGCGCCGGAATCTCGCTGGTTTCTTCTGCGCGCCACGTACTGTTGGAAGGCACGCCCTGCAGCGCGCCAAGTGGCTTCATTGAGATTCCAATCCACCGCAATACCGGTTTCTTTGCAGAAGGAATCAAGGAAGGCTTCCGACCTGGAGGGGGCGGCAAGTAGCTCCGCAAAGACTGGTGCGGCAACAACGAGGCTGCCCCTCGCCAAAGCAGCGTCAAGCGCCGAACGTGCCTGAGTGTTTAAAGTGTCGTCCTCATTCCATAGGGCGATGAGGACGTTGCTGTCGATAGCGGTGCTCATCGTCCGCGCAGCTTACGAACCCATTCCACAACCGCCTTCTTCCCACGGGCAATACCAGGACTCCCGATGCCACGGTATTTTTCAAATGGGCTCCGGGTTCGCACGGGTCGGACGCGAACGCTCACGCCGTCCCTCTCGAAGAGCAATTTGTCACCGGGCAGGACCCCTAGTGCGCGCCGAATTTCGTGCGGAACCGTGATCTGTCCTTTGCTTGTGATGCGCGCCATCTTCTTCATGATCGGTTCTCCATTCCTTACTATAGCATACCACTCCTTACCCGAGCGGGCGTCAAACCTGTAGACTAGGCATAAGCCGACCGACTGTGCCACTGGAGCCTACCCACTCGCCACCCGTGTCTTGATTTGGCAACATTGGGTAACTATCGATCCGTGGAGAGGGGCAACAACTTCCGGTGAGACTTAGAAATGTGGGTGTAATTCGATTCTCATCGCCATACGGGCGTCGAAGAAAATTCAAATACGCACGATGATTTCCAACTGGCACTTCGTGGGCCCGGATTCTGGACTGGAGAAGGTTCACTCTTCGTCCGGGACATTACCGGCTCGGAAATTTATGCACTTGATGTCGATTTTCCCTGAATCCGGCGACTGTCCCAAAAAACTTCACCTGTAAGTCTTCACCTGTAACAGGGGTTAGATCCCCGCGGTTACGCACGAAACTGCACTGGGGCCTAGGCAACCGGTCTAGGCCAGCTTGTGACTGGGGCACCGTGCAGTTATACTACGGGTATGAAAACTGCCGTTTCAATTCCCGAAGATGTCTTCGAGGGGGCCGAGCGCCTGGCTCGCAAGACCAAAAGGTCCCGGAGCCGCCTTTTTAGCGACGCACTTAGGGAGTATCTGGCCCGCCACACGCCAGACAGCGTCACCGAAGCGATGAATAGGGCCTGTGCCGAGTTGGGCGCTGCGCAGGACGAGTTCGTTTCCTCTGCGGCCCGTCGCGTTCTAGAGCGAAGCGAATGGTAATTTCCCAAGGCGAAATCTGGTGGGCGGATCTGCCCGCTCCGACGGGGTCCGGTCCAGGTTTCAGAAGGCCAGTGGTTGTTGTGCAGTGCGATGCACTGAATCGGAGCCGCCTCGCTACAACCGTCTGTGTCCCGCTGACCAGCAATATCAAATGGGGCGCGGCTCCAGGAAATGCGCGCCTCTCGGCACGCCTCACGGGGCTGCCAAAGGATTCTGTTGCGAACGTCTCTCAAATCGTGGCAGTGGACAAGGGTCTCTTAACGGAGCGGGCCGGGAAGCTCCCGCGTGCAAAGCTGGAGTTACTTCTCTCTGGAATCGACGTTGTGCTAGGAAGGTAGTCACGTGCGCCGTTACTCGAGCCGATCCTATCCGCCTGCCATTTGCCAGCTCACGGCAGAAAGATTGCAATGCGCTCAGGGCAGGACAGAAAAGAATGATCCGAGGATGCGGTAATTCTTCACCTGTAAATTGATGGGTTTCGCCGGCTGGGCATCGCGGAATTTGATCGCCAGAGTGCCAGTCGTGTCGGGAGGAATGACACTATCCGGCTTTTGGTGTCTTCTCCAACGCACTACATCGAGGGAAATCACTCACCCTGCGACATGAGCTCACAGCTTCCCGCTCAGCTTATGCATCGGGAATGAAATACATCCGTAGAGAACTTTTGATTGTGCGCTGTACATTCTTGTCTGCCACACAATCTTAATTACATCGCGAGCAACTGCGGTGCTCACCACCATGATCCTTCGCAAACCTTTGTGGAAGTTTGTTGGGCGCCAACAATGGCCTTGACACGTCGCTGATCGTTCCTCCATTATGGAGGAGTTTAGGAGTAAACGCCATGGCAGTACTAAACATCAAGAACCTTCCCGACTCTCTCTACAGGAAGCTCCAGGCTAGAGCGAAGCGCCAGCACCGATCGGTCGCTCAGGAGGTTACTCATCTTCTCAGCGATGCTCTTGAAACGCGGAAACCTTTTTCTATTCTTGATCTCAAGGGGTTGGGCAAAGAGCACTGGAGAGGAGTTGACCCATCGAAACATGTTGAACGAGAACGGGCCTCATGGGATTGATGGCCGATCTCGGCGGCGGCCCTGTAGGGGTGGACACGGCCATCTTTATCTATTTCATCGAAGAGCATGCCCGGTTTCTTCCGCTGGTTGAGCCCCTTTTTAGAGAAGTGAGTGCGGGCCGCAAGGAGTTGGTTACATCGGCGCTTACCTTGCTCGAAGTCCTGGTCGTTCCCTACCGTTCCGGAAACCATCTGCTGGCCGTGCGATATGAAGCTCTTCTCACGCAGAGTCGCGGCGTCCACGTTGCAGATATTTCTCGTGATCATCTGCGCGCCGCCGCACAGCTAAGAGCCGCAACGGGAGTCAAGACGCCTGCTTCTCTCCAGGTTGTGGCGGCATTGGCAGTCGGCTGCACAGCTTTTCTTACGAATGATCGTGACCTTCCGACGATACCCGGTCTCCGGATCCTGCAATTGTCTTCCTACGTACGTTAAGTGATCCTGCAGGCGTTCGGCATCCTTTTCATCCACGCCCTCGTCCATATTCTCTCCATTCCTGATCTCGGAGGCCTGACGCAAATGCGAATTGCGACTCGAGCGGAAATTGCTCACCTGCAATTTCACCTGTAAGAACTTTGGCTTACACGTATTTAGGCGTACTTAGGCGGTCCCCAACGGTTCTCAGGTGGTTGGAAGTAGCTAATCACGCCGCTTTGACACGGTAGAGGTCTGGGGTTCGAGTCCCCACGAGCCTACCATTCTCCGTCTTTGGCGCGGCTACAAATTGATCTTCATTATGGGGCGCACTTCGATACTGCCGAGTTTAGCCAGCGGAATGCCTGCAGCGATTTCGAGAGCCTGGTTCATGTTGGCAGCCTCTACCAAGATGAAACCGCCCACATGCTCCTTCGCTTCAGCGAAGGGTCCGTCGGTAACCGACGTTTTGCCATGGCGGACTCGAACGGTACGCGCGCTGCGCACCGGCTCCAGTGCTTCGGCGGCTATGTAGTGATTGTTTCGGCTTAACTCGTCGTTATAGGCCAGGGAATTGCGATCCAGAGCCGCTTTTTCTGTAGGCGAAAGCGCAGCCAACGTTTGTGGTTCGAAGGAAACCAAGCATAGGAATCTCATCGTATTGCTCCTCGGGGGTTAGTGATCCCCTACATACTCGTCGTTTGGGAACCAGCGAAATCGACACTGGCGCTGCGGGCAAATCACGACACTATCCAGAATTTCGGTTATGTAGCGTTTAGGGCCATTTCGACGTGATCCAGATCTTCGAGCGTTTGCGGCTGCCAGGCGGCCCCAAGTTTTCGCGCCGCTTCAGCGATTTCATCCGTCGACGCTTTGCCGAGCCCCGCGCGCCATGCCTTCCACTCGCGTCGAACTGCTTCGGTTTCGGTTTCGCTAGCGTCGTTGCGAAAGGCTTTCGCGGCGCCGGCGGCTGATCCGTATTCATCCTGAAAATCCTGATGCAAATATCCGGAAAAAAATTCCCGCAGGGCAGGGAAGTCCGCCGCACTCTTGCCTGCAGCCCGTTTTTTCTTGCCGCTGGTCATCGCGTCTCCGGATACGTAGTCAGCACATAGAACGCTTCGCCGTCCGCGCGCAGAACGATCACTGCTTCGGTGCATGGAACAACTTCCGTTGCGCCGCGCACCAGACTCCGGCCAATCTCGTGCCCGGCATCGAAATGCAACGCCAGGTTGGGCCGCCGTTCGCCGCGCCTCTGCCAATTCTCAATTTTGCCGCGTTCCGCTCGCAGCGCCGCTGCCACTGTTTCCTCTGCCGCGCCTCGATCCGTCCATGTCGAAGCTGCGGAAATATTGCGTTCGCGCTCCAGCCGTTGCCGCAACTCATCATCGGTGCGTCCGACATGCTTGCGCAAGGTATGCCCGCCGCGCTCCTCATCGCGCGAAAGATCATAGCGCTGTCCTGTGCCTGCACTCGGACTACTGCGCGCGCGGCTGGCATCATTCTGACGTTCAGCCCACGATTCGGAACTGGGTTTCTGCCCGCATCCATGCAGCAGCACAGCTCCGCAAAAAATAAGAATCAACCGTCGCATTTTCTTTCCATTCTTGCATTGCGCTTCAAGTCGCCAGTATAAGCCTCTCGCGCATGTTCTTCGAATAGCGCCACCACTCTGTACCCCCAAGTTCAGTTGAGCGACTCTGCGCGCAATGCTATTCTCGTTTCATGGCGGACCCCACGATTTCTCTTCCGGAGGCCGCTCCGTCCCCGGTGCTCGACCATTCCCGGCGTCAACTGGAAGCGCTGCTGGACGTCAGCAAAATCATTGCGCAGCATCGCGATCTAAAGACGCTTTTCCACGAATTGGCCGAGCGCCTTCATTCCGTGGTCGAATCCGATTTTCTGGCGCTAGTGCTGCATGATCCCGAAAAAAATGTCATGCGCCTGCACGTTCTCGAAACCCACGCAGGTTATAGCAAGCCGGTCGGATCGGAAACATCCGTCGAGGGCAATCCGTCTGGCTGGGTTTGGCAATCCCAGCAGCCTTTTGTCTCCGACGATATTCTTACCGAGACGCGCTTCCCCGATTTTCTGGTTCGCATGCGCGAATCCGGCGTTCGCTCCTTCGCGACTTTGCCGCTGACCACCGCGCAACGCCGCCTGGGCGCCATCGGCTTTGGCCGCTTGCTGCCAAAAGCCATCTCCGATTCCGACGTTCAGTTCATGGAACGCGTGGCCGCGCAAGTCGCTGTCGCTGTGGACAACGCTCTCAACTTCGAATCCGCCCAAGCCTATCAGCACCAACTTGCCGAGCAGCGCGATCGTCTGCAGGTCTTGTTGGACATCAACAATGTCCTAGTCACCAGCCGCGAACTGAGCGATCTTTTTCGCGGCATCGTTTCAGCTCTTACTCGCGTCATTCATCACGATTACACCAGCCTGGCGCTTCTCGACCAGTCAACCAACCGGCTGCGCATTCACGCTCTGGATTTCGACGGCTCGGACTCTCTGTTTGCCGGAAAAGAAGTCACCGTTTCACTCGAGCAGTCGCCTGCCGGCCGTTGCATGCGTGCCGCAAAGCCCACTATTTTTCATGGCGCGGAACTGGATCAGTTCCCCGCTGAACTGGTGCGCGTCTTGCGCGAAAAAGGACTCACGTCGGTGTGCTGCGTTCCGCTGATCAGCAAAGGCCGCGCCTACGGCACGCTGAATCTCGCCAGCCGCCGTCTCGACGCCTTTACCGACGGCGATGCTGAACTGCTCGATCGAGTCGCTGCGCAGATTGCCATCGCCGTTGAAAACGCGCTGGCCTTCAAGGAAATCGATTCTCTCAAGAATAAACTGGCGGTGGAAAAACTTTATCTCGAAGAAGAAATTCGCAGCGAATTTAATTTCGAGGAAATTGTGGGTGAAAGCCCCGCCATCAAGCGCGCCCTCGCTCAGGTGGAGCTGGCTGCTCCCGGCGACACCACTGTTTTGATTCTCGGCGAAACCGGGACCGGCAAAGAGCTGATCGCGCGCGCCATCCACAATTTAAGTCCGCGCCGCGAACGTACTTTCGTCAAAATTAATTGCGCGGCCATTCCCAGTGGGTTGCTGGAGAGCGAACTCTTTGGCCACGAACGCGGCGCATTCACCGGGGCCATTGCGCAGAAAGTTGGCCGCTTCGAACTCGCCGATAAGGGCACTATTTTTCTTGATGAAGTGGGCGATATTCCTTTGGAATTACAGCCTAAATTGTTGCGCGTCTTGCAGGAGCATGAATTCGAACGCCTCGGCGCCACCCGCACGGTGCGTGTAGATGCTCGCGTAGTCGCCGCTACCAATGCGGATTTAAGCCGCCTGGTCGCCGAGCGCAAATTCCGCAGCGATCTTTTCTATCGCCTGAACGTTTTTCCGATTCAAATTCCGCCGCTGCGAGATCGCCGCGAAGACATCCCACTGCTGGTCCGCTACTTCGTGCAGAAATTCAGTCGCAGTCTCAACAAAATCGTTCAGTATGTTCCGTCCGAAGCCATGGACGCGCTGGTCGGCTATTCCTGGCCGGGAAATATTCGCGAACTGGAAAACCTTCTCGAACGCGCGGTCATTCTTTCTCCCGGCAAGGAGCTGCGCGTGCCGCTCTCTGAATTGCGCAACGCGTTGGCCGCGCCCGTCGAGGAATCTCCGCTCGCCATTTCCGCAGCGGCGCCGGTGGCCACACTGGAAGAAGCCGAACGTCAGCATATCCTGCGCGCTCTGCGGCAAACCCAATGGCGTATCGCCGGACCACGCGGCGCCGCTGCAATGCTAGGCATGAAACGCACTACTCTGCAGGCCCGCATCCGCAAACTAGGCATCCGCCGGCCACTCTAGTCATCGCGTGGCGTTTTTCCCATAGGGCACGGGATGCCGTGCCTTCTTTCTCTTGCTCCGCAATCGGCAAAACTCGTAACGACGTGAGCTACTTCAACTCCGTATTTAGCAAATTCGCCAATCGAGCTCCCGCCAACTCTACTCGCACCTTCGCCAATTTTCCCGCATTCTTTTTGTACGAGGCGGTCAATGTAAACGGCCCATTTCCCCGCGACAATTGGCGAGGCATATACAGTCTGCTGTGATTCCATAAAACTTTCCGTAATCCAGTCTTTTTCATCGGACTTCGCTGCCAAAGCCGCCCCCGCCGCCTGCAATTTTCTCGCGGCCTTCACCACCGTCTTCAAGTTGTTTTTGGTGCCGAGCAGATCATCCCAAAACGCATGCAATTCGCAACTCGTGCAACTGAGTTTGACTAGATTGCCGCCGGAATCTCGGTTCGGGTCGGTGCTGCTCACGCGCGTCGAAGCATGCAGCGGCTGATGAACGTCTCCCACCAAGTGCAGTTAGCCAGGTCAGATCGTGGGACTTCAGCGGATCGGCACTGGTCGAAGCCAGCACCGTTCTTCTTGTCATCCGCCGACGAGCCAGGCGCTTGCCTGTCCACGGTCGCCGACCAATCACTATATTTCGCATTTAGCTTCATCAGCGCATTGACGCGATCGCGCGTTGTGGGCGTCAATTGCTTGTACGCGATAAACGCCACCGTCATATGTCCCCGGTCGTTCCACGCAAGTACCGGGCCACAAACAACGCCAATCCCAACGCCACGCACACCAGAACCTTCAGTACCTTTGCCGTGAATTGCATAAACCCTCCGATCCTTGCTGAATAGTGCGTTTGCTCTCCGGTTTCCTGCTAACTCCGTGTAAAATTATCAGTTCGAACTGACCCTGAGGGCTCAACATGGCTAACGTCAACACCAAGAAGGGCATCATCGGCATTCTCACCGGAGGCGGCGACGTCCCCGGCCTCAATCCCGCGATTCGCGGCGTCACGTTCCGCGCGCTCCGCGAGGGCTATCAAGTCATCGGCTTCCGCCACGGATGGGGCGGTCTGATTGAAATGGTGCGCGACAAATCCTACGACAACTCGGAAAATTTCCAGCTGCTCACCGAAGACATCGTCAATCGCGCCGGTCGCACCGGCGGTACTTTCCTGCACTCCTCGCGTACCAACCCTGGCCGCACCAGCAAGAGCAACGTCCCCGAACATCTAAAATCTCAATACTCCGCCGAGAAAAACGATCTCACTCCCGAAGTCCTGAAAAACCTCGAATGGCTGGGCATTGACTACATGGTGCCCATCGGCGGCGACGACACGCTCAGCTACGGCGTCCGCCTGCATCAGGAAGGCTTCAAGGTAGTCGCTATTCCCAAAACGATGGACAACGACGTCCCCGGCACCGATTACTGCATCGGCTTCAGCACTTGCGTCACGCGCACCATTCAGCTGACCAACGATCTGCGCACCTCCGCGGGCTCGCACGAACGCTTTCTGGTCATCGAAGTTTTCGGCCGCTACGCCGGTTTCACCGCCATGCTACCGACCATGGCTGGCGCCGCGCATCGCTGCGTTATTCCCGAACACAAATTCGACATCGACAATCTTACCGAGCGCCTAGTCTCCGACCGCCACAAAAATCCCAGCCACTACGCCACCGTACTGGTTTCCGAAGGGGCCATGTTCGAAGGCGGGGAAATGATCTTCGAGAGTGAATCCGCGGACGCCTACGGCCACAAAAAACTGGGCGGCATCGGCGAAATCGTCGCCGAAGAAGTAAAAAATCGCTCGGCCAAATTCAACAAGGGCAAGAAAATCGAAGTCATTAGCCAGAAACTCGGCTACCTCGTCCGCTCCGGCGATCCCGACGCTCTCGATTCCATCGTGCCCATGGCCTACGGCAATCTCGCGCTCGACCTCATTCTCAACAAAACTTTCGGCCGCCTCGTGGTCCTTAAAGAAGGGCGCTACGACAATGTGCCCATAGGCACCATCACCGCCACAAAAAAATTCGTCAACGTAAAAGAGCAATACAACACCGAGCGTCTTCGCCCGCAATACACCAGCTTCGCTAACAAGCCCCTCTTCCTAATGGGCTCCTAAGCGAAGGGTGTTCCGTCGCCGCATTCACATAGCGTAGCGGCGGCTTTATCCGGCGCCCTTTTTCTGTAGCAGTTTCACGCGCCTGTTTTTCATCCATATCCGCACTGCACCGCGGACCAGCTATCTCTTTCGCACAACCCTCTTTCCTTTCCCGCTTCTTGCCATCACAATTCCAACAAGCCTCCCCGGCCTGATCGCGCGCAACATTTTCTCTTGCGCGTTTAGCCCGAATTCTGTTTCGCTATCATTACATTCTGCCGCACGCAACCCCGCGCGCGGACCGGCGGTGCACGATGTCAGCAACGACGCAACATCTTTTGGGCCAGCTCGCGGACGGCCGTTTCCCGCTCCGGAAGCTTCTTGGCGTCTCGCAGAATTCCGCGGTCTTCCTCACCTCGGAACCCGTGCAGCCCGGAGATCCCGCTCCCGACGTCGCCATAAAATTAATTCCGGAAGATCCCGCCACCTCCGACCTGCAACTCGAACACTGGCGCGCCGCCGCTGCTCTTTCTCATCCCGGACTTCTTCGCATCCACCATTTCGGCCGCTGCGCCATAGATGGTTCCCAGTGCCTGTACATCGTCACCGATCGCGCCGACGAAGATCTCGGCCAGCTTCTTCCCCGCCGCGCCCTCACACCAGACGAAACCAGCGGTATGCTCGCCGCGGTTCTTCCCACGCTCGATTTTCTACACCAAAGTGGTTTCGTGCATGCCGGCATCAAGCCTTCCAACATTCACGCCACCGGCGATAACGTCAAGCTATCCGCCGACCGCATCGTGCCCGCTGGAGAATCCGCTTCCACCTGGCCGCTCGCCGCTCCGTTTGCCGCGCCCGAATCCGTACTTTTCCCCGCCTCCGACATGTGGTCTCTCGGCATCTCCATCTGCGAAACGCTAAGCAAAATTTTGCCGCAGCAGCGTCCATCCGGGCGCTTCGTTCTTCCCGAACTCCCCGCGCCCTACGCAGAAATCGTTCGCTCGGCTCTCGTCGAAGACGCCACGCTACGCATTACCCTCGACCAGGTACGCTCCGTTCTTGACCCATCCTATGTCGCAAAGCGCAAGCCCACCTTGAACGAAGTCGCCGCTTCTTATGAAAATCACCTACCTGCAGACTCCCCATATATTCGTCCACCCGAGGCGCCTAACTCGCCCGAGTCCCTGATCGCCGCGGTCGACTCGCCTTCCGCCGCGTCCCCGTCGACGCATTCTCGGGCCGCTCAGCGCCAACCGCTTCCAGAAATCGATCCTCTTGCGGTGCCGCTTTCCCCAGTTTCGCCCAACGCCTCCCGGAGCGTTGCGCCGCAAGCCTCGCGCGCGCCGATTCCCGTCACTTCACTTCCACAAGTCAACGCCACCATCGGCAGCGCGCGCCGCGTTATCTCTCCCAATCCGCAGCCGCGTTCGAATAAACTTTTTCTGGTCAGCGCAGCCGCCGCCGTCATCCTGGCCATCATCTTCGTGCCGCGCCTGATCCTCCGTTCGTCCAAATCCGCCGCGCCCAATTCCGCCAACTCCAGCGCTTCCTCTACGCCGGCAGAAAAACCCTCTGCCGCCGCCAAAACAAGTCCACCACCATCTTCTAATTCCGCAAACGCCGCGAATTCAAAAACAAACTCCGCGCCAGCCTCGCCCAAAAATTCCCCTGAACTGAATTCCGCCACCACGAATTCGCACATCAACAGAAACAGTCCGTCGCCAAAATCTGAATCGCCGAGTCCGTCGGTTTCCTCGCGCAACACGACTCCATCGGCGCCCGCTGCCCCTCCACCTTCGGCCGCGCTGGTAACGCACGCGCCAGCAAACGTAAATCCCGCGTCCCCGTCCATCATCCGCAAAGTCCTACCGCAAGTTTCCGAAAAATCCCGCTCCACCATCCATGGCACCGTGCGCATCAACGTCCGCGTGCAACTCAATCCTGACGGCACCGTCTCCTCCGCCGAATTAGCCGCTCCCGCTCCCAGCCAATTCTTCGCCGACCTGGCCCTAAAAGCCGCCCAACAATGGCAGTTCGGCGCGCCATCTTCCCCGTCTCGCTCCTCCGCTTCTTCCGGAGCCTCGGCCTCCACTCTTCCGTCCTCCACCGTAATCCGCTTCGACTTCACCCCAACCTCCACCGCCGCCTACCTGCCGTAGCCCCAAGAACGCTGTGGTTTGGCCGTTGTAGCGGCCGCCTGCCGGGTTCCTGGCCGTGTCGGTTGCCACCGCCCACTGCTCACTCCCCACTTTTCTGTGCTACCTTTCCTTTTGGCCTCGCCGCCAAACGCACATGCCACCCACCAGAGTCCAGATTTACGGGCAGACTTATTCCATCGCGGGCGAACTCGATGCCGCCTACGTGCAGAAACTTGCCGCCTATGTGGATGAAAAAATGCGCACCATCTCGGACGCTACCAGCACCGTGGACACCCAGAAAGCAGCGGTCCTCGCCGCTCTCGCCATTGCCGACGAGCTGCACAGCGGCCTACGCGAACGCGGCGAACAGGAAGAACTCTTGCGCGAACAAGCCGAGCGCTGCCTCACCCTCGTCGAACGCGCCCTCAAACAAACCGCTTAGTCGCGGGACGCGCTGCCCTCATACAGAAACGTCATCGGCTTTGGCCCGCGCTTCATGTAGCCGGCGGTCAGGTGCGTGACGTGAAAACCCGCCTGCTCCAGCAACCCAGAAATCGGCCGGTTCAAGTGGCACCCTCCGGCGAAGCGCTTCCATATCGGCGTCAAACGATCCTGCCACTTTCTGACGCCGGCGTCCGGCGATCGCCCATGCTCCACAAACAGCAGGCGTCCGCCCGGCTTCAAGACGCGCCGCATTTCCTGCAACGCTTGCGGCGCCTCGGGAATGGAACACAATGTCCAGGTCATCACTACGGTGTCCACGCTGCCGCGCACCAGCGGAATCGCTTCGGCCGAAGCTTCCAAGAATTTCACGGCAACGGAAGATTTTCCGGCGGCGCGCTGCGCCATCGCAATCAATTTTGCCGAGGGTTCCAACGCCAGAATTTCTTTCACGCTGGCCGGATAGAATTCCAGGTTCGGGCCCGCGCCAATTCCAATCTCCAGTACGCGGCCTTCTGCTCCCGCCAGCACACGTTCGCGATAAGGCTCAAGCTCGCGATTGCGCATCGCCAGTTTCACCAGGTGCGGAACAATGTGCTCCTGATAAAAACTCATCACGAATTCTTTCACCGCAGCGGTAAGAAAAATCGACAACTGTTCCTTAACTGGCGGCCGTTCTCACTGGCTCCATTGGGTCGGTGAGCGATCCCAGCGATGTTTTTGCAATTCTGAATGCAGCGCGCCGGGCACGGGGCCTTTATCGCTGGCGGCGATATTTGCTTCGACGTTGCGGATTTTTCGCATGCCAGGAATAATCGTGCTCACATCAGAATTATTTAGAATGAATCGCAGCGCCATTTCCGGCATGGAAGAACCAGCCGGAATTAGATATTTCAACGCGTCGGCGTGTTCCACGCTGCTGCGCAGATTTTCTGGCACGAAATATGTGCTGCGCCAATCTTCTTTCGGCCATTTGCTTTCGAGAGTCAGCGTTCCAGTCAGCGAACCTTCATCAAACGGAACGCGCGCAATTACCGCGACATCTTTTTCGCGGCACGCCGGAAAGAGTTCGTCTTCGGGATTCTGGTCGAAAATGTTGTAGATCACTTGCACGGCATCCACCAATCCGGATTTCACCGCGCGGATTCCGTTCCACGGTTCCCAGCGATTCAAGCTGATTCCGATGGCACGGACTTTTCCGCTCTCGCGTAATTTTTCGATCGTGCGTACCGTGCGTTCATCAGCGAGCCATCTGTCTTCCCAGGTGTGATACTGAATTAAATCCAGCGTGTCAGTTGCAATGTTGCGCAGACTTTTTTCCACGTACTCGAAAACATATTCCGGCGGATACGATACATCGAGCGTGAACTCACGTCTCGATGGCCACTGGCGATTTTGCGGCGGAATTTTAGTCGCGACATATAATTTTTTGGAAGGATTTGCGCGCAGCGCTTTGCCGAGCAACTCTTCACTGTGGCCATCGCCATAGGCCCACGCAGTATCAAAAAAGTTGCAGCCCAGATCGATGGCGCGCTGCAGCGAAGCCAGCGACTCGGCATCCTGCGAACCGGTCCATCCCGCCATGCCCCACATGCCGTAGCCGATTTCGCTGACCTGCCACCCTGTGCGTCCAAAGTGCCGCAATTTCATGGCAATCTCGCCTCCCCGGTTCGCAATTGCACATTATATATGCTCTTGTTCACCTCCTGCGCGTGACTGTTGCGCGGCAACTGTACATCGGTACAGGCAGCGGCAAATCCGGTTGCTGCTAGCATCGAAATGACGTTGTAACCGGTGGTTAGGAGAGTTCGGAATGAAGGGCGAAAGGCTTATTTTGTCGGCGTTAGTATGGGTGTTTTGCGCTGCGCCGGATTTCGCGCAGCAGCCGGCGGCTCAGCCCGCTCCGAAACCGCTGTCTAACTCACGCATGGAACAAATGCGTCTGACAACGAAGTCCGAGCATGCGCGAGAGCTTTTTGGCCAGGCGATTATTTTGAGCGGAAACTACCGGCTGGATGAATGTTTGAAAAGTTTGCGGACGGCAGTCGGTGAAGATGCGAATTTCGCAGCGGGCTGGAGCTTGCTTGCATATTTTGCTACGGATGCGCATGAAGCTGCGGACGCCTTGGCACACGCGCAAAGGCTGGCGGGAAAAAGTTCGCCGAGCGAAATGCTGTTTGTGCGCTGGATCGCTGCACAAAAACAAAACGACCAGATCGCGGCGATTTCCAACCTGAACGATTTAACGAAACGCGAATCCGATGACAAATTTATTTTATATCTCGCGGGACGGTGGTTTGTGGATCAGCGAGATCAGCAACGGGCGGTTCCATTGTTTGAAAAGGTCTTGCTGCTCGATCCGGAGTTCACCCCGGTTTTGAACCGACTGGGTTACGCCTACGCGGCAATGGGCGATATGGCGCGTGCGGAAACATTGATGCAGCGCTACGTGGCGGCGATGCCGACGGATGCGAATCCAGAAGACTCGTACGGAGATATCCTTTTCAAGGCCGGCAGATACAATGAAGCGCGCGCACACTTTGAAGCGGCGCTGAAAAAGGATCCGTCGTTTGGACCGTCGCAACACGAGTTGGGAGATGTGTTCGCGATGCTGGGCAATCAGGATGCGGCGCGCGAGGCTTATCACAAATCCGCGCAGCTGGCGGCGAATCCGCGGCGCAGCCTGGAATACCGCTCCTCAATCGCATTGAGTTATGTTCGCGACAATTTGTACGGATTCGCCGATCGGGAATACGCGGCACTGGCGGCGGAAGCGAAAGCGCGCAAGTACGCCGACCTGCAGGCGGGTTTTCAGGAAGCAATGGCCGAATATCAAACGGACGATCTTGCAGCGCTGAAACATCTGGACGCGGCGGAAGATGCGATTCGCGACGATGCGGATCTGGCAACGATCACGCACGATGAGCACATGGCGGTGATTCGCCGCTGGCGCGGAGTGCGATCTCTCCATGCCGGAAATCCGGCGATGGCAGATGTGTGTATACGGGTGATGCAGCAGAGATATGAAGCGACTGAGAATGAGTTTATCGGCGAGCAGTTGCACTCGCTGCGTGGCGCGTGGCTGCTGGAACAGAAGAAGTTCCCAGAAGCGCTTTCTGAGCTGGAACAAGCGAGCGATGATGCATTTTCCTTAGAGCTGATGGCGCACGCGAAGCGCGAATCGGGTGACGGTGCGGGTGCCGATGTTGCGCTCCACAAACTTCTTGCAATTCATTCGTCAACCATGGATTCGGTCCTGATCGTCGAACCCCTCCGGCAAAAATTCGCAGTATCCGCAACAGCTTCGACAAGCCGTTGAGTTATTGGAGCCGCCTCCCTGAACTACTCCTTGAGTTTGAGTTTTCCTGCGGACTTTTGTTCTTCGAGGAAGGCCTTTAGCTCGCCGGAGGCGCCGAGCAAGCGAGTCCATTGTTCATAATAAAGAGTGACAGGGAAGCGTCCCAGGCCGTAGACGCTGACGCCGCCTTTTTCGCCTACACGAAAATCGAGGGCGCCGCTCTTTTTTGCGCCGAGCTGTTTTTGTGCTTGTTCGAGTTGGGCTTTCAGTTCTTCGTAACTTGGTTCGGACATTTTGTTCCTCCGCGTGGAATCTAAGAAAGAATTTAACACAGAGGGCAAAGAGATAAGAGCCCGGAGGGCGCGGAGAACGATTCGGATAAAGAAGCGGTCTGAAGACCCTGCCTGCGACACCGGCGGGAGATAGACGGAGCAAGCGCAAGATGGCCGCCTGAAGGTGGCCGCTACACCGGAATGAGGAAGAAACTGCGGCACAAAAATCGCGCGATCGACAGGTCAAATGAGGATGATGAATGATTAGACTTGGAGGCGGTCGCCTTCGCGGGCGGCTACTTCGTAGAGGACGGGGTTGATGAAGAAGCCGAGGACCAGGCGGGAAATGAGCCCGGCGACGACAACGATGGCGAATGGTTTTTGCGTGTCGCTGCCGACGCCGGTGGACATGGCAGCGGGCAGCAGGCCGAGGCAGGCGACCAGGGCGGTCATCATGATGGGGCGAAGACGAAGCAATGATGCTTCGCGGGTAGCTTCGCGAATGCTGCGACCTTCAAGACGAAGCTTATTGATGTAGCTGATCAAGATTACGGCGGTCTGCACGGAAACGCCGAGCAGCGCCAGGAGTCCGAGGAAACTGGAGACGCTGAGCGGAGTGTGCGTGAGTTTGAGAGCGATTAACGCGCCGA
>WNFH01001002.1_pt1 | contig 18816 bp, 17 predicted proteins | sample 5400411 | NCBI WGS metagenome assembly WNFH01 (sample SAMN13153347, study PRJNA577476) | soil metagenome | isolation source: 200 cm saprolite under Douglas fir tree site 2 hole 3 | place: USA:California | collected 2015-04-18
CGAGATGTTCCTCGAGTGCCGCACGCTTCTCTGGCAACAGTACTCCTTCGAGATAATCGCTGACAAGTTCCACGACTTCCTTACAGGCAAGCCCAGCAGTGGTATTACTCTTGTTCATCGAAGTACCTGCAAAAAGCCTTTTGAACCAGCTGTACATACCGCTTCTCCTCACCTTCCCTCATGTTCATCGAAGTACTGCTCGAGTGCGCGCCGGACTTTAGAACGCGCCCGGTGAAGCAGCACTCTTTGATTAGTCTCAGAAATACCGAGTACATTACAGATTTCTTCTGATGGCCAACCTTCAATATCATGCAGTGTGATGACTGTACGCTGGCCGGGTGGTAATACTTCAATGGCCGAAATGATGCATGCATGGGTTTCCTGTGAAAGAAACCGCTTCTCGGGAATTTCATCCCAGTTCGCTGGAAAAGATACCCAATGCCCTGGCGCTTGAGAATCTAGTGCTAAGAAACGATCAGGATCCACAGCAGGCTCATCGAAGTTGACTTCCAGGTCCGACAGCGAGGAGAAGGTGACGCTCCGTTTCTCGCGCAATGCACGTGTTTTAGCACAGTTGGTGAGAATGCGAAAGATCCAGGTTTTCAGAGAAGAGCGTCCCTCAAAACGGTTGAGTCCCTGAAGCACTCCCAACCAGGCTTCTTGAACGACATCTTCAGCTACTGCTCGCTCAGAAACGTAGATCATGGCGAGGCGAAGCATTGTCGTATGATACCGCTCAACCAAAGAAACAAATGCGCCCTCGTCGCCATTACGCAGCATCTCTATCAAATGTAACTCATCCGTAGATGCCACAGCGTCATGCACTTTTTTTGATTCCTGTGGTATTTTGCTGGACTATTCGTGCACTCATCAGCTTTTGCTTTCGGGCTGGCCAGGAGGGTAGGGCAAGCCCTACCCCTACGCGGTTTTGTATTGGCTTGAAGCGGTAGTATCGCAACCGGGAGAAGTATAGTTCCGAAAACCAGAGTGATCTCTTGACCGCTCGCTTTTCGTTGAATTTATACGGTTATTGCTAACCGTGCAGGCTGAACTACCTAGGCCGCTACTCCCTCTGCTTGCGCATTGGGTCTACGTGAGCACGATAGGGTCCACCTATCTTACTTTACGGTAGTGCTTTTACCCGTGAGACCGCTTTATCACGGAACCGGCAAACACTCTTCTGTTGAAAATGTGCTCGAGCAGGAGTCTAGCAGAGCTAGAACAACATGTCAATACGTGCAAGCAACGATGAAAAAGGCGTCATAAAACGCTATGGATCGCTAGAAAACGCTAGATTTTCTGAAACTAGTTTCAATACCTTACCGGAGGGTAGGAGAAAATTCCTAGAAGCAAGCGAGCCGTCTTGCTAGGGATTTGACAGGGAAGCCCACTCCCAGGCAGAGTAGGAGTAAGATTGTCCACCTACGTTGCCAGGAGTGCTTCACATGACCCCTATGATACCTGTTTTGACGCCCTTTGACCAGTCCACGTTGCAGCGCATGCGCGCTGCTGATCCCATCGTGCAACGCTACCGTGCCCGCTTCGCCCTCTTTGAATGGAACGACATCGATCCACCTCACCAGCGCGGACCAGGCCGTCCCGGTCATCCTACCAGTGCCTACCTCAAAGCCGCCCTGGTGCGCATCAACGAACATCTCTTGAGCACGCCCCGCTGGCGCGCCTACTTACTGGATCATCCCTTGTTGGTACTCGAACTGGGCGGATCAATCGCACCTCGATCTGCGCCAGCCCTATGGCTTCGATGTGGCCACAACGGTGCCCAGCATTCGCCACTTGAACCACATCCTGCGCACCCTGGACACCCGGCTCCTGGCCGATCTGCTCACCCAAACCATTCAGGCGCTCCAAGAGGAAATTCCCGGCCTGGGCGAGGTGGTGGCTTTCGACGTCAAGCACATCTATGCCAACGTCAAAGAAAACAACTTCCGTGCCTACGTTGAAGAACGCTTCAAGAAAGATCAGCAGCCCCCAGGTGATCCCGATTGCCGCCTGGGTGTCAAAAAAAGCACCAACCAGGAGCAGCCCGACGGCACCTTCAAAGAAAAAAAGGAACTGCTCTGGGGCTACGGCTCTGGGGTCGCAGCCGCCATCACCCCAGACTATGGCGATGTGGTCCTGGCCGAATTTACCCAGCCCTTTAACGAAAACGACGTCACCTACTTTGTTCCCCTCTACCTCCAGAGCGTGGCGACCCTCAACCGCTTTCCGCTGCATATCACCGCCGATGCCGCCTTCGATTGCTGGTATGCCTCGCAGACCTGTGCGGGTCGTGGAGGCATCGCCGCCATTCCCCTCAATCAGCATGCTCATCCCGTCTACGAACGTGATGCCGATGGCACCCCACAGTGTCCCATCGGGTTACGCATGCATCCGACCTACCAGTTTCAGCACACCAAGGGCTACCGTGCCCAGCGCTATCGTTGTCCGCTGCTCTTTCCAGCGCGCACGGGAGAGACCTGCCAGCACAAACAATTTGCCAAGGGCAAAGGCTGTGTCAAGGACATCAATCTGGAAGCGGGCGGAGTGCAACGGGTCACCCTGGATCGCCAAGGCCCACTCTACCAGGCCATCTACAAGCAACGCACCTCCTGTGAACGTATCAACAGCCAAGCCAAGGAGCTGGGCATTGAGCGACCCAAAGCCCGCAATATGCGTTCGGTGCGCAGGCTCAACACCCTGATCTACATCACCATCAACGCCAAAGCGCTCCAACGAGCGCGGGCCATCAATGCCGCCTTGCTCACACCCGCACTCGGCAAAATCGCCTAGGGCTCGGCTGCGGCTGACCTGACCAACCCTCCATCTTCAACCGAGGGGCAGTTCAACGTGCGTGCTTGCACGCATCTCCTCTACATTGCTCAGTTGGAAAAGCCCCGATGTGTCCTTCTAGGCGCTCCGCTTCCTTCTGCACAGACAGGCAGAAGCGGCAACAACGGTTTGACGGGCTTCTCTACAAATACTGCGCCTCCACGTCCCGATTCTACTCCCACATTATCTCCTACCCTCTTACCGTAGTAGCCCAGTCAAGCTAAGCGGCTGGAGGCTTTTTTCGGGTGATCATCGTTCCTGCGCCCTGGTCGGTGAACAATTCGCGCAGCAGCACATGCGGCTCTCTTCCATCGAGGATATGCACGTTCGGCACAGCAAACAAGGCATCGAAACAGGCAGAAACCTTGGGAATCATGCCACCGCTGATTACACCCTCCTCTATCAGTTGCTGCGCCTCCGTCTCATTGAGTTCCGAGATCAATGAGCCATCCGTCCGGCAGATGCCGGCAACATTGCTCAGGAAGATGAGTTTCTCTGCATGCAGTGCGCCTGCCAGGTGCGCTGCCACCAGGTCGGCATTGATATTCAAGCACGATCCATCTGCTGACTGCCCCAGCGGCGCAACCACGGGAATATATCCCTGCTCGAGCAGCGTTTGCACGAGCGTGGGATCGACCGCTTCGATTTCCCCGACCAGGCCCAGGCTTTCGTCAGCGACACGTGCGCGTATCATCCTGCCATCGATTCCGCTCAAGCCGATCGCCTTGCCTCCCAACTGCGAAGCCAGCAAGACCAGGCCCGCGTTCACCTGGCCCAGCAGAACCATGCGCACGACATCCAGTGTCGTGGCATCGGTCACGCGCAGGCCGTTCTCGAAGTGCGTTGGCACATGCAGTTTCTCCAGCCATTCATTGATATATAGCCCACCACCATGGACCAGTACAGGGTGTGCGCCCAACGCCTGCAGCCAGAGAATATCCTGTAAGATGCCCTGCTGGTGTTCGAGCGTACTTCCACCCAGCTTGATGACCAGCGTCTTCTCCTTCAGGAAGTCAATATAGGGAAGCGCCTCGCGCAATACCTGTGCAAACAGATGATGATCATTGAGAGCTTGTTCTTCAGATGTCATAGTAAAAGTGCTAGCTTTAGCCAAGAAAACTCCTCCTACGGGTAAACAGACACCGGTGGTAAGCCGGTCGTTTCCGGCAAACCATAGAGCCGGTTTGCATTCTGTATCGCCTGGCCAGCGGCACCTTTGACGAGATTATCCAGGCAAGAAATCACCAGCAGGCGGCTGGTACGCGTATCCACCATTGGATAGATCAAGCAGTGATTGCTGCCATAGGTCCATTTCGTATGCGGCGGTTGATCGACGATTTCCACAAAAGGCTCATGCGCATAATACTCTGCGTAGAGCGCGCGGACCTCGGCTGTCGTTGAGGCCCGCTCCTCATTGAGATCGGCATAGCACGTGGCCAGAATCCCGCGCGTCATCGGTACCAGGTGCGGGATGAAGGTGATACGCAGCGGGCGGTTCATGGGGAGCCCCCCTGCCAGCGCCGCTGCCTCAAGTTCCTGCGTGATCTCTGCCAGGTGCCGATGCCCCGTGAGACTGTATGCGCTCACATCTTCATTGGCCTCGGCGTAGTGTGTGCCCAGTGTCAGTGAGCGCCCTGCGCCGCTGATACCCGATTTGCCATCGATGATCACATCGTGGCCGCTGATACCCATCGCCAATGCTGGCAGCAGGCCAAGCAGAGCCGCCGTCGCGTAGCAGCCAGGATTTGCCACCAGCGCAGCCCCCTCGATAGCTGCCCGGTAACGCTCGCACAGCCCATACACCGCTGTCTCCAGCAAAGCAGGCGCGGGGTGCGTATGCTGGTACCACTCTTCGTAGAGCGCAGCATCGCGCAGGCGAAAATCGGCTGAAAGATCCACTACCTTTGTGCCTCGTGCAAGCAGCTTCACCACGGATTCCGCTGCCGCTGCATGCGGCAGGCACACAAATGCCAGGTCGGTCTGCTCTGCTTCCTCCGCGATCACCATCTGTGTATACGTCCTGGCTCGCAGTTGTGGGAAGACTTCATTCAACCGCTTCCCGGCAGCGCTGCGAGCCGTGATCGACGTGACTTTGAACTGGGGATGCTGCGCCAGCAAGCGCAGCAACTCCAACCCGGTGTAGCTGGTCACGTTGACTATTGAAACTGTAATCATCGTCTTTCCCCTGCTTGCAGTCTCTTTATTGTAACTTAACGCAAAATCACTTGCCTCTTCGGTAATCCGGTGTAGAGTGTCTCATGTGAAGTTGCATGGAGCTGGCTGGCCTCACCCCCTGGCCCCCTCTCCATCTTTGATGGAGAGGGGGAAAAGGTGACTGCTCGATCCGCTTTGAGGCTCCTGCAGCAAATTACCCTCGACACCTACCGCGGGCAACAATTGTGCCTGTGCCTGCGTAGTGAGCGGCAGCCCCCACAGTTTGATGAAACCCAGCGCAGCATTGTGGTCGAATTGATCACCACTATTATACGTTGCCAGGCTGTGGCTATAGAGCGAATGCTCCGATTTGCGCCCAACGACAGCGCAATGCCACGGTGACAACTTTACGCGCACCACGCCGCTGACAAAACGCTGCGTGCTCTGCACATATGCCGCCAGGTCCTGGTGCAGCGCGCTGTACCACTGGCCGTTATAGATCAGGCGCGCGTACTCACCCGCCACCACTTCCTTGAAACGCGCCTGGTCGCGACTCAGCGTCAAGCTCTCCAACGCGCGGTGCGCGCTATGCAGCACGGTGGCGGCGGGCGCCTCGTATACTTCACGTGATTTGATGCCTACGAGGCGATTCTCAATATGATCGATACGCCCGATGCCATAGCTCCCTGCCAGCCTGTTCAGCGTTTCGATCAATGCCACGCCGTCCATCTCCTCGCCATCGAGCGCTACAGGTACGCCTCGCTCAAAGCTGATCTCCAGGTAAGTGGGTTCTGCCGCCGACCCATTGGGCCTGGTTGTCCAGGCGTAGACCTCTTCAGGTGGCTCGGCCCAGGGATCTTCCAGTACCCCGCACTCGACGCTCCTTCCCCACAGGTTTTGATCGACCGAATAAGGGCTGGCATTCGTTGCCTGGATGGGGATACCATGCTCTGCCGCGTACGCTATTTCATTGTCGCGCGTCATGCTCCACTCGCGCACCGGGGCAATGATTTTCAGGTCGGGCGCGAGCGTGTTGATCGAGACATCGAAGCGCACCTGGTCATTGCCCTTGCCTGTGCAGCCATGTGCTACCGCCACCGCTCCCTCTGCACGCGCCACCTCGACCAGCAGGCGTGCAATCAATGGCCGCGCCAGGGCAGTTGCCAGGGGATACTGTCCCTCGTAGATTGCTCCCGCTTGCAGTGCAGGCCACACGAAGTAACGCACAAAATCGGTGCGGCCATCGACGACCAGCGCTTTGACCGCCCCGATCTTCTCGGCGCGGGCTGCGATCCCCGCCATGTCGCGCTCGTTGCCGACATCGATAGTCAGCGTAATCACATCCAGGCTATATTTTTCCTTGATCCAGCGAATAGCCACCGAAGTGTCTAGTCCGCCCGAATATGCAAGTACAACTGTTGCCATAATCTTTATCCCTCATTTCCTACCAGCTTTTGTATTGCCGCCGTAAAAGTTTCTTTACGCTGCTCCCAATCCGCCCTGGCTTCTGCTAGCCGTTCTTGCGCCTGCGCCAGCCCCAGGTTACCGGCTCCGCCCAGGTGACTGCGCGCGGCCAGGCGTTCGGCAAGTTGCTCGGGGCGATCAACAGGCAAAGGAAGATGCCGGTCCAGTTGTGCTGTGACCTCGGCCCCGACAATGCGGTATGCATCGCGGAACGGCAGCCTGGCAACAGTGGCAAGCTCATAGGCGCGGTCGGCAGCAAAGAGTTCAAAGGTGCAGGCGGCGGCCAGGCGCGCCGCATTGACGCCAAGCGAACTCGCGACCAGCGTGCAGATCTCCAGGCTGTCTTGCACCAGGTCCAGCGCTTCTATGAAAGGCCGTTTGGTCTCCTGGTAGTCCATGTTATAGCCGGACGGCAGTCCACTCACGATGCCCAGGATTTGCTGCTGGAGTGCCAGCATCGTCTGCGTGCGCGCCCGCACCAGCTCCATGACTCCCAGGTTGCGCTTCTGCGGCATAATGCTGCTGCCGGTGCATAGTTCTTGTGGTACGTGGAAGAAACCGTATTCGACCGTCGTAAAGAGCAGGATGTCCTGGGCTAATTTGCTCAGATCGAGCATTATTTGCGCGAGCGCCTGCACAATGGCAGCCTCGATCTTGCCACGGCTATTCTGCACGTAGATGACGTTGTTCTGCACGCGCGAGAAGCCCAGCAGGTCGGCGCAATACTGCCGGTCAATGGCGATTGGTACACCGTAACCGGCAGCCGAGCCCAGCGGCGACTGGTCGTTCAGCTTGTACGCAGCCGAGAGCAACTGCTCATCATCAAGTAAGGCCTCCGCGAAACTTGCAGCCCACAGGCCCACAGATGACAGCATGGCTCGCTGCATGTGCGTATAACCCGGCATGGGCGTGCTCATATGCGTGCCTGCCAGCTCCAACAATGCAGAGCAGAGATCGCACAGCCCGGCGGCTACGCTGTGCAACTGCTCCTTACCGTACAGGCGCAGGTCTACCAGTACCTGGTCATTGCGCGAGCGGGCCATGTGAATCTTCTTTCCCGCCGCGCCCGCTGTCGCTGCCAGGTAATTCTCGACACCGGTGTGCACGTCCTCGTCTGCCACCGTAACAATGAACTCGTGCGATGCCTCCAGTTGCAAGATGCTGCATAGGGTATCTTTCAATACCCTATGCTCCTGCTCTGTCAGTACGCCAATTTTTGCCAGCATTGCAGCATGAGCAAGCGACCCCCACACGTCGTGGCGAATGAGACGAGCGTCGAGCAGGCTATTCTGTGCTGCCTCGAAGCGCTCTACCTGCTCATTCAATTGGTAGCCTTTCTGCCACAGCTTCGTCATGATTGTTCCCCCTGGTACCCTATATGGGCCAGCTTGTTGCGCCGCGCAATCAGCTCATAAGGCAGGCCGCGTATATGCGCGGCGGGAGCGCATTCCTTCTGGTTGAAGCTGGCGCTCTTAATCGAGCGTACATCGGGGAAGAACAGGCCGCTCGATGATGAGCGTGCGCGAATATCGATATTGCCCTTGTAGAGTTCAATGGTGTATTCGCCGTTGACCACCTGCTGCGTGCTGGCAATGAAAGCATCGATGGCGTCTTTCAGCGGGTGGAACCACTCACCGTGGTAAACAAGCCTGGCCCAGTGAGCATCAAGCTGGCGTTTTAACTGGATCTCTTCCTTGGTCAGGCAGTACTGCTCTAAATCGCGGTGCAGCTTCAGCAGGATAGTAGCGGCGGGTGCTTCGTAGATCTCGCGGGACTTCATACCCATGATGCCGTCCTCAAAGAGATCAATTTTGCCGATGCCGTTGGCCCCGCCGATCACGTTTAGTTGCTCGATGATCTGGTCCAGTGGCAGGGTTTCGCCATTCACTGCCACCGGTAGCCCGTTCTGCCAGCTCAAAGTAAGTATAGCCGGCTTATCAGCAGCCTTTGCCGGTGGTATCAGCCACATCCAGATCGAATCGGGCAGTTCTGTAGTCAGGTCAATCCCGCCGCTGGCAATTGAACGGCACCACATCGTCTTGTCATCGCCGCCTGCGATGACTTCCTCGACCGGTACCCCATAATACTCCATCAACAACTGTTCCTCTCCACGCGTGAGGTCAAAGTCTCGTACAGGTACAAAGATAGACGTACCAGGGGCAAAGAGGCTGAAGACGTTGTGCATGCGGTACTGGTCGTTGCCCTTGCCGGTGGAACCCTCCATCAAGGCGTCACAACCGAGTTCCAGTGCTTTCTGTGCCACGCGGGCCGCGATCAGCTGGCGCGTCATCGAGGTAGAAACGGGATAGCCGTTGTAATCTGAATTCGCCTGGATCGCCTTGCTGAGCCACTGCGCGGTAAATTCCTGCTTCGCATCAATCACGAGCGGCGAGATACCTAGCTTTACCGCTCTTGCGGTACTCTGCTCTATCTCCTCCGCCCCCTGCCCGACATCGACTGTAATCGCAGTCAGTTTGCGAGCATGGTATTTCAACTGGGAGAGTTTAACGCACAGCGTCGAATCGAGTCCGCCCGAGTAAGCCAGGGCGATGTGTTTGCCTTGTGGCACATCGACAGCAGCGATTTTTTGTAACGCTAGCTCAAGTGCGCTGTCAGTGATAGCCACGTTCGAATTGGTTGCCATTGTGTCATACTCCTTCATCACAATGTGAGACGGAAGGAGCAGAGCAATAAAAAACCCCCGCCCCTTCCCGGTCATTTGGAGAAGGGACGAGAGTAGTAAGCGAAGTCCTATGCCGCGCTCGTTACTACACCCGTGGTGCCACCCTAATTGCCTTTCTATTTATCCTGCACTGGTGACGCCTTATCCTACTACGATGTAGCCTAAGGTAGAAAGACCACTTTTTCCTGGTTATGTGCTGCGTGGGAACCACCCACCTGTTCCTACTTGCCGCTGCTTGGATACGTCCGGACGTATCCTCGCCCCGGGCTTTCTTCGGCCAGCCGCTCACGAAGGCGTTCTGAGTAGGCGCATCCATTCCGAACTTCCACTCTGCATCGGATCGCTGTCGGTCGCCACCCTCATACTTTGTTCGATCAACGCGGGTCAGACTATCTCTTTGGGCGCAAACACGCGCCCGAATTCCTTTGTATGGTTAAGGATACCAGCAGAATGGTGAAATGTCAACCTCAGTTGGTACAACAAATCACAAGCAAGATCGTATATGGGAATATAACGATATATCGTTGCTCAGAAAAGAAAGGAGACCATCAAAGATGTACGGCAGATTCGGCAAGCGTTTCGGCCCCTGGTTCCAGGACAACTGGGAAGGCTGGACTCCTCCCTGGATGCAGCGTGAAGGGCCGGGCCCTCGCTTCTTCGGCGGGCAGCCAGGACCGGGATTCGGTCCTCGAGGACCCTTCGGCGGTTGGCAGTGGGGTTCTCCAGAGTCCCAGGCGTTAATGAGTGAGGCCGCAGAGGTTGCCAGGCTCTTCGCGATTGCCAGTCGCGGTGCCTTCGAGAACCGGGAGCGCCTGACACAATTGCGCGCGCTGTTGGACCGCAACCGCAAGGAACTCTCGGATATGATCTACGGCACAGGCCAGGCTGAGAGCACGAGCGGCAATCCCGATGTCGGGCAGGCATAGCAGCCACACAATCACGTACAACTGGTGCCGGGAATCCGCTGAGCGGATGATCCCCGGCACCGGTTTTTTAGTATAACCCCAACTTGTCCCCCCCACCTCCTCTGCCATCAGCGAGGTTGCCTAAGAGCCAATTTGGTTCTTCCGCAGGCTCGCTGATTGAGGAGTAGAGGAGAATTGCGCTGCGAAGAGCAAAGGAGAGAGATTCTGAAAAGAAGTAATAAGCAACTTTGGTGAGATTTCTTCGTACTGAGAAGAGAGGACGAATGTCAGAAAGAGAGGGAGCATCTCTGCACCTCTTGAAAGCAGGAGCAAGACCTATGGAGCATGAGGTAGGAGGAGACCAGCCACGTCTGAATATGTCGTTAGCTCAGGGCTGTCGTCTGTTCGGTTTGATCCTGTCTGTGCTCATCCTGTTCTTCTTGCTTGCCTGCATTATGATTCTCCTCATTGTCCTCAATCGTAGTGGCTGGTTTGCACTCTTGAGTGGCGTCTTTGGCGCACTGCTCTGCTGCACCTTGACTTTACCAAGAGTGGTGTTTCGTATGAGGCAAGCCTCTTTAGCGCAACGCCAGGCCAGGGATGGCACCGCTGGAATGCCTGCGCGAAGAACGACCAGACCACCAACGAGACGGCCAACGGTGAGAGGCACATTGGGAGGGCTTCTTCTCTTTAGTCTGCTGGGAACAGCGGCCTTTGTTGGACTGTATTTTCTTCCCGGTCAAGGTGCGGTCTTTGCTTTGATCAGTGGTGTTCTTGGTCTTTCTTTCTTCTTCAGTCTGTTCCAGGTGAGTATGTCAGTGTTCGGCCTCGTTCTCATTCAGAGAGGGAGAGCAAGAAACGCATCGTTGGAGGGACATGGCGCCCCTCCTTCCGATGGAGGGGAACACGAGGCAGGCGAGAGAACCCCTTGAGTCAGGTGTCTTGCACTGAACCGGCACACTTCTTTTTCAGCGAGCCTGCGGAAGAACCATAAAATGGCTCTCGTGCAGTTAGAATGTAGATGTTGTCTTGCATAGCCGATTCTTCTCCACTGCGCCTTGCACATGCTGTACAGTGCAAGCTTGTGTCAGCGACTAGGACCGTCAGGAAAGTTCGCCCTCTATCATACGCTTTTTTCTAATGATGTGCTCAGATTGAAAAGTGTGATAAGAGAGTCATGTTATTCGGGCTGTTTTTTGCACAGGAAGCATGCCTGGAACATACTGGCAACCCCCCGCACTTTGTGCCTCAATGGGAAGCAGAGCGAGTGCGGGCAGAGGAGCGCACATGATACAATAGAAAAGCTGCGTTCTGCACCCTGGAGCGCGCAGCCGTAAAACCCCCCGACTTCAGTCACCCGGACATACGGCGCGTTCCTTTTATGGGGGCTTGGGCACTGGGGCCTAACCACTTGACATAGTTGCAAGTTGATATTACAATAGTTGCATGAAAGATAGCGTAAAAACGCTTACCATCCGGCTTCCTGTCCATCTGTTGGAACAGATGAAAGAGGCTGCTAAGCAGAACAATCGCTCGCTCAATGGAGAGGTTCTGACGGCCATGGAAGAGCATGTGAAGAAACAGCGAAAGGGCAAATAGGCCGTGAGCAAGAAGACCAAGCGAGCGTACAAGTATCGGTTCTATCCGACTGAAGAGCAGAAGATCATCCTTGCGCAGACGTTCGGATGCTGCCGCTTCATCTACAATTGGGGCCTTTCGACGCGGAAGACGGCCTATTTCCAACATGGGCAAAGCTTGTACTATAACGACCTGGCGGCCATGCTGCCTGCTCTCAAGCAAGAGTATCCCTGGCTTCGAGAGGTCTCTGCTGTTCCCTTGCAGCAAGCCCTGCGTCACCTGGACGCCGCCTACACCAACTTCTTTGAGGGACGGGCGGAGTACCCGACCTTTAAGAAGAAACGCAATGAGCAGTCGGCTACCTATGCCTCGAATGCCTTCACGTGGGATGGACAGTCTCTCACGCTTGCCAAGATGACCGAGCCTCTAGATATTCGACTTCATCGCACGCTTCCAAAGGGCTGCAAACCCAGTTCGGTCACGATCACCAAAGATTGTGCCAACCGCTACTTTGTCTCCATTCTGGTAGAGGATGATATCAAGCCACTTCCCGTTGTGAATAAGATGGTCGGTCTCGATCTTGGCATCAAGTCGATGGTCGCCCTCTCGACGGGTGAGCAGGTTGGCAACCCTAAATATTTTGCCAAGGATGAGAGGAAGCTGGCGAAGGCACAGAGGCGGCATGCCAGGAAAAAGAAGGGATCCAAGAACCGGCAAAAGGCCCGTCTCAAAGTCGCCAAAATCCATGCTCGTATCGCTGATCGGCGGCGGGACTACCAGCACAAGCTCAGCACGCGCATCGTCCACGAAAACCAAGTGATGTGCGTGGAAAGCCTGGCGGTCAAGAACATGGTGAAAAATCCCAAGCTTGCGAAGGCTATCAGTGATGTGGGATGGGGCGAGTTTGTCCGCCAACTGGACTACAAAGCCAGGTGGTACGGACGCACCCTGGTCAAGATCGACCAGTGGTACCCATCGTCGAAGACCTGTCATGCCTGCAAGCATGTAGTAGACTCGCTTCCACTGGATATACGTGAATGGGTATGTCCAGCATGCGGCACCGTTCACGACCGTGATATCAATGCCGCTTTGAACATTCTTGCGGAGGGACTCTCCGTCGCTGCCTGTGGAGGGAACGTAAGACGTGAGCAGGTGAGAGCCTCTCACGCGGTCCCCGCTGAAGCAGGAAACGCTCCTTCGTGAGGAGGAGAGGCCTCTGGCTTTAGCCATGGGGAGGATGTCACCTCTGCTCACGCACAAACCGTATGCCCACGGCTGCTATCACGAGGAACAGGGTTGCAACGGAGAAGACCAGGCGATAGCCCAGCACCGCCTGCCCGTATCTAGCGGTGATATTGATGATGAGGCTCCCCAGTAAAGGAGCAATGATAGCCGGCAGGGTTGTTGAGGCATTCCATAACCCCAGGTCCTTCCCGGCCTGATCTAAGGAGGGCAGCGCGTCGATTGACAAGGCCCAGTCCACGCTCATATAGGCTCCCTGACCCAGCCCAAAGAGTATACCCAGCGGCCAGAGCCAGAAAGCCAGACTGCTGGGAAATACGACGAACGCCAGGGCCGCCAGGCTCATGCAGAACGCGGCCACTGAGACTACCGGGGCGCGTCGTTTCAGACGGTCGGAGAGCATACCGGAGATGATGCCGCTGATAACTGCCCCGGCCAGCGCTAGCACCGCTACGACTGCTGTCACCTGCACAAAATTCGTGATATGTTGCACTCTGGCAAAATAGTACTCGATAAAGGTCATGAACAGGGCAAGTCCCAGCATGATGGAAGAGCGCGTGAGGAAGACCACGGTGAAATTGAACTTGCGCCAGGGGGCTAACCAGTTGTGTCCGAACCAGCGAATGAACTTGAGCAGGAAGTTTTCTTCTGGCCGGTGAGTCGAACGAACGCGTGGTATATGAGGGATTTCACGCACACCGATCACTGTTACCAGGACGCCGACGAACAAAATGGCGGCTGTTACAATATAATATAAACCAGCACCATTGCTTATGATGCTTTTACTATAGGTATGCTGACTGACCCCACCCAACAGCCAGGCGGCCAGGCCCAGGCTCGCCACGTTGCCGAGAATAGTCATGCTCCCTACGTAGCCCGAGGCCTTTCCCCGGTGCTCCTTCGGCACGCAATCCGGCACGAGGCTTTGATAAGCGGGCATAAGAATATTCTTCCCCACGAGTAAGACCGCGAGGCCTACAAGAAAAATAACCAGGTTGCTGGCAGAAACCAGCAATGGCGTACTCACGATCAGCAGCAGGCCACCAATAGCGATATAGGGGCGGCGGCGGCCAAACGCACCGAATGTACGATCAGAGAGTGTCCCTATCAAAGGCGGCATGAACAACGAGACGACGGACGCCCCTGTTGCCAGCCAGGCCAGAAATGTCGCCTGCCCTACACTGCCTACCTGGCCCGAGGCAACGAACAGCAAAAGCTGTGTTGGAATGACGAGGGGCAACAGGGCAGCATCCTGGGCATTCAGGGAAAACCACAAAAGGTTCAAAATTAACTGTCCACGAAACGAGAGCCGAGTAACTTTCACAGAGCTAGACCATCCTCTTTCACCCACTATCCTAAGGGATCAATCTCAATTAAGGAATCGAAATGGGTAATACTATATATAGCTGCCTATCATGCGATACACAGCTTACAAGCTTTCGTTCTTACTCTAAAGAACGAGTCAAATTGTATACCGGCTACTTTATAGCACCATATTACCAGAACCCGCCCGGGCAAAGGCGAAGTAGAGCGGATTCATTGACCGCTATTGACAATCCTTCCGCAAGCTGGCACAATCGGCAAAAGGATTAGTTTAGGAGATCATACTATGACGCAATCAATAAATCAACAGGTGGAAGTTGGAGATGTGGCTATCAGTGTCGCATTTCAAGGGGAACGAGGGGCTTTTGGCGATGAAGCGGTAAGAGCATATTTTGGTAGGAAGGCCGGGCCACTTCCCTATAGGAGTTTTAGCGATGTCTTCCAGGCGGTTGCTTCGGGCGAGGTTGAATACGGCCTGGTGCCTGTAGAAAATTCACAGGCTGGAAGCATTAATGATGTTTACGATTTGTTACGCCAGCATGACCTTTTCGTCATAGGTGAGATCAGTCATCCTGTCAACCACTGCCTGCTGTGCTTGCCCGGTCAGCAACTCGGCGACATCAAACGGGTTATTTCACATCCACAAGCATTAGCCCAGTGTGATGCCTACCTGCGCGAACTCAAGGTGGAAATCGTGGCAACCTATGATACCGCGGGCAGTGCCAAGATGCTGCGCGAAGAAAATCTCAAGGGTGTAGCGGCAATAGCAGGGGAAGGGGCTGCGGAACTGTACGAGTTAGAGGTCCTGGCTCGAAATATCCAGACCATTAAAGATAATTATACACGCTTTATTGCCCTGGGTAGGGAACCCGCACTTCGTTGTGAGGGCCAGGCCAAGACGATGTTAGTGATGACAACTGCACATCAACCGGGTTCTCTTCACCGGTGCCTGGGCGTACTGGCGGCTAAGAATATCAATCTGCTCAAGCTGGAGTCACGGCCATCGCGCCAGGCTGTCTGGGAATATGTTTTCTACCTTGACTTCGAAGGGCATCGCGACGATCCAACGGTACGGAGCGCGCTGGCTGAATTAGCAGGTTACACCACGTTCTGCAAGGTGTTAGGATCATTCGCAAGAAACGCGTGATCAGCATGCATCAGTCAGGCAACCGGAGAGAGCGGCGTTTTCTGCACCAGAATCTGGGTGAGAAGCCGTATCTCCTGAACGATGGATTGCAATTGCTCAGGTGTAATCGATTGCCGCCCATCACATAAGGCACTTGCTGGGTCAGGGTGCACCTCCAGGATCAGACCCGCCGCTCCTGCTGCAATGGCAGCACGAGACATGGTGGGGACCAGCTCGCGCCGCCCGGTGGCGTGACTGGGATCAACAATTACCGGCAAGTGGGTTAACTCTTGCAGCAGCGGGATACAGGCGAGGTCGAGCAGGTTGCGCGTGTGCGGGTCGAAGCTGCGGATGCCGCGCTCGCAGAGGATGACGTTGGGATTGCCGGCGGCCACGATATACTCGGCGGCCAGCAGCCATTCCTCGATGGTGGCTGAAAGCCCACGCTTGAGCAGGACCGGACGTTGCAAGCGGTTGCGCCCGGCAGCGAGCAAGAGAGGAAAGTTCTGCATGTTGCGGCTGCCAATCTGCAAGATGTCGGCGTACTGGGCAACCGTTTCGACCAGGTCGGGTTCCATTACCTCAGTAATCACAGGCAGGCCAGTAAGCTCACGGGCTTCGGCGAGCAAATGAAGCCCTTCGACACCCAGGCCCTGGAACTGGTAAGGGGAAGTGCGCGGCTTGAAGGCTCCCCCGCGCAGGATCTGGGCACCGGCGGCTTTCACGGACTGGGCGGTTGTGAGCAGCTGTTCCCGGCTCTCGACGGCACAGGGACCGGCGATGACGACGGGAGCCGCGCCCTCTCCACCAATCGTGACGGCCTGGCACCTGGAGGCATCACCGACCTTGATACGGCTGCGCTCGGCTTTAAAAGCAGTGCTGACCAGTTTGTAGGGGGTAGTGACGTGGACAACGCGCTCGATGGCGGGGTGTTGGGTCAGTACCAGGCATGTCGCGGCATCAAGCTGGCTCTCGTCGAGTGCAATCACCTCGTGTTCATCGATGGTCGTTAAGTTGATGGGTCGCTGATTGCCGGTGGCCTGGCGCAGGAGATTTAACAGGTGGGTTCGTTCTCCGCTGCTCGACTGCATACGAATGATTAGAATCATACGAACAATAGTCCCTTTCTGATAATAGCAACTCACCAGGTGAGCTGTTCGCTGAAGTAGTAACAAAGACAAACAAAAAAGCAGAGGATGTATTCCTCTGCTTCCCTCCGGTCTGCGTTAGGCCCGGAGTTGTTTTTTCAGCCAACCCAACAGGCCCTCCGTCACGCCGGAGGGCTGGTAAACCAATAATACCGCGCTGTTACGTTACGCAGTTGGATGGGCAGATCTATCTTTGTCATGGTCAGATTATACGTGGGATAGTCCTGGCTGTCAAGCGGTTTGTCATGCATTTTTTCCATGCAGTGAATCTACGTCAATGGTTCATACAGTTCAGGCGTGCGGCTCTCCAGGATAGGGAACAAACCATTGGTAGCGTACTGGGCAAAGTGAGGAGAGGCGCGGTGAGCATCCAGGGCAGCCTGATCAGTATACTGCTCGTAGATGAAAAAGCGGCGCGGATCAGTCATCGAGCGATGAACCAGGTAAAAAAGATTTCCAGGCTCGTTTCGCGTTTGCTCCGTCAATTTATGAAAGAGTTCGATGGCCTCGGCCTCATGTCCAGGCTGGATGACATAGGTGACGGCAACACAAATCATCTCGGACTGCCTTTCTCCGTAGATTAGCGATCTATGCTTAGCCCCAGCGTTGCCTGATTCTGGGCAAGATTTCTCTGGCATAGAGCTGCAGGAAACGCGACTGGTCGTCTCCCGGCGCATGGAAGACCAGGTGGGTAAAACCAAGCTCTATATAAGGACGAATTTGCTCAAGGTGCTCATCAGGGTCGTTGGAGACGAGCCAGCGGCGATAAGCCTGGTCCGCCACTCCCTCAGCCTTGCGCTCCATTTCGCGCGGATCTTCGATACCTGCCTTGTCTTCGGCAGAGAGTGACAGCGCGGCCCAGATGCGCGTGTCGCTGTAAGCGCGTTGAAGATCGGTGTCGAAGGATACCTTGACCTCGATCATGCGCTCAATGGTGGCCGGGTCACGGCCTGCGGCCTGCGCGCCTTCCTCAAGCGCGGGCAGCAACTTATCGCGGTAGAGCTCGTCACCTTTGCCAGAGGTACAGATGAACCCATCACCATCGCGGCCGGCCGACCTGGCAGCGACTGGCCCGCCAGCGCTGATATAGATGGGTATGGGTTCATCAGGACGGTCGTAAATGGTGGCGTTGCGCGTATGGTAGTACTCGCCATCGAAAGTAACGAGTTCCTCGGTCCAGAGCCTGCGGATCAGTTCAACTGCTTCGTGGAGCCGGGCCAAACGCTCTTTGGAGGAGGGCCATGTCATGCCCGTCACTGCTACTTCGTTGAGCGACTCACCGCTACCAACACCCAGGATCATGCGGCCCGGGTTGAGCACACCCAGCGTTCCAAACGCCTGCGCAACAACCGCAGGTGGATAGCGGAACGTGGGAGTGAGCACGCTCGTGCCCAGCAAAACATGCTCGGTTCGCTCTCCGACTGCGCCCAGCCAGGAGAGGGCAAAGGGGGCATGCCCGTTCTTGTGCCCCCAGGGCTGGAAATGGTCGCTTACCCAGATGCTTTCGAAGCCGCACGCCTCGGCCTCTATGGTAAAGTTCAAGAGCTGGCGCGGACCAAACTGTTCAGCCGATGCCTTGTAGCCGAGTTTCAGTTTGCTATCCGTCTTCCCTGAAACTTGATCATTCATGATTTTACTACCTTTCAAAAGACTGTTGTTTTACTCCTTCGCCTGTTTCTCAGCGGTATGATTTTCAACGGTTCTCTATGATTCTAAGACATCTTGCTTTAAGTATAGCGAATGATCCCAGCCGTTTGCCAGGAATCGGCCCAGGTAACTGACCTCGAATGATGATTGTTACCAACCAAGACTGGTAATCATCGCGGGTCGCTTGTCATCCTGAGCCCATGCGCTTCGCTCAGGGTAAACTCCGCGAAGGGTCTGTCTCGATGGGCGCACAGATCCTTCGCTGCGCTCAGGATGACAAGGCTAGAGCGTTCGGCTTCCCTTGATTCAAGCCCCCGGTGAGCATGATGACCGGTTGTGGTCGGTAAAACTCATTATCGGCCTCATACCCTACTTTCATAGAAACTCCTCTGTTTCTGGATAACCAATGCTCGCTGAGATATAATTTCCTGCATGATAAAGCAATACCTATTTGAAAGCCAAGACGTGCCTGAGCGATTCAAATGCCAAATACTCTCATTTGTGCGGATAGAATGGCCTGAGTTGTTTTCTGGCAATCTCAGGTTGAGAGATTGGACGACCAAGCCAGATATGAGGTGAAAGAGTAGAAATGATCTTGACGACGAAGCGCCTTATGCTGCGCGAGTTTGAGGAGGAGGACTGGGGGGCGGTGCTCGCCTATCAGTCTCATCCGCTCTACCTGCGCTACAATCCTTGGACGCACCGAACAGAGCAGGA
>WNFH01001249.1_pt1 | contig 18814 bp, 21 predicted proteins | sample 5400411 | NCBI WGS metagenome assembly WNFH01 (sample SAMN13153347, study PRJNA577476) | soil metagenome | isolation source: 200 cm saprolite under Douglas fir tree site 2 hole 3 | place: USA:California | collected 2015-04-18
ACGCGTCAGAGAAATCATCGCTGGATTTCGTGGAGGAGGAGTAGATGGTCGCGCGTCTCAGTCGTGCGCCTGTGCTCGCCCGGCGCGGTCTCGTCGCCGCCGGTCACCCCCTCGCGTCTGCGGCCGGTCTGCGCACTTTGATGACCGGGGGCAACGCCGTCGACGCGGCTGTCGCCACCTCTGGCGTGCTGGGGGTGGTCCAGCCGATGATGTCGGGCCTCGGCGGGGAAACCTTTGCCCTGGTATATCTGGCGAAGGACCGCAAGGTCTACGCGCTCAACAGCAGCGGGATCGCTCCATACGCGGCTACAGTCGAGTGGTTTCGTGCGCATGGTCACCGCACGATGCCGCTGCGCGGGATGCTCGCCGTCGCGGTCCCCGGCGCCGTCGAGGCGATGGCCACCGCTGTGGAACGCTGGGGCTCGGGGCGCTTCACGCTCGGTCAGCTGTTGGAGCCGGCGATCGGCTACGCGGCCGAAGGATTTCCGGTTGCCCCAAAAGTGGCCACCTGGATCACCCAAGCCGCTGATGTGATCGCACAGTATCCCTCCTCGGCTCGCGTGTTCATGCCGCAGGGGCAGCTCCCCCGTGCGGGGGATGTCCTGGTCATGCCCGACCTCGCCCGCACTCTGCGCGCGGTCGCCACGGGCGGACGCGAGGTGTTCTACCGAGGAGAGGTAGCGCGCCAGGTCGTCTCCTACTGCCGGGACCACGGAGGGCTGTTCACCGAGCGGGAGTTTGCCGAACATCGCTGCGATATCTACGAGCCGCTCTCGACGACATATCGCGGGCTGACGGTGTGCACCACGGCGCCGCCCTCGCAGGGCATTATCGTCTTGCAGATGCTGAATATCCTAGAGGGATTTGCCCCTGCTCAGCTGCGGTGGGGAACACCCGACGGGGTGCACCTGATGGTCGAGGCCAAGAAATTGGCGGTGGCCGACCGCCTGGCCTACCTAGGCGATCCTCGCTTTCACGACAATCCGCTTGCCGTCTTGCAGTCCAAGGAGTACGCTGCCCGCCGGCGCGGAGCGATCGACCCGCGCCGCGCGCAGGCCGAGGTTGCTGCGGGGATGGTCGCCGAGCGAGTGGGGGACACGACGTCCTTCTGCGTCGCGGATGCTGACGGCAATGTGGTGTCCTTCATCACGAGCCTGTCAGCCAGCTTCGGTTGCGGGGAAGTGGTCGAGGGCACGGGGATCCTCCTCAACAATCGCGTCGGACGGGGGTTCGTGCTGCAAGAGGGGCATCCAAATTGTCTGGGACCGGGCAAGCGGACGATGCACACATTGATGCCGTTCATGGCGTTACGGGATGGGGTGCCCGCGTTGGCTTTTGGCACGCCCGGCGGCGACGGTCAGCCGCAGTGGAACACACAAGTGTTCAGCAACATTGTCGATGGCGGGATGGGTGTTCAGGAGGCCATCGAGGCCCCGCGGTGGATGAGTTTTCCCACGACCGATCCCTCGACCCTCCCGGGCCGATTTGAGCTACGGCTGGAGTCCGGATTTCCCGCCCCGACCGCATCCGAGCTGGCCGCGCGCGGACACGCACTGGTAGAGATGACCGAGATGGAATCCGGGGGGGCCACCCAGGCCATTCAGATTCGCGATGGTGTCCTCTGGGGCGGATCGGACCCGCGGACTGATGGGTGCGCGCTCGGATATTGAGGATTTTCAGAGCAAAGACTGGCGGAGGTGATGGAGTGCAGGACATTCGCAGCGAACGCACCTTAGTTTTCGTAAAGCCGGACGGCGTGCAGCGCGGCCTCGTGGGCGAGGTGCTCCGCCGGTTCGAGCGTGCGGGGCTCAAACTCGTGGGGCTAAAGATGGTGTGGCCGGACCGCAAACTGCTGGAGCGCCACTACCCGCGCGACGAGACGTTCCTCAAGACGATCGGGGGGAAAACGAAAGAAGCGTTCGCGGGCGCGGGATTGGATGTGAAGAAGGAGACGGGCACGGATGACCCGCTGGAAATCGGCCGACAGGTCCGCAGCTGGCTGCTCGACTACGTCTCAGGTGGTCCGGTTGTGGCGTTCGTCGTGCAAGGGATTCACGCCGTGGGCGTCGTGCGCAAACTGGTCGGGGATACCTTGCCGTATCGAGCGGCACCGGGGACGATTCGTGGGGACTTCTCTGCCGACTCGCCCACCGTCGCCAACGCGATGAAACGGCCGGTGCGGAACCTTATCCACGCCTCCGGGTCGGTTGAGGAAGCCTCAAGCGAGATTCCGCTGTGGTTTAATCCTTCCGAGTTGCACGATTACCCGCGCGCGGATGAGCGGGTGATGTTTGGATAGACGGGGAAGGCCGCGTTCTTAACTGCCGACGTCGACGACTTTCCCCACCAACCAAAAGGTGCCGGTCAGGATCTGGCCTTCGCGGGGCTGGCCTCCCAAGGTGGCACGATCGGCGAAGGCGTGCACCGTGACTTCACGCACGCGGACCTGGAGCCACCAGTACGGGGATTCTGTGACTGCATTGATCAGCATTCGCGCGTGCGTCAGCCGCCCGTTGATCAGCGCAGTCGGTTCCTGGAACGCGGGTGTGTCGTCGATGCTGGCATGCGCCGCTGAGGCGAAGGATTCGGCGGGAGGGCGGTAGATCTCCCCGGGAGCGGTCCGGTACGCCTCCTCGTTTTCGAAGAGTTCAGCCTCGGAGGCCAGCGCGGCAATTTCTATTCGGCCGAGGGTCGGGAATGTCGTGATGCGGTTGCGCACCACGGCGAAATCCACGAGGCTCGTCCGCAACGGGAATGCTCCCGAGTAGGGTTCATCGCTCTCGCGCGGTTCCAACCAGCCGTCGATCCACCCGTCCAGAGGCTCCTCGGGGTCCTCGCCGATTCCGGTAATCGCGATCCGATTAGGTGCGCCAGTGGCGAAAAACGGCGTGATGCCGACGATCTCACCTCCTGGGTCGATCTGCGCCCAGACCTGGGGGCCCTGGGGCAGCTCAAACCGGACTAACGCGCCCCCTCCGGGGACTGGCATGCGGATACCCTCCGCTGCCACCCTACGCGCCAACGCCCAGTACGCGTCCATGTTGTCCACGGGAAATCCGATGCAATTGAAATGGCTCGACATTAGGGGAGTACGGCGCGGCGCGGGGCAGAGCCATCACGGCGCGAGCGGATGCAGACGGAGCTTCTCATGCTACGTTGGCCGGAGTAGGCGCAGAGCGTTCTCGGTCAGGATCGCCGACCGATCCTGCGGGGGCAGTTCCAGGCGGTTGAGGATGTCTAGTTGTTCTTTGAGGATGTGGTGGCGGTAGCCGCCCCAGATCGTAGAGTCGGTGCCAAAGAGAATCCGCTTGGGACCAAACGCCCGGAGTGCGTCACGGAAGATCTGCTCTAGCGACGGCGCCCCGGGATAGTACTCCCGCCAGTTGTTGGTTCCCGATGTGTCCACGCAGACGTTGTCGGTGTGGTAGGCGAGAAACAGCGTCTCCCGGAAAAACCCGGCGCCGAAGTGTGCGATCGTGAACGTGACTTCGGGAAATTCTTTCACAGGGGCCGACAACGGAAGCGGGCTGGCATAGGAGAGGTCATAGAAGGTGCCGATCGTGATTCCAAAATGGAACAGGATCGGCAGGCGGTGCTCGGCGGCAACTTCGTAAATCGGGTACAGGGCGCGGTCGTTGGGATAGAAGCGCTGGATCGGCGGGTAGAGTTTCAGGCCCGACAGCCCCATTGCCCGGAACTGGGCTACGGTGCGGGCACTATCCGGGTGGCGGGGATCGGTCAGCGAGCCCCAGCCCAGCAGACGCTGGGGGTTGAGCGAGACAAAGCGGGAGAGTTCGTCGTTGCCCTCGCCCACGGCGATGAACGCACCGGCGTCCACCCCTGCCTGATCGAACGCCGCAAGCCAGGAGCGCGCGTGGTCTTCTAACGAGGTGCCTTCCAATTCCGCTAGTCGTTCCTCAAACGATTTTCCGCGGATTTGGGCGGAGGCCACGGCCTTCTGGCGGTAGGCCGGCATGCGTTCTCGCTGCCGGCGCAGCATCGAGGCGGTGATCAAGTGGAGATGGCTGTCGATGATAGTCATGTACCGTCCACGTTACTCTCTATCTCAAAGTTTGGTCAAGACTGGGCAGTGATGGATCATATGACGAGGACATGGGGAAAAGGCGCTCGCGGCCCCAACGATAGACCAGCCTGGCTGTCTTGTCGGCTAGGGTCCCATGAATGCCGTACGAAAAACGAGCGCGATAAGCAGGTTAAGGATCGCGCGCGTAACGAAGACCCGTTAGACTCGCTGGGCTGGCTCTTTCTCCGAAGTCTGCTCCGTCGATTGGGCCACACCCACCCCGAACAGTTTCAGGAAACGCTGCAGTATCTTCCGGTCTCCCTGGACTTTCATCTTCCCCCCCAGCGTCGCTTCCCGCAGTGTCAGCCGTCCCATCAGCACGCCTAGGACGGGCGCACGTTCACCCGTCAGCACAAGGTCCGACTTCGCCCGTGATCCCAGGCCCGCGGTGAGCGCACCATGGTTGACGGCCAAATGGAAAGTTCCCTCAGGCAGACGCAACTCGGCTGTGACGTGCGCTCCGTTGGCGGCGTCTGGCCGGAATATGCTGTGTAAGGCAAACACGATCCATTCAGGCCGCACGGCGTCGCTTGGCCGAGGTGTCCGCCCGAACTGCGCCCCCCATCGTCCCAAGGCGTAGAGGATCTGTTCCAGCGCCTTGCCGGCGTCGGTGAGCTGGTAGACCATCGACGCAGCCGGCGGGGGGAGGACCGTCTTCGAGATAATCCCGGCTGCTTGCATTTCCTTCAGCCGCCTCGACAGCAAGCTCGGCGGTATACCGGGGAGCCCGCCGAGGAGGTCGGTGAAACGCCGCGGCCCGTAGAGCAGCTCGCGGGCGATCAGCAACGTCCACCGTTCGCCCACGACATCAAGCCCTCTCGCCAGCCCGCAGATCTGTGCGTAATCTCGCCGCATGCTGTGCATTATACACAAAAAGTACTTGACAGTCCACAGATGGTAGTTTACTGTATGGACTGCTAGCTACACATTATGAAGTCACCCGAGGAGGGGTCACGCGATGGGCAATCCGGTGGTGCACTTCGAGGTGGTGGGCAAGGACGCGAACGCGCTCCAGCGTTTCTACGCGACTGCGTTTGAATGGGAAATGAAACCTGCTGTCCCAGGGTACTCGATGGCGCATCCGAATGCGGCCGGGGGCATCAACGGGGGCGTGGGCGCAGCGCCGAACGGCGCGCCGGGCCATGTTACGTTCTACGTCGAGGTCCCGGACCTCACCGTCGCCTTGGGCAGGATCGAGAAGCTCGGCGGCCGGCGCGTGGTCGAGCCGAGGGCCGTGCCTGGCGGGAGCGTTGCTATGTTCAGCGATCCCGAAGGCCATGTCGTCGGGCTCTTTCAAACAGGCGCTGGGGACGACAAGTAGCGTCTCGACGCATCCCCGGCAGTGAGCGCTGAAAGCGGACGCGTGATGAAGAGACAACCGAAAAAGACGGCCACGACCCGCGAGGCGATTACCGTGGATCCGCGCTTTGCGCCAGTCGTGGCCGCCTTTGCAAGGGACAAGCGCGTCAGCCAGAAGAGGATGTTCAGTTCGCACAACGTCCTCAACGTAGACGGAAAGATCTTCGCGATGCTCGTGAAGGACAAAATTGTTGTGAAGCTACCACGGCAACGCGTCGACGAACTCGTCGATGAGCGCAAGGGCGGCTACTTCGACCCCGGCCACGGACGGCTCATGAAGGAGTGGATCGCCGTCGAGGCGGGGAGAGTCAACTGGGTCGACCTCGCCACTGAAGCCTATCACTTCGTGAAAGGAGGCCGCCGGTAACGTGGGGAGACTACTCGTTTCAGCGTGGGTGACGTTGGATGGCGTCTTTGACGCGGGCACGATGGAGCAGTGGTTTCATCTCCATCACAGCGATGAGCGGGGAGAGTACATCAAAAACCAAATCTTGGCCCTGCGATGCTCTCCTGCTTGGACGGGTGACCCATGAAATGCTCGCGCCCTACTGGTCTTCTTTAAAGCAGAACGAGATGGGGATCGCCGACAAGATGAACGGCGCCTCGAAATATGTCGCCTCGTCCACGCTGAAGAATGCGGAATGGAACAATTCCGCAATTTTGAGTGGAAATATCGTAGGCCAAATCACCAAGCTAAAATGCAGGCCGTTCGCGACATTCTGATCCCCGGTAGTGCTACCCTTGTCCATTCCCTGATGGGAGAGCACCTCATCGATGAGTATCAGTTCTTAGTCCATCCCCATTATCAGGGGAGTGGGAAGAGGTTCTTCAATGGCAGAGCGGACGCCACGGGGCTGAAGCTGGTCGAGACCCGAACGTTCAGTCTGGGTGCTGTTTTGCTCCGCTACGAGCCCGCCTAACAGTTGTCGCTAGTCGAGTTGGGTATGGGAGGCCGCCAGGAATTCGTCCGAGCTGCAAGATTTTGAGAAGCTTGATGGCGGGTCGCGGCACCCAGGTTGCTGTAGGAGAAGGGTAGCCGGTCTCAAACACGAGAGGGCAAACCCGTCGCGAGGCGGGGACGCAAAGCTACGGGACTGCCCCCGGGACGGGGTTGCAGTTAGCCGGGTTGCCGAAGATGGGGAATCGTTCTTCCCCGACTTTTAAGCCGCCCATCTTCGGGATCGAAGGTGGGCGATTTGATTTCCCGCCGGGTCTGCCGGGATAAGCGCAAAGCTGGCGGATTGGGACGCTAGGCCTCGGAGATCCTGCTGAGGCGATCAGGGGACGTAGGACGGAGACCAAAGATGTCGACACGGGTACGCATTGAGCAAGTCCACTGTGGCGTCGACGGGTCGATGACATTCGGCCGCGTGGAGCTTAGCCATGGCGAACAGATCGCCTCCGGCCTGGCCCGCGCACGCACCACGGACAGCATCTGGCGGCAGGTCGTAGCGGAGGCCACTCTGATCGCCGTTCGGGTGTTGCTCAACGGTCGGTTTGAATTGACCTTGGACGCCGTGGCGGAAGTGCGATCCGGCCCGCAGCCCCTGGTCGTGGTCACGCTGGTGGTAGGGAAGGGGAAGAACGAGATCTACACCTCGGGTGCGGCGGCGATGAACGGAGACCAATATGCTGCGATCAGTAAGGCCGTATTGAATGGGGTGAACCGGTGGCTCGATCCGTTCTTGACCCCGCCTTCCGATGCCGCCGCGACCCCGGGACTCCACCAGCACCCCGCTGTATCCTAGCCTACCTTCTGGCCCTGGGATTCCGCATAAGCGTGTGTCAGTTCGTCAGCGACCTGGGTATCCGCCTCGGTTGTCAAGCGGGCCGCCAAGGCAGCGCTCGCATCGGGGCCTCCGATGCGTCCGAGCGCCCAGGCCGCGTGCCCCCGGATGACTGGATCATCGTCGTCCAAGGCCGACCTCAGTGCGGGGATCGCCCGAGGGTCTCCGAGATTGCCTAGGGCCACCGCCGCGTTACGCCGCAGGCCCTGCCGCTTCGCCCGTTTGATCGCGCTGTGGCGAAACCGTTCCTGGTACGTCGGCTCATCGATGTGCAACAGCTCCACGAGGTCCGGAAATGGGACATCCCGGCGCGGGGCAAACTCTTGGTGGAGGCCTTCTTTCACCAATACGTTGTGGGGGCACACGTCCTGACACACGTCGCACCCGAAGACCCACGTCTGCATTAGGGGCCGGAGCTCCCGAGGGATCCACCCCCGGAGTTCGATGGTGAGATAGGAGATGCAGCGCCGTGCGTCGACGACAAACGGCGCGACGATGGCGTGGGTCGGGCATTGGTCCAGGCAGATCCGGCAGCGGCCGCAGGATCCCTCCGCCGGCGTGTCCGGATCCAGCATGAGATCGGTGAGGATCTCCCCCAAGAACACGTACGACCCGTGGCCCGTTTTCGTGATCAGCATCGTGTTCTTGCCGAACCAGCCCAGCCCGGCGCGATGGGCCACCGCGCGGTCGAGAATCGGGCCCGTATCCGCGGAATACCGTGCCACAGTCGCCCCATGGGCGGTGAGAAAAGAGGCGAGACGTTGCAAGCCGCGTTCCATTACCTCGTGATAATCCGTCCCCCACGCATACGAGGACACCCGGCCGCGTAGCGCCGCATCAGGAGCAGGGTCCGCAGCGTCCCAGCGATAGGCGAGTCCCACCACGACGACCGACCGGGCGCCCGGGGCGACAAGAGTAGGAGTCGCTGCACGAGGGGCGTGCCGCGCCACGTAGTCCATCTCGCCATGCATGCCCTGGCGAATCCACTCCTGCAGGTGCACGCCTTGATCAGGCAGCGGATCTGCTGGTGTCACTCCAACGAGCTCGAACCCGACCGCATGCGCATAGGTTTTGATCTGCTCGGTTAAGGACCCACTCATGTGCGGTCAGCACTCCCAGTTGTGATGAGGCCGGGACAGCCTCTCGCGCAAGGTGTGCTCCGGACGACGTGTGCTTTGGTTGCATTCATGGAGATAAGGGTAGCACCACTCAGCGGCGGTGAAGCAGGGCGATCTTCTGCCGCACAGCCCCCAAATGGTACGCCAGATGGGCAAGGGCTCCCAGCGCACCCCCGAAAGCCTCTTCGCCGTCGAGCGCGTGTGATTGGATTGTCGGAGATGGTCGTACTGGCGGCGCAGTTCTCCCACGAGGCGCGTCCATGCTTCCTCATTCACCGATGTGATCTTCCAACTCTCCTTCCAATCCCGAGCCTTTCGGTCGCCCCGAATCCACGCGGCGGTCGCGTCCAGCCCCCACCCAACGTGGTGGACATGGGCCGCGATGGACGTCCCGCTAACGGGAGCGACGTGTCTGCCGCTGTGAGCGGCGTCAGCGTGCCGAAGAATCCCCCCCTTTTGGCCGGAGTCGGTGAAGTAGCTCCAGCGCTCTGGAGATCCCTCAAGGGCTTCTCGCAACACAGCTGCGAGCTGACCGAGAACGATGTCGCCAGTACGCTCCGGCATGGTCCCATTCTCCTCGGTGGATTGGATTGACACTGCTTGCAAGCGGCCAATAGAATAAGGACTGCGATACCTCTCTATCCGTTCCGCGGTAGCTCAATGGTAGAGCGTCCGGCTGTTAACCGGAGGGTTGTAGGTTCGAATCCTACCCGCGGAGCCAATTTCCTCCAGCACTAATGCAAGCTTTGTTGCTCTCTCCCTCGTTCTGCTCCCTTTTGCCCCGGCAGGGTCCCGCAATTTTTGTAACTTTGCGTTTAGTCAATTAGACACGACAGCTCCCCACGTAGGTTCACCACCGCCTCGACACGGAGGGAGACGGCATCAGGGTTGCTCTATGGTCTGATGGTTCTCACCACCGATAAGGGCAAACCCGTCGCGAGGCGGGGACGCAAAGCCACGGGACTCTCAGTACCGGAGTTAGCCGGGTTGCCGGAAGATGAGGATATCCGAGTCGTCCTCAAGCCCGCTTCCTCAGCCCTCTAACCCCTCTGCACCTACAGCCCGTGCGACTCCTAATGCGTTTATTTTCCTCGCGGGAAGGAATTGCCATGAAACGGATGAGTACGACCGGGACCTCGCCGGGTCACAAGTGTCCCATGTGCGGTGCGCGTCTTGGATCAGATCCACTGCTTTGCGAAACCTGCGGGGAGGATCTCAGGCGTGCGGGTGTCGTGCTTTCGTCTGGCGTCCACGCATTCGGTCGACCGGCACGGCACTCGTCGCGGAGGATCGCCCTTTTTCTCGCGGCTCTCGTGTTTGTCGTCATCCTGGCGAGCCTGACACCTCTGGCCCCCGCCGTCCCTGAAGTTTTGGGCGGGACCAGCCGCTCAGTTCGTGTGATCGTGACGGGATCGGCGCAGCGTGCTCTCCGCTGGATCGAGCTCGTCAAAGAGCACAGCGGTCGGTGAGTCGCACGGGGTAGTGCAGTGATGTAGTCGGCTACCCGGTCTTCGATACGGTGAGGCGTCTGAGGACAGGCGGCTGGTTATGACGCCACGTTGTTGACGGATGATCGGGCACGTGCGTACGTTGGCCCGGTTCACTGCTCCTTTCCGAGTCGCAACTTGTGTTCCCTCACCCACGCGATCTGCGTCATGTGGTGATTGGCGTGCCAGGCGTAATAAGCAAGCGCACGCCACAAGGGCGTGACTTCCTGGTTCGCGGGATGGTAGAACGTGCGTTCAAAATCATGGGGCTCAAGGAACTGGAGCAGATGGGCCCAGCGAGCATGCACCCCCGAGAAGATTTGCACTGATGGGGCGATGTCCATCTGCTGCGCATCCGCGAGAAGCGACCACCGGCTCTCATCATAGGGCTTGATCGTCGGTTGCTCTTCCGTGAGGGCCAGTTTAAAGCGGACATACAGGTTCAGATGACTATCTGCGAGGTGGTGGACGATCTGTCGAATCGTCCAGTTTCGGTAGGTGGTGTCGAGTTGCTCGACCGACAGACCGGATGCTAATCGGTTGAGCCGCTCCGGTGCTCGTTCCAGCACGTCAATCCATCCCTGCCGTTGTCGAGTATCATGCACGCCGTCCACCGCAAACGGCCCCGCCGGAAAAACAGGTGGCTCGGGGGCGACCCAGTTTTTCATCTTCTCTCCCCTAGTCTTCTGTCATCTGACCTATCCTGGAAGGTCAGCGCGTCTAAGGCATCGCGTTGCGCAACTGCTGAGGTCGCCACAGAACCGTTTCCCTCCGTCTTCCGGGGCTCTCGAGCCTGCGTTAGCATAGAGGGAGGCAGCGTTCCAAATGTCCGGCACAGAAGAGTATTTTGTGATTCCCGTAGCGCCGGTGGCGCCTGGCGGGGTACGAGACACGCGATGATCGAGGAGCTCACTCGGCCGGTTCGCGAGTCTGACATTCGCGATCTGGCGCACTTGTTAGTGGACGCGGTTAATTCGGGAGCATCCGTGAGTTTTCTGGCTCCCCTGTCCCTCGCGCGCGCAGAAGAATGGTGGCAGGAGACGCTGGCCGACGGCCATCCCCGCGCCGCGTTTCTCGTGGCGCGCGACGATCAAGGCATCGTCGGCACGGTCCAGTTCCACCCGGCGTGGGCTCCGAACCAGCCTCACCGCGCAGAAGTGGCAAAACTTATCGTGCATCGCCGTGGCCGCCGAAAGGGCATCGGACGGGCGCTCATGCTCGCCCTGGAAGCCCGGGCCCAATCCGGAGGATTCACACTGTTGACTCTGGATGCGAAACGGGGAGAGGTCGCGGAGAGGCTGTATCGCCAGATGGGATGGACCCCTGTCGGGGTCATCCCCGGCTACGCACTCAATGCAGATGGGAGCGGCCCGTCCGACACTATCATCTTTTACAAGGATTTGCATCGCGCGGCTGATTCCGTAGGGGCCAGTAGCGCAAACCGTGGGGCCTGCCCTGAATCCCCCCCGGGTGTCCACTCGCCCCCCCAGGACCGACGGGGATGACGGATGACGCCTTCTGACATCGCGCGATACCGGTTCTCAAATCAGCTCATTGCTCGGCAGTCCGCCAAGACGCCGGCGGAGGTGGTCGCGTGGCTGGGCGCCATGCAAGCGCAGGACTTTCTCGGAGCGAAATGGTCGGTGGGGTTGCGGGCACCCGGTGTGTCAGACGCGGCAGTCGACCAAGCCTTGGCGGATCGGACCATCGTCCGCACCTGGCCGATGCGGGGTACGCTGCATTTCGTTGCCCCAAAGGATGTGAAGTGGATGCTCGCGCTCCTCGCGTCCCGTGTATTGGCCGCGAGCAAGGGGCGCTGGCAGCAACTAGGCCTTAACGACAAAATCTTCGCGCAGAGCCGAAAGATATTTCGTCAGGCCCTGCACGGCGGAAAGCGGCTGACCCGTGCTGAACTGTACCAAGCTCTCGAACGAGCAAAGATCTCGACAGCGGGCCAGCGTGGATACCATCTCTTGTGGCGAAACGCCCAGGAGGGATTGATTTGTCTGGGCGCGCCCCAAGGAAAACAGCAGACCTTCGTGTTGTTGGATGAGTGGGTGCCGCCTGCGAAACCGTTACAGCGCGAGGAGGCGCTGGCGAAACTGGTGCTCCGGTATTTTGTGAGTCACGGGCCCGCGACCGTCAAGGACTTCGTCTGGTGGTCGGGACTGACCGGAAAAGACGCCCAGGCAGGTATTGAGATGAATGTCTCCCAGTTAGCCTCAGGAGTGGTCGACAGTAAAACCTACTGGATGGGTCGGCGCATGTCGGCCCTTCCGCCCCACTCGCCCGTCGTAGCGCTCTTACCCGGGTTCGATGAATACATCCTCGGGTACACAGAGCGCGATCCTATCTTGGATCCGCGCCACGCCCGCCGGGTCTACAGCGGGCTGAATCTGTTATTCAATCCCACGATCGTGATCGATGGCCGGATTCAAGGAACGTGGAAGCGGCTGATTCGCAAGGAGACGGTCGACCTCAGCCTCCATCCCTTCAAGAGATTGAATCAGGCGGAAGCGCATGCCCTCCAGCGCGCCATCCAGCGGTACGGGGAGTTCCTGGGGTTGCGCGCCGCGAGCTAGTTGTCGATACGCACTGCAAAACCCTCAGGCGCCGAGCGCGCGGGCAGCTTTGTCGAAATCTGCCGAGGCGACCCACAGGAGCATGCCGTAGCGTCCCGATCCGCCCGTCAGGGCGGTCACGGCAGTGACGTTCACTTTCGCGTCGGCAAGCTTTTGCGCGTGCTCCGCGGCGGCCCCGACGCGGTCGTCGCCAGTGATGACGAACGCCCGTTTCGGACCCGTGAGCGTGAGGCCCGCCGTATCGGCCGCCTGTTTGAACTTGCGCGCGTCATCGGGGACCAGGGTGAGTTGGGAACGCCCACCTCCGAGGGGAAATCCGTTGCAGGCGAGCAAGAGGACGCCGGCGTTCTTCAGCGCCGAGAGCACCTTCAGCCCCTCGCCGGCTCTGTCCGGTATCGTGGCGTAGTAATATTCGACCCTGCGTACCTTGTCGGCCATGCGATCCACCTCCCGGGAATGTACTCCTATCATAACCCCGCAGGTGGGACTGCGCGGGACGGCGGGTAGCGAGAGCCAAACCTCCGAAGGTGTAGTGCATGCGACGTTCCCGAGCTTCCACCCGCCGCCCTCACGCGACGCATGTGCAGATTCTCATGCGTTTGCGGCGGTTGGGAAATCCGAAAAACGCGGTCGGGATGGTGCGCTTTGGGATCAATCCGTCGGGAACCTTGGGCATTTCCATTGTGGACCTGCGGAAGCTGGCGCGAGATCTGGGCGCCGATCACGCGCTCGCCCAGAGGCTGTGGGCGTCGGGAATTCACGAAGCCCGGATTCTCGCGAGCTTCATCGACGACCCGCGCCTCGTCACAGCCGCCCAGATGGATCGCTGGGTCGCTGCGTTCGACTCCTGGGATGTCTGCGATCAAGTGTGTGCGCTCTTTGAACAGACGCGCTGGGCGCGCACGAAGATCACGGCATGGGCGGGCGATGACCGAGAGTTTGTCAAGCGGGCCGCGTTTGCCATGATCGCGGGCCTTGCGGTGCACGACAGGGCGCTCCACAATCGCGACTTCGAGACCTTTTTTCGATTGATTAAGCGCGCTGCCACAGACGACCGGAATTTCGTCCGCAAAGCCGTGAATTGGGCCCTGCGGAGCATCGGCAAACGCAATCGGGTGCTGAATCGACGGGCGGTCGCCGTCGCTCAGGCCCTCAGCCGACTCGACTCGTCTCCCGCGCGCTGGGTCGCCACAGACGCGCTGAGAGAACTCACGAGCAAGAAGGTCGCGGACCGGTTGCGCCCAGGCTGATCTCCTCGTTAGGCTCGGGGGATGCGGACTCTTGATCCGACCTGATCAAAAGGGCGGGACCCGCATCACATCGAGTGACCGTTCGTATCCGCTCCACACGCACAGTGGGTGTTCCGCAGGACCGGGCCCGCGGTGTCCGAATGATTACAACCTGATGTCACCCGGGACTGACCTCGTCCTACGCACGGTACTGGTTGTCGTTACCGTCCTCGTCGTTTCCGGTCTCGCTTGGTTCCTGGTTCAGATCAAAGAGATCCTTTTCATCACGCTGATCGCGGCCATCTTGGCCGCGGGGGTGGCCCCCCTTGTCTCCTGGTTGGAGACGGTCCAATGGAGACCGGCGGGCCGACGCCTCCCGCGCTCGTGGGCGATTGCCCTGACGTTCCTCGCGATCATCGTGGGTGTGCTGGTTGTTGGTGCTGTGGTCATCGCCCCGTTGGTCCGCGAAAGTCAGCAATTCATCGCCAACCTCCCCGATCGGATCAGCCAACTACAAACGGGCGTCCGGGACCTACACGTGCGGTACGCGTGGATCCCGGATATCTCCGGAGATATCTCCGGGCTGATGCAGCGTCTGCCCCAGGACCTGACCAACGTGTCCCAGTACTTCGCCCCGGCCGCCGGCGTGGCGTTTAGGTTCCTGGGCGGAATCGCGACCCTCATCACGATCTTGTTCATGGCGTTCTACATGCTGGTGCAGGGACCGACCCTCCGGGAGGGCTTCCTGGCGCTGTTCCCGCGGCGGGACCGGGCGAGAGCAGCCGATATCATCGACCAGATCGGCGCGAAGTTCGGCGGGTGGGTCCGAGGGCAGTTGCTGCTGGGGTTGATTATCGGGATCGCCGCAGGGGTGGGAATGGCGGCCATTCAGATGCCGTATCCGTACCTCCTGGGCATCATCGCGGGTGTGTTGGAGCTGGTGCCGATGCTGGGCCCGACGTTGGGCTCGATTCCCGCGATCTTCCTGGCGCTGTTTCAGCCGTCCTGGAAGCTCATCTTCACCATCGTCTGGTACCTCATCATCCAGCAGGCAGAGGGGAACTTTGTCGTCCCGCGCGTGATGCGCTCGGCCGTGGGCCTATCGCCCTTGCTGACGATTCTGGCGTTGTTCATCGGGGGGACGCTCGTGGGGATTGCGGGCGCACTTCTCGCGATACCGGTCGCGGCAGCGTTGCAGGTGATCGTGGGCGAGATTGTGCGGCGATTTCGACCCGCGGACTAACCCTTACTCCTCGCCGCGTTCTTCGATGTAAGCGAGGGCCGCGGCCAGGGCGGCCGTGAGGAACGCCGTCGCCTCGTGTTCGCACAAATCGGAGAACCCTCGCCGGTCCAGGAACTGCCGCAACGCAGGAACCAACTTCGATAACTTCCGCGACATGTAGGAGAACAGATCCCAGTACGCTTCCTCCGCCGCCGGGTCCCCAGGCCCCGCGCGTTCCATCAGCGTGAGATACCGGGAGTGGAGATCGCGGTGCTGCGCGTCATGCTCGTGTTCTTCGCGCAACTGGTCAATCAGGCCGGAAATCTCGGAGTCTTCCAGCGCTTCCTGGGAGAGGAAGCTCATATCCAACAAGAGCTCCGCGAGCTCCTCGGGCGGGTGGCCCAGGTACAGTTCGTCTTTGTGCTGCTCGGGGCCGATCAGCCGCCGGAGCTCGCGTGTCAGCTCGTCGTCTGCTTGGGGGAGTTTCGGCGGGCGGCCATTGCGCGAGGCGGGTACGGCGGCTTCGCGTACCGACACGCGTTCGAGCGCGTCTTGCCCCAATCGGCGGCGCACATAGGCGGTCGCTGCGCTCTCATCGAGGGGCTTGACGGAGCGAAACAGGAGCGCGTCCCCGGTGTAGCCGCGGTAGCGCCAGCCGTCGTGGGAGAGTTCCTCCACCCAGCGCGCGACCTGACGGAGCCACGGACCGTGCGCGGGTGCGCCACGCACCAGCGCGGCGACCACCGCCTTGGTGGAGCGCCCGCGCAGCGCAAACTCGCTGGGCTGGTCAAACAAGCGGATGGTGATCTCGGTGTAGACCTGGTTGTTCCGTCCCATGAATTCCCCACGCACTGGACGGGGGGCGCCTTTCAGTATAGCGCGCTCCCGCTGTGAACGCACCAGGGGTGCACAGGAAAAGGTGCGCAGTGGACGGAAATCCCCACGAGATCTCCGAGGGTGATCATGCCGTTCGAACGCGCCGCGCGCGAGTCGCTGGAAGCGTCTGCATTGGCGCCGTATGCACTGCGCAGTGCCACCACACACCGCCGCTACCACGAATCGCGCGATCGGTTCCGCACAGAGTTTCAGCGCGACCGCGACCGCGTGCTCCACTCCGCTGCGTTCCGGCGCTTGCAGCACAAGACCCAGGTGTTCGTCGTCACGCAAGGTGACTTCTACCGCACGCGATTGACGCACACGCTGGAAGTGAGCCAGATCGCTCGTAGCATCGCGGCCGCGCTGGGTCTCAACGTCGACTTGGCAGAAGCGATTGCCCTGGCGCACGATCTTGGCCATCCTCCTTTTGGCCATGCGGGGGAAGCCGAGTTGCACCTGTTGATGGAAACCCATGGCGGGTTTGAACACAACGTGCAGTCGCTGCGCGTGGTCGACGAATTGGAGACTCGCTACGCCATGTTCCCGGGGCTGAACCTCTCCTGGCACGTGCGACAGGGGATTGCGACCCACGCCACGCTCTACGATGCGCCCCAGGTGCCCGCGGAGTTTGCCGAGCTCGCGCAGGCCTCCCTGGAGGGGCAAGTCGTGGATCTCGCCGACATGATCGCCTATAGCACGCATGACCTCGACGACGCGCTACGCATCGGGCTGGCAGATGCCGACGACCTGAAGGCGAAAGGGATTGAGTTGTGGGTCGAGGCGTCCCAATGGGCCGAGGGCGTGGTCGCCCGCCGCGACGCGACCGAGACTCAGGTGGAACTGACGCTGGAGGAGAGGCGCGGAGAAGTGCCGCTGCGCTTCCTCCCGCCGGGATCGCGCAAGCGTGAGGGCGTGCGCGTCCGCGAGGCGATCCGGTGGATGATCGGGCGGCTCGTGGAAGACGTCATCGCGACGTCTGATGGGGCGATTACAGCCAACCGCGTGCGGTCCGCCGACGACGCGATGCGGCGCGACAGGCGGATCGTTGTGATGAGCGCGCTGCGGGATGGCCAGCTGCGCCAGCTGGCGTTTTATCTGCGCGACGTCGTCTACCACCACCCGGAGAAGCTGTTGATTGAGCACAAAGCCCGGCGGATCGCGCGCGGGCTGTTCGAGATGTTCATCCGGGAACCCCGCCTGCTTCCCCGGGTGACGCAAGAGCGGCTGCCGTCCGCCGACGTGCACCGCGTCGTCTGCGACTATGTCTCCGGCATGACGGACCGTTTTGCGCTAGATTTGTATAGCCGCATGTTCGAGTCTTATGAGATCGGTTATGGTGGGGATGCGACCTCGTCATTTACGTGGTGAACAGGTGATGCGATGAGTGCGCAAACAACTGCCGATTCCCTTGCGACGCGTGTGGTCGGCAAGGCCACGAAACGCGTCGAGGGGATGGAAAAGGTCACGGGGACGGCCCGGTACACGGAGGATCTCTCTCTTCCTGGTATGCTGTACGCCCGTCTTGTGCTGAGCCCGCATCCGCACGCCCGCGTCGTGCGCATCCCCGCTGCCCTCGCGATGCAAGTGAGCGGGGTCGTCGCGGTGCTCACCGCTTCCGACCTGCCTGCGGGGGTTACGCACAAGATCATGGCGGGTGAGGAGACCCGCTACACCGGACAACCCGTCGCGGTCGTCCTGGCCGAGACCGAAGCCGCGGCCGCCGACGGGGCCGACCGCCTAGCTGCGGAGGTGGAGTATGCGATCTTGGCGGCGGTGTTGTCGCCCACCGAGGCGCTACGCGCGGGAGCCCCTCTCGTCGCTACAGAGACGGAAGAAAACACGGAAGCCGCAGGACACGCGACCGTCAGTGCAGGTGCGGTCACCGAGACGCTGCCGCGGAATGTCGCCAACAGGTATCACTTCACCCGCGGGGACGTCGCCCAGGGTTTTCGCGAGGCGGATGTCATCACCGAGCGTACCTACACGACGAGCCGGCTGCATCAGTCCTATTTAGAGCCGCACGCCACCATCGCCTCACCCGATCCTGTCACAGGAGCGGTGACGATCTACACGGCGACGCAAGGACAGTTTTATGTTCGCAATGAGACGGCCGCCGCGCTGGGTCTTCCCCAGCATCAAGTCCGTGTGGTGCCGATGACGGTCGGAGGGGGATTCGGCGGGAAAATATTCCTCCTGGAAGCGCTCGCTGCCGCCGCTGCGTTGCTGCGCCAGCGACCCGTGCGCCTCGTGCTCACCCGCCGCGATGATTTCTTGCTGGGGACTCCCGGGCCGGAGTGTGAAATCTGGCTGAAGGTCGGGGCGCGACGCGACGGAACCCTGACCGCGCTCCAGGCTCGAGTGGTCTTCGACTCCGGGGCCTCGCCGGGTGCGCCCGCCTCGATCGCTGCGATCCTGCTGGGCGGGTACTACAAGGTGCCGCATCTAGAGATCGAGTCGCTGGAGGTGCTCACGCACAAGCCCCCCAATGGGGCGTACCGGGCCCCCGGCGCGCCGCAGGCTGCGTTCGCCATCGAGTCGACCATAAATATCCTCGCTCAGCAGTTGAAGATTGATCCTGTGGAGCTTCGGCTGCGCAATGCCGCCCAAACAGGTGATCCCATGCCTAATGGTCGGCCTTGGCCTAAATTGGGACTCCGGCAGGTGCTGGAGGCTCTGCGGGACCACCCGAAGTACAAGAATCACGCCAGCGCAGACGGGATCGGATACGGGGTGGCCGTCGGAGGGTGGCCCGGGGGAGTCGAGTCGGCCGCAGCGTGCGTGCGGGCGAACACCGACGGCACGTTCCAGGTCATCGTCGGGGCGGTCGACATCACGGGCGTGATGACGTCGCTACAGCTTATCGCGGCGGAAATGCTGGGAGTGGATCCGAGTCGGGTGCATGTTATCACGGCCGACACGGACCACGCGCCATACGCCGGGATGTCCGGGGGCAGCAAGACCACCTACACGGTGGGGACGGCCGTGAAGCTCGCCGCAGAAGACGCGCGCAGGCAAATTCTGGCCATCGCCGCCTCAGAGATGGAGGCGCGCCCGGATGACCTCGAGGTCA
>WNFH01009577.1_pt1 | contig 18808 bp, 14 predicted proteins | sample 5400411 | NCBI WGS metagenome assembly WNFH01 (sample SAMN13153347, study PRJNA577476) | soil metagenome | isolation source: 200 cm saprolite under Douglas fir tree site 2 hole 3 | place: USA:California | collected 2015-04-18
CAGATCATCTTCTTCGAAACGGCCATCGGACGACCTGTACTGGAATCCTTGCTGCGCGCTTCGTTGCCACTGCAATTTTCAATAGGTCTGCGCCAGTTTTTGGAAGAGGAGCAGCAGCACACGGAAATGTTCCGGCAATTGAATCAGCAGTGCGCGCCGCAATTCTATGGAGCGGGTTATTTCTATTTTATTCAGCCTCCGCGCGCATGGATGACGGCCCTTAACTGGGCCACGCAGCATCCTCGCCACTTCCCCATGTTTCTCTGGCTCATGCTCCTCCAGGAGGAACGCTCACTGTTTTATTCGCGGAAAGTTATCGCTCAACGCGAAGAGCTCGAACCCTATTTCGTCAAGACGCATCGGACGCACCTGGCCGATGAAGTGGGGCACGTCCGCTGGGATGAGGAATTGATTGAAGCGTTGTGGGAACGCGCCAATGCCGTTCTTCGAAAAGTGAACGCGCGGTTGTTTGGCTGGATGCTCCGCGAGTTTTTTAATGCTCCAAAACGCGCACAACTGTGCGTTGTCCATGAACTGACTCGCGAGTTTCCGGCATTGTCCGCAATGGAGCCAGAAATGCAACGCCAGTTGGTTTTGATTCATCGCCCGAGTTTCGATCGCTCCAACTCGTCGGTTACCGCCGCGCGGAGGCACGATGAATCGCCCCAATCTCGCAATCCCCGGGCGGTTGAACCTGGCCATCGCTGCCGTTCAGCTCGTCGCATTGTGTTCGATCCTCTGGGCGGCCGGACATGTCCATCAGTGGAGCTTCGTTTTTCTGCTTGCTCTCGCTTACGGCATCGTCATGAATTCCGGCTACGCGATGTTGCACGAAGCAGAGCACAACTTGCTTCATGCGAATCCCATCGTCAATCAATCCGTTGGAGCGCTGCTGGCGCTGTTCTTTCCTGCGCCGTTCCACCTGATCCGGCAGGGTCACATCGGCCATCACGTTCGAAACCGTTCGGACGACGAAGCCTTCGATCTTTATTTTGAAGACGAAAACCGTTTCTGGAAATACGTGCAATTGTACGGGACGCTGACCGGCATGTTCTGGGTGCTCATTTACTTCACGAATGTTGTCGTGCTCTTTAGGCCCGCCATCATCACGCCGCGCTACACGCGGTTCAACCGCCCAACGGAGGCCTTCCTCGAGTCGCTAAACCCCAAGTACCGCAGAATTATTCAGCTCGAAGCGCTGGCCGTGATCTTGATGCACGCCGCGATGATTTATTTCTGGAAAATCCCCATCGTTAATTATCTCGCCGTGATGTTCGGTTTCGGATTTATCTGGTCGGCCATGCAATACGCTCATCACTACGGGACCGTCCGCGAAGTGCAGAAAGGTGCAATGAATCTGAAGACCTTTGGTGTTTTGGATCGCGTGTGGTTGAACCACAACTGGCACTTGAATCACCACATGAGTCCAACCGTGCCGTGGGTGTACCTGCCAACACTTTCCGAGCCGAACGAATCGCGAGGCAGTTTGGTCAAAGCCTATCTGCGCGAATGGCGCGGGCCGCAGTTTTCCGATGAACACGTGGAGAATCGCTATGCCGGTAAAGTCATTAAGTAAGGATGTTCGGCCTCCATCGGCGGATGCGTTTCCCGCCTATCCGGCCTCCTGGTATCTGTTCTGCGAGAGCAGCCAGCTGAAGAATAAGCCGTTCTCCCAGCGCATTCTGGGCCGCCAACTGGTGGCTTATCGAAAAGGCAGCGGGCAAGTCGCCGTCATGGATGCCCAGTGCGCTCACTTGGGGGCCGACCTCGGCTGTGGGACCGTCGTGGGAGAAACGATTCAATGTCCCTTCCATCACTGGCGGTACGGAGCAGACGGGGTTTGCACATCGATCCCCCATGCTGCACAAATTCCTGCCTTCGCCCGGCTTCGCACATATCCCGCCGAAGAGAGGCATGGTTATGTGTTCTTCTTCAACGGGAGCGAGGCGCTGTTCCCCTTGCCGTTTTTCTTTGGCGTCGTTCCTGAAGACTTTGTCGCGGGAAAGGTGTTTCGCTATGTGGCTGACTGCACTTGGTACATGACGACGGCCAATGCGTTCGACATGCAGCACTTCCTGTGCGTGCACGGCCGCGACCTGATTGATCGCTGCCATGTAGATTGCCCAGGCCCGTTCGCACGACGCAATCGCTATCGGGCAGCAATCGTGGGCCGTTCAAGAACGGACGGTTTTCTCCGGTCTGTCGTCGGCCCCACCGTGGATGTCTCCATCACTTGCTGGGGCGGAACCTACATGTTGATGACCGCAGATTTCAAACGGGCCCATAGCTGTTTCCTGATTGCCATTCGGCCGTTGGAAGGCGGGAAAACTCTTTGCGAAGGAATTGTATTCACGCGCCGCAGCCACAATCCTCTGAAGCGCTGGCTTTGGCAGCCACTGAATCTCATGATTCGCCGTGGGCTTACACACGGTTTCGTGGCGGACGAATCGCGGAGCTTGCTGGGAATTCGATACAACCCAGCAACTCTCGTTAGAGATGATGTCACAATGGCAGATTTTTTCAGCTGGCTTGTCCAGTTGCCAGCGCACAAACAAGATGCTCTACAACAGGAAGTGAGCCTGCCTGCGCCAATGGCTCGGGCCGCAAATTTTGGCTAAACGTAGGGAGAACCGCTATGTACTCAGAATTTTCAAGTAGCCCAACCCGGCCTCCAGCGGCGGAAGATTTCGCCAGCTATCCGGCATCTTGGTATTTGTTCTGCGAGAGCAGGCAGCTGAAGGACAAGCCATTCTCCCAGCGCATTTTAGGGCGGCAACTGGTGGCTTATCGAAAAGCGAGCGGCCAAGTCGCCGTCATGGATGCGCGCTGCGCCCACTTGGGGGCGGACCTCGGCTGCGGGACCATCGTGGGCGAGACGCTTCAATGCCCGTTCCACAACTGGCGCTATGGGGCGGACGGCGTCTGTACATCCATACCGCATGCTGCAGAGATTCCTTCTTTTGCCCGGTTGCGAACGTATCCGGTCGCCGAGCGTCACGGCTCAGTCTTTTTCTTCAATGGGCCCGAGCCGTTGTTTCCGTTGCCGTTCATTCTCGACGCCGATCCCGCGGATTTTGTTGCGGGAAAGACGTTCCGCTACGTAGCCGATTGCAATTGGTACATGAATTCGGCGCACGCCTTTGACACGCAGCATTTCGCGGCCGTGCATGATCGCAGGTTGCTCGCTCCCCCTTCGATGGACTGCCCCGCCCCTTACTCGCGCCGGAACAGCTACCACGCCGAAGTCATTGGCCATACAGTTTTTGACCGCATTTTGCGCGTGGTCGCCGGACGCACCGTGAATATCACCCTTACCATTTGGGGAGGGAATATGGCCCTGATTACGGCCGCTTTCGATCGTGTCCGGAGCGGTTTTCTCATGGACATGCAACCGCTGGAAAACGGCCAAACACTGTGCCAGGGAATCATCTACGCCCGCCGCACTCGCAATCTCCTGAGGGCCTTTACTCCTCTTAATCTTTCGATACGACGGCTCTTCACTTTCGGTTACCTCGCGGACGAAGCTCGCCGTCTGCGCGGTACTCGCTACAACCCCGCGAGTCTCGGCCCGAACGACAAGGACATGATCGAGTACTTCCAATGGGTGGCGTCACTGCCGCAAACGGCCCCTACGACAATAAATCCAGAAGCGAAAGAGGATTACGATGAAGAAACTGATCGCAGCTTTGATGTTCCTGTCTCTTGCGGCTCTACCAGTGTCATCGCAAGCGCCGCCGCCAAAGGATGAAGCGGTTCACAACGAACTGCGCGCCCTGCGGGACGGCCTGATTGACGCCATGAACAAGGGCGACATCGAACGCCAGCTCACCTATCTGCACCCGAATATCGTTGTGACCGCGCTCAACGGTGAAGTCAGCCGTGGCCGTGACGGCGTGCGCGCGTACTTTCTCAAGATGACCACGGGTCCCAACCGCATCGTCGAGAGTTTCCACTGCGAGGTGACGGTAGATGAACTTACCATCCTGTACGGCGCTGACACCGGCATCGCCTTCGGTAGCGCGGTGCAGAGCTACAAATTGACCGATGGCTTGAAACTGGATGCAAAGACGCGATGGACTGCAACGCTCGTGAGGGAACACGACCATTGGCTGGTCGCCAGCCTCCATGCATCGGCCAATCTTTTCGACAACCCTCTTCTGACCATGGCCAAGCGAAACGCGTACTGGGCGGGCGGCATTTCTCTTGTCGTTGGGCTGATTGTCGGGTTTGCCATCGGTAGACGCCGCAAGGGGGCATGATGAACACACAGGTGACGCCGGCGCTGCTGGAGCGCTGGGTTCTTCCGACCGCAGGGAAGATTCAGGAAATCGCCACACGCGAAGGGATTGACGCGGCGACGACCCAGCTTTACCAGAGCGTCTTGGATTCACCGCAACACGGGCCATTCATCCGTCGCGTCGACGAGATCTGCAAGCGAACCGCGCCGCGAAAGTGGCAGGCAGAAGCCCCCCTCATCATCGTTCCCGGTGCCTTCTACCGCGAGAATCCGGGTTCCGGAGCGGACGGCCGCCTCCTGCGCGAACAAGCTGAGCGACTTGGATGCCCGACGGGGATCATCCCCATCGCCAGCCGAGGAGCATTGAAACAGAACGCGCGGATCATTTGTGACTGGCTTCTTGCACATCACGAGCAGCCCGTCATTTTGGCCTCATTGAGCAAAGGTGGCGCTGACGTGAAGATGGCGCTGGCCGAGCCTAATGCCGCAGAGGCGTTCAAAAATGTAGCAGCATGGATCAATCTGTGCGGGATTCTGAATGGCACGCCGATGGCCGAGTGGCTGCTCTCTCGAAATCCGGCCGCGTTGCTAAATCGCCTCTACTACACTTTGCGCGGCCAGGGCCTGGGATTCCTCCGTGACCTCGGGTATGGGCCTGGTCGGCCGCTGAATTGTGAGCTCCAACTTCCTCAGCACATCCTCATGGTCACCATCGCGGGATTTCCTCTTCACGAGCATCTCTCCAGCGCTCTCGCGCGCCGTTGCCATCGCCGCCTCACTCACCTCGGGCCAAACGACGGAAGCCTGGTTTTGTCGGATGTTTGCGCCTTGCCAGATCTGCTCTACCCCATTTGGGGCGCCGACCATTACTTGCGCCCCAAGACCGATGTCAACCAACTCGTTTTGTCCGTCCTTCAATATTTAGACGAGGAACTTCAGTGGCATCTTTGCCCGCAACCGTAGAAATCGTCAAGCCCAAGGCGATGGAGCGAACCGTCCCGTTCTTGGCTTGGCCGGGCTGGGCGCATCTTCTTTACGCAGCGCTGCTATCGATCGCAAACACTCTTTGGTTCGTCTTTGTCTATGGCGGAATGGACGCTCTGACCGCGCGGCGCAACTTTCGTGTCCCGGTTCATTTTCCGGCGGAACTCGCCATCCCTTTCGTTCCCGCGATGACGCTTTTCTACATGTCCATCTACCTGCTGTTTTGGATGGCCCCATTCGTCTTGCGGACGCGCCGCGAATTCCGCGCCTTGGTGATCACGCTGGCCATCGCCATTTTCTGCGGCGGCATTGGATTTCTCCTTTTTCCGGCGAATCTGGCGTTTGCGCCGCCACGAGAGGAAGATCTCGGCATCTGGGCGGCCATGTTTCATTTTGCCGACAAACTGAATCTCACTTACAATCTCCTGCCCTCGCTGCACGTGGCGTTTGCCGTCATTTGCGTAGCCATTTTCTCCGCTCGCGCCCCGGTAGCCGGCGAAGTGCTCCTGTGGTTTTGGGCGGCGATGGTTGCTGCCTCAACCGTTTTAATACACCAGCATCATCTGTTGGACGTAGCGACGGGGTGGCTGGTGGCTCTTGTTTGCGTTAACTCAATCTTCGACCGTCTTGCGAGCGATTCCAGGTCATCCTGATATCGCGTCACGACGCGAATCGTGCGAAAGATAAATTGTCTTACTCTAGGCGTTGATCCCAGAAACCAACTAAAGGCTTCTCCGCTTCCTTAACCGCTCGGCGTTGCTCCGCTGGAATCGCGGGCAGATAAATCTGTCGCGTGACCTCAGGCGAAGCGTGACCGAGCAGCGCCTGCACCGTGCCTAGCGGCGCTCCCGCAGCGTCCAGCAACGTGGCGTGACACTGACGCATAGCGTGCCAAGGCATTCTTGGCAAACCAAGCTATTGCACGTGGACTGCAAGTGACGATGCAATAGATTTGTTCGGCACAAGGGCTCACCCGAACGAGTCGAGAAAACCAAATCGTTAGGATCATGAGCGCTTTTGTGAAGAACGGTGAGGACCGAAAGTGTTTTTGGACCCAGTGGAATAGCGCGGACACTTCGCTTCGTCTTTGGAGTGTCGAAGTGCTCCTCATAGACGGTTGCCGTTACACGCAGCGTTTGAGCGCCTAAATCTACACTCTTCCATCGAAGCGCTAAGAGCTCTCCGATCCGAAGTCCCGTCAAGGCCAACAACAAAGCCACGGATCGAGCAGGCTCTTGAAAAGCAATTACTAGCCGCCAGACTTGCGCCGGTGCAAGGATGGGCCGTTCCTGCTTGTATTCCCGCCTAGGGGGTCGCGTCTTTCGCGCTGGGTTGTCGGCTATGTAGTTCCACTCTCCTGCTGAGCCCAGCACTTTACCGTCGCTGTAAAGGTCTGAGTTCCGCCCTGAAGCACGGCCACGGTGTCTGGGCTTATGCTGATAGAAATTGTTGATTGAGGCGGCAATGGTGATTGTGAGGCGCTGCCTCCTCCACAGCCCGTCACTGCCGCTGTCAATCCCAACGCGAGTGCAACACAAAGCGCTCTTTTTGCCCGTTGTAGACCGAGAAAGCCTTGGGGTTTCATTTACATCCTCCTCCATATTTCTGCCCTTCGCGCTCTGCCCGCTCTCATACTTTCCGTGGACCTGCCGGGAAGCAGCCTGATAAACCAACGATGATCGCTTTGCTTTTCATGGCGTCTTCCCTGGCAGCTCCATGTTGATTCTCCTGGCGCGCATGGCAGGCGGCTTGCTCCTGAGGCTCTAGCGATGATTCGTCACATGGACCGTAACCGCTTTGGAGGTAGAGGTGTTACCGGCTACGTCGCGCGCGACAGCCGTCAGCGTGTGAAGCCCGTTGGAGACGCTTGCGGTGTTCCAGCTAATGGCATAGGGACCGGTGCTGAGTTCGGGGCCGAGGTACCTACCGTCGAGTTTGAATTGCACCCCGACGACCCCCACGTCATCGGTCGCGCTGGCGGAAACGGTGATGGTGCCTGAGACCATCGCACCAGAGGCAGGCGCTGTGATCGAGACGCTCGGCGGGAAGTTATCCACGGTTACAAGCACGGGAGCGGCGGTACCGGTGACCCCGGCGGCATCACGCGCAACGGCGCTCAGAAGGTGTGTGCCGCTGCCGTAGGAAGTTGTGTTCCATAAGGTGACGTAGGGAGCCGCCGTGACTTCAGCGCCGAGGTTTGCGCCGTCGACTTGGAACTGGACGCCAGCCACGACCGTGGCATCGGTGGCGCTGGCGGACACAGTAATGATGCCGGCGACGCTCGTGCCAGAGGCGGGTGCCGTGATCGACACCGTCGGCAGGGGCGGGGGCGTCATCAGAAAGGCGCGTTGTCCGCTCGCGTTGTTGCCGATTCCCGCGATTTGCCCGGCATCGTTGATCGCTGACCCGAGGAGCGAGAACCAACCAGAGCTGTCCGGTGTCGAAACCGAATAGAAGAGGACGGCCCCGTCAAGGAATGTGTATTCCAGCTGGCAAAAACTGCCGTCACAATATGTCCAGCCCTTGCCGAGGATGTGGCCCGGTCCATTGATGGCGATCGCTGTAGTAAAACTACTGGGACCGAAACCGATGTCTTTCACTTGGCCGCCTGAGATCAAGATAGCGTCATCGCAGACGAGCATGCTGCCAATCCAGGCCCAGGCCTCGCCAACGACCTCACCGCTATCGTTCATAGCGTAGGCCGCGCCGTACTGAAATGGGGAGCCATTGCACTGTGGAAGGGGGAGTGGCTGCATCGCGCCGTTGCTATACACGAAGGCGAAACTCGAATCGCTGACGAGTACTTGCCCAGATGCATTGATGCTAACAGCGCTCACGGCTCCCAGGTCGGTCATAACACCAGCCTTATAGAGGAACGCGTGGCTCGTGCCATCGGCCAGATCGGAATTGCCCACGATTTGAGCCGAATCGTTAAGGAAGGCGTGGACGTAGCCGCTCACAATTTGCGAGTTTCCGACGATCAGCCCGGACTTGTTGATGCCGGTGGCCTCGCTGTACAGACCCCCCAAGGTTCCAAGGTCGATCACCTGGCCATTGTGAAAGAGAGCGGCGTGCGTGTTCCCCGAAGCGGTGGGCGTCGCAGCAACTACGTCCCCGGCAGCATTCATGCTGACCGCGTTAATATAGTAGTCGCCATTAAACCACGGGGGACTACTATGCGGCGAAGCGGGACCCAAGTCCGTGATCGTGTAGCCAGCAGGTTGCTGTGCGCTTGAGGCCGGCGCGAATGCAGGTGCTGCCAGAAGACTCAGGCAGAACGCAACCTTTGCGAACGACGTAGAACTCTGATGCTTTCTCATAATCCTCTCCATTGCTGCACATCTGAAAATTTCGACCATGGCGCTGATACAGCAATCTTTCGCGTGGTACTGGTCTAGTCGGGAAGCTTGGTGCGCTTGCTGACATATAGGTCCCGGCCGCCTGCAAAGCCGGGGAGGTCGGTGCGCTCCGAGAAGAAGAGCGCCGGCGCCCCGTCGAAGGCCGGGGAGTTGACGAGCGGCCCCTCGGGATCCCAGGCTGGGCAGCCGGGCATCGCGTCGCAGTTGATAGGTACTGGGGTCAACCAGTTTTGGTCCTGCGTTGTGGCGCGCGTGGAAACCCACAGGTTCTCGCTCCCGAGGCTGCCCGGACGACCGGAGGAAAGGATCATCTCCAGGCCGTCGCGCCGCCGGATGGCGGTTCGCGTGTCGCGGAAGGACGAGTTGAGCGCAACAACGGGTATTCCCGGTCCCCAGAGGGCCTGCGTGTTGCAGGTGGCGAGGTCTGCGTTGCAAGTGCTTACGTAGATGTCAAAAAGGGTGCCAATCGCACCGAGGGGCTTTTGCGTGAAATAGAGATAGTGAATACCTGTTGCTTCATCCTCGAAGTGAAGGGGACCTGCCTGGTCAAAATTCGGTGGGTTAGGCGTGTTAGTGTTAATCGTGCAGCCCAGGTTAATTGGATTTTCCCAGCCGAAGTCGTCGCCCGCGTCCCGCCGATGAGAAACGTACAGATCGACCCCTCCGCAACTTGGAACGAGAATGCCCTCGGCTGTCAACCAAGTCGGCCGGTCGCTGTGAAAGTACAACCAATGGCCGTCGGTGGTAAGGTTGGGAGAGCCGTCCATGAAAGCACTGTTCACGACCGGCCCTAGGCTGACTGGCGTCTGCCAGCAATCGTCCAAGCTGTCTCGCTTCGCGAGCCAAAGGTCGGGTCCGCCGAGCCCTTTCTGCCCGTTCTGGTCTGGGCCGGGACGGTTCGACTCGAAAATGAGACTCAAGCCGTCCTTGGAGACGGTTGGGTGGTTGTCATTGGACGATGAGTTGACAACGGCGGGACAGGTAGTACCGTCGCTCAGTACGATGTTGTTGAGATTTACCGGTGCCGACCACGGGCCGTGATTTTGTGCGCGGGCTGGTGGCACCATCATGAGTGCCGCAAAGAGGGCCAGTGTGGCGGCCAGCGCACTGTTTTTCAAGGATTGGTTTTTCATGTTCTCTCCCCTTGGTTTCATCTGAGTCTCCCGTCCTCTGTTCATTTCTTGCAATCTGCGCAAGTCCGACCTTCGCGCGACCCACAGGACAAAGCAATCCCGCAGGAATCTCCCATTTCACCTTTGAATCTCCCGAGCTATCTCTCTGAGAGGAAGGGCCTTGGCAGCTATCGAAGCGTGAAGCGCTTCGCCCTTTTCGGTCACTAATATGCGGTGGTACACTTTCTCCCACATCGAAGGCCTTGTATGCCTTATCCCAATGGGTGCGCTCAGTCGGCCCGCTTCGGGCTGTTTGAAGTTGATTTCCGTGCAGGAGAACTCCTCAAGAACGGCCGGCGAATCCGACTGCAGGACCAACCTCTTCAGGTTCTGGCGATGCTGTTGGAACATCCCGGCAACGTGATCACACGCGATGAATTCCGCCAGAAGCTCTGGCCTAACGACACGTTCGTTGATTTTGATCACGGTCTAAACAACGCCATCAATCGGCTACGCGACGCTTTGAATGATTCGGCGGAAGCTCCACGCTTTATTGAAACCCTGCCGCGGCGCGGCTACCGATTCATTTCCCAGGTAGAAAGCGAGGCTATTCCCGACTCGTTAGTCGTACCGGAAAAATCTCTCGGGCCGTCCGGGAATGAGCAGGCTGGACCGTTGACAGCCATTCGCGCCCTGCCCCCGTGGTGGCGGAGGCGATGGATTGCGTTTGGCGCAGCAGCTCTTGTTCTGTCATTGCTTTTCGGATTTGCGGTGAACGTATGGAAGGGAAGGTTTTCCGGCAGCGCCCATGCGATGAGGATCGAAGCGATCGCGGTGTTGCCACTGGAAAACCTGACGGGAGATTCTTCGCAGGAATATTTTGCCGACGGAATGACCGACGCCCTGATCACCAACCTTGCGCAGGTCAGCTCACTGCGAGTGATCTCGCGAGCTTCAACCATGCGATACAAGGGCGTGCACAGTCCGCTAGCCGATATCGCACGCAAGCTGAACGTCGATGCCTTCGTCGAGGGCTCGGTGGTGCGATCCGGCAATCGCGTTCGGATCACGGCGCAGCTAATCGATGCGGCAAGCGACCGGCACCTGTGGGCTCACAGCTACGAAAGCGACTCTCGCGATGTGCTGACACTGCAAGATAACGTAGCAAGGGATATCACGCAGCAAATCCGGGTCAAGCTGACACCACAGGAGCAATCCCGACTCGCTCGCAACCAGTCCGTGAATCCTGAAGCCTATGATTATTACTTGCGCGGCCGGTTCCGCTTTTACGACAGGAACCGCGAGGACCTCGAAGCCGCCATTGGATTGTTGGAAAACTCAGTAAAACTCGACCCTAACTTCGCGCTCCCACACGCTTACTTGGCTCGCGCCTACTCCGGAAAAGCGTTTCTCTATCAGCACGAAAACAGTCATCTCAAGGAAATGGCGCTGGCCCATTTGGACCAAGCGCTGGCCTTGGGACCCGATCTAGCTGAGGCTCATTTCGCCCGCGCTGGGATCCTGTGGACGCACAGCAATCACTTCCCGCCTGGAGAAGTGGTGCGTGAGCTGCGTCGCGCGATAGAGCTCAACCCCAACTTTGACGAAGCACATCAGGAACTCGGCGCGGTTTACAACCACATTGGTCTGCTGGATAAAGCTGCGGGCGAGTTACAGCAGGCGCTTGCTATTAACCCGACTTATAGCGGTGCTCGCTTTCGCTTGGGAATCAACCAGTTGAGCCAAGGAAAGTACGAGCAGGCGTTGCTTTTTTTCAACGATACACAGAGATTTATCCCATCGATGTGGACTTTCCAGACCTCGTTGGCATTGTTTGAGCTGGACAGAAAGAAAGAAGCCTCAACTCTGATCAGCGAGTTTCTAAGGACCGAGCCGCAGGACGAAGGAGGGGTCGTCACGGCCATGCAGGCTTTGCTACTGGCGGACAGCGGTCGCAGGAGCGACGCGGAACAGATGATTCAGGTCGCCATCAAAAAGGGCGAAGGCTTCGGCCATTTTCACCACACCGCCTACGCCGTGGGCTCTGCTTACGCTCTGATGAACAACCCCCAGCAAGCGCTCAAATGGCTGCAGATGGCTGCAGATGACGGGTTCCCCTGTTATCCGATGTTTGAGAACGATCCAATACTTAATAACTTGCGGAGAGATCCACGCTTCATTGAGTTTCTGGCTCAACAGAAGAGACAGTGGGAGCAGTACCGGGCCACGCTCTAAATATTTTGGTCGCGAGCGCGGTACTTATCCTGTCCTGTATCAGATAGAAATGATGCTCTCCCGGAATACGCTTTCGCTTACGCTTGTGTTGTTTTTCGTGTTGAATGGCACATTCACTGTTTCCACCTGCGCGCAAACGACGGGGCGGATCACAGGTGTAGTCAAAGACCCTTCGGGCGGGGTGATTGCGCGAGCGGAAGTCCAGGCCGTCAACGAAGCCACCGGAGAGAACTGGAAATCCGCTACTGATGACGCGGGGGATTACTCCTTTGTTTTGCTGCCTCCGGGGCTATACCAAATCGAAGTAGCTGCGAGCGGTTTTAAGACCGCCGTTTCGAGGGATGTTCCAGTCCGAATTACGGAGACGACCGCAATTAACATATCGCTTGCGGTGGGGAACCGCGTTGAGAAGATAATTGTGAACGGTTCGCCGCCTCTCCTGCAAACGGATGGGCCACAACTTGGACGCGTGGTGGACTCTCGCGCCGTTGCGGAGCTCCCACTGGCCTCCCGCAATTTCACGCAGATTCTCACTCTCTCGCCGGGAACAGCCAGCTATCTGCCAGACAGCACAGCTGTCGGCCGCAATACGCAAGCCATTTCCGTCAACGGCGCGCGCGTCACGCAAAACTACTTTCAGATAAACGGCATCGACGCAACCACTATGGGCACCAATGGACCGATTCTGGTTGCGGTTCCGGCTCCGGAAACAATTGAGGAATTCAAAGTGCAGACTTCACTTTATGACGCGACGTACGGCCGGAGTGGCGGGGCCAACATCCAACTTGTAACGAAGACCGGCAGCAATGAAATCCAGGGAGACGCTTATGAGTATTTCCGGAACGAAGCGCTCAACGCGAACAATCCATTCTTGAAGGCCGCCGGGCTCGCGCGCCCATTGCTGCGACGGAATGTTTTCGGAGGTGTTTTGGGAGGTCCGATCCAAAAAAACCGGGCGTTTTTCTTTGTTTCTTACCAGGGCTCGCGTGAGCGTAATGCCGCATCCATTATTAACAGTATTTCTTCCAGTGTTCTCGTCGCGCCGGGGCTCACCAATGACCGGTCTGCTTCAACCTTGGAGTCGACCTTTGGCGTAGCTACGATTGATCCTGCTTCTTTGGCATTGCTCAATGCGAAGCTTCCGAATGGCCAGTTCGTGATTCCAACGCCGCAGGCAAATGGGCTGTTCTCCGGCTCTTCGCCCTCCAGCTTCCAAGAAGACCAATTCAATACGAACGCCGATTTTCGGCTCTCCAGCACTAATTCTCTGGCAGTGAAATTCTTTTTCGCCAACACGTCTCAATTCTTAGTGTTGCCCAGCTTTCGGGGCACAGGGTCAAACGTCCCCGGTTATGGAACCGACCAGACCTTTAACAATCGCGTGGCCGCGATTCAGGACATTCATTTCTTCACTCCGGCCGTGACGAATGAACTACGCCTCGGTTATGCGTTGAACAGCAACAATACGATTCCTCACGAGCCCATCACCGATTCCGAAATCGGCGTGTCAAGACCCAATGCGGGTGAATTGCCCGGGTTGCCCCTGATCCGAATTGCTCCCGCAGCCGGCGGAGTGATTGTCGGGACTCCGACGAACATCAACCTGGCGAAGCCATCGGTGACCACTTTGGCCGATTCACTATCGTTTTTGCGAAGAAATCATACGCTCCGCACAGGACTTGAAATTCGATACAACGAAGTCAACTTCACCCAGGGAGCTTTCACACGAGGCCAGATTGATTTCTTGGACTTCCACAGCTTCTTGGTGGGGACTACTCAGGTCACAACGTTTGGAGACGGACTCGGTGAGCGCAGCCAACGCGCGTGGGATTACAACTTTTTTGTTCAGGACGACTGGAAGGTTTCGCCACGATTCACAGTGAACTTGGGCCTGCGGTACGAACTCGATCTGCCCGTCTACGACACCCGCGGCCGGCTCTCCACATTCGATCCGGCTCTGTACGTGCCGCGCCAACAGGTCGACCAGAAGGGCAACCCAGTTGGACCGCCCGTTGGCGGATTTGTACAGGCTGGAAACGTATTACCCAGTTTCAGCCTGCCCGGCGTCCCGCACGTCAGCAAGTATGTGGTGCGCAGCACCGATCCACACAATTTCGGTCCGCGCATCGGATTCGCTTACTCTCCTCTGCGTTCGAAAAGGGTGGCAGTGCGAGGTGGATACGGAATCTACTACTCGCGCGCAACGTTCGCTTATGCGTCGATGAGCGCTCAGTTGCCTCCCACGTTCGCCGTGGGAGTTCAAAGCGGCGTGCCGTTCGATAATCCCTTTTTCACGGTTCCCGCACCGAGTCAGTTTCCAACCTTTGTACCGGGTGTTTCCCTGGCAGGGCCTGCATTCGATCGAGGGTTGCGCACGCCGTACGTTCACCAATACAACCTCAGCGTGCAATCTGAATTTCGGAAAGCCCTGCTGTTCGAAGCCGCATACGTCGGGGCGAGAGGACGAAAGCTTTTTCGCCAGGTCGCGATCAACCAGGCTCAGTTAGCGAGTCCGCAGAAGCCAATCACAAATGCGGTAACAGGAGCGGTGATTACAACGAATACGCAGGCAAATGCCATCCTGCGGGCGCCACTTCAAGGTGTTTCGATCAACGGGTTCAGCTTGAATGAGTCCACTGCGGAATCATCCTATGATTCGCTTCAGCTCAGCTTGGCAGGCAGGATTTCTGAGCGCACGCAGCTACTTGCTGCTTACACGTTCGCCAAATCCATCGACAACGCTTCGGGCGCGGGGGGCGGCGCTGGGATTACGGGCGTGGTCAACACGGGGGCGGTGAACGACAGCAGTTCCATCCTTGGGAATCAGAACAACCCAAATGCCAATCGCGGCGTTTCCGACTTCGACCGCACGCATCGATTTGTGCTGAGCTATTTATGGGATTTGCCCAAGCCTCAGTTCGCCGCGCGCTCAGGCTTCGCTCGGTCTGCAACTTGGAACTGGCGTTCGTCGGCCATCCTTACGGCGATGTCCGGCCTTCCCATCGACATCGTGGACACCGGTGCGGGTTCATTCTATGGACTGTCGAACGGAGCAAGCCCGCTCGCTCGTCCCAGCTTCGTGGCCGGAATGAGTTGCAGCAACGCAAATCAAAACGTGCCCACAGGTACTTTCTTCAACGCGACGGTCTTTGCCAGGCCAACCGTGCAGAGCGGCCAGCCAATTCCCAGTTCCGGTGGCATGGCGACAGCCGGTGCATTGGGCACAGATATTGGAAACGTCGGCCGGAACTGTTTGCGCGGTCCGCGACAAGTAAATGTGGATTTTGCGCTCGGTAAGCTCTTTCCTTTGGCCGAATTTCGCAATTTCGAATTTCGCGCTGAATTCTTCAATCTGTTCAATCACCCGAACTTCGCCAATCCGATCAGCAACTTGAATGCCCTCATTGCCTCTGGCGGCAGCATTGACCCCACGACCGGGCAGGTCCTCAATGCTGGCAACTTCGGCCGCATCATCTCCACGAGCAACAATCCACGGATTATTCAATTTGGTTTGAAGCTCAACTTTTGAATGTGAGGTATGCTCGGGCACCATGCCTCTTTGAAATGGGCAGAGCAATGCTCGTCAGGTGCGTCACAGCCTCTTCTCATAGCTTGTCACAGTAGCGGCCGGTAGTATTTGGCGGGGTCTGTCGGGCTTGTAGAGGTTCCCCGTGAGCTTTCGTAGGCATTGTCAAGCAGGGGGTCGCCGTTTCGATCCCGGCCACGTCCACCAATCCTCAGGTTCAAAGCTGTGGCAATTCGTCCAAGTTTGGCGTTTCCCTCCCACCAGTGTTTTTCTAATACAGAACCTCTCGCAGGAGCGAGATTTAACAAGAAGGGGTTAAACCAGTGTTCCTTGAAGCACTTCGCGGAGGAGTTCCTGCTTTTGCGTGGTGAGCTTTTTGCCTTGCGCGGTGAGGTAGAACACGTCGATGGCCTTGTGGCCTTCCGTGTCGATCAGCGCGACTTCGATGTTGCATGCCAGGCGCGCCAGCGCCGAACCGATGTCGTAGAGCAATCCCGGATGGTCCTGGGTAACGATTTCGAGCAGCGTGCTGTGTGCCGATGACGCATCGTCGAAGTTGATGCGCGTTTCAACGGTGACTTTCGGCGTGCGGCCGCGGCTGGCGCTCTCGCGGCTTTTCAACAGCGGCTCGAGCGGCGCCTTTCCGTTCACGACGTCCGCGAGGCTCTTCCCAAAGCGCTCGGCCTCGCTGGGATTCAACTCCAGTGTGCGGTGCAAATCCGCGAAGTGGAAAGTATCCAAAACGACGCCGGCGGCGTTCGCGAAGGCATCGGCCTTGTTAATGTTCATGCCCCAGCCGGCCAGCACGCCCGAAATCGTCGCGAAGAGCGCCGGGCGGTCGGCCGTGAGCAGCGTCAAAGAGAACCCATGGCGTGTCGCGAGAACTTCCGTCTGGACCGGATCCGCGCCCAGCTTCCGGTAGAGCGCGAAGTGCGCCGCAATCTCCGCTGCCGAATGCACCGCGAGATACCGCCGCGGGAATCCTTCGAGGAAGCGCTCGATGGCCTCGGTGCTTGCCTCTCCTGCCGAGGCCTTGACCCTTCCGAGCAACGAAACTTCATCGTGCGCGTGCAAGCGATCGCGGTCCAGGGTGCGGCTGAAGTGGTTTGAAGTGGCCACGAATAGCTGCCATAGCATTTCCGCCTTCCACGGCGTCAGCGCTTCCGGGTTGACGGAGTGAATGTCTGCATAGGTCAGCAGACACAGTCTTTGCAGTTTTTCCAGCGTTGTTACGGACTGCGCAAAAGCCGAAACGGTGGCAGGATCGAAGATGTCTCTCCGCTGCACGGTGGCGGACATGTCCAGATGGTGTTCGATGAGGAAGCGGACTTCTTCTTTCTCTTCCGGCGAAAGTTTCAATCGCCGGGCCGCGCTATCGAGCGCCGCAAGGCTGCCCGTGACGTGATTCTCCACCGCCATTCCCTTGCCTACGTCGTGCAGCAGCAGTGCCAGGATGAGCAAATCCCGCCGCTCGGCGGTCTTCCATAGCGGCGCGAAATGCGCCCCTCGCTCATCCGGCGGCTCCGCCAATTCCTGCAGGTGCTCGATGGTGCGCAACGAGTGTTCGTCCACCGTGTAGCGATGATAGAAATCGCGCACCACCAGCGAGTCGATCATTCCGAATTCCGGCAGGATTTCCACGAGCAGCCCCAGCCGCTGCATCGAACGCAAAGCCACGCCCGGATAATCCGAGCCCAGAATCTCGCGCAGCATGGCCCAGGAAATCTCCGTGTTCTTCGGAGGAAGTTCCGGGTGCGTCAGGATATAGCCGATGCAACGCTCCGCTTCACGGCTCAGCGGCGTCCCGGTGCGAGCTGCTTCCGCGAACAGCGAGTAGGTAACTGCGCGGTCCGACAGCACCGGCTGGTCAACCACTTCCAGCATGCCGTCGCGCACCATGAAAAACCTGTCATTGCCAGGCTCGAACTTGGCGGCGCGTGCCGCATTGAACAGGCGCTGCCGTAGCGTTAACGACACCGGAGATTTCTGCTCGAGATAACGCAAGAGTTGGCGGTTCAGCGTGCGTGCGTGCCGAAAATACTGGCGCATCCATTCGGCAGGAGTTCGCGTCACTCCGTCACCCACACCCAGCGCGCGCGCCGCTGCCGCCGCCTGCAGTTCATAGGTCAGCGTGTTATCGTTCCGGCCGTTGCTGTAGTGCAGAAAACATCGGATGGCGCTGAGAAAATCCACTGCCGCCGCTGAAAGCTCTTCCTCTGCGGCGGTGATATTTCGAATCCCCTTTTTTTCATCGACGATCTGCCGCAGCCAAATCGTCGCCTGGTAATCCCGCAGGCCGCCTGGCGACTCTTTCACGTTGGGTTCGAGGTGAAAAATCGTATTTCCGTAGCGCGTCAATCGTTCTCTGGTAAGCCTGTGAATCTGCGCCAGCAGGAAGGGCCGCGCCTGCTTTTCCGATGCGGGCAGCACTTTCGTGTCCAGCTTCTCGAAGAGCGCCGCATCGCCCGCCAGGAACCGGCGATCCAGCAATGCCAGGTGGAACTCCGCATTGTCTTCTTCGATCCGCCGGCATTCTTCCAGCGTCCGCCCCGCCGAGCTGACGCGAAATCCGATGTCCCACAAGGTCCGCGAAAATTCGGAGATGAGCGGCCGCGATTCCTGCTCTACTTTCTCGTTTCCCAGCAAAAATAGAATGTCGAGATCGGAGTAGGGAAACAGCATGCGCCGCCCGTATCCGCCCAGCGCCAGCAGGCAAAGCCCTTGCGGCTCGCGGTTGTGGACGCGCAGTACTTCTCCAAATATTTGCTGGACGTTGCTGTCCGCCAGTTCGCACTGCGCGCGCAGTGTTTCTCGCGCACTGGTACCCGCCTCAAATTGTTGCCGGATTCGTTGCCGTTGGGCGTCGGCCTGCGGGCCGAGCACCGACAGGGGCGTAGGAGAATCTTGCATGTTCTTTGCGGGAGGGATGCCCGGATTGAGACTGGGGCGTGGAGCGGTTGTCACCTTGATCGCCCTGCAATCAGCAAGCTGCCTGCCGGGCGGCTAAGAGTGAATGGTTAGAGCGCATTTTCACCGCGCTCCTCGTTGCGAATCCGGATTGCTTCCTCAACCCTTGATAGGAATATCTTACCGTCACCAATCTTTCCTGTCTTGGCTGTCTTCATAATTGTGTCCACAGCGCGGTTCACCAGCGCGTCTGGCAGCACCATCTCCAATTTTATTTTTGGCAGCAGGTCCACCGTGTATTCCCGCCCGCGATATACCTCGGTGTGCCCCTTCTGCCGGCCGTGCCCGCGCGCTTCCGTCACCGTCATCCCCTCGATGCCGATTTCGCGCAGCGCATCTTTCACCGATTCGAACCGCGAGGGCTGAATGATTGCCTCGATTTTCATCA
>WNFH01001009.1_pt1 | contig 18765 bp, 19 predicted proteins | sample 5400411 | NCBI WGS metagenome assembly WNFH01 (sample SAMN13153347, study PRJNA577476) | soil metagenome | isolation source: 200 cm saprolite under Douglas fir tree site 2 hole 3 | place: USA:California | collected 2015-04-18
CTGCTCGATGCCGAACTGGGTCGCTTTGATTTGGGCAGATTAGGCAGGGCCCTGAAGGCCGAGCGCGACCTGCAATTCGGCTACCTCGGACTGCAGACGCTGTATGACCGCTATTTCCTGCACCACCACGGCCGGCGCATCGAGCTGCCGCAGGCCTTCTTCATGCGCGTGGCGATGGGCCTCGCCATAAAGGAAGGTCGGCCGGGGGAGCGCGAGGCGCGCGCAATCGAGTTCTACGACGTGCTCTCGACGTTCGACTTCATGAGCTCGACGCCGACACTGTTCAACTCCGGAACGCTGCGCTCGCAGCTCTCCAGCTGCTACCTGACGACCGTGTCCGACGACCTCGAGGGCATCTACGAGGCGATCAAGGAGAATGCGCTGCTCGCCAAGTACGCCGGCGGCCTCGGCAACGACTGGACGCCGGTGCGCGCGCTCGGCTCCCACATCAGGGGCACCAACGGCAAGTCGCAGGGGGTGGTGCCGTTCCTCAAGGTGGTGAACGACACTGCGGTCGCCGTCAACCAGGGCGGCAAGCGCAAGGGCGCCGTGTGCTCGTACCTCGAGACCTGGCACCTCGACGTCGAGGAGTTCCTGGAGCTGCGCAAGAACACCGGCGACGACCGCCGCCGCACGCACGACATGAACACGGCGAACTGGATCCCGGACCTGTTCATGAAGCGCGTGATGGAGAACGCGGAGTGGACGCTGTTCAGCCCCGCGGACGTGCGCGACCTGCACGACAAGACCGGCAAGTCCTTCGAGGAAGCCTACCTGCGCTACGAGGACAAGGCGGCTCGCGGCGAGCTCAGGCTCTACAAGAAGATCCCGGCGATGCAGCTGTGGCGCAAGATGCTCTCGATGCTCTTCGAGACCGGGCATCCGTGGATCACCTTCAAGGACCCGTGCAACCTCAGGAGCCCGCAGCAGCACGCGGGTGTCGTGCACAGCTCGAACCTGTGCACCGAGATCACGCTCAACACCTCGGCCGACGAGATCGCGGTGTGCAACCTGGGCTCGGTCAATCTGCTCGCGCACATGAGCGAGACGGGACTGGACTTCGCGAAGCTGAAGAACACCATCCGCACGGCGATGCGCATGCTCGACAACGTCATCGACATCAACTACTACGCGGTCGGCAAGGCGAGGAACTCGAACCTGCGCCACCGTCCGGTCGGCCTGGGCATCATGGGGTTCCAGGATTGCCTGCACCGCCTGCGCATCGCGTACGCCTCGAGCGAAGCGGTGGAGTTCGCCGACCGCTCGATGGAGATGGTGGCGTACTGCGCCTACTGGGCCTCGACCGAGCTCGCCGAGGAGCGCGGCCGGTACGCCTCCTTCCAGGGCTCGCTGTGGGACCGCGGCGTGCTGCCCCAGGACACGCTCGATCTGCTCGCCGCCGAGCGCGGCGGCTACGTCGAGCTCGACCGCTCCGCGACGCTCGACTGGGAGGCGCTGCGCGCGCGCATTAAGCGCCACGGCATGCGTAACTCCAATTGCCTCGCCATCGCGCCCACTGCGACCATCGCCAATATCGTCGGCGTCTCGGCCTCGATCGAGCCGACCTACCAGAACCTGTTCGTCAAGTCGAACCTGTCGGGCGAGTTCACCGTAGTGAACGAGTACCTCGTCACCGACCTGAAGCAGGCCGGCCTGTGGGACGAGGTGATGATCGCGGACCTGAAGTATTTCGACGGCAATCTGGCGCGCATCGACCGCGTGCCGGCGGCGCTGCGGCGCCTGTACGCCACGGCCTTCGAAATCGAGCCGAAGTGGCTGGTCGAGGCGGCCGCGCGGCGCCAGAAGTGGATCGACCAGTCGCAGTCGCTCAACATCTACATGGCCGGGGCGTCGGGCAAAAAGCTCGACGAGACCTACAAGCTCGCCTGGATCCGCGGCCTGAAGACCACCTACTACCTGCGCTCGATGGGCGCGACGCACGCGGAGAAATCGACCAGCAAGGCGGGCCAGCTGAACGCGGTGTCCTCCGGCGAAGAGGCCGACGAGGCGAAGGTGTGCGCCGTCGACAACTCGGAATGCGAGGCCTGCCAATGAAACTAGAGAACCTCGCACTGCAGCCGCCGAGCGGCTTCGTGCCGGCCACGGGAGGAAATGCGGGAGAGCCGGCAGAGCGTTTTCATGTGGGGAACGCTTTCCGGCGGGTCAGGGTCGAGGACAAGAGCATCATCAACTCCAAGGCCGACGTCAACCAGCTGGTGCCCTTCAAGTACAAGTGGGCCTGGGAGAAGTACCTCGCCGCCTGCGCCAACCACTGGATGCCGCAGGAGATCAACATGAGCCGCGACATCGCGCTGTGGAAGGACCCGGCGGGCCTCACCGAGGACGAGCGCCGCGTCATCAAGCGCAATCTCGGTTTCTTCGTCACCGCCGATTCGCTCGCGGCCAACAACATCGTGCTCGGCACCTACCGGCACATCACCGCGCCGGAATGCCGCCAATACCTGCTGCGCCAGGCGTTCGAGGAGGCGATCCACACCCACGCCTACCAGTACATCGTCGAGAGCCTCGACCTCGACGAAAGCGAGATCTTCAACGCCTACCACGAGATCCACTCGATCCGCGACAAGGACGAGTTCCTGGTGCCGTTCATCGACACCCTGACCGACCCGCATTTCACCACCGGCACGCCCGCGAACGACCAGGCGCTCCTGAAGAGCCTGATCGTGTTTTCCTGCCTGATGGAGGGCCTGTTCTTCTACGTCGGCTTCACGCAGATCCTTTCGCTCGGCAGGCAGAACAAGATGACCGGCGCGGCCGAGCAGTACATGTACATCCTGCGCGACGAGTCGATGCACTGCAACTTCGGCATCGATCTCGTCAACCAGATCAAGCTCGAGAATCCGCAGCTGTGGACCGCGCCGTTCCGCGAGGAGCTCGCGGACATCTTCCGCCGCGCGGTCGAGCTCGAATACCGCTACGCGGAGGACACCATGCCGCGCGGCGTGCTCGGCCTCAACGCGCCGATGTTCAAGGAGTACCTGCGCTTCATCTGCAACCGCCGCTGCCAGCAGATCGGCCTGGAGACGCTCTACCCGGGAGCCAGCAATCCGTTCCCGTGGATGAGCGAGATGATCGACCTCAAGAAGGAACGCAACTTCTTCGAGACCCGCGTCATCGAGTACCAGACCGGCGGGGCGCTGAGCTGGGAATAAGGGCCAAGGGGCGAGGAGCAATCGTGGAAGAGGAATGGGACGACATGAAGATCACGGCATGCAAGGCTGGGGATGACTACAAGCTGTGGCTGCGCTTCGAGGACGGCCTCGAGGGCAGCGTGTTTCTCGGCAACCTGCTCGAGATCGGCGCCTTCCAGCTGTGGCGCGACGTGCGCGAGTTCGAGAAAGTGAGCGTCGATCCCGAGACCGCGACCGTCACCTGGGAAGGCGGGATACGCCTCGACGCCGATATCCTTTACTATGATCTAAAAAACAATCCAATTCAGCATGCCGCGGCGGGAAATCCGCCGTCGGTGGTTGAATAGTCCGGGCCGGCACGGCCGGGCTTCTTTTGTTCAACAACCTTGAAGGAGATTGAGCATGGCGAAGAAGAAAGCGAAAAAGGGCGGCAAGAAAAAGAAGAAGAAGAAAGCATCACGAAAGAAGAAGAAGTCGTTGAAAAGAGCTGGTAAGAAGAAGGCGGCAGGCAGAAAGAAATCCGCCAAGAAAAAGACGAAGTCGGGAAAGAAGAAAAAGGCGAAAGCCGCCAAACCTGAGGCCAGCCCTGCGGCAACGATGGCGGCGAGTCCAGCTGCACCGCCATCCACCGCTGCGACACCCGGCGCGAGAACCGCGCTGAATCCAGCGGCCGCGTGGCCGTTTCCCACCGGCTCCCGGCCGTAACCGGGAACCGGGGGAGCATGGCGGGGAGCGCGAGCCCCTCGCCAGGGCCCTCGAAGCTCAGCGGACCGGCTTGGCCAATCGGCCCAAGATCGAGTCCTAGGCCGGTCCGCGAGGCTTCACCCGAAGCCGCAAGGCTTCAACTTCAGCCCCTATTTTACCGGGCCGCTGCACTGCGCCAAGGCAGGGAAAAGAGATGTCGAAACAAGCGTTTCGCAGCGCGCCGGCGCACTGGCGCGAGAAGAGGAAAAGTTATTGACAGAGTAGGGATATTTTGCATATGATGCCTTCTGCTGCACCGCAGCATTCTGCTCGGCTCGAGGGCCTTCTAGTGGCGCTCTCGAGAACCCTTCCTCAAGCCGCCATTCAGGAACGACCGGTAGCACTGCGGCGGCGCAGGGAAGCACGGAGGTTGATGATGAGTACGACGACGTTGCTAGTGGCTGCACGCGCCTACGCCGCGCTCAAAGGGGGCCTCGCCTTGGTCGGGCTTGCGGCCTTGGCCGTCTTCGTTCTGCCCATTCGGCCCGATGCCGCTGTGCCGCACCTTTTCAGCCAGGCAGCCGATCCCTTCAGCGAGAACCCGACGGTGGCTGCCGGCCCGATCCAGGCTCGCGCCGTCGAGACGCCGCTCGAGCGCGAGCAGCGCACAGTGACCGAATACATCGCCAAGCGCTACCGGGTCGCCGACGCCGCCGTCGCCGGCTTCGTCGCCACGGCGTACCGCGCCGGCGAGCAGTACTCCGTCGATCCGCTGCTGATCCTCGCCGTGATGGCGGTCGAGTCGCGCTACAACCCGGTCGCCGAGAGCACGGTCGGCGCGAAGGGCCTGATGCAGGTGATCCCCAAGTTCCACCTGGAAAAGCTCATGGACCACGGCGGCGAGCAGGCGCTGCTCGACCCCGAGGTCAACATCCTGGTCGGCGCACGCATCCTGCGCGAGTACCAGCGGCGCTTCGGCGACACCGAGACCGCGCTGCAGATGTACGCCGGCGCGTTCGACGAGCCGACCGCGCAGTACGCCTCCAAGGTGCTCGCCGAGAGGGCGCGGCTCGAGTCCCTCAGGCAGGCGCTCAGGCAGAAAGCCAGGAAGCAGCAAAGCGTGTAACGCGCGCCGCCGCCTCCTCGAGCTCTCCGAGGCCGCGGGTATAGGCGAAGCGCACGCAGCGCGCGGTGCCGTTCGCGCCGAAGTCGACGCCCGGGGTCGCGGCGACCGCCTCTTTCTCCAGCAATTCGAGCGCAAAACGCTTCGCGTCTGCGCCGCAGTCCGCGTAGACGTAGAACGCACCCTTCGGCGCCGCGGGGACCGACAGCCCCGCTTTCCCGAGCGCGGGAACCAGGAAATCGCGCCGTTTCTCGAATTCGCTTCTCCGGCCCTCGAGAATTCTCAGGGATTCGGGAGAAAAAGCGCTGCATGCCGCGTACTGCGCCGCCGCAGGCGCCGAGATGAAGAGGTGCTGCGCGAGCTTCTCGAATCCGCGCACCGCCGCGGCAGGCAGCACCACCCAGCCCAGGCGCCAGCCGGTCATGCAGAAGTACTTCGAGAAGCTGTTGATCACCACCACCTCGCCCGGCAGGCCGAGTGCGCTCCAGGGCTCGATGCCGTACACCAGCCCCTGGTAGATCTCGTCGACGAGCAGCACGCCGCCGCGCTCGGCGACGAAGTGCGCGATTTTCTCCAGCTCCATTCTTGCAACCAGCGTTCCGGTCGGGTTGGACGGCGAGCCGAGCAGCAGGCCCTTGGTGCGCGCGCCCCAGGCCGCGCGCACCATGGCGAGCGTCGGCTGAAAATTGTCCGCCGCCGACACCGGCAGGCGCGCTGCGACGCCTTCGAAGGCGCGCACGAAATGGCGGTAGCCGGGGTAGCCCGGGTCGGGCACCAGGATCTCGTCGCCGGGATCGACGTACAAGGCCGCCAGCGTGAGCAGGCCGCCCGAGGCGCCGGAGGTGATGGCGATTCTGTCGGCCGGGATTTTTCTCGAAAAGCGGTTTTGGTAATGCGCAGCGATCGCTTCGCGCAGCTGCGGCAATCCGAGCGTCGCGGTGTAGGCCGTGAGCCCGTCGCGCAGCGCGCGCACGCCCGCTTCGACCACCGGGGCGGGCGCGGTGAAGTCGGGCTCGCCGATCTCCATGTGGATCACCTTGCGCCCGGCGGCTTCGAGCGCGTGCGCGCGCGAGAGCACGTCCATGACTTCGAAAGGCTCGATTTCCGCGACGCGGCGCGCCGCGAGCTTCGCCACAGGGGTCGGCATGGGGGTGAGGGATTATAATTTTTTGGTGGACGAGCAACTGAAGCAGAACGCTCTCGAGTATCACCGGCGCAGCCCGCCCGGCAAGATCTCGATTCTTCCCACCAAGCAGCTCACCAACCAGCGCGACCTGGGGCTCGCCTATACGCCCGGCGTCGCGGCGGCGTGCGAGGAGATCGTGCGCGACCCCGCGCAGGCGTCCCGGATGACCTCGCGCGCAAACCTCATCGGGGTGATCACCAACGGCACCGCGGTCCTCGGCCTGGGCGCGATCGGCCCGCTCGCGGCGAAGCCGGTGATGGAAGGCAAGAGCGTGCTGTTCAAGAAATTCGCCGGCATCGACTGCTTCGACATCGAGCTCGACGAGCGCGACCCGCAGCGCCTGGTCGACATCATCGCCGCGCTCGAGCCCACCTTCGGCGCCATCAACCTGGAGGACATCAAGGCGCCCGAGTGCTTCACCGTCGAGCGCCAGCTGCGCAAGCGCATGAAGATCCCGGTGTTCCACGACGACCAGCACGGCACCGCGATCACGGTGGGCGCGGCAGTCTTCAATGGCCTTAAAGTTGTTCATAAAAATATTGCAGACGTAAAGCTCGTGGCCTCCGGCGCGGGCGCGGCGGCGCTCGCCTGCCTCGAGCTGCTCGTCAAGATGGGCCTGCGGCTCGAGAACATCTGGGTCACCGACATCAAGGGCGTGGTCTACAAGGGGCGGCGCGAGGAGATGGACCCCGACAAGGAGCGCTACGCGAAGGACACGCGCGCGCGCACGCTCGACGAGGTGATCGGCGGCGCCGACGTGTTCCTCGGCCTGTCGGCGGGCGGGGTCTTGAAGCCGGCGATGGTGAAGAGGATGGCCGAGCGGCCGCTGATCCTCGCGCTCGCCAACCCCGACCCCGAGATCCGGCCCGAGGACGCGCGCGAGGCGCGCCCGGACTGCATCATCGCCACCGGGCGCTCGGATTATCCGAACCAGGTGAACAACGTCCTGTGCTTCCCGTTCATCTTCCGCGGCGCCCTCGACGTCGGCGCCACCACCATCAACACCGAGATGGAGCTGGCTGCAGTCAGGGCTATCGCCGAGCTGGCGCAGGCAGAGACTTCAGAGCAGGTTGCGCTCGCCTACGGCATCGAGTCGATCAGCTTCGGCCCCGAGTACATCATCCCGCGGCCGTTCGACCCGCGCCTCATCGCCCGCGTCGCGCCGGCGGTGGCGAAGGCGGCGATGGGCTCGGGCGTCGCCACGCGGCCGCTCGCCGACCTCGACGCCTACCGCGAATCGCTGATGCAGTTCGTCTACCACTCCGGCCTGCTGATGAAGCCGCTGTTCTCGGCGGCGAAGGCCGCGCCGCGGCGCATCGTCTACGCCGAGGGCGAGGACGAGCGCGTGCTGCGCGCGGTGCAGATCGTGGTCGACGAGGGCCTGGCGAAGCCGATCCTGATCGGGCGGCCGCAGGTGATCGAGCAGCGCCTGGAGCGGCTAGGGCTGCGCGTGCGCGCCAGCAAGGAGTTCGAGCTGGTGAACCCCGAATTCGACCCGCGCTACCGCGATTACTGGAGCACCTACCACGCGCTCACCGAGAGAAAGGGCGTTTCCCTCGAGTACGCGCGCGTCGAGATGCGCCGCCGCCACACCCTGATCGGTGCGATGATGATGTACAAGGGGGAGGCCGACGGCATGCTGTGCGGCACTTTCGGCACGCATGCGCTGCACCTGGAGTACATCGACCAGGTGATCGGCCTGCGGGCCGGCGTGCGCCACTACGCGGCGATGAACGCGCTCATCCTCCCGGCGCGCACGGTGTTCCTGTGCGACACCTATGTCAGCGCGGACCCGGACGCCGAGCATATCGCCGAGATGACGCTGCTCGCCGCCGAGGAGATGCGGCGTTTCGGCATCGCGCCCAAGGTGGCGCTGCTTTCGGCGTCGAATTTCGGCTCGGTGAGGATTGCCTCGGCGCGCAAGATGCAGGCCGCGCTCGCGCTGATCACCGAGCGCGCGCGCGAGCTCGAGATCGACGGCGAGATGCACGGCGACGCGGCGCTCTCGGAGGAGATCCGGCTGAAGGTGTTTCCGCGCACCAGGCTGCGCGGCGAGGCGAACCTGCTCATCATGCCGACGCTGGATGCGGCGAACATCTCGTTCAACCTCCTCAAGACGGCCGCGGGCGGCGGCGTGACCATCGGCCCGATCCTGCTCGGCGCGGCGCGCCCGGTGCACATCGTCACCCCCTCGGCGACCGTGCGCCGCATGGTGAACATGACCGCCCTGGTGGTCGCCGACGCGAACGCGCCGCGCGCCCAGGGGCAGAGCCTTTTCTAGCGCCCGATGGACCCCGCCGCCAGCAACGTCGCGCCTTTCCCGGCAAGCCGGCTGAAGCCGCGCGCCGGCCTGGTCCTCACCGGCGGCGGCGCGCGCGCCGCCTACCAGGTCGGCGTGGTGAAGGCGGTGCGCGACATTCTCGGCAGCCCGGTGAGGAACCCGTTCCCGATCGTCTGCGGCACCTCGGCGGGCGCGATCAACGCCGCAACGCTGGCGGTGTTCGCCGACAATTTCTCGCGCGCGGTCGGCAACCTGCTCGAGGTGTGGGAGCACATGCACTGCGACCAGATCTACCACACCGATCCCTGGCGCATCATGAAGACCGGCGCGCGCTGGCTCGGCGCCTTGATGCTGATGTCGCGCCGCAACCCGGTCTCGCTGCTCGACAACCAGCCGCTGCGCGAGATGCTGGAAAAAAATCTTGATTTTGGAAAAATTCAAAGTCATATCGATTCGGGCGCGCTGTATGCCGTCTGCGTCACCGCTTCGGGCTATACCACCGGGCAGAGCGTGTCGTTCTTCCAGGGCGGCAGCGGGCTCGAGGGCTGGGAGCGCAACCAGCGCATCGGCGCCGCCGTGCCGCTGAAGCTCGAGCTGCTGCTCGCCTCGGCCGCGCTGCCTTTCATCTTCCCGGCGGTCAAGGTGCACCGCGAGTACTTCGGCGACGGCTCGATGCGCCAGATCGCGCCGGTGAGCCCTGCGCTGCACCTCGGCGCCGACCGGGTGCTGATCGTCGGCACCGCGCGCCCGGCCCCGGAGCAGGTGCGCGCGCGCTCCAACGTCTACCCGTCGCTCGCGCAGATCGCCGGCCATGCGCTGAACAGCATCTTCCTCGACAGCCTGATGGTCGACATCGAGCGCATGGAGCGCATCAACCGCACGGTGAGGCTGATCCCGCCCGACAAGCTCTCGGATTCGAACTTCCAGCTGCGCCCGGTGAAGGTGCTGTTCATCACGCCCTCGCAGCCGCTCGAGCGCATCGCGGCGCGCTTCATCCACGAGCTGCCGGCGACGGTGCGCTTCATCCTGCGCCCCACCGGCGCGCTGAACCGCTCGGGCTCCAACCTCGCCAGCTACCTGCTGTTCGAAGAGTCCTTCTGCCGCGCGCTCATCGACCTCGGCTACCAGGACACGATCAGCCGCGAGTCCGAGGTGAAGGAATTCTTCGAGCCCGAGGAAAGAGCTTATGGCTGACGAAAAGCCGCCTCAGGACCCGTTCGAGATGTTCCGCCGCCTGTGGGGGCCGCTCGGCGTGCCGCTCCCCGGCATGGCGGTGCCGACCTTCGATCCCCAGGAGGTCGAGAAGCGCATTTCCGAGCTGCGCTCGGTCGAGGCCTGGCTCAACGTCAACCTCAACATGATCAAGTTCTCGCTCCAGGGGCTCGAATTGCAGCGCGCAGCGCTGCAGGCGATGCGGGGAGCGGAGCCCAAGAAGGAGGAATGAAGTCCTTCACGTACGCCCACGCCGCGGCGGCGGGCTGGCGCCAGTGCGTGGACGAGTGCGCGCAGCGCATCGGGCGTCGCGGCGAAGGGCTCGGCTTCGTCTACTTCACCGACGCCCTGGTGGAGCATGCGAGCGAAATTCTCGAGATGCTGCGCGAACGCACCGGCGTCGCCGACTGGGTCGGCACCGTGGGCACCGGCGTGCTCGCCACCGGCGCCGAGTACCAGGACGAGGCCGCGATCGCCGTCATGGTTTCCGACCTTGATGCTTCAAGCTACCAGGTCTTTTCCGGCCGTTCCCCTCTGAAGAGGGCGAATGCCAATTTCGCCGTGGTGCACGCCGATCCCGCAGCGCCGGACGTGGCGGGACTGGTGAGCGACCTGTCGTCGAAGATCGCGAGCGGCTATCTGGTCGGCGGGCTGTCCAGCTCGCGCACGCGCACCGTGCAGATCGCGAACCACGTCCTCTCCGGGGGCCTCTCGGGCGTCGCGTTCGGCGCCGAGGTCGGCGTCGCGACGCGCCTGACGCAGGGCTGCTGGCCGCTGCCCGGGCGCTTTCGCGTCACCGCCTGCGAGGAGAACGTCATCGCCACGCTCAACGGCCGGCCTGCCCTGGATGTTCTCAAGGACGCGATCGGCAGCGAGAAGATCGAAGTTCTCGTCGGCCTGCCTGTTCCCGGCTCGGATACCGGAGACTTCCTGGCGCGCAACCTCGTCGGCGTCGATCCGAAGAACAAACTGATCGCGATCAGCGAGCTGGTCGAGCCCGGCAGCGAGCTCGTGTTCTGCCGGCGCGACGGCGCCGCCGCGCGCAGGGACCTCGAGCGCGTCGCCGGCGAGCTGAAGCGGCAGGCCCAGGCGCCGCGCGGCGCGCTCTACTTCTCCTGCACCGCGCGCGGCGAGCACATGTTCGGCAGCCGCGGCGCCGAGCTCGGCCTCGTCAGGCAGGCGCTCGGCGAGGTTCCGCTGGTAGGATTCTTCTGCAACGGCGAGATTTCCCACGACCGGGTGTACGGCTACACCGGGGTCCTGACTCTTTTCCACTAGGTCTTTTTCATCAGGAGAACGCAATGCCTAAAGCAGTCCGCTACCACAAGCAAGGCGGTCCGGAAGTGCTCCAGTTCGAGGACGTCCCGGTCGGCGAGCCGGGCCAGGGCCAGGTGCGCGTGCGCCACACCGCCATCGGCGTCAATTTCGTCGACACCTATCAGCGCTCGGGGCTCTATCCGATGCAGCTGCCGCAGGTCGCGGGCAACGAGGGCGCGGGCGTGGTCGAGGCGGTCGGCCCGGGCGTGGCCGACCTGAAGAAAGGCGACCGCGTAGCCTATACCGGCCTGCCGGGGTCGTACTGCGAGTCGCGCGTGGTGCCGGCGGATCGCCTGGTGAAGCTGCCGCAGGGCATCAGCGACGAGCAGGCCGCCTCGATGATGCTGAAGGGGCTCACTGTGCACTACCTCATCCACACCACCTACCCCGTCAAGAAGGGCGAGACGGTGCTGTGGCATGCGGCGGCTGGCGGCGTTGGCCTGATCGCCTGCCAGTGGCTCAAGGCGCTCGGCGTGACGGTCATCGGCACGGTCGGCTCGGACGAGAAGGCGAAGCTCGCCAAGGAGCATGGCGCGACGCACGTCATCAACTACTCGAAGGAGAACTTCGCCGAGCGCGTCAAGGCGCTCAACGACGGCAAAGGCGTGCCGGTGGTCTATGACGGGGTGGGCAAAGCGACCTGGGAAGGCTCGCTCGATTGCCTGCGCCCGCGCGGCCTGATCGCATCGTTCGGCAACGCCTCGGGGCCGGTGCCGCCTGTGAATCTCGGCATCCTTTCGGCCAAGGGCTCGCTTTACGTCACGCGGCCGACGCTCGCCACCCACATCGCCAGCCGCGCCGACCTGGTCGAGCGCTCGAACTCGCTGTTCGATGCGGTGAAATCCGGCAAGGTGAAGATCGAGACCACGGGGCGCTACAAGCTCTCCGACGCCCAGAGAGCGCACCGCGACCTCGAAGGGCGCAAGACGACCGGGTCGATCGTTCTCACGCCGTAGCCGGGATTACTTGATGTTCAATATCTTCATCGCCTTGGCGAGGGTGTCGACCGACTCCTGATGCTTGCCGGCCTTGTGCAGCGCCTCGCCGTCGGCGCGGTACTTCTTGACCTCGGCCGCCTGCTGGCTCGACAGCTTCGGGTTCTTGGCGAGCGCCGCGTCGATCTTCTTCATGTCGACGGGGCAGTGGAACGCAAATGCGGCTGAGCTGAGCAGCGCTGCGGCGGCCATGACGGCAAGGCGCTTCATGCGAGTTCTCCCTTAGTGATTCTCGACGCCGCCGGATTGAGGGAACGGCTCAGGCGCCAGACCCCTCCGGCGCTCTCAGTATACGGCGACGACGGCGCGGGCAGGGAGGCGGCGGCGACCGCCGCCGCGGTGCTGGTGCCGATCGTCGCGCATCCGGCGGAGCTCACGGTGCTGTTCACGCAGCGCACCTCGCAGCTGCGCAGCCATTCCGGACAGGTGAGCTTTCCCGGCGGGCGCGCCGAGCCGGAAGACGCCAGCCCGGAGCTCACCGCGCTGCGCGAGGCCGAGGAGGAGATCGGGCTGCCGGCCGAGCGCGTGGAGATCGTGGCGCGGCTCCCGGACTACCTGACGCGCACCGGCTTTCGCGTCACGCCGGTGGTCGGGCTGCTCACGCCGCCGCTCGAGCTCGCCCCCGACCGCCGCGAGGTCGAGGAGGTGTTCGAGGTGCCGCTCGCATTCCTGCTCGACGCGCGCAATCACCTGCGCGAGACCCGCGAGCTGCGCGGCGAGACGGTCGGCTACTACGTCATCCAGTACGGGAAGCGCAGGATCTGGGGCGCGACCGCCGGGATGCTGGTGAATCTTTATAGAATGCTCGCATGAGCGTGCTCGCGATCATTGCCGCGCTGGTGGTCGAGCAATGGCGGCCGCTCGGCGACCGCAAGGGCGTCGCCGCCGCGCTCGCCGGGTGGGCGGCCTGGCTCGAGCATGCGTTCAACGGCGGCGAGCGCAGGCATGGCATGGTGGCCTGGCTGGTGGCGGTGCTGCCCGCGGTCGCTGCCGCGATCTTCCTCCATATCTTGTTTTTCCAGATGAGTGCATTGCTTGCGCTCGCCTTCAACATCGCGGTGCTGTACCTGACGCTCGGCTTCCGCCAGTTCAGCCATTACTTCACCGACATCCAGATCGCCATCAAGTCGGGCGACGTCGAGCGCGCGCGCGCCCTGCTCGACGCGTGGCGCGGCACCTCGGGCGTGGTGCGCACGCGCGAGGAGGTGATTCGCCTGGCGATCGAGGCGGCGCTGGTCGCCTCGCACCGCCACGTGTTCGGCGTGCTGCTCTGGTACCTGCTGTTGCCCGGGCCGAGCGGCGCGATCCTGTACCGGCTCGCGGCCTACCTCGCCTCGCGCTGGAAGGACCGCGGCGCCTTCGGGCGCTTCGCGCAGGCCGCGTTCCACGCCCTCGAGTGGCCCGCGGTGCGCCTCACCGCGGCGGCGTTCGCGGTCGTCGGCGACTTCGAGGACGCGGTCTACTGCTGGCGCACGCAGGCGCGCTCATGGCCCGACCCGGACGCCGGCATCGTGCTCGCCGCCGGCGCCGGCGCCATGGGCGTGCGCCTCGGCATGGCGCTGCAGGAAGTCGACGGCCTGCAGGCCCGGCCCGAGCTCGGCGTCGGCGAGCCCGCCGAGGGGCCGTTTCTCGACAGCACCGTGGGCCTGCTTTGGCGCGCGGTGGTGCTGTGGGTCTTCACGCTGGTCGTGATCAGCGTGGCGCGGCTGCTCTGAATCACCACGGCGCCTTGTAGACGGCGGCAGCGGTGAGCGCGCCGTAGAGCGCGATGCCGCAGGCGATGACGGCGAACAGCATCGCGAGCGGCGCTCCGGCATGGATCACGATCAGGCCGCCCGCGGCCACCACCGCGAGGCGCGCCGTGCCGGAGAGGATCGGCAGCCCGACCCGGCCCGCGCCCTGCGCGGCGAAATACAGTGCCATGCCGGCGGCGAACAGCAGGTAAAAGGGCGCGACGATGCGCAGGTACAGGCTGCCCGCCTCGAGCACGCCGGGATCGTCGCTGAAGATGCGCACCCAGGCCGCCGGAAACAGCGCGGCCGCGAGACCGATCGCCAGGCTCACGCACATGGCGGCCAGCGTGCCGACCCAGGCGATGCGCTTCGCGCGCGCGCCGCGGCCGGCGCCGACATGGGTGCCGACCAGCACTACCAGCGCCTGGCCGATCGCGAACACGATCGGCACCTGCAGCAGCTCGAGCCGCACGCCGACGCCGTAGCCGGCGAGCGCCGCGGTGCCGAAGGCGCCGACGCAGCCGGTGAGGATCACCGCGGTCAGCACCGTCTGCAGGGCGGAAACGGAAGACAGCGCGCCGACGCGCAGGATCTCGCCGAACAGGTGCCGCTCGAGCCGCCAGTCCGCGCCCCGCGGCCGCAGCGCTCCCAGCCACAGATAGATTCCCATGGTGGCCGTGGCGAGGCCGAACGCCGACGCATAGGCGAGCGCGGCGCCGCGGATGCCGAGGCTCGGGAACGGGCCCCAGCCCAGCGTCAGCGCGCCCGAGAGCGGAATCTGCACCAGCGCGACGAGCGCTAGCGCGGCCGCCGGAGCGAAAGTGTTGCCGCTGCCGCGCAACGCGCTCGCGAGCGTATTCGCGAGCCAGACCAGAACCGCGCCGGCGAACAGCACGTCGGAATACGCGAGCGCCTGCTCGAGCGCGCCGCCCGCGCCGCCGAGCAGCCGGTAAAGAGGTTTTCCCAGCAACAGGAACAGAGCCGTGAACGCGAGCCCGGCCACGACCGCGATGACGAACGCGTGGGCGACCAGGCGGCGCGCAGCGGCCTCGTTGCCGGCGCCGAGCGCGCGCGCCAGCGCCGAGGAGACGCCGCCGCCCATCGCGCCGGCGGAGGTCATCTGCAGCAGCATGACGAGCGGAAACACCAGCGCGAGCCCGGCGAGCGCGTCGGTGCCCAGGCGGCCGACGAAATAGGTGTCGGCGATCGAGACCGCGGTCTGGAAAAGGGCCAGGGCGAGCCCCGGCGCGGCGAGCCGCGCGAGGGCGGGCAGGATCGGCGCCTCGAGCAGGCGCCGCGCGCGCGCCGTGCTCACGCCGCCGCGGCAGCGATCTTGAGCTTCGGCGCCTCGTTGATCGGCAGGTGGATCAGGGCCGCGGCGAACGCCAGCACGATGTCGGCGTACCACATCCAGTCGTAGCTGCCGGTCGACTCGAACGCTCGCCCGCCGAGCCAGGCGCCGAGGAAGCCGCCGGCCTGGTGCGACAGCATCACCATGCCGAACAGGGTGGCGAGAAAGCGCACGCCGTGCAGCTTGGCGACCAGGCCCACGGTGGGCGGAACCGTCGCGAGATAGGTAAAACCGATGACCGTCGAAAAAATCAAGAATGTCGTCGTGGTCTTCGGCGCGGCGAGAAACGCCATGACCGCGATGCCGCGCGAGGCGTACAGCAGCGAGAGCACCGATTTCATGCGCCAGCGCCCGATCGCCCAGCCGGCGGTGAAGCTGCCGAAGATGTTGAACAGGCCGATCAGCGAAAGCGACCAGGCGGCGACCTCCGCCGGCAGCTGGCACGATGCCACCACCCCGGGGAGGTGCGTGGCGATGAAGGCGACGTGAAAGCCGCAGACGAAGAACCCGGTGGTGAGGTAGACGAAGCTCGGGTCGCGCACAGCGTCGCGCACCGCATGCCGCATGGTTTTTTCCGTAACGAGCTTCTGTTCGGAATGGCCCGCCTCGGGCTTCCCCCGCAGGACCCAGGCGAGCGGCAGTGTCGCCAGGGCCATCGCGCCCAGGGCGGAGAGCGCGCCCACCCAGCCGATGACGCCGGTGAGGAGTTGCGCGAGCGGCACCACCGCGAACTGCCCGAACGAGCCGCCGGCGTTGACGATGCCGCTCGCGATGCCGCGCTTCTGCGGCGGGACAGCGCGGCTGACTGCGGACATCAGCACGCCCAGGCCCGACATGCCCGAGCCGCCCGCGGCGATGACGCCGATCAGCACGATCAGCATCCAGGTGCTGGAGGCGTGCGGCGTGAGCACCGTGCCGAGCATCACCAGCACGCCGCCGAGCGCGATCACGCGGCCGGTTCCGTAGCGGTCGGCCACGGCGCCGGCGAGCGGCTGCGTGATGCCCCACATCAGCTGCGCGACGGCGAACGCCAGGCTGATCGACGCGATGCCGAGGCCGGTCGCGCTGTTGAGCGGGCTGATGAACAGCGCCTGCGACTGGCGCACGCCGAACACCAGCGCGAACACCACCCCCGCCGCGGCGATGACCCAGAGCTGCCTGCGGTCAAACTGCATCCAGCATCCCCTCGATCAGCTGGTGCAGCGCGGCGAGGCGCTTGGTGCCGGCGCGGCTGCGCATGCGAACCTGCGCCTCCTGCCACAGCGGGCGCGCGGCCCGCAGCGCGTCCCCGCCTTTCTTCGTCACGACCACCGCCTTGCTGCGCGCGTCGGCGCCGCCGGCGACCTTGACCAGGCCGGCGTCGGCGAGCGGCCTGAGGTTGCGCGTCAGGGTGGTGCGGTCGGTGAACAGCAGCTGCGCGAGCTCGCCCATCGTCAGCGGGCCGTCATGGCGCCGCGCGTGCGCGAGCAGGGAGTACTGGGTCACGGTGAGGCCGCTCGGCGCCAGCGCCTGGTCGTAGAGCTGCGTCACGCGGCGCGTCAGGCTGCGCAGCCTGAAGCAGGTGCAGAGGGAGGAACTGCGGGCGGATCGGCCCATGCCGGCATGATACGTGTATATGCACCTGTGTAGCTGCACTCTTTCGCCTTTGCGGCATGTTCTGGAAATTCAGGCGGTTATTTGCAGCGCAGGTTGCCGGCGGAGAGGTCCAGCGGCCGGCTGCAGTCCTGCTCGCTCACCTTGCGCCCGGGATCCATTGGCGGCGCCGCGGTGACGGCTTGCGTCGGACTGGCGGCGCTTCGCCCCATGCCGTAGGAATCGCGCGCGGGGTCGCTGCTGCACGCCGCAGCAAGGGTCAGCGCAAGGGCAAGGCCGAGTCGGGTCATGGCATCTCCTTCAGGGGTGACGGTAGGCGCCGCAGCGCCAGCACTGGGTGAACTGCGCGCCGAGTGTTTCGCCGCAGCTCTTGCAGGTCCATTCCGGACCGGAAACTTTTCGCTGCAGGATCTGCTCGGCGCGCGGCGCGTCGGCTGTCCGCACCCAGACCTCGGTCTGGCACTCGGCGGGCGGCAGCTCGCCCATGGCGGAGGACAGCATCTCGTTCCTCACCACGGCGTCGATGCCTTCGGCCTGCAGCAGGTTTTTCGCGTGGTGCGCCGCGGCCAGGTTGAACGAGCTGAATACGCGCTTCACAGCTCGAACAGCGCGTCGCACTTGGCGGCGCAGATGAAGTCGTTCTCCGAAAGGCCGCCGATGGCGTGGGTCGCGTACTCGACGCGGACCTTGTTGTAGCCGACCGCGAGGTCGGGGTGGTGGTCCTCGCGGTGCGAGATCCAGGCGAGCGCGTTGACGAAGGCCATGGTCTGATAGTAGTTGGTGAACGGGTAGACCTTCACCAGCTTGCCGTCCTCGATGCTCCAGCCCTTCAGGCTGCGCAGCAACTCCTTCGCCTGTTGCGCGCCGTAGGGCGCGGTGCCGCCCTCGCAGGGCTTGCACTTCTTTTTCGCTAGATCGGTCATGTCGTCCTCAATCTGGCAATGCGGATCGCCGCTGGCGGGTGCGAATCGTAGAACGCCGAGTGCAGCGGGTCGGGGGTCAGGGTGGCGGCGTTGTCCTGGTAGAGCTTGACCAGCGCCTTCATCAGGTCGGCGGCATCGGCATGGCTCACCGCGTAGGCGTCGGCCTCGAACTCGCGCTTTCTCGAGTACAGGCTGGTGAGGGGCTGCACGAAGAACAGGAACTCGGGCAGCACCATCAGGAACAGCGCGAGCGCCGCGGCGTTGGTCGGCGTGGCGACGCCGAGCCCCTGGTAGAACCACGCCTCGCCGATGAGCTGCCCCAGGGCCCAGAGCACGGCCAGGCTGATGCCGGCGGAGAGCGCCATCGCCTTGGCGATGTGGTGCAGGCGGTAGTGGCCCAGCTCGTGGGCGAGCACCGCCTCGACCTCCGGCGGCTGCAGCCGGCTCACCAGCGTGTCGAACAGCACGATGCGCTTGGCGGCGCCGAAGCCGGTGAAGAACGCGTTGCCGTGGCTCGAGCGCTTCGAGCCGTCCATCATGTAGAGGCCGCTCGACTTGAAGCCGCAGCGCGCGAGCACCGCGGCGACGCGCCGCGCGAGCTCGCCCTCGGTGATCGGGGTGAACTTGTTGAACAGCGGCAGGATCAGCGCCGGGTACGCCATCATCATCAGCGCCGAGTACAGCACCCAGACGATCCAGACATAGAGCCACCAGTGCTCGCCCATGCGGCCCATCAGCCAGAGCACCGCCAGCAGCAGCGGCACGCCCAGGGCGAGCGCCACGAGCATGTGCTTGACCAGATCGACGATGAACAGGCGCGCGGTCATGCGGTTGAATCCGAAGCGCGCCTCGACGCCGAAGGTGCGGTACACGGTGCTCGGCAGCCCGGCCACCGCCTGCAGCAGGAAGAGGCTGAGGAGCAGCGCCGTGCCGTGGAGCACCGAGCCGGTCTCGAACCCGCTCGCCCAGGCATCGGACAGCCACTGGATCACGCCGCCGAGCGTCAGCGCGAGCAGCAGCGCCGCGCTGATCACGACGTCGATCATCCCGAGCTGCGCCTTGGCGACGGTGTAATCGGCGGCCTTCTGGTGCGCGGCGAGCGGGATCGCCTCGGCGAACATTGGAGGCACCGCGTCGCGATGCGCGCGCACGTGGCGGATCTGGCGGCGCGCGAGCCACAGCCGCGTCGCAGTGGCAGCCGCAAGCGCGGCGAGG
>WNFH01001751.1_pt1 | contig 18765 bp, 18 predicted proteins | sample 5400411 | NCBI WGS metagenome assembly WNFH01 (sample SAMN13153347, study PRJNA577476) | soil metagenome | isolation source: 200 cm saprolite under Douglas fir tree site 2 hole 3 | place: USA:California | collected 2015-04-18
TTGATGAGCACCGACCAGGTCTCGCCCGATCTGGAATTGCCGAGCTGGCTGGTCTACGCCTGCATTCCGCTCGGCTCCTATTTGATGTGCTTCCGGTTTCTGCAGGTATCGTGGACCTATTTCCGGACCGGCGACCTGCGCATCATGATGCGACGCATGTCGACGGCATTGAAGTCAGCTCGAAGGCGCCGGTGGCGCTGGGAGAAGCGTGATGAGCGCCGCTCTTATTTTCGGACTGTTGTTCGCCCTGATGCTGACGGGGATGCCGATCTCGATTTCGCTCGGCCTGACTGTTCTGACCTTCCTGTTCACGATGACGGAAGTGCCGATCGAGAGCGTCGGACTGAAATTGTTTTCCGGCCTCGACAATTTCGGAATCATGGCGATACCGTTTTTCATTCTCGCCGGCACCTTCCTGACCCGGGGTGGCGTCGCGCGCCGCATGATTGCCTTTACCACCTCGCTGGTCGGCCATTTGCCGGGCGGGCTCGGCCTTGCCGGTGTAGCGGCCTGCGCGATGTTCGCGGCGATTTCGGGATCCAGCGTTGCCACCGTGGTGGCGATCGGCTCGATCATGATGCCCGCCATGGTCGAGCATGGCTATCCGCGCCGGTTCGGCGTCGGCGTGATCTCGACCTCCGGCGCGCTCGGCATCCTGGTGCCGCCGTCGATCATCCTCGTGCTGTATGGCGTTTCCACCAACACCTCGATCGGGGCGCTGTTCATGGCGGGCATCGTGCCGGGGATCATGCTGGCGTCGATGCTTGCGGTGGTGACCTGGTTCATCGCCTGGCGCAACGGCTACCCGCGGATGCAAAGGGCTACGTTCAGGGAACAATGGAGCGCGTTCCGTGAAAGCGTCTGGGGCCTGCTGCTGATCGTCATCGTGCTCGGCGGCATCTATGGCGGAATCTTTACACCGACGGAGGCCGCCGCGGTGGCCGCGGTCTACGCCTTCTTCATCACGGTGTTCGTCTACAAGGAGTTGAAACTCCGCGAAGTCTCAAAAGTGCTGCTGCAGGCGGCGAGTATGAGCTCGATGCTGCTCTACATCATCACCAATGCGGTGCTGTTCTCGTTCCTGATGACCCATGAGCAGATCCCGCAGGAGATGGCGGCCTGGATCATCGACAAGAATTTCAGTCTGTGGATGTTCCTGCTGGTGGTCAACATCCTGCTCTTGATGGCGGGCAACGTCATGGACCCGTCGTCGATCCTGCTGATCATGGCGCCGATTCTGTTTCCGCTCGCGACCAAGATCGGCATCCATCCGGTTCACCTCGGCGTTCTGATGATCGTGAATACCGAGGTTGGACTGTGCCATCCGCCGGTCGGCCTTAATCTCTATATTGCCAGCGGTATCGCAAAAATGGGCATCAGTGAAATCACCATCGCGGTGCTGCCCTGGCTGTGCGCGATGCTGTTGTTCCTGGGGCTGATTACCTACATTCCCGAAATATCGCTGTGGCTGCCGCGCCTGCTCGGCATGATCTGAGGCCCCGTCGTGACCAAGATCACATACCGCAGGATGAACCCCGACTAGCGTGCTCGCAACCAATCTCACGCCGAGATTTGTTGTGGGAGAATGCTATGAGCCCATTCAAGGGAATTTTATTGGCTGCCTGTGTTTTGGCCAGCCTGCTGGCGGTCGGGCCGACGCGGTCGGCTCATGCCCAGCGGGCAGCAACTGAAACCGCCGCCGTGGATCAGTCGACGCAATCGCCGCCGCCGGCCCAGAGATCACTGCAGACAGCGGCGAGGCCGGCCAACCCAGGCAATCCCCCGGGGGTAATTGGCCCGGAGCAGCGCGTCGCGCTGGTCATCGGCAATTCGAACTACCAAAACGTGTCCCAGCTCTCAAATCCGGCCAATGACGCGAAGGCGATAGCAAAACTCCTCAATGCCGCGGGCTTTGAGGTGATTTCAGCGACGGATCTCAGTCACAATGAGATGGTTCAGGTCGTGCAGGATTTCTCCAGCAAGATTGCCGATCGCGGGCCGAACACCGTGGCAATGGTGTATTATGCCGGCCACGGCGTGCAACTCGCGGGCGAGAATTATCTCGTTCCCGTCGACGCCAGAATTTCCTCCGAGACTGATCTGGTCAATGGTTCGGTCCGGTTAGTCGACGTGATGGCGACGCTGGACGCGATCCCGAGCCGCCTGCGGATCGCTATCCTCGATGCCTGCCGCAATAATCCGTTTCCCTCGCTCAACGAGGCCGGACGCGGACTGGCGATCGTCGATGCGCCGAACGGCTCGATCGTAGCCTATTCAACTGCGCCGGGTAGCGAAGCGCTCGACGGCGTCGGCGACCATAGTCCTTACACCGCTGCGTTCTTGCGGCTGGCCCATGAGAAAAACCTGCCGATCGAGCAATTGTTCAAGCGCATTCGTCTTGACGTTAACAGTTCAACCGGCGGGCAGCAGACCCCCTGGGAAAGCTCGTCGCTGACAAGCGATTTCTATTTCTTTGGCGATACCACGCTGGCAGCAACCAGAGCGCCGGCACAGGAGAAAGCCGTCTACACGGCGGATGATCTCCCGTCGCGTGCCTCGCGCGCGGCCTATGACTACGTATTGGCTGAAAATTCCATCGAGCACTATCAGGAATTCATCCAGCTTTACCCTCACGATCCGCTCTGCTACCGCATCCGCGCGCTGTTGGACAGCCTCATGCAGGCCAAGGCCTGGCATGATGCGGTGCTCACAAATTCTCCCGTCGCGTACAAATCGTTCTACGACAAGTTCTCGAGCAGTCCCTATGCACAGAGTGCCTTGAAGTTGGCGGAGCAGCCGAAAATGGTTTCGCTCTCGCAGCCCACGCATATCATGGTGCCACCTTCGCTCAAGCTCGGCGGTCTCGCATCCGGAAACATTCACGCCGCTCCCGGCAAGATCGTCAATCTGCCGGTCGGTGGTTTGAACAAATCCGACGCGTTGCAGAATTCGAAGCTTGATCGAGAGGTAAGCCGCATCGACCATCGGCCTGCGAAATCGTTCGCGCAAATTCGGGATCATCAGGGGCCGACGCGGATGTCGCGGCCCAGCTTCGGCAGGCCGCCGAGAAGTGGCAACCTCCGCTTCGCGTCGACCCAGCTTCATGGATCCGCGTTTCGACCTCAGTTTCGACCTCAGTTTCGGTCCGGCGGCGGCGGATTTGGCGGCGGTGGGTTCGGTGGCGGCGGGTTTGGACGACGGTGAGTGTCCTGCCGCCCGCCAACGATTCCTGACAAGACAAGGTTACAAACAAGGTTGCTTGCAAACCCGCCACCCGCCGAAGGCAGACGCGGTCTTGGGCGGGTGGTTTTGACTTTTCTCTCCGGTCGAAAGAACGTCGCGGCAGATTACATCTTGGTTAAACAAGCTCATCTGTCCAAACTGTAAGTTGATTGCGGGCGCGCGAGCGCCCATCTTCGGTCAACCTTTTCAAAGGAGGTTCGGATGAGGAGGTTTGCTATCGCCGGCATCGCGGCACTCGCCATCGCTGCTTCGACCGCGGTCTATGCCCAGCACCATCGGTGGTTTCATGAACATATGCGGATGAGCCCGGAGGACAGGGCGGCCTTTACCGACGCGCGGATCGCAGCCGTCAAGGCAGGGCTGAAACTTAACCCCGACCAGGAAAAGCTGTGGCCGCCGGTCGAGACCGCGGTGCGGGATTTCGCAAAGCTGCGGATCGATCGCGCCAATGCGCGGATGAATGCCAAGCCGGATGATTCCCAGGATGCGCAGAAGCAAGATTCTCAGAATTTGCCCGATCCGGTAGCCCGCCTGCGTGACCGCGCCGATGCCATGGCGGCCTCGGCGGCCGCGATGAAACGGATCGCAGATGCGGCTGATCCGCTCTACAAGACCCTCGACGACAGCCAGAAGCGCCGCCTCGCGATTCTGACGCATATGGATGGCCGGTTCGGCGGCGGAGATTGGCGGCACCATGGATTCATGCGCGGTATGGACCGTGATGACGGCGATCGGGATCGCGGCACCGATCGGGATGGCGGCCGAGGTGGCCCCGAGCGGCTTGGCCCCGAGCGGCTTTAGCCGCGTCAACCCTCGATCGCCCCCGATCGATTGAAATGAGCAAAAAGCCGTTCGGATTCCGGCGGCTTTTTCGTTTTCCCTTTCAGCGGGTTATGCCGGGGAAATCGACTTACCTTGCTGGACATCGGGGGGTCGCTTTGCTAAACGACGCCCTCTTGCGAAGGCTTTCCGGGCCGGTTTCCGGGCGCATAGCTCAGTTGGTAGAGCAGATGACTCTTAATCATCGGGTCCCAGGTTCGAGCCCTGGTGCGCCCACCAAGGAAAAGGCCTTCTTTTCCAGTACCTTCGCGGGATGTCGGTCCAGAACAAAACGGGTCTCGTGCGACGCTTTTCGTGGTCGCACGTCGCACGCCGTGCGACGAGCTCATAATGTTCTCTAAATGTCCTTCATGGAACCCGGTGCGCAGCAGCCTTCGATGAGCAAGAAGGTTCGCAGCGAATATCATCGCCAGAAGTAAGCGGAGCGCTGCGCCTAGCCGAGGCTCCTTGACCAGGAAAGATGCTAGAGCTGATGCTGCGGCTGCGGAATTACACCCACTGCGCCGAACCCGGGGGCCCGTCGGCGCTCAGCCCTTCATCCCTTCCTTGCGCACCTGCAATTCGAGCCGGTCGATGCCGGCATCGGCGCGATCGGCATTGCGGGCGCGGTAATGCTTCACGATGGTCTGTGCGCTTCGGTACGAGTGCCCCGTGATGTCGCAGATCGTCAGCAGGTCGCAGCCCGCGCGATCGAGCAGCATGACGCAGGTATCGCGCAGGTCCTGGTCGTGCTTCTGGTCGAGTTCGCCGGCGCCATTGACGAACATCAGCGACGAGCACGGCTTCAGGCGCCATGCTGCCCCATCGCCATTGCTGTCGCGCGCCGCCTGCGCATCCAGCCATTCCGCCAGCATACGCGCGCGCTGATCGACCGCGCGGGCGCGCTGCGCCTTGTTCTCTTCATCGAGAGGGAAAGGCGCGAACAGCCTGTCGATGGTTCTGATCAGTTCGGTGGTCAGTCGCTCCGCGCGGACGATCGCCTGACGCACGGTATCGCGTGCGAGAAAGCCAAACACGGCGACGGCGCGCGCGGTCGACACCCAATGGCGATAGGTGCTCTCGTCATAAGGCTTGCCATTGTCCTCGTTGACGAGGAATTCGAGCGGCACCGTCTCAAGCTGAAGCCTCAGCTTGAGCGCCTTTATTCGCGCGCGCGAGGCGTTTAGCCGTGCGCTGAGTTGTGGTGCCTCCTTGATGTCGACGAGTTCGCCAGTCTTGCTTTGCCTGAACGCGTGCCGCGCCGCGACATCGCTCTCGTCGCGCATGATCAGACGGTCGGTCTGGCGCTGCCCGGTGAACAGCGCGAGATAAAAGCTGTCGCCGATCGAGGCCCGTTCGATCGCATCGGCTGCGGCGACCCACGCGGAAAATTCCGGCATCGCGACCTGCACGATGCGGCCGTCCGGATGATCGAACTCCATGCCCGCTCGCGGGTTGGGTCCGAGGCGCCACAGGATGCTTTCCTGGCCCCAAGTAAATGCGGCTGACAGCGTCGCGATCATCGCCAGCGCCATATGATGGCCGCGTATTGATTTCGCATAGTTATAGAACGCTCGGAGTTCCGGCTTGCCGATTGACGATGGCGTGGCGGTCGCGATCGCCTCGAGTTCGCGCGCGGGCTCGGCCACGCCCAGCAGCTTGGCGGCGCGGATCTCGGCACGCATCTTTGCAGCGGCCTCACGCGTCTGCGGCCGGTAGAGGATGGCGGAGATGCACTTGCGATAGGACGATTGCGAGGCGGCCGACAACGCCTTGAACTCGGCCGATTTGCTCCAGTCGTCCAGAAGATCCTCGATCGTGGTACGCTTCCGGACCGTAATCTTTTTTGGCAGTTTGCCAGCGCGGCGCGCCGCTTCGATTTCCGATTTTCGTTTGTCGGAAAAATCGGAGGCCTCCTGAAGATTGAACCACGCGCCGACCGGGCGGCCATTCTCATCGTGGGGCGGATGGCGCAGGTCGGCATCGACAAAGCCGAGTGCCCTGGCGTAAGCGCCATGCGATGAGCGCGGACGGCCGTCACGCCACTTCACATAGGGAAATTTCGGATCGGCCATAGAAACCCTCGGTGCCGAAGTAAGAGAAGGCACCCATTGGAATCTAGCACGATCTCGAATGTCAAGCGCCATCGTGCCCGTAGGCCGTTCTCAGCCGCTCGCGATGTTCTTCATCGCTTGCTGCCGGCGGTGGCGCGAATGTGTCATTAGCGATCGTCTTCGGGCGCATGGGATGATGCCGAGTCAGCCAGGCGTCGAAGCCGGTACGTTCCCATTTAAGCGGCCCACGTTCGCTGATCGGCGCTGGCAAGCCGTCGCGCTCGTGCCGCATTTGGCGCGTGCGATAGAAAGTATCCAGTGAGACGCCTATCGCCGTCGCGACCTCGGTCGAAGAATAGGGCGGCACCATCCTCTGTGGACTATTCGGCAGGCGCAAATGCATAAGTCCGCAACGCCTCGTCACTCTTCCCTCCTTTGACCGAAGTCGATGGAACATGGGAGCAGACAAGAACGAAAATGAAAAGCTCACGCGCCAGACGTAGGGAATTCGGCTAATTTGGAGTGCAAATAGGATGCGAGCGGCGCTATCACGTCGCGCATTCGCGCGCCGCGTTTACCGCAGGAATAGAACCTTCAAGAAGACTGTTATAAGCGGGAGGATAAAGGCTGGCTTCGTTGATTTTGTTGTATTTTCGTCGGAGATTGATTGCGTTCGTTGCGTTCCGGAGAGGTCGTTTCTAGTGCGAAACTGGTGCGGTCCGCCATACCAGCCCTGCTGATCAGCGGGTTATCGATCACGCGAACCGTAACGCGGGTTCGAATCCCTCCCTCTCCGCCAGAGACCTTTTCGCCCACGTTCGCTGACGTACAAGTTAGCCAATAACAATAGGACTTTCTGCTGTGTTTCCTATCTGTACACGTTCACCCACCTTTGCTACAATACGGGGGTAGAACGAGGGTAGAAGCGGAGGTAGGCATGGCCCGTACCATCAACCGTCTGTCGCACCGGAAGGTCGAGACCCTCAAAGAACCGGGCATGCATAGCGACGGTGGTGGCCTCTACTTGCAGGTCACACAGGGCTCCGACAGCACCCCGCGAAAGTCATGGCTTTTTAGGTATGCGGTGTCGGGCCGTGAGCGCCAGATGGGTCTTGGTCCACTAAGCGACGTTCCACTCGCAGAGGCGCGTGATCGTGCTTTGGCTGCTCGGGAACTACGTCGCGCCGGAAAAGACCCAATTACAGAGCGCGAGGCGGCGCGGGCCGAAGCCAGCTTGGTCGCAGCGAAAGCGATGTCGTTCGACGACTGCGCGACCGCTTATATTGCGGCTCATCGAGCGGGCTGGCGAAATCTAAAACATGCCGCGCAATGGTCGAGCACCGTTGCGACCTACTGCTCACCTGTTTTTGGAAAGCTCCCGGTTCAACATGTCGATGTTGGTCTGGTGATGAAAGCGATTGAACCGCTTTGGGCCACGAAGCCTGAAACAGCAGGCAGAGTCCGAGGTCGCATTGAGCGAATTTTGGATTGGGCAAAAGTGCGAGGCTTTCGGGATGGCGAAAACCCCGCCCGGTGGCGCGGTCACCTCGATCACCTGCTTCCTGCTCGCGGCAAAGTCAGGCGGGTGAAGCACCATGCGGCACTTCCTTACGCCGAGATTCCCGCTTTTGTAACTGCCCTAAGAGGAAGGGATGCTGTCGCTGCGCGCGCTAGAGTTCGCAATTCTGACGGCGGGGCGGACCAGCGAAGTGTTGGGCGCTAGATGGTCGGAGATTGATCTGGATGCTTGTCTATGGACGGTTCCTGCTGAACGAATGAAAGCAGGACGAGAACATCGCGTACCACTCGGAGACCGTACCCTCGAAATCCTCAGGGGCATGATGGCCGCAAAACAGAACGATCATATTTTCTATGGAGATCGCAGAGCGATTCTTTCCAATATGTCTCTCCTGATGCTGCTTAGGCGCATGGGCCGTAACGACATTACCACCCATGGCTTTCGCAGCACTTTCCGGGATTGGGTGGCGGAACAAACGGATTGTCCATCGGAGGTCGCGGAGATGGCGCTCGCACATAGTATCGGGAATGCCGTTGAGGCCGCCTATCGTCGCGGCCACATGTTGGATAAGAGGCGACCTCTAATGGCGAAGTGGGAAAAATATTGCGCCAAGCCCGTAGTCTCCAGCATCGTAACGCCGATGATGGTCCGAAGAGGTGCCGGGAGGCTTGCCTGATTTCCGATACTTTTGGGCTGGTGACAGTATGGCCGACGGCAACAAAGCAATCAGCCCCGCTGCGCTGAATCGGCTTCTTAAAGGCGTCGGTAAAGAGCATTGCCCGGCTAATGCCGACCGTGATGCAATCGTTCGCGGTCTCGATCAATGCATCGAATGGTACGAGGAGGCAAAAAAATGCAGCACGAATAAATATCTGACTTCACAAATAAAGCAGTTAAGAATTGTTCGCGCTCGCGCAAAGCGCCTGCAACAACTCATGAAAGACGACGATGTCTGGGACAACAAGTTTTGGCAACATCGCGCTGACCACGCGGACCCTCGCCAATTGACGCCCAGGCTCGCAGTTCATTCAATATTGTCAACGATTGACAGGGAAGTTGCTCAGCGAGGCTTTGATCCGGAAAGCCGCTACTATCAACTGACGTTTCAAGCCCATAATCCTTTGGAATTGCTTTTTGGTGACTGGTTGCCTGTCCTCTATAACGAAGCAGGATTTCTTGGTGGCACCTCCGTGGAAATGCTCGCGTCAAAAAACGGGCCCTACATGCGATTTGCAAAGCTGGTAGCCAAAGAGTTGTTCCAAATTAAAGTCCTCGGCCGCCCATACGCGGTGGGCTCCTTTATCAAAGCAGTCAATAACGTGGCTTCGCCACCGATAAGCCGTCGAAGGATATGGTCTGACGATCCCGGCGATTTGGAGTTTTTCCAATGGGCGGCGGAAAATCGGAGGGACGAACTTCGGTCAATTATGGCTTATCTAGAAATTGGTCCGGCGGGGCAAAACTGAACTAAGAAAAACGTTTTTGCCCGAATTGAGAGCGGTAACGTTCGCCCACGTTCTAGGAAACGTGGAGGCGTGAATGTCGATTTGCAGCACGGGGCTGGGAGAGTCTGAACCGCTGGTGGTTTCGCCGAAGCGCGGCTGCCAAATGCTCGATTGCAGCATGACTCGGTTTTACGAGCTTTTGAACTCTGGACAAATCCAGTCCTACCGCGAGGGAAAGAGCAGAAAAGCAATCGTTGCCTCGATCAAGGCTCACATAGCTCGTCAGCTCGAGAGCGAGGCCAAGAAAGAGCCTGGGCGCTGGACTGAGCGCGCCACCAGCGTGAGGATGGATAAGAGGTCAGCCAAGGAAAAAGCGCGATGAGACGCCGCCGGCCAGCGGTGGAGGCATTGGCTCTCGAAGCTCCGGCGATGGCGCTCGCGACCGCGATCGAGCGCCTGCCGATGGACAACAAGGCTTTCTACGGTGTTCGGCATCAATTTGTTCGAATCGTGCGCGGCCATCCCATGTTAACGGCCGCTCAGCGACATGTCGCGCTGGCTATTGCGCAGCAGTTCATCAATCGTAATCCTGAAAACTCATGGTTTAATTCGGCATGGGCATCCCACGGGACCTTAGCAACGCAAACTGGGTATACTCGACGAACCGTTGTTTCGGCGATGGCGGTGCTAATGAAAGTCGGACTCATAGCGATCGAGTGCGGTGGCGGCCAGAAGGGACCTGGGGGCCGAACAGATCGATACACCTTGCGGATCGATTGGCTCGGTGTCCTGGAGCATGCTGCGGTGATGGTCCGCCAGAACGATGTGAAAAAATCTCAACACCCAAAGTATGATATCGACGACCAATTCGATCAAAGCTGTGAAAAAATTGCCGAAAGCGGTGAAATTGATCATCAGATGATGGGAAATTCATTGATCGAAGGCGTGAAGCAGTTGCCCACGACTCTATTTAACTCAATTCCCTTAGAGAGTACTTTTACTACGCTTATTGATCTGCCCTCAGAAGCACCAGGGCTTGCCGCGATACAGCAGTCTCGCAATGGAAGCGAGAAGAAAACTTCGCATTCCTTAACTGCACAAGATCATCATGAACTTGCGCTTCTTTTGGGTGATGGCGATCTTGTGCAGGGCTATGGGCGCCTCGATGGCATCGACGATGCGAACATCAACACCCTGGCGCTGCGGTATCGCTTTGATCGATCGTCCGGACAATCGATAAGAGCTGCGATCGTCGAGTTGAAGTCTACCCTAAGGAGCCCGGCTTGAAATCCCGGATACGAGGGGGCGTTGCAGCAAAAGCCGCTGCTGGCATGGCGGAGCGGCTGCCGGTGCCGCTGCTGGCAAGCGATATCGTCGGTCCGTTCAAGCCCCCGCCGGCGGAGCGTTGCCACAGGCGGCCGCCGCGTGTTCACAAGCCGTCGACCATTCACGACGTGATCCATGCGCCAACCAGCGACACCGAGGCGCACCGGGCCGACCTGCGGGAAGCGTTTGGCGAGACCCTGTCGGACCAGTTCGTTCAGACGATGATGGGTAAGCTGATCTCCGGCTTGTGGCCTAATCCCTTCGACGTCCTGGAAGAGGCGACCCTCAACGCCGCAATAGCGGTGATCACCTCGGTAAAAACGACCTCCGAGCTGGAGGCCCTACTGGCCACGCAAGCCGCCATCGCCGGCTTTTCGGCGTTCAGGATGCTGGAGCTTTCTCAGCGGCACCTTGGGGAAGAAAACATCGCGGTATACGGAACGTTCGCCGTCAAGCTGCTCCGGCTCCAGAACGAACTGATTGAAACCATCAACCGACACCGGCGGGGGAACAGCCAGTCGATCGTAGTCAAGCACGTCCATATCCATCCGAGCGCCCAGGGGGTGGTGGGAATTGTAAATCACGACGAAAGCCAGAAGCGGGGAGGAGATCAAAATTGACGGACAACCCCATGCGTCTCGCTGACACAGGTCCCGTGTCATGTCCTGATCGTTGCGGGGCGCGCACGCGGTCGGGCGCGGCCTGTAGGTCAGCGCCAGTTTCCGGACGGCGCCGGTGCCGAATGCACGGGGGAGCAGCTGGCAGTGGTGCTCCAAGGGGCGCCAGGAACGGCAACTACAAACACGGCCGTTATACCGCGGAGGTCGCCGCCACCCGCCGGTGGCTACGCGACGCCACTCATATGCTCCGCGAGCTGAACAAGGCGCCCGGCTGACAATCGAAACTACAGAGAGCTCAACACAAGAAAGGAAATATGGTTATGGCACGAAAAGACAGGCCAACAGATCCGGCAGAGATACAACTCGCAATAGAGGAAGCAATCCAACACTTCGTTAGGAAGGGCTGGATAGTCGACTCCGGTCACAAGAGATGGTCTCAGCGGACTGGTCGCTATGAAATCGTGTGGGAATCTAAGGTTGCCGGCAAGACGTTCCGCTGAGATTGAATAGTTCAATGATCAAGAATCGCGGTCGCGATGTCGTTGCGAACGACGTGTCGAATCCGAGATCGTCAAGCTTCTATCCGCAAGGTGAGTCGACCATGCCATCGGCCACGGCCTATCTCGATGCCCTCAATTCACAACAGCTCTGCGGTCGATCGTTGGCACATTTGGGAAGCTGGAACCGAGATGAGCTTACCCGACCACCTAGGCCGACTGCCGGCGCGCTCAAAAAAAGTGCCAGTACGGGTGAAGCTGGAGCGCATTGCCTGCGACGTCGGCAAATTACGTCCCCCAGACGGTGACCGCCAGGCATGGATCGACCGCCTGAAGGCGGCGCTCGGTACACGTCAATCGAGTTCCTCGACGCGACCTTGTATCAGCTCCAGGCGGCAGCGCGCCTGCCAAACAGCGGAGTGTCGGAGATCGCGGTGAACGCCGCATTGGCCTTTATCGAGGGCGAGCGGCCGAGAAGCGAAACCGAATGTGCAATCGTAGTTCAAATGGCCTGCGTGCATTCGGCGGCGATGAACGAAAGCTCCGCTGGTACGTACTGAGGGGATGGTCGCGCGCCAATATTTAGTGAGAAAGCTGAACCCTTGGGATTTCAGCATGAGCGCAGTAGCGACGGGTCGAGCGGTTGGAAACGCATCGGGTCGAAGGGCGTAAGATCAGTGCTACGTGCGACGCCGTCGGCGATTAGCTCTGCCAGAGCTTCGCCGGTCGCCGGTGCGTTGAGGATGCCCCAAACGTTATGGCCGGTAGCCACGTAGACGCCCTCGATCTGCGGCACCCGGCCGATCAGCGGCAGGCCATCCTGCGTCACCGGGCGGAAGCAGGCTTGCCGTGCGATGATCCTCTCGGCGCCGAACATCGGTGACAGCCGTTCGCAGATAGCCTGGAGGCGATCGATCTCGCCCGGCTCAGGCGCCACGGCGGCCGGGTCGAATGGAAGCGAGGCCTGGTCGGAGAAGGCGGTGACGAGGGTGTTCCCGTTGGCCCTCGGGAACACTTCGACCGTCACGACGGCGCCGCTCTCCTCATGATAATCGAGGAAGAGCGCATCCGCAGGCACGCCTGTGCCGGTGTCGTATACGAGGCTCGGACTTCGCTGCCCGAACACCGCCGGCAGCGACATCCATTTGGCGGCGATCACCGACCACGGCCCCATCGCGACGACGACCGCATCCGCCTCGATGACTCGGCCGTCTACCACGACACCTCCGACGGTAGATCCATCTGCACGCCGGACGATGCCGGTGATCCGTCCGTGGTGCAGTTCGGCGTCGTGGCTCTGCGCAGCGCTCATCAGGGCGGTGGTGAACGCGCGGGGGTGAACGATGGCGGTGGTTCCCGTCGTGCCGAGCTGGGAGCCAATGACGACGCCGTCGGAAAGCCAGGCGAGTTCGGCTGGGACGTGACGACGAGCGTCACGCTCGGGAACGACGAAACCGCTATAGGCGGTCATGCGGCGATAGCCCCAATCACCCGCAATCTCATGGGGCAAGGCAGCGTGAAGCCCGAAGCTCCGCCGCGCCAGCGCATCGAGCGGAGTGCCGGCGCACCAATCGAGCGCCAGAAAGCCGCCTGCCTTGCCGGATGCCGCGGCAGCTACCTCGGTCCGTTCCACGACCATGACATCGATGCCGCGCCGACTGAGGAAGTAGGCGGTGCAGGCCCCGATCACGCCGCCGCCGCAGATCACGACTCGCATGGTTTCTCCGTTGATGAGCCGCTCAACGCCGGTTCTGGCCGTGGCCGTCTCATCGGGGGCCAGGGTCACAGGTGCACCGCCGATCAGCGAGATTGTATCCCTATGGTGGACGCGCTATTTGTCGACTCTAAACCGGAATTGGCATGTACCAACCTGATTGGGACGAACCTGACAACCCATTGTCCGAACGTCTCTGGGCGCAAGTTCCGGAGCTGATACGCAAGGACGTTGAGCAGCACGTGGTGGCTAATTTGCCAGCCGAGCTAATGGCGAAGTTGCGTGACCTGCACGCCCGCGGAGTTCCTATCGAGTCTGACCCTGCGTTCTTCCATTTTGGGGGCGGCCTAGCTGTCCGGAACCTCTGCCGCGCGCAATACGTTGCCCGTAGGCTAACGACGTTAACTCGAGACTGCCCGTCCCGGCCAAGGTCTGAGGCGATCGAGTCTCAGCGAACACCATCCTGAGCTGCGGCAAATGCCGGTTGACAGTGCAGAGAGGCAGAGGGCACAAGATCACTATCGGCGTGTCCCGCGGCCGGCGGTTGGCATCCAGCGGCAGGCTGACCGCTAAACTCGCCGCCGGCATGGTTTGCTTAGATCAGCGCGAAGCGCTCGCTACAAATGGCAGCCGCTGTTTCTCCTCGAAGCCATTCTTATGCTTGGCGCAGACCTCCGGCACGTCCCGCTTGTCCTCCAGCATATTCTCCGCCTGCCGGATCTCGCTCCGGGGTTGGTCCGCGGATTCCAGCGCTTCACGAGCCAAAAAAACGTGTTTCGCCCCATGGGGTGGGGTAAACTGGCTATCTCATTCTGGTGCGACGGCTTGGTCCGCGAGCGGCTCGACCGACGGCGCACGGCTAATGGAGCGGCCTACGTGGCGGCGGCTATAGCCACTGGATGAGTGCGGCCAAGTGTGCGTGTGAATGGCATGGATATCTCTGCCTGGCTGCGCGGCCTCGGCCTGGAACGCTACGAGCAGGCATTCCGGGAAAACGCGATCGATGAGGCAATCCTGCCCAAGCTGACCGCCGAGGACCTCAGAGACCTCGGCGTGGCGGCGGTCGGCCATCGCCGTATTCTCTTCGATGCGATCGCCGCGTTGCGAGCCGAAACTTTTCGCGACACGACCGAACATTCGCTCGAGCCCGACCGCTCCGACGGCAAGGCTTCCGAAGCCGAACGCCGCCAGCTCACGGTCATGTTCGCCGACCTCGTAGGCTCGACCGCTCTCTCGACCAGGCTCGACCCCGAGGATTTGCGTTCAGTGATCGGCGCTTATCACAAATGTGTCGCGGACACGGTCGCCCAGTTCGACGGCTTCGTGGCGAAATACATGGGCGATGGGGTGCTGGCCTACTTCGGCTATCCGCAGGCGCATGAGAACGATGCCGAGCGCGCGGTGCGCGCCGGGCTAGCATTCGTCGGGGCGGTGGGGAAACTCGGTGATGGCGCAGGCATGGCCTTGCGGGTGCGGGTCGGCATTGCCACCGGTCTGGTGGTCGTCGGCGATCTCTGCGGCGAGGGCACGGTGCAGGAACATCAGGTGATCGGCGAGAGCCCCAACCTTGCGGCGCGGCTTCAGGCGCTGGCCGAACCGAATGCAGTGGTCATTGACGGTAACACGCGCTGCCTCCTCGGCGAACTCTTCGAGTATCGCGCCCTCGGGAGCGTGCCGATAAAAGGCTTCGGCGCTCCGGTGCCGGTGTGGCAGGTGACCGGCGCGAGCGCCGTCGACAGCCGCTTCGAGGCGCTGCGGGCAACAAGGACGCCGCTGGTCGGCCGCGAAGAAGAGATTGAGCTGCTGATGCGCCGCTGGCAGCACGCAACGGACGGCGAGGGCTGCGTCGTGCTGATAACGGGCGAGCCGGGCATCGGCAAATCGCGAATCTCTCAGACCGTCGTCGAGCGGCTGAGCAGTGAGTCATGTACACCATTGCGTCTCTTCTGCTCGCCCCATCACCGGGACAGCGCACTTTATCCGATCATCAGTGAGCTCGAACGAGCGGCCGGATTCCGGCGCAACGACACAGACCGGCAACGGCTGGACAAGCTGGAGCTGGTGCTCGCCCCGGCGACCAACGACCTCAGCGAGGCCGTCCCTCTGATCGCCGATCTGCTGTCCGTACCGACCGGTGATCGCTATCCTGAGCTCAACCTCACCCCGCAAAAGCGCAAAGAGAAGACGCTTCGGGCGCTCTTGGAGCGGGTCGAGGTTTTGGCGGCGAACCAGCCCGCCCTGATGGTGTTCGAGGATGTCCACTGGATCGACCCCACGTCGCTGGAGCTGTTGGACCTGATCATCGACCGAGTGCCTACGCTCAGGGTCCTGCTTGTCGTCACCTTCCGGCCGGAGTTTACATCGCCGTCGATCGGTCGCCCGAACGTGACGTTGCTCAGCCTCAGCCGTCTGCCGCCTCGACAGCGCGCCGAGATGATCACGTGCGTGACCGGCGGCAGGGGGTTGCCCAGGGAGGTCGCCGACCAGATTGTTGAGCGCAGCGACGGCGTCCCGTTGTTCATCGAGGAGATGACCAAGGCCGTGGTCGAGAGCGGCGTGCTCACGGAGAGCGGTGACCGCTATACGCTGACTGGACCGGTACCACCACTGGCGATCCCGACCACACTCCAAGGGTCCCTGCTCGCACGGCTTGATCGCCTAGCGCCAACGCGGGAGGTCGTCCAGATAGCGGCGGCGCTCGGACGGAAGTTCTCACACGAGCTGATCAGCGCCGTCGCCTCGCTGTCGCATCAACAAATGGATGATGCTTTGGCGCGGCTGGTGAGCGCCGAGCTGATTTTTCGGCGTGGGATACCGCCGGATGCGGAGTACACATTCAAACACGCATTGGTCCAAGAAGCCGCCTACAGCACGCTCCTGCGTGGTCAGCGTCATCAACTCCATGCGCGCATTGCCGCCACTCTCGAAGAGCGGTTTCCCGAGATCGTCATGTCCCAGCCTGAGCTTCTCGCCCAGCATTGCGCGGAAGGGGACATGACGGAGAAAGCGATCGCGTATTGCCTCGCCGCCGGCGAGCAGGCGCTGGCACGCTCGGCCGTGGTGGAAGCAGTGGCGCGCCTAAGGAAAGGCCTCACCCTGCTGACCAGTCTGCCCGACAACGCGAGACGCTGGCGGTACGAACTGGACCTGCAGATCGCCCTTGGCCGGGCGCTGATCGCGACTAGGGGTCAGGGAGCGCGGGCCGTAGGCGAGGCCTACGCCCGCGCTCGCCAACTGTGCGAGCAGCTGGAAGGGCCGGCTCAGCTTCTCCCGGTGTTGTTTGGCCAGTGGGTGCACTGCCTCCTACGCGGTGAACTGATATCGGCGCGCCGGAGTGCCGCGGAGTTGCTGCAGCTGGGCACATCCCGGGCCGATGCAAGCGTGAAGTTCGTGGCCCGCCGCTGCAGTGGAGTGACCGATCTCTATCTCGGCGAGTTCACGGCCGCGCGTGCAGACTTGGAGCAAGGCCTCGCCCTGTTCGATCCAGCGCAGCGTTCGTTCTATGCGGCTTTGGAGGCCTACGATGCTCATGTCGCGATGCTGAGCTATTTGTCCCGGACGCTGGTCAGCCTGGGCTATCTCGATCAAGCGCGCGTCCGACGGGACGCTGCGTTGGCGGAGGCAGCGAAGCTCGGTCATGCCTTCACGCTGGCTCACGCACTCTTCCTCGCCTGTCTCGACGCGTGGAGCTTCAAGTCGGAGCACGCCTTGGTTCGGCACGCCGAGGAATTGGCAGCGCTGTCGGCCGAGCATGATTTCGCGCTGTTCTCGGCAGGAGCGAGTCTATTTCGCGGCTGGTGCATTGTCGCACTGCGGCCGGGACAGCAAGAGACGGCGTTGCTCGACGAGGCCCTGGCGGCCTGGCGCGCCACCGGGTCCATGCTTCTCGTGCCCTTCTTTCTCCTGTTGCTCGCGGACGCGAGCGGCAAGGCGGGGCAGCGGGAGGAGGGGCTGAGACGGCTCGACGAGGTGGCACGCCTGGTCGAGACGACGCAGGAACTTTGGATCGAATCTGAGATGCATCGGGTGCGGGGCGAGTTGCTCGCAGCCAGCGGAAATCGGGCTGCAGCGGAGGAGGCGTTTTGCCGGGCGGTCGATGTCGCAAGGCGCCAAAGCGCCAAGCTCTGGGAAATGCGCGCTGTGACCAGCCTCGCCCGCCTGCGGTGCGACCAGGGCAGGCGCACCGAAGCCCGCGACCTGCTCGCGCCGATGTACGGCTGGTTTACCGAGGGTTTCGACACGCCGGACCTTAAGGAGGCGAAGGCGCTGCTGGAGCAGCTCACGGAGTGACGCGGACTGCATGTGCAACCTGGCGCCGTATGTCCGACTTGGGTCAAAAGCGCCGTTTTGATCGTGCGCCGATCACTTCCGGTCTAACCCGATGAACAGACATTCGCATGTCTCAAACGTGCACAACCGCCGACGTTTCGGCAACGATCCAGTACGCGTGAACCCGACCGAAAAGTGAGCCCCGCCAACCCACGTGGTGGCGGCCCTGATCCCCGCCGCCAGCTATTGAGAGCGCGGCCCTGTTCCTTTCGGGCATGCGGTCTGACTCACTGGGGGGCAACCTGGTATTTTTTCTCGACGACGACGAATTGAAGCGTTGTGTCTCCTACGTTCGCAAACTCATGCCACGGGGTCGGAGGCACATCTACAAAACCGCCGGCAACTACATCGATCTTACGTGTTCCTTTCTCGTCCTGGACCTGTCCTTGGCCTCCGCTCACCACATAGCTCAGGTAAGCCGGGTGTGAGTGGCAGACGTGCACAGCCCCCGGTGGGAGCGTGCACCGGGCCACGCGGACGTGCGCGTCCTCAAAAAGTTTCTCGCAAGGTTTCTTGCCTCGCCACTCAACGGATAGCGCGTCGGGCACGTCCTCCGCCCTTGCAACATTGACGCCGCCAAGGATAGCCGGCGGACCGAGCGCGGCGACAGCCAAAACGACCTTGCAAGCTATATTCATGATACTCCTCCTTGGTTTTCCAAAAGGGGGGCAGCGAGACTGGGCACTCCGTGCACAATCGAGCGTTATGTCGAGCGAACCATGCCCCATCGTCTGATAGGCGATATTGATGTCGCCGCTGCGCGTAGCGCGTCTCCGGCATAGGGAAATCGGTCATGGTAGCCCCCGCAATATGTCGCACATCGCGGCGCGCCCGCGCGCATTGCGGATGCTCACGAAGAGACCGGCACAAAAGGATTGTCGGTTTAAGAGAGTGCGATGCCTCCGCTGCCGTTCGCCATTAGCGGAGACGTCGGCACGTCCCGTCCGGAAGAGCAGCTCTTAATAGAGGCTATACGATCCAACACGCATCCAAAAGACCTCATATTGGCCTGTGCGGAACGAGCAATTCGGCCAAAATCAGCGACCGCAATGTCCGTCCTGGGTGTGCGCCGTGCAAAGGCGGCGCTTTCCAGTGGGTGCAAGCCCCACCCGGCAACCGCTCCAGCCGGAAGCAATCGGAGCAGTCATGGAGGTAACGAAGTGGCTGAAGCCTTCGATTAGCGTGTCACAAGATTGGTG
>WNFH01001010.1_pt1 | contig 18762 bp, 18 predicted proteins | sample 5400411 | NCBI WGS metagenome assembly WNFH01 (sample SAMN13153347, study PRJNA577476) | soil metagenome | isolation source: 200 cm saprolite under Douglas fir tree site 2 hole 3 | place: USA:California | collected 2015-04-18
TGTATCGCTTCATTCCTCTCTTTTTGTTCAAGGAGTGAATGCAGCTGTCGCTCGAGGGCTCGCAAGGTGGCTATGTCTTCGTCTCGCACGAGCTTGAGCAGCTCGTCCAGTTGTTCAGGTGTTTTCGCCATGATGAGTGAGATTATAGACGCTGGCGCGAGCAATGGTCAAGCCAGTGAGAAATGGGGTGATTGAATGGTGCTGAGGGAAGGCTTGAGACGTAACGGGGACTGAGTGAGGAGTGAAAAGTAAGGAAAGTTGAGGCAACAAAAAAACGTGTGGCGTCAGGCGTGAGAGGAGCACAATGAAGAAGAAAGTTTTTTGTCTTGCTCTGGGCGCTCTGCTCTTGGCTCTTAGCTTTCAAGCTGAGGCGCAGCAGCCAGCGAAAATCCCCCGGATAGGATACCTAGCCGGTGCCTCCCCTTCCTCCATCTCGGACCGCATCGAGGCATTTGGACAGGGTCTGCGCGAGCTTGGGTACGTGGAGGGGAAAAACATTGTCATTGAGTTGCGATCTGCGGAGGGAAAGGCTGATCGCCTCCCCTCGCTTGCTGCCGAGCTAGTGCGTCTCAAGGTAGACATCATCGTCACGGCTGGTCCGCAATCAACCCGTGCTGCCAAGGAAGCAACTTCTACGATTCCCATTGTCATGGGGTTTGATATCGATCCTGTTGGAAATGGGTTCGTCGCAAGTCTAGCGCGGCCTGGTGGGAACATCACTGGATTGTCCACCCTTGCCCCGGAGATAAGCGGAAAACAACTGGAGCTTCTGAAAGAAATCGTTCCTAAGCTCTCCCGGGTGGCCGTCTTCGGGACTTCGACCCGACCGGGCAACGCACAAACGTTAAGAGAGGTGGAACGCGCCGCAGGGGCGTTCGGGGTGAAGCTTCAATACCTAGACGTACTAGATCCCAAGGATGTTGAGACCGCATTCCGAGCCGCAAGCAAGGGGCGTGCTGACGCAGTCCTTTGGCAGGTGGCGGGCGCCTTCTCCGCTGCTCAGCGACCACAGGTTACAGACCTCGCGGTAAAGAACCGGCTCCCGGCGATATACTGGAGGCCAGATTTTGTGGAAGACGGGGGACTTATGACTTACGGCGTGAGTATCACCGATATGTGGCGGCGTGCTGCCACTTATGTGGACAAGATTCTGAAAGGAAGAACGCCCGCCGACTTGCCCGTAGAGCAGCCGATGAAATTTGAGCTGGTGATCAACCTCAAAGCAGCGAAGCAGATCGGCCTGACGATTCCGCAATCTGTTCTGTACCGGGCGGACAAGGTGATCAAATAGTGAGCGGTGAGGAGTAGAGAAGAAAAGGGGATAAGTCCAATAATTCAAAAGATTGTCTCTTTCTGGCGAAGGAGCCGCGGCTAGAAACGCCGGGTTGGCAAACTAGGTCACGTCTCTCCGCACCGTTTCCACTCGCGCCATGAACTTCGGTGACAACTCGCGCAATGGCTCATCCGTCATACGCCCGCTTCGCGTCATGTAGTCGTAGGCGAGCTGCCACCGCTCAAAAGCCATCTTCTCGGAAAAATGTTCATACCAGTAGGAGCTGGCGTTGGCCGCGGCCAGCAGCAGGTCGAACGTATCACTCATAGTTCTAGTCCGATGACAGGCCGTAGAAACGCGCCGGATTAGCGCAAAGGATCTTGTCGATCACGTGAGGCGCGATCTCACCTTTGCTCTTGAGGCCCTGCAATGCCAATAACTCGCTGGCATTGTCCGCGTGGCCGTAGTCGGAGCCGATCATGAGACTGTCCTCGCCCGCGTACTTAAGGACGTAGGGCAAATCATCATCCGTCTGACAGGCAACGTACAGCTGACCGCCGCGCATCACGTCCGGCTTTGCTTGTTTGCCATGCAACTTAGGGAAACGCAGGTTGAGGTCGTGTACCAAGTAGGGCACCCATTGCGCGGCGACTTCGATGGCGCCGATGCGGAGTTGCGGGAAGCGCTCCGGAATCCCTGTCAAAATCATCGAGTGAAAGCCACCGATCACGCCCAGCTTGGCCACGCGAAAGGGCTCCTCGTCAAAGGCTTCATTGACGGCGAAGTTGCCGATACCGGAGTGAATGCCGATGGGGATGTTTAGCCGACTCGCTTCTTCATAGAGCGGGAAGAAGTAAGGATGGTGCAGCGTGTGATTCGTCTCGAGCCCTCGCATAAAAACGGCGCACGCCCCATTGCCGCGCGCCCACCGGAGCTCGTCCAACGCCTTGTCCATGCTGAGCAGCGGCAGTTGAACCGCCCAGCGCAACCGCCCCTTCCCCTTGGACCAGATGTCGGCCAGCCAGCGGTTATAAGAGCGGCAGAGCGCCAACTCCACTTCCGGCCGATCAGTGACGGGCCGCAAGAAGAGCGTGGGATACAGCACCTGAATGTTCGTCCCAATCTCATCCATGTGCTGCAGCCGCGCGTCAATGTCGGCCATCTCCCGCGACTCCTTTGGGGTTTCCCGACCGATATTGTCCCGGCCTCCGATCAACCGCCGGTCGATGATCCAGAAGTTGTGTGCTTTGCCCGAGGGCATATCCACGGTGATGGGCACCGGCCTGTAGCGGCGATCATCGCCCTCCAGATAGTCCCACGTCTTCTCGGTCTCAATGACATGCGCGTCGGCATCGATCGTTAACATTGGAAAAACCTCCGTCGGAGAAGTTCGCGGGCGGGGCTCTACAAGCCGTACAGAGCACGGGCATTGTCCTGTAGGATCTTGTTGATCACGCGTGGACTCACGTTGCCACCCTGTTTGATTCTTCGCAGCGCCTCGATCTCAGTGGCGGTATCCGCATGGCCGTAGTCGGAGCCGATGACCAGGTTGTCCTCTCCGGCATAATCGAGAATGTAAGGAAGGTCATCATCGGTCTGGCAGGCGACATAAATTCGTTTGCTCTTGAGCACGTGCTTGTCGAGCGGTTTCCCTCTTCGGGCGCTGCGCCGCACCAGATCATGAATCGCATAGGGGACCCATTGCGCGCCGACTTCGATAATCCCAATCTTCAGCTTGGGGAATCTCTCCGGGATGCCGTCAAAAACGAGGGAGTGAAAGGCGCCCACGACAGCCAGCTTGAACTTGCAAAAGCCGGGCTCATCGACGAAGAAGTCGTGCACCGTAAAGCTTCCGTTCGCCGAATGAACGCAGACCGGCATATCCAGCTTGCTCGCCTCTTCGTACAGGGGGGAAAAATAAGGGTCGCTGAGGCGCCTATCCCCTTCCAGTCCCCTCATGAAAACACCGCAGGCCCCGTTCTCCTTGCCAAACTTCAACTCCTCGGAGACTCTCTCCATGCTGAGAAAAGGCGGGACCACAACCCAACCAAAACGGTCGGGCGCTTTCTTGACGATATCGGCCATCCACCGGTTGTAACTTCGGGATAAGGCGAGATCGACTTCCGGCCGCCGCGTGAACGGGAAGATGAAGAACGTCGGATAGATCACCTGGACGTCAACGCCCAACTCGTCCATGTGCTTGATCCTGGCGCTGAGATCGCTCATCTCACGGGACGCTTTCGGTAAATCCCTCCCCACATTGCTCCGGGGAAGCACTCTCCCGTCGATCAACCAGTAATCAACCGAGGAGCCTCCGCCGGTCGAGCCCACCACTTGAGGCCGCAACTGGCGCTCCGACTCGAGCATGTATTCCCAGGTGGACTCGTTCTCAATTACGTGCGCGTCGGAATCGATCGTGCGCATATCATTCCTCTCAGATCTTTCGCCATGCCCCCTTTAGAAATCATTACAGCCCGTACAGCGTTCGGGCATTGTCGCTCAGGATCTTCCGCTTCACGTCGGGCGCCAAGTCGGTCCTCGCCTTGAATACCTTGATGGCATCGAGGTCGCTCGATGTGTCCGTATGCCCGTAGTCGGTCCCGATGACCAGACAGTCTTCACCGGCTTGCTGGATGATGTAGGGCAAGTCATCGGAGTTTTCGCACGTAACGAACATCCGGTATTCGCGTCCGAAGTTGTCGGGCCATTCGCGTCCCAATGATTTGAATCGGTTCTTGGCTTCGTGCAGCACCCAGGGCAGCCACTGCGAGCTGGCCTCGATGAAGCCCCACCTGAGCTTGGGAAATGTCTGATGGATTTCGCTGAGGAGCAGGTCATGGAAAGAGGCCACGGTGGGCACTCTGAAACGGTGAAACGCGGCCGCTGTGAACACAGAATGGCGACAGAGGTCGTTGAGCCAGGGGTTGCCATTGGCGATGTGGATAGCAATCGCCATATCGAGCCGGCTCGCCTCCTCGTAGATCGGGTAGAAGTAGGGGTCCACGAGCAAGCGGTTGCCTTCAACGGGACGCATCAGCACGGCGCAAGCGCCGTTTTCCTTGGCGAAGCGGATCTGGTCCAGCGCGTCCGGCATGCTTAAGGTCGGCGCCATGCAAGACCAGCGCAGGCGGCCTTTGCCCTGCCGCCAGATGTCGGCCAGCCAGCGGTTCCAGCTTTTGCACAGCGCCACTTCCACCGCCGCGCGGTCCGTGGCTTGTTCGATGAACATGGTGTTGTGCAGCACCTGGATGTCCACGCCGATCCGGTCCATGTGCTCCAGGCGCAGGTCGACGTCGCCCATCTCGCGCGACTCCTGGGCGTCGGCGAATTTACGGCCGACCTGTTGGGAGCGCTTCTCCAGCTCGGCGGCTGAAAAAGCGGGGAAGCGGAATCCTTTCACCTTCCCATCGATGACCCAGAACTGAAGCTTCACTCCGGCATCCTCGGGAGCCTCGAGGGGCACAGGGCGATACTGCTTCTCGGATGGATCCATGTAGTCCCAGGTATGGGCGGACTCGACCACATGCGCGTCCGCGTCGATAACGATAGTCTTCGCAACGGTTTCCATAAGTTCATCCCTCCTGCGTTGGTTTCACGTCCATTCTAGTGTCCGCTCCCGATCTTCTTTCGTTCATGATAGGAAGTTCCCTTTGAGGCAGAGAGTATTTGACAGGATACTGCTGTGTCAACACGTGCTATTGTAGCAGAATGAACTGGCAAGAGAATCTGATCGAGAGCCCCGCGCAGATCCGCGAGTGATTCTCCAAACCAGGCGCATTGCCGTCCTAGGCATCAAGACCGAAAAGCAAGCCTCTCAGCTCGCTTTCTATGTCCCCAGGTATCTTGACTCGGCAGGGTTCGAGGTTATTCCCGTGCCGGTCTACTACCCCGATGTCAGCGAGATCCTTGGGAAGCAAGTCTATCGTCGGCTGATCGACATCCCTGGAAAGGTTGATCTAGTGGATGTCTGCCGCCGGTCTCACGATATTTACGGGCACGCGGAAGACATGCTGGCGAAGAGGCCGAAGGCGGTCTGGTTTCAGTCCGGCATTCAAAACGAGGACGCGGCGAAGCAGTTAGCCAGAGTCGGCATCAACGTCGTGCAGGACATGGCGTGAAGACAAAAGAACGCAAAAATCTGGTGTCATCACCGACGTGTACAAGAGGCAGGGTTTTGAGTTATCGTCTAGCGGCGTATGGTTGGACCGAATTCACTTGATCTAAAGACGCACAATACGACACGCGAGGGAAAGTGCGTGTGAGTGAAGAGGCTGCAGTTTTGTTTAAGCGGCGGGACATGTCGAATGTTTCGGTGCCAACATGGTTATTGCTGGGGTTGTAAGTGGTGTCATTATCGGTGGGTATGTAGCGGAAACGTGGACGGATATTTTTTATTGGACTCTACTGTGTTCTCTTTTTCTTACGGCCATTTCCTTCCTTTTTTCGTTTCGCAATTGGAAAAAGGAACCTATGTCGGTTCTACGGCAGGCAATCGACGACCCAGATCCATCTCGACGCTTGAGGTCTATTGGTGAGTGGGCAGCAGGGCAACGTCAGGGGAAACCGCTTGGCAAAACGATTTGGCGTTATATGTGGGCCGTATTCTCACAATATCTTGTCATCGTAGGAATAGCCGGAAGCTTCGCTTTTCTGATCGCCGGGGTTTTGTGATAGACTGACCCTGCACAGTAGCAAAAGGAGTCGACAAAATGGATAGGAAAAAATGGTGCCCTCAATGCAAGGCTTCTCGTTCTTCTCGCGGGCGTCAAGGCGTGCGAGAAGTGCGGTTATCAGTTAGATGAAAGAAAACCTAAAAAAGGTAGAGCGGGGCGCATGGGGCTGTCCAGACCGCTCTGAGGAGAGTTTACATAAGTCAGCGATTTTTAGACGTGACTCTACCCTACTCTGCTAGTCAAAATTGCTATATCTTATCAGACCTTCTTTCTTGAACTTACCTCTAATTGGCAAGCTACTTAATAGCCGGAGCGGATTTCTGCCTTTCCATATTTTGCGGCCCGCTCTTTGACGACAAAACCAACCTTTCGCTTCTTTGGCTTCGGAGGAGTCATGAGTTGACGGATGGCATCGAAGAGGACCTTAATCTCGGCGTCGGATTTCTTTTCTAGCTGTTCCAGACATTGGAACAGATCCTTGTGGAATGCCACGGCCTCGTTCACTCGAAGCGGCCCGCGCTTAGCCAGCAGCTGTGACCAGCGGTAACTCACTTTGACGGGTACCTTTTCGCCATTTCACTAAAGAAGCCTTCCTTCTCGAGTTCCTGAAGAAAGCTGAGATCGACGAACTGCTCGGGCTTGAAGTTCTTAGCCTGCGGCATCTGCGGCGCGAGCGTATCGAGAAGGAATTGGATTCCCTTGAGCGTCGGGTAAGGTTTTTTTGGAGTCGTTTTCACATAGACCTGGTAAGATTGTTCGAGAACGTCGGGATCATCGGTGCGCATGTATCTGGCGAAGACCCTCTGGGTCGCCTGCTTGTTGTTGAAGATAAAATGGATGGCCTCGATGTATCCTTTGAGAGCGGCCTTCACCGTGTCTCGATTGCTCTTGATGTAGGCGCGCGTGGTGGCGAAACCGTTGCCCTGCACCTCGACTCCGAGGTCCGGGATGTAGACGAGCTCAATGAAGCCCATCTTTTTTGCCACAGGAACGGTAGACGAATTGAAGACTGACGCGTCGATTTTTCCGGCGGATAAGGCGGCCACCCGCTCCGCGTCGGGTCCACCCGGCACCAGTGTGATGTCTTTGTTGGGATCGAGGTTTAGATGTTTAGCAAGGATAAGCGCCGCAAAATGCGTCGCGGCTCCGTATCCGCTGATGCCTAATCTTTTTCCTTTCAATTGCTCCAGTCGGTTTATGCCGGGACGCGCGAAGATGGTCGAATCATAGAAACTCTCTACCCCGGCAATGAGCGCAAGACTGAAACCCGACAGATTGGCCTGGACGATCTGGCCGATGCTCATGAGTGGCGGATCGCCGGCGGCCAACGCTTGAATCGCTAACTGTCCTCCGCGCAGAAAGACGGGCTCCACGTCGAGTCCGTACTTGCTAAAGAGCCTTTCTTCTTTAGCGACCCAGATATGACCCTGCCTGAAGCCCAGGGATGGATAGCCGACCCTGACTTTCTTGAGTTCCTGGGTAACTGCGGAAGTGGCATGAGCCAAAAGAATAACGAGACACATGGACAATGCTCTCTTTGACATGACTCCTTCCTCTCTGCCCACCGGAGCCGCTTGACGGCGGCTCCCCTGATGAGGCGGCGTCCCGATCTTTAGATCGTCTCCGCCAAATAGTAGCCGCCGGTGGTCTTCTTGGTCTGCCAACCTTCGACGGCTGCGCGGAAGCGAGTGTGAGGAGGCGTGCCGCGCCAGCGTTGATGCTGCTCCTTGCTCTCCCACTCGAGCAGCACGAGCACGCTCGCCGGATCATCCTCGCTGCACAGAATCTGACCGCCCCGGCAGCCGGCCAATTTGATCTCCTGTATCGCTTGCTTGTACATCTTGACGTATTCGCTGCGGCTACAGTAGCGATGATAGGCCCGGGCGTTTTCCGCCCAACGTTGGTTGTGCTTGGCGATAGTGTCCGCCCAGTGAAACAAGCCGACGACCAGGTCGGCGCAAAAATCGGGATAACGGCCCATTTGGCCGAAGGTCTGCTGCGACCAGAACTCGATGTTGCGGCGCTTCAGCGCCAGCTCTTCGGGCGTGGTAGGTGGAAGATAACTGGCGGAGATGCGCTCTCCCTTCCATTCCACCGTCATGGTGTCGCGGTATTCGGCTGAGTCCTGTTTGTCGTAGAGGGCGGCCAGTGTCTTGATCGTCCCGGTAAAGCCGGGATGCGCCGTCACGTCTTCTACGCGGCGTCCCGCGTACCAGACCTCGCGGCCGTCGCGCAGCGCGTTGATGTAATCCGCCCCGGATCTGATGGGCATAACGATTGACCTCCAACTCGCACTCTCTGTAGCGGCAAGACGCAGAGGGTGTCAAGGCCAAAGCGTGATGGCCGAAGGCAAGTTGCCGCCGAGCGAGCGATTAAGGTAGAGTAAAAAAGATGTGTAGTCCGAGGAGGAGACGATGAATCACTGGCAACTTTGGCGATGGGTGGCGCTCTTCTGCGTGCTGTTCCCAAGCGGGCGTGCCGCCGCGCAGGAGCTGGAAAAGATCAAGATCGTCTACGCTAGCCGCAGCATCCCTTTTCTGTCCTCGTTCGTCGCGAAAGAGAAAAAATTCTATCAGCGCTACGGCCTCGACGCGGACGTCGTTCAGGTCGCCCCGCGCCTGGCGATCACGGCGCTGGCGACGAACGAAGTCGACTATTCGATGAACATCGGCTCCAGCTTGCGCGCCGCCATGCGCGGGCTCCCCGTGCGTGCGGTCGCCTCGAGCACGGTGGCGCCGTTTTTCGCTCTGATGGCAAAGGAAAAGTCGGTTCAGGATCTCAAGGGAAAGCTTGTCGGCGTGACCGATCCGGGCGGGACCAATTATCAGGTGACGAGGCTCATCTTGGCGCACTACGGTCTCACGCCGAACAAAGACGTCCCGCTGATTACGGTCGGTGAAGAAAGACTCATCTTGGAAGCGATGATCTCCGGGCGCATCGCCGCGGGCGCGATCTCTCCGCCCTGGCCCTTCGAGGCGGAGAAGCACGGCTTTCGGCTCCTGGTCAAGGCCTCGGACGTCGTCCAGTTTCCGTTCGTAGGTCCCAGCGCGAATGTCGAAAAGATCAAGAACAAGCGGGATCAGGTCAAGCGGTTGGTTCGCGCGGAGATGGACGCGGTGCGCTTCATCCGCGAGCAAAGAGACGAGACGATCGAGATCATCGCCAAGGTCTTCAAGATGGATCGGGAAATCGCCCGCAAGTCCTATGATTTTACCGCCGCGTTCTTCAGCAAAGACCTACGCATCAATCCCGAAGGAGTCAAGCAATTGATCGCGATCGAGCGCGAGTTGGGCGGCTTGCAGGGAGAGGTGTCGGTCGCACAGGTGGCGGATCTCTCGCTGGTGGACGAAGTTTACCGCGAGGCGAAGAAATAGCGAGCGTCGCGGTGGGAATAGGAAAGGATTCGATCCGGTGATTGACGGGAAGGCAATAGGGCGGATTACTGCCCGCTGCCAGCCGGTTTGAGTAACCCGAACTGCAACATCATCCCGAGCTCGTCGCGGCTGACCCACTCCTCGATAATCTTGTCGTTCTCAAAGCGAAAGATCGCGATCGCGTTCCAGGTCACCGCCTTGCCGGTAACATCGTAATTGCCCAGGCGGGAGCGCCAGCCGCCGCCTCCCACTCCGTGGTGGGTGAGCCGCACGACCAACCGGTCGCCCGCTCCAAAAGCGTCGTGGATCTGAGTTTCAAACCGGGAAAAAGTTTCCTTGCGTCGCTCCGCCACACCACGAGCTCCGTCGATTCCCATGACGGCTCCTCCGGGTCGGTGCAGCACGCACCGGGGGTGAAAAAGCTCCTCAACGAGCTCCGCCTTTCCCCGGTCAAGCACCTCATGAAAGTATCTGCGGACCACCCGCTCTTGAGCCGACGATTGATCCTTGAACTTTCCGCCCCCGGTCATCTTGTCTCTATACCGTGATTGCCTGGCCTACGATGAAGACTAGAACCGGCCTTCTTTTTCCAACTTCTTTACGATGCCGTCATCCACCAAGTCCTCGGCCTTGAGGCGGCGGATCTTTTCGTTGTTGGCGCCCAGGAGGCGGATGACGTTGCGAATGCCGTCGACGCTGGGAGAGATCTTTCTCTCGTAAATGCCGACGATGCTTTGATAACCTTCTGCTGTGTCCTCGACGCGCTGGAGGCGAAGTCCTCTGGCGAGGCTTTTCATGACCTGGGGCTTATTGGCGGGATTGCGGATGAAGGCAACGGCGTCGAGCAGTCCTCGCAGCACATTTTCCACAGTGGCGGGGGACGAAGCAATGAAGCTGCGCCGCGTTATGATCCCGGACCCCTGAAAGGGAATTGGCAGCTTCTCTAAATCGGCCAGGACACGGAAGCCTTTGTTCTGAAGCAGCGAGGCGAACGTGTAGCCGATCTGACATCCATCAATGACGCCCGAGCTCATGGCTTCGGCGCGCACGCCGTCCGAACCCAGCGTCCGTATCGTGATATTGTCTCGTTTGGGATCGAGTCCCCAGTAGTCAAGCGTCAACATCGTAAAAATCCATCCTCCGCCGCTCAGACTGTTGACTCCCAGACTCTTGCCCTTCAATTCCGACGGGCTCTTGATTTTCGGGTTGACGATGAAGGTGCCGGTCAGCTTATTGATAAACCCGGCTGGGAAGACCGCGTCGGCCCCTTCCGCAATCGCTCCGAGGTTAGCCGCCGTAACCGAGCCCCAGTGGAATTGGGACTCGCCGGCACTCAACGCGGACATACCGACAGGACCACTGCGGACCTGGACGAAGGTCAGATCCAGCCCGTACTTGCGGAAAAAGCCTTGATCCTGGGCGACATAAACCGCCCCTTCTCTCTCGCTGAAAGATCCGGTCGTCATGACAACCTTGGTCAGCGGAGCAGCCGCTTGAGCAGGCTGATAACTGAAAGCGAAAAGCGAACAAAACAGAATGAGCGTATGAGTCGATGGAATTCTCGTCATGAGTGCTCTCCGAACAACTCAAGAGTCAACCCTTTGCCCGTACCTTCGTCTTCTTCTCTTCGGGCGCTTTGATCTTGTCCAGATTTTCCAGCGCGTAGTCGTTTTCGCTTACCACTTGGTTGTCTTTGCCGTGGCGTGGTTTACCGGCGGACTCCGCCCGCGCGCCCAACAGAATCATATATTCGTCGCCGGTATTATCGAGCTGATAGAGTTGGCCCGCGGGAATGGTCACCAGCATGCCGGGAGTCAGTGTCCGGCTCGATCCGCCGGGAAAGTGGAAGGTGCATTCCCCCTTGACGCAGTAGAACTGTTGATCGGCGCTGTGCTTGTGCATAGGGCCTTTGGTCCCCGCATAATCGCCGTGGATCCAGGTGTGAAAATGGTCCGAACTGAACAGCACCTTTTTGCTGTGGCCGATCTCGAGCTCAGGAACGTTCAGGATATCGATGAATTCCACAGGCATGAAGATATCTCCTCCTTTAAACTACGCGATCACCTGAGACAAGCCTTTACCACTCCTAGTGGCGGGCTTCAAGAACATCCATTGGAAGAGAAATTTTCGGAGCGATGAGTTTGGGAGAGCCAGATGACCGGCGAAGGAAGTTACCTAAGGATCAGTAATGTGTCCCCGGATTTTTGCGCAGCACACCATTTTTGTCGTAATCCATGGGGCAAGGCGCCATTGTAGAGGGAGTTATAGCAAGACCAAGAAAATACCTATGACTGGACACCTCCCAAGCAATGTAGCCGGAGTTGGACGTCACAATTAGTCAGTACGCAATGATCTCCCCGGTCTCGACTATTTTGACCTGGACGCCATCTAGCGAACCCGGCAGCGTACGTTGCAATGAATCGGTTATCTTCTTCACGTAGATCTCAATCACCGGCTGATCAGGACCCCTGTCGGGAAGGCCAACGCCCACACCCACAACTCAGGGAGTTGCCAAGAGCTTGCCTTCGTGGCGTTCCTTAACCCTCGTGACGGCATCTACCGCAGCAGGGTCAACCTGTCCTGGAAGCTGTTGACTGGCCGCTTGGCTTTCGGCCACCCGCACCAGCGTCTGTAACCATGCGACTGTCTTCCAGAAGAGATTGGACGTGGAATTGGATCCGACCATAGTGACATTAAAAACGGTTAAAACTGGTTGGATGGGGTTGGCGATAGCAACGCTGCTGCTTCCGGCAAAGAGGAGACCCACAGCACGCGGCGCCGTGGCCACATCCTCCACCATCAAGGAACCAGAATCGCCCGCTGCGAGGAAGCTTCCAGGACTCACAATAATTTGATTAACGAACCTGGCTGTTTTTCCGGATCCGTACGAGACGTCAACCATGTCGCGCAAAACCGCTGCTTGATGGTCGAGCGCAGATTAGCAGCTAGATGAAGCGTCCGCGCCTCCGGCAGGATTCTTTATCGATGTAGGTACGTGCCCACCGTCCTAATCCAGCAGCTCCAGTTTGATGATGGCGGCGCCGTGGTTGTTCCCGACCCAGAAGGTCACCGGCGTCGTCGAATTGTCCACAAACACTCTCCGCATGTTCGTCGACCTGGGAAGGAGATATTCGGTGGCTTGCCCGCTCTTGGGATCGAGCCGCACCACGCGATCGGTGGCCATCGAGCCGCTCCACAGTTCGCCGTTTTTGTCGATGGTCACGTCGTAGGGCGCAGTCCACGGCGTCGGCACTTCCCATTCCTGGATGCGTTCGGTTTTGGTGTCCAACATCCCGACCCGATTACCGCCGTATTCGGCAAACCAGAGCCGCCCTTGCGCGTCCATCATGCCCCGGCGCGGTCTCGAATTGGGAGTCGGCGTCGGATAGAGCGTGGCTTTCCCGGTCTTTGCATCTATCCGGCCGATGTTCTGGTCGCTGAAGTCCATGAAGTACAGATTGTTCTGAGAGTCGGCCTTGATACCGTAGGCGGAGTGCGGCCGGTCCTTGGGTAAAAGCTTGGTCAGATCGAAGGTGTCAAATTTGCCGGACGCGATGTCTAACCGGTGCAGGGCACGCCTATCGACGTCGGTCATCCACACCTTGCCGTCCACGTGGGACTCGGCCGGCATCACCATCGATTGCTGCGTAGCATCGTTGTTAATCTCCGGCGGAATGGCCCACATCTGGAATTTCTCCGTCTTCTTATCGAACTTCGCGACGCCTCCTTGATACATCAGGGCAAGCCATAAGTTCCCGTCTTTGTCGGGTTCCAAATCAAGCATGCCGGTCGGGGAGCCGGGTTTAAGCACGGGAACGGGGTACTCCGTGACCTGGGCGGTCTTGGGGTCGAGTTTTCCCAGGTACTGTTCCCCGAAATTGGAATACCAGACCGTGCCTTGTGGATCGACGATTACGTCATGCGGCTCCGCCGTCGGCCGCGGCAGATCGTACTCTGTCATGATGACACGCGTCCCTCTGCCCGTGGGGCGGGGGAGGGTTTTGAGCGCATACTGCCAACTCGAAACTGAACTCAAATTGACCGTGCTTAAATATTCGGCCTGCTTTCGGACCGCTTCCGAATTTCCCGCCGATCGGTCGGCAACGCGTACCTGGGGATGCAACGGCGTGCTCATGTTCGCATAAGTCGCCATTCGCGACAGGGCTTGCACGAATTCGTCCGCAGTGTACTTGGACTTTGCAATTCGCTCCACGGTGTGGCAGCCCTGACAGTTCAGAAAAATATTCTTTTGTTGCTGCGCGCCGGGCATGCTCGCGATCCATTCCGCGCTGGTGAGCTGGGAGGCGAGATCTTGTGTCTTCTTGAGTTTCAGATCGGCTGTGGCGGTTTTTTGGGCGGTAATTTTCGCCGCTCCGGCGCCATCCAGCTCGTATCCCACCGCCCGGATGCTGAGCGCATACTGGCCCGGCGCCAATTTCGTCGAGGGGAAACGATAACGGCCCTGCTGATCGCTGACTACGGTGATCGTGACCGTCGAGCCGGTTTTCTTCGCGCTGACCAGCACGCCTTCCATAGGACCCTCTTCCGTAGAGCTGACTTGCCCCGTCAGCGCTGTTCCAGGCGAACCTGCCGCTCCAATGAGATCAGAGGCCGTGAAAAATAGGGACACTGCCGCAGTCGTGATTGCCATGGCGAGGAACATTTTTTTCCGCATAAGCATCCTCCCTGAGACTAGATTCTGAGACTCAGCATTGGAGACCCGGCCCGAAGCTGCGCGTCTATTAACACTCGGCTCTAGATCATGTCAAGCCTTTCAAATGTTGAAAGAATTGAACGGGGGAGGTGAAATCGTTCGAAAGATTGACATCACGCCGGAGCAGATTTATACGTATTGCGTTGTTGCCTTTCAAAAACATGCAGATGTGGCCTCTGATCGTAAATGATGATCAAAGTTGCGAAAATGCTTTTTCTCTTGTCGTCCCTTCTCGGCTTTGCCCTTGAAGTTCACTCCGCCGACGTGGCGACGAAAACTCCGAAGCCGGCGACAGCCAGGATTCGCGTGAGCCAATCCGCCGTCAACACGAGATCCGCGGTTCTCTGGGTCGCTCAGGAGCAAGGGCTGTTTGCCAAACACGGACTCGAGGTCGAGACCATTTTTCTGCAAAGCAGCAATCTGCAGACCGCGGCTTTGGCGGCCGGCGAGGTGCGGTTGGGCACCATCGGGGGCGCCACGGTGCTCTCAGCCGTCGCCGGAGGCCAGGACTTTAGAATCGTCGCCAGTCCGAGCAACCGGCTGCCTTACGATCTGGTCGTGAGACCGGAAATCAGAGAAGCCAAAGACTTGCGGGGCAAACGCTTTGGCGTCACGAGCATCGGCGGCACCACCTGGATGGCGGCCATCCTGGCCTTGCAGCATTTTGGACTGGATCTGAACCGGGACCATATCCAGCTCAACGCCATCGGCAATCAAGCCATCCTGGCGCAGGCGATCGAAGCGGGAAATATCGACATGACCCTTGTGGACCCCTTCCTCAGCCGCAGGCTGAAGCAAAAAGGGCTCAAGGTCATGCTGGAGCTCTATCGCGTCAACATTCCCTTTATCAATACCAGCGTCGTGGTGAGCGCCGCCTACCTGCGCGAGCACGAAGATACCGTGGAAAAATTCCTAAAGGGCATGCTCGAAGCCCAAGCGTTCATCGCTTCTCCCGGCAACAAAAACGCCGTAATTAAAACCGTCATGGTTCACATGAAGCTTACCGATCCAGTAGCGGCGGAAGAGGGCTATCAAGATCTCATGCTGGGCTTGGAGAAGAAACCCTACCCGTCCGTGGAGGCGCTGCGCAATATCCAACGGATGATGGGATTGATGAATCCAAAGGTAACCAAAGTCAAACCGGAAGACGTCATCGACGCGCGGCTCGTTCGGAAGCTCGACGAGAGCGGCTTCATCGATGGTCTTTACGACTCTCCTGGAAAAAGATAGCCATCACAAACAAAAGAAAGAATCCCGGTGACCTCAGGCCATTTCAGCGGGTTGCGCGGCAGAAATTGCCAGGACAACAATGAAAATTACCAGAGTCCGTGCGGTCGTTTATCAGGCTCATAACGTCATCACCGGCTGGAAGCTCTCGCTCGGCGGCCGCGATACTTACGATTTGCTCTATGTCCGAATCGACACGGACAAGGGACTGGCCGGGGTCGGCATCTCAAGCCCAGGGGCGGTTTACATCACGGGAGACACCGCCGCCAATCACCTTCACCTGATCAACAATCTCTTTGGCCCAGCTGTCGTCGGCTTAGATCCGTTCGACATCGAGGCGATTATGCTCAAACTGGATTCCCTGGCGATGAAAGCTGAAGCGGCGAAGTCGGGGATAGACCTTGCGCTGTATGACTTGATGGGGAAAGCGCTGGACGTTCCAGCATGTAAGCTGTTCGGCGGCGTGGTCCACCCGCGCATTCGAGTCACCCGTCTCATGGGAATGTACGGCCCGAAGGAGATGGCGGAAAAAGTAAAGGGAATCGTCGAAAAAGGTTGTAGCGCTTTGAAGCTCAAAGTCGGGACGACCCTTCAGGAAGACGTCGAACGGGTGCAGCGGGTGCGCGAGGCGGTCGGCCCCGGCGTGACGATCACCGTTGACTTTAACCAGGCCTGCTCCGCGAAAGAGGCGATTCAGCGCATCGAGAAAATGGAGCCCTACGATGTGACTCTCGTAGAACAGCCGGTCAAAGCGAGCGATCTTAAAGGAATGGCTCTGGTTACGAAATCCGTTCGTCCGAAAATCATGGCCGACGAAAGCGTCAACACTATTTCCGAAGCGATGCAGATCATCGAGACCGGCGCCGCGGACGTCATCAGCTTGAAGTTTCCCAAAATGGGCGGCCTGCTAAAGGCAAGAAAGGTCGCGGCGCTGTGCGAGGCTGCGGGTATGGAATACCTGGTAGGAACGACGCCGGGTAGCCGCCTCGCCGACGCCGCCAATGTCCATCTGGCCGCGAGTCTTAGGAACCTCACGCTACCGTGCGAGATCGGCGAATTCGAGCGCATGGCCGACGATCCTTGCACGGGGTTGGAAATTGTTGACGGATTCCTGTCTCCACCGCCGCGACCTGGACTGGGGGTCGAAGTTGATCTTAAAAAAGTGGGGTTGGCTGACTAATATCCCACAACCGCCAACTTGCCGGTTTTCGCTCAAACCTGGAGATTTTGGAGATGGTCGAATAAACCGAATTCCATGCCGCACTCGGGATCCGTTCCCTTTTTGATTTAACACCGCCGTTCTCGCTGTCCCTCGCCCCGTTCAGTGATTCCAGCGGAGACTCCGCAACTCTCTATCGCGCTTGCCTAGAATTTGTAAAGATGCGACCTCCGCGTCGCCATAGTTTGCCGGCTATCCGTGCCCGTTTGCGCCCCAAATTCTCCCCTCCACCCACAGCCTCGCCAGCTCCAAAGCATAGGCGTCGGCCTCTTGCCGGGAATCAAAGCTCGCTCTGCGTCGACCGAAGATGGGGATCATTTTGACGGTATTCGCTTCATTGATGATCACCGTCGCGCGAGGAATCCATCCTCCTGATCCCAGCTTGTGAGAGACAAGCTCAATAGTATGGCCGTTATAAGATACTTTCTTCATTCTGTTTTCGCTTGCGGTTTCTCACCACCCCGTCTGTCTTCACACAATAGGCCCGAGCAAACTAGGCGATTTCCGCCGCCACGGGCGCATGGTCGGAAGGCCGCTCCCGGACGCGCATGTCGCGGTCGATCGCACAGCTCTTACACTTCTTCGTCAGCTCCGGTGACAGCAGAATATGGTCGATGCGAAGCCCCAGGTTCCGCTTGAAGGCGTTCATGCGGTAGTCCCACCAGGTGTAGGACTTGTCGGCCTGGTCAAATAGCCGGAAGCTATCCGCCACGCCGGACTCGAGCAACGCAGCGAAAGCTGCTCGCTCCGGGGCGCTGAACAATACCTGCCCTTCCCACGCCTTCGGGTCGTGGACGTCGCGCTCTTCGGGTGCGATATTGAAGTCGCCGAGCACCGCCAGGCGCGGGTAGGCGGCGATCTGCTCCTTGAGCCATGCGGTCAGCCGCGCGAGCCAGTCCAACTTGTAGCGGTACTTGTCCGAATCGACGCTTTCGCCGTTCGGGACGTATACGCAGATCGTGCGCACCCCGTCGATCGTGGCGGCGAGGAGACGCTTCTGCGGATCGTCGTAGCCCGGAATTCCGGCGACCACCTCCTCGGGCGACGTGCGACAAAGGATCGCGACTCCGTTATACGTCTTCTGCCCGGCATACACGGGCCGGTAGCCCGCCGCGGTGATGTCGGCAGCCGGAAAATTCGCATCTTCGAGCTTGGTTTCCTGCAGGCAGAGGACGTCGGGCCCGTGCGCCGCCAGCCAGTCGAGGACCTGTGGCAGCCGGACCTTGAGAGAGTTGACGTTCCAGGTAGCGAGTTTCACTTATCTCCTATCCCTTAGATCTCAAACGGAATGATTGCCGCAGTGGCACACTGTCTTTAATCGATTCGCCTTGCGTGTACCAACATACAACGCCCATCGGCCTTTAGCCAAGCGGACCTTCTTCTGCCTAACCGATGGGGTGCGAAAACCTGTTAATTTTCCCCTTTAATGCCGCATTCTGTCGCGCAGCGCTCTTTCCCAACCGCCGGTAACGTGCGAATTCTATTGATTTCCCATCTCTGGCACAGGCCTTGCGGAGGTAGGCTGCATAGAGTTCCTTTATGAAACCGACTCTTTTGTGACTTTTATCCTTCGTCTTGCTTTTACCTTGGTTGCTATTGGCCGGCGAAGTGAGGGGCTACTACCGAAAAGGGAGACGTCGATGAAACTAAAACTCAGTCCAACAAATATCGCATGGATTTTTTCTTTGCTCGCTTCTTTTCTGAGCCTAAGCTCCCCAGTCGTGGCCGATGCTCCCGTAAGCCGGCTATGCAGCAGAACTGCGGTGCTTGGCATGCCGAAGTCTGCGGTTGCTCAGGAGTCAGCGTGCAGTATTGCGATGGGACACTGAGTTGAGATGTAGGGGCCTGACTCCGGCAGCTCTTTAATTTTTGCGGTCAGGACCCAGAGCGACATGAAAAACCGCTCTCATTTGCTGTTGTCAAGGAGCATTTCGAATGGATCAAATTGCCCCTTCTCACCTGGCTGATTTTTCCGATCCTGGATCTTCGCAGTCAAACTCTCTTCCAGCTCTCTGATTCTTATGGCGGAGTCTCTTACCTGCACCATCTCCTCGCTTCTCCTAAGCTCATCCAGCAGCGAACTCTCCGCCCGCTCCTTAGCAGACTTCATCTTGGCCAGCCGCTCAGTAAGCGCATTCACTTGACGGGCTGTTGCCCAAATCGAAATTCTTAGTGCAATAAGGTGAGCGCATCGTTATAATGCTCTCTGTGATTTGTCGTCATAGGAGGGCAAAACGATGATGGGTCGTGAGGGTTCACCACAACCTTCCCTTTTCTATACT
>WNFH01001011.1_pt1 | contig 18759 bp, 11 predicted proteins | sample 5400411 | NCBI WGS metagenome assembly WNFH01 (sample SAMN13153347, study PRJNA577476) | soil metagenome | isolation source: 200 cm saprolite under Douglas fir tree site 2 hole 3 | place: USA:California | collected 2015-04-18
GCCCATCTCGGCCTGCCATACTATGGAACGAAAAGTGCCCCTGAAATGTTCCCTTTGGCACCCACCCCGTGGCCGGAAGCAATCGCCGCATCTTACTCACCGCATCAGCGAAAGACAAGCGAACGCGTGCTCTGGTACTCAGTTTCCGATTCGCACGTCAGTCACGCATTGAGGCGTGGAAGTAACAGAGTTTTTATTTTCCAGCCGCAGGCGGTGATGTAAGATCTCTCCCGCCCCTGGGGTAAGAAACTCTCACTGGTCATTTCTATGCTACTCCAAAGCGGTTCTTTCCGATGGAGAGGATAAGGTGCTCGAATGAACAAGACGCTTGTTCTCGCTCTTTTAACCTTTTTGACTCCCATGGCGTACGCCGATCAAGGTGGTTTTTACAATTCCGGTGGCTCAACACAGATAAGTTCTGGCGTTATCATCCACTCGACCGTTGCCACTCCCCCCGGCACTTTGACCATTAACTGTCCCACTACCGCCCCGGCCCGTTGCGCTGGCGGCAGCTTTAACTACGTTTCAAATGACGGGACCATGACTCTAAGCGCGAGCTTTACTAGTGCCACATTCACTGAAAGTTGCTCGGGTGGCGGCAGAGGCAGCCGTTACAGCTGCGCTTACAGCTTCACTGGCCAAATCAGCGGCACTTTGACCGTCAATGGCGTGGCTCAAGCAATCAACGGCGTCACCAATCAGGTATTTGGAACTGGCGGGGCCGCAGCCCGGGGAACATCGGCCTATAATTCCGCATACACGCCCTTCTACTTCTCAAATAGCGGCCAGATTCTCCGCTCGGACGACCTGGACGGCACTAACCTGATCTCGTATGGAACGCAAGGCAGTGATGTGGGGCAGTTTTACGGCGCATACGGCATTGCGCTGGACTCCGCGGGCAGAATTTACGTCGCCGATACTTACAACAGCCGCGTCGTCCGCATCGACGATATGAATGGCACGAATTGGACGAGCTTCGGCACGTCGGGTTCCGCTGTCGGCCAGTTCATGAATCCATCAGGCATTAGCATCGATTCCGCCGGCAGGATCTATGTGATGGACACGGGGAACAACCAGCTAGTCCGCATGGACGACATGAACGGCACGAACTGGACCGCCATGAACGGGATCGGGTCCGGGGTTGGCCAATTCGCACAGTACGTCGCGCCTGTTGCATTTGACGCGAGCGGACGGATCTATGTGGCGGACGCTGGAAACAAACAGATCGTTCGCATGGACGATATGAACGGCACCAATTGGACTACGTTGACGCAGTCCCCGGTAATCAACTCCTACATCTATTCCCTGCAATCTCCCATTGGGGTTGCCGTCGACGCGGCCGGAAAAATTTACATCGCCGATGCGGAGTATTATCAGCCGGCGGTGGTTCGCGTCGACGATATGACGGGAGCTAATTGGACGTCCATCTACCTGGGCGCCAATGCAACGCCGAACAGCATTGCTGTCGATTCGAGTGGGATGGTCCTCGTAGGAGGGGGCGGAGCGCAAATTGTGGATAACATGGTGGGGGTTCTCACCTCATCAAGCGCGTTGACCCAGTATTATGGTCCCTACTACGTCTTCGGCGCGACTCCCGTACCGTTGCCGAGTCCACGTCCCTCCGCAATCCGCTTTTCACCAGCAACTTTGACTTTCGCCAACCAGGATATCGGCACCTCAAGCAATTCCCAGCCCGTCACCATCACCAACTTCGGGGGCAGCCTACTGAACTTTTCCAGCATTTCGGCCAGTGGCGAATTTGCTGAGACAAACACTTGCGCGAACAGCTTAGTTGCGGGAGCAAGCTGTACCGCCAGTGTATCCTTTGCCCCTACGGTTGCCGGTCCGGCGACTGAGCTACTGACCCTCAATGACGACTCGGGCAACTGGGGTACGTCGCAAGCCGTAACTCTCGCGGGAACAGGCACCCTGCCGCGCCACCTCAGCTTGTCCCCGGCAACGCTCAATTTCTCCGGCTACACTATCGGCGATAGCCCCAGTCAGAATGTTACGGTCACTAACACCAGCGGCGCCTCTGTCGCAATCGCCGGAATCGCCATGAGCGGCGATCCCTCTCTCGTGCAGGGGAACACGTGCGGATCTGTCTTACCGACAGGTGCAACTTGCACCGTCACAGTGACCTTCAACCCGACCGCTTATGGCACCTTCACTGGCACGCTGATCGTTACCGAAAGTTCCGGCGCGCAGGAGACTGTCTCCGTCACCGGCACTGCGTTCCCAGACAACTAGTTCGGCTTAAGGCAAGCTTTTCCTTATCCTCCACAGTTGTTAGGGAGAACATGGGTTTGGCCTTGATGCGGGAGCAAGGCTCAGGTTGATGGCTCCTCCGCTGGATTGCCCATTCCAAAGCTCGGGTTGTTCGTCCGTGTCCCACGTCCAGAGCAGCCAGCCTTTGAAATTGTAGGCGCAGGACTGAATTTGCCAGCTTTGCACCCCCGCGGCTGCATCTGTAACCAATGGGTAAGCCCACTTAAATGCCCCATACTCGCCCATGATGATCGGCTTTTGCTGCTGGTAGCCAACGAACCCGTAGTTTTGCGCGGCCTGATCCATTGTCAGGCTCAAGACGATCGGATAAGGATGAAGATCCACGTAGTCCAAAGTGGAACTAGCGATGGCCGGATACACTTGGATGATGCGCGAATCCCCGATGCGCGAAGGATTGGGGCCCTCGGGCGGGAAAAAGCTGATAGTGACAAGCGCGGTGGGATCGAGTGCCAGGATCGAGGCGCGCACCTGGTCAGCGAAGTACACTAGACCATCGTCCATCATCTGCTGGCGTGACGCCTGGCTGCTCATATCGTAGGTCTGGCCATTGGCTGTGGTTATAGTTCCGCTCGTGGAATTGAGAGGCGCCCTAGCGGCCTGGTAGTAATACTCGTCCCAGATTTCATAGGCGAAGATGGCATCCATAGGAGCGCTGGCGTTGATCAGGGCCTGCACGAAATCCTGAAAGTACGCTTTGACGGCAGTAATGCCGCAGGAAGAAAGCGTCACAAGATTGATGTCGTCAAATTGGGGATAACAGCCGCCATAGAGTTGAGTGAAGCCGCCGAATGCCGGCAACCATGAGCTGGCAATGACTACGCCGATGGCGCGGGTTTTGGCTCGTTGGAGAAAATCCACAACGTTTGCCATATACGCAGAATTAAGCCCTCCGGCGGGATCGCCGATCGTGCCCTGGCAGCAGCCCTCCATAATTATGGTGACGATGTTGTATCCGCTGGATTGCATGCTGGCCAGCGCGGTTTCCGCGCGGTTGGCATCGTAAAGGCCGACGGCGAATGTGGAGTGAGCGAGGATCAGATTTCCTCTATCGTCGGTCAAATTGGCCAGGCGGATGTAATTGTTGCCGCGCGGCACAAACACATTTCCCGTGGTACGGTTGAAAAACTCAGCAATCGCCGCGGTCGGACGTACGCCAATCGGGTGTGGTGCAAGCACAGAAAGAGTCGCGGATGCCGACTGGTTGGCATCAGCCTGTGAAACCGCCGAGATCGTTACGCTGGCCTGAGCCGTTGGAGCGATGTACAGACCTGCGTTGGAGATCATGCCTACCGTTGCGTTTCCCCCACTGATTCCGTTGACCTCCCAAGTGACTGCGAGGTTCAGGCTATTTCTCACATTGGCGGTGAATTGCTGCTGTCCACCCGCAGCTACGGTCGCTGAGGCCGGTGAGATTGTGACCACGGGAATCGGTTTGTTGATCGTGAAGGTCAACGCACTCGATGTGCCTCCGCCGGGTGCCGGGGTTGCGACGCTCACCATCGCGGTCCCAGCCGCGGCGATATCCGCGGCCGTGATCGCCGCCTGCAAGCTCGTACTGGAGGCAGACGTCGTGGTACGCGCATTCCCGTTCCATTGCACCGTTGAGGTGGATACAAAATTGGCGCCGGTCACCGTCAGCGTGAACGCTGCCGCACCCGCAACGGCCGAACTCGGGTTCAGCGAGCCCACTGCAAGTGACGGAGTTGGATTGTTTGGAGGCGGGGGCGGCGGCGGGCTGCTATAACCGCCGCCACCACACCCAACAAGGCATCCCAAAGCGACCATGCACAACGTCACTCCGACGGACCGACACGCCCAAAGCGGTAGTCCCAATCGCGTGCAGATTCCCTCTACCACAGGTCTGGAGGATACTGCCTCGATGTTCATCGCCCCTCTTTTCAGGTGTCGGCATTGTGGCCAGCTCCTAGCGGTTGCGCAAGCGACAAGAGACGTCAGTACCCCGGTGACGCCCTTTGTCGCCCTTACCCCGGTGTTGAGTAGTGGCACAGGAGGACCGAAGGTTTCCTTCTCCGTACAACCGGTGGCGAACACTTACTTCCCGCAAAAGTCGATGCCCGGCATGAAAATGGGCGCCCACTTGGGGGATCATAAAAGTTGCAGGTGCATTCAGCGAGCAATTCGCTGTGAAGTCCGGATGAAAGCGCCACGAACCCTTTCCACCTTTTCCTTGACAAACCGTGGGACGTATCATAGAGTAATTGGTGGGTAATATCGCGTCCCGCACCCGGTAACGCCAGCGTCCTGCTGGCGTTTTTGCTTTTTGGGAGGCCGCCACTTGGCCTAATTCCTGGGTTTCTGTAATTCTTGCGATACCAGGCGGCATCTGCACAATTTTGGTGCAAATAAGTTATTTAGAATCAACACTTGCAAAAGTGTATCAAAACAAACGACTTTAACTCCCTTTAGAATGAACACTTATGCAAAAAGGGGGGAGGGGGGTGTGACCACTTTTGGGGGTATAGACCGGGCACATCCCTGACGAAACAGACTAGGAGAGCCTTCCTCTGGACTCCGGTCGGACCGGCCCAGAGGGTGGCGAAGATGCGCCAGATCATTGTCTCGCTTCTTACAACTCCCATAATCCTCGTCCATACCGTATAATCCCGCATAAGCTCTATCCGGATTAAGTCGATTTGACCTAACGACCGGAATCGTATGTAATCGAGCGATGCGTTTTCGCTCGATATTTCTCTCCGTCAGCATCTTCGGTGCGGCACTCGCCGCCCTGCCAACCCAGGCGCAGGTCGCCGCGAGCATCACGGGCACCGTCACCGACCAGTCGGGCGCGCCAATTTCCGCCGCCGCGGTGACCGCCAAGAATCTCGAAACCGCCGCGGTCCGCACCGCGACCACAGACGATGCCGGCCGCTATCTGCTCTTATCGCTCCCCGTCGGGCAGTACGAAGTGCGAGTGACCAAAGCAGGCTTCAAGGAAGCAGTCCGCAGTGGCATTCAGCTCGTCATAGGCCAGGAAGCAAGGGTCGACCTGAACCTGCAAGTCGGCGCTGTCGAGACGCAAGTCATCGTCAATTCCGATGTCTTGCTCGTTTCCACCGCAACCAGCGATATCTCCGGCCTGGTCGGCGCGCGGCAAATTAAAGAACTCCCTCTCAACGGCCGCAGCTTCGACCTCCTCCTTCCGCTCAATCCCGGAATCGTCAATTTCACTTCGCAGAAAACCGGCGGCACCGGCATCTCCAATTCCACGACCGCCAACAACTTCGCGGTCTCCGGCAATCGCCCGCAGCAAAATCTCTTTCTCCTCAATGGCGTCGAATACACCGGCGCCGCCGAAAACAACATGCAGCCCGGCGGCGCCAGCGGGACACTGCTCGGCGTCGACGCCGTGCGCGAATTTAACGTCCAGCGCGACTCCTACGGCGCAGAATTCGGCAAGCATCCCGGCGGCCAAGTCATCATCGTCACGCAATCCGGCAGCAATCAGTGGCACGGCGCGGTCTTTGAATTCCTCCGCAACAACGCCCTCGATGCCCCCAATTTCTTCGACCAAGGCTCCGCTCCGCCTTTCCAACGCAATCAGTTCGGCGCCTCCGCCGGCGGTCCGCTCCGAGCCGACAAGACTTTCCTCTTCGCCAACTACGAAGGTTTTCGCCAGCACCTACACCAGACTTCCGTGGCTTTCGTTCCCGGCCTGGCCGCGCGCGCGGCCGCCGCACCAAGCGTTCAACCTTTGTTGAATCTGTGGCCCACTCCTCCTCCGGGTACACCGGAATTGGATATCCCTGGCCAGACCTACGGCATATCCCAAGTCTTTAGCAGCCCTTTGCAAACCGTCCGCGAGGACTTCGGCACCGCTCGCGTCGACCACATTTTTTCGCCCAAGGATTCTCTCGCCGCCATCTACACCGCGGACGACGGCGACGATTTCACCGCCACCCCGCTCGACTCCTTCAGCGCTGACATCCTCACGTTGCGCGAGCAAGTCGTCAGCCTCGAGGAAACTCACGTCTTTTCCTCAACACTGCTCAACACCGCCCGCCTCGGGTTCTCGCGCGCCGGCTACTTCTTCACAGGTGAGCCTACGCCCGGCACTCCCGCCGCCACCGTCCCCGGCTTTCTCCTCGGCCGTCCTGTCGGCGCCGTAGTCGTCGGCGGCAGCGCCGCGTCCAACCCGCAGGCCTCCCTCGGTCTCGCCGGCAGCAACAACGGCAGCAACTTGCGCATCGCCAGAAATCTTTACACTTACGAAGATCGTCTAACTCTGACGCATGGGCGCAATCAATTCACCTTCGGAGCATGGGCGCAGCAATTCCAATCCAACGAAACCATCGCGCTGAGCCAGTTTGGGCAAGCCACTTTCGCCAGCCTGCAGACATTTCTTCAAGGAACTACGAGCACGTTTCTGTTCGATCCGGCGCCCACAGAAATGAACTGGCGTGCCTGGTTTGGCGCAGTTTACGTCGAAGATGTCATCCGCTGGAGCCCAAAATTAACGATCTCCCTCGGTTTTCGCGGTGAATCTTCCAACGGCTGGAACGAGCCGCACGGCCGCGCCGCAGACTACACCTTCAGCAACGGCGTGATCTCCAGCCAACCGCACATCGGAACCGCGCTGTTCACCAACAACCGCGCAAAATTTCTCCCGCAGCCCCGCGTCGGCGTCGCCTGGAGCCCGCTGGGCGCAAAAACCGTCCTCCGCGCCGGCTTCGGCATGTACAACGATTTGCAAGACGCGCTCGGCTACCGCACCGACCAAAACGCGCCCTTCAATCCCGTCTACTCCCTCGCTGCGTTTCCCGTCTCCAAGCTGCCTATCGATCCCGCCGCCGCGGTTCCTGCGGGCGCCAAGCTCGTCCCCGGTGGAGTCCAGCCAGACATGCAGACTCCCACGCTCATTTCCTGGTCCCTCCGTGTCGAGCACCAGCTCTCCCCCAACACCGCCCTCACCGTCGGTTACGTCGGCTCCCACGGCTACCACGAAATCGTTGGCGTCGACGCCAACGAGCCCGTTCCCGTAATCTGTCCCGCATCGCCGTGCCCGGCTGTTTATCCCACCGTGACGGCAAACACAACTCCTCCGCCTCCAGTCGTTACAATTGCCACCGGATTCCCGGTAGACTCACCTTTAGCTGGCGCACCTGTCCCCGCCGGGAGCTATTACATCCCTGCCGGCACGCCAAGAGCGAATCCCGCCCTGGCTAACACGTGGACGTGGTTTTCGCGTGGCGACAGCTCTTACCACGCCTTACAAATCGACTTGCGTCGCCGCTTGACCCGCGGCCTCTCCCTGCGCGGCGTTTATACCTTTTCGAAAGTTCTCGACGACGGCGATTCCGTCAACCAGACCACTGCGGGCAACGCACCGGGCTTGGTTTCCAATCCCTTTAATCTCCGCGCCGACAAGGGGTTGGGTACCTTCGACGTAAGAAATGTAGCTGTCATCAATGCGCTGTATGCACTGCCGTTTGGGCCTGGTCAAGAGTTCGCAAACGGCCAAGGCTGGAGCGGCAAACTAATCGGCGGCTGGTCCGTCGCCAGCATTCTCACCGTGCAGTCCGGCTTTCCCTTTACCCCGCAGCTCAGCTACAACCCCTCCAACAACGGCGATACGCGCAATCCTGTGCGCCCATTCCTTAATCCTAATTTCTCCGGCCCGGTCGTCCTCGGCAATCCCAATCAATGGTTCAATCCCGCCGCCTTCCTCGCTCCGCCCGCGAACAGCGGCTTTTACGGCAACGTGGGCCGCGACACTTACATCGGTCCCGGCCTCGCCACCTGGGATTTTTCTGTTCTGAAAGACACTGCCATCCGCGAGCGTCTCCGCCTGCAATTCCGCGCCGAAATCTTCAATCTTCTAGACCGCGCCAACTTCAACACCCCCAACCTGATCGTTTTCACTCCGCCCACCGCCGCCAATCCCACCGGCCAGTCCGGCACCGCCGGCGCCATCACCAGCACCTCCACCACCTCCCGCCAAATTCAGTTCGGGCTCAAACTCCTCTGGTAGCTGTCACGATTGCGTGGTCGCTTGGGAGCCAGGGGACTTTAAATCTGTTCCGCTACGATGTAAGGTGCGCGATAACTGCCACGCAGCAGGCGATTGGCTTCCTCGTCGCCAATGACTTGTTCCTGCGCAGGATCGAATCGCAGCGTACGGCCAAGGCGGTACGACGCATTGGCTAGATGCACGAGTGTCGTCGAGATGTGCGCTTCCTCGATCGGCGAATGAATGTCCTGGGCACGACGGCTGCGGACGCAATCAATGAAGTTCGCGTAGTGGTCGCCAGAACCCTTGCCGGACGGCCCGGGTTCGACCTGATCCGTTACCCACGTCTTGTATGCATCGTATCCATCGATGCCAAGATAGCCGTTTGATCCGTAGAAAATGTTGCCGACGGTGTTCGTCTTGGCATCTTTCGGCCCCAGGGACTGTTGTTTGTTAGCAGGCTTTTTGTTTGCATTGCCGCTCAGCCCCGCGGCGGGCACGCCACTGGCCCCGTAAGCACCGCTGCCTATCTCCGCCTCGTGATTGGTAATCCAGTGCCGGACTTCGAGCTCCATCATCTTGCGCTTGCCATCCGCACCATCGAAAACGAAGGTGGCATTCAGGGTGTTGGGCGTTTCCTGGTCGTCCTGGAACATAAAATGTCCGCCCATGGCGGACACAGATACCGGGAAGCCAACACCTAAGCCCCACCGCGCAATATCGATTTCGTGGATGGCCTGGTTGCCGACTTCACCGTTCCCGGTGTCCCAAATCCAATGCCAGTTGTAATGAAAGCGATTACGCGTAAACGGCTTCAGCGGTGCCGGCCCGGTCCACAGGTCATAATTCACGCCGGTGGGAACGGGCTCCGGCGAGGCGTGCCCGATCGAGGGGCGCCACTTGTAGCAAATCGCCCGCGCCATGTAGACATCGCCGATCGTGCCGTCGCTCAGATGCCGAATCGCTTCCAGCATGCCCGGGTTCGAGCGCGACTGGCTGCCGTGCTGGCAAATTCGGTTGTACTTCTTTACCGCACGCACTAGTTGCCGTCCTTCAAACGTGTTATGCGAGCACGGCTTTTCCACATACACGTCTTTCCCGGCTTGGCAGGCCCAGATGGCCATGAGCGAGTGCCAATGATTGGGCGTGGCAATTGAGATGGCGTCAATATCTTTGTCCTCCAGCAGCTTGCGAACATCGACGCATGCTTTTGCCTTTGGCAAACCCAGTTTCTCCATGTCCCCCAGGCGCTGGCTCGACACGTTTTCATCCACATCGCACAGTGTGGCGATCTCCGTTCCTGGGACGCGCGCAAAGCCGTGGATGTGATCGTTGCCGCGGCCTCGCACTCCGCAAACTGCCACGCGCACACGATCATTCGCGCCGAGGATCTTGCCGCCCAGCGCAAGTGTCGCTGCCCCCACAGTTATTGCTTTTCCCGTCGTCTTAAGAAATTCACGCCGTTCGATTGCCATAGTTGCCGCCTTTGTGTTGAATGCACTCCTGCAAGCCGCATAGTATAGTCCATCACCTTGGAGTATCGCTCTGCCGGTTGCCCGCGGTCTTTCGGCACTCCGGTTGTCGGCTCTTCCAAACGGTCCAGATAAGTTGTGTTCTAGGAACGCGTCGGACCGCTCTACCTCGCACGGGCCCGCTGCGTGCCGGAGATCACGCTAAAGAATATCTCTGGAGTTGCTCTATTTCTGTTTCTTACTGGACACGCAATACTAACGTTAGTATTTAAGAGAATCTACTCATAATTGTCCCAGTCTGGAACAGTGTCGATGCAGAGTGATCTTGACGCCTATGCCTGAGCTCAGTACGCTGACAATCGCATGCCCGCTTCGTCCAGAATTGTCGATGATTTTGAACAAGCCTTCCGTGCATTGACTCGGCATCCCAGGTTTTCTTTCTTCGCAGTTCTTCTCCTCTCCCTCGGAATCGGAATGAGCACCGCCCTCTTCAGCCTCATGTACGGCGTGTTGCTCAAACCTCTGCCGTTCCCGCAACAAGACCGCTTGGTCGTTGCATGGAAGGGCGATTCTAAAGATCCTGGCTACATCGCAGAACTGTCGTGTCCAGAGTTTCGAGACTGGCAGATGCGCTCGAAGGCCTTCGAGATGTTGGCCGCCATGCCTACCACCGTTTATGGATACTCCGTCGCTCTCACCGAATCCGGGCAGCCGCTCCAGGTAGAGCGCAGCACCGTCACCGCGGACTTCTTCTCTCTCTTCGGCGTGCAGCCCTCTTTGGGTCGCACATTTGCAGCTTCTGATGACCATCCCTCCGCCGCCCCGGTAGCCGTCTTGCGCTATTCGCTCTGGAAGAATTACTTCCACTCCGACGCCTCACTCATTGGCAAGACCATCGCTCTGAGCGGCAAGGGTTATACCGTCATTGGGGTTATGCCTACGGGTTTCGATTTCCCGGCAGGCGCTGAGCTCTGGACTCCCCTCGGATTGAACGAAAGCGCTTGGGACAACCGCGGCGCGACTTTTCTGCAAGTCGTCGGCAGGCTAAAGCCCGGCGTGTCCGTCGAGCAAGCAAAAGCCGATCTTTCCGCGGTGCTGGCTCTCGTCAATGCTCAACATCCCGAAGCTATCGACACCCCACAGTTTCCGGTGCTTGGGCCCATCTCCGATTACATCTTCGGGAACAGCAAGCCCGCCATTTTCCTTCTTTGGGGCGCCTCCCTTTTGTTGCTGGTCATTGCCTGCACCAATATCACCAGTTTGTTGCTGGCTCGCGCCATCGTCCGCGAACGAGAAATCGCCTTGAGAGTGGCGCTCGGGGCCTCCAGCGGAAATCTGTTCAGGCAGTTTTTTGCCGAAGGATTGGTTTTGGCACTCGCCAGTGCCTTGGCCGGATGCCTGGTCGCGCGCATTCTCGTCGCCGTGATCATTCGCGTGGCCCCGGCCGGGATCCCCAGATTAGCTTCCGTGCAGTTGAACGTATTCTCCTTTTTGTTTGCCTGCGCCGTGAGCCTGGCCATCGCCATTACGTTCGGTCTTGCCCCGGCACTCCTCAGTATGAAAAAGGACGTACGAGATTTGCTGAATCAGGGGACCAACAGAGTTGCTGCCAGCCGCCGCGGCGCTCTCCTCCGCAAGGTTCTCATCGTTGCCGAAGTCGCCGTCACCATGCTCCTCCTTGTCTCCGCCGGCGCCGCTGTTCGTAGTTTTCACGATCTCCAGCGATTGCCCCTCGGTTTTGCGCCGGAGAACACGCTCACCGCGCAACTTCCCCTTGCGAATCTTAATGCCGCAAAACGAAAAGCTTTCTTTATCGAGCTGTTGGATCGAATCCGAAGCCACGGCGAGGCGCGTGAAGCAGGTGCGGTTCTCCTCCGTCCTTTGGAGGGTACCGTGGGCTGGGATGTCGAATATCAGGCTCGTGGCCAAGACGTTTACGAAGCAAAGAGGAATCCCATCTCAAATTTTGAAGCGGTTACACCTGGCTATTTTCCCGCTATCGGCACGCCCTTCTTGGCAGGTCGCGATTTTACGCCACATGATAACGACGCGAGCGAGCCCGTAATGATCGTGAGTAAGTCTTTGGCTCAAGAAAGGTTTGCAAGCGTCGGCGAAGCCCTAGGCAAGCAGATTAAGTTGGGCCGGCACGAAGAAGACGGGCAATGGTGCACAATTGTCGGCGTCGTCGCGGATGCCCAATACAGACAGCTAGGCACCGTGCGTCACGATATTTTTGTTCCCTTCCTTCAAACCAATGTTCCTCTTCGCTATGTAATTGTACGGACCAACACCGATCCCGATTCATTTGTGCCGATACTACGAGAGGAAGTTAGAGCGATCGACAAGAATCAGCCCGTCTCGAAAGCGCGCACCATGCAGCAGCTCATTTCCAGCGCCAAGGCCGGCCCTCGCCTCTCCATGTGGCTCTTAGCTGTGTTTGCGGTTTTCGCTGCCTTCCTCGCTGCTGTTGGCGTTTATGCCCTGGTATCGGATTCCATCCTGCAGCGTAAGCGCGAGATAGGCATTCGCTTGGCTTTGGGCGCGCAGTCGAGCAATGTGCTCCTCTTCATGACCCGTGGCGAGATGAGTTCCGTGCTCCTAGGCGAATTCATAGGTCTCGCGCTATCGCTCACTGCGTTTCGTACTTTCGGGTATTTTCTATATCGCTCCGCCACAATCGATTTCGCTTCGGTGGCAATAACGCTTCTGATTCTATCGTCCGTCACTTTGACCGCTTGCGTCTTTCCCGTTCTTCGAGCCACCCAAGCCCGCGTGCGCGACCTTCTGGCCGACTAAGCCACTCCGGTGTATCCCATGATCCTGGGCGTATCATAGCCTCCGTGAGAACGCCTTGCGATGAAACCATAATCCGATCAGCGGCTGCCGGAGTTCCGTGCGGCGCAGAAGCGAGAGCTTGGATACTCGCCGCAACCATTCTCGGCTCCAGCCTGGCTTTCATCGATAGCACCGTCGTCAATGTCGCTCTGCCTGCCATCCAGGCGACCTTCCATGCAACGGTGGTAGATGTCCAATGGGTAGTCGAGTCTTACGGATTGTTCCTGGCCGCGCTGATTCTGGTTGGTGGCTCGCTTGGCGACCTGTTTGGCCGCCGTTTGGTCTTCGTGGTGGGTGTGGCGATTTTCGCCGTGGCTTCCCTAGCTTGCGGCGTTGCCCTCAACATTCACCAGTTGATCGTCGCGCGGAGCATTCAAGGTGTGGGGGCCGCACTGCTGGTGCCCGGGAGCCTCGCGATTATCAGTACCTCGTTCGACGAGAAAAGTCGCGGCCAGGCCATCGGTACTTGGTCTGGATTTACGGCCATCACCACCGCGGTTGGGCCTGTCCTTGGCGGCTGGTTGGTTGAGCATGCCTCCTGGCGCTGGGCATTTTTCATCAATCTCCCGCTCGCCGCGGCAGTGATGGCCATTTCGCTTTGGCGAATTCCGGAAAGCCGCAGCGCCATGGCAGGTCGCGTCGATTGGTTAGGCGCGCTTTTGGCCACCCTCGGGCTAGCTGGTGTGGTCAATGGCTTCCTCGAATCTGTCAATCTGGGCTGGCGGCATCCCCTGGTTTTCGCTAGTTTGCTCGTTGGCTGCGGATGTCTTATTGCCTTCGGGTGGGTCGAAGTCCGTGCTACGTCGCCGATGCTTCCCCTCGCCCTCTTCGCATCTCGCAGCTTCAGTGGCGCGAACCTGCTCACCTTGTTTCTATATGCTGCTATTGGAATTTTCTTTTTCTTGTTCCCGTTGAACTTGATCCAGGTCCAGGGATACTCCGCAACTGCAACCGGGGCTGCCGTCCTCCCCTTGATTCTCCTGATGTTCCTTCTTTCCCGGTGGTCTGGCGGACTCGTTGCCCGCTATGGTCCAAGAGGTCCACTGATCATCGGCCCTTTAATTGCCGCGTTAGGTTTTGTTCTGTTCGCTATTCCCTCCGTTGGCGGCAGCTACTGGAAGACATTCTTTCCGGCCGTGTTGGTCCTCGGGTTGGGGACGGCGGTCACCGTTGCTCCTCTCACCACCGTAGTTATGAATTCCGTAGATCAAAACCGAGTCGGTACCGCTTCTGGAATCAACAATGCAGTGGCGCGCGTAGCGGGCGTCCTCGCTATTGCGGTGCTAGGGATTGTGATGGTGAACGTCTTTGGTTCTCGTCTAAATCAAAGCCTTACACATCTCTCGCTGTCACCCGCCATTCTGCACGAAGTGCAAGCCAACGAGATCAAGCTAGCCGGATTGCAAGTGCCCGCGGGCCTAGACCCAGGTACGAAATCCGCCGTTACAGGGTCGATTAAACAGGCATTTGTGCTTGGCTTCCGAGTCGTTATATTGATTTGCGCAGGCCTATCCGTCGTCAGTGCCGCGGTCGCCCAACTCATGATTCGCGCCGTCGCACAGGATCACTGATTGGTGCGCTTCGCACGGCAACCGCGCCAGAGAGCACGGTTTTTCGATAACTAAAGACGGCCAGCGGATAACTTCCCCATTCACCGGCGAAGTGTTGTTGGCTTGACGCCTATCCGTGCGGCCAGTAGGCTGGCAAGCTCATGCGCGCTTCTTCGAGGAAGCTTTTAGTCGTAGCTGTCGGGCTCGGTGTCCTGGGATTTGTTGCTTACCGCGCGCGCGGCCTTTTCCACTTCGGCGATTTTAGCGGCGCAAAGCTTCTCCACTCCTTGCGCGACGCCAATCTCTTTCTTCTCGCCGTCTCCGTTGTCGCCATCTACAGCTGCTACGCCCTGCGCTCTCTCCGCTGGGAAGTCTTCCAGCGCAACCTCGGCCCTTCGCACTTTTGGAATATTTACGGCATGACCCTCGCCGGATTTTCCGCCGTGTTCCTGCTCGGACGCGCCGGCGAACCCGTCCGCCCGCTGCTCCTCGCCCGCAAGGAAAAGCTGCCCATCGCGGATATGTTCGGAATTTACGTGCTCGAAAGGCTATTCGATACCGCCAGTGCCGCCGTCATAGCTGCCATCGGCCTTTTCCTCTATCGGTCGCATGCGCCAGCAGGCCAGAACGCCAGCGCATTGCAGACCGCGGCAAAGACCACCGGCTCGGTGCTATTTGCGGGCGTCATCGTGGCCGTCGCCGTACTCGTGTATCTGCGCTTGCACGGCACCGCCCTGCTGCAGCGGCGTTTGCAAGCGGTGATCGCGGTGCACTCCTGGAAAGCAAAGTTTGCGCGAATTGTCCTGGGGTTTGCGCGCGGCGTGCAAACCATCCGCACCTGGGGCCAACTGGCGTTGGCAGTTCTATACTCAACGGCCCATTGGTTTCTGGTCCTGCTGGTGTATTTGTGGGTGTCGCATAGTTTCGGCGGAAAGCTCGCCGGCATTACCCTGAGCGACGCCATGCTGGTGCTGGCCTTCACCCTGGTGGGCTCCGCCGTGCAAGTCCCCGGAGTCGGCGGCGGCTCGCAAGCGGGCTCCATCATTGCGTATACCGCGATCTTTGGAGTAGAAAGAGAGCCGGCCGTTGCTGCCGCGATCGTCTTATGGCTGATTTCCTTTGCCATCTGCAGCGTGCTCGGTGTTCCCCTGCTGATTCACGAGGGTTGGTCGCTCGGCCAATTGCGGGAGATCGCCAAGCACGAGGACGAAATTGTGGACAAAGAAATGGTCGGGAGCAGTGGCGACACGCGAATCCGGCAGGGAGAGTCCTCCGAGTGAAATGCCCGTTCTGTGCGCACGTAGACGACAAGGTGATTGATTCGCGCGAAGGCCGCAGCGGCGACACCGTTCGCCGCCGCCGCGAATGCCTCAAATGTGGACGCCGCTTCACCACCTACGAGCGCATCGACGAAATTCCCTACATGGTCATCAAGAAGGATGGCCGTCGCGAACGCTTCGAGCGCCAGAAAATTTTGCAGGGCTTGCTGAAAGCCTGCGAAAAAAGGCCGGTGCCGACGCCCAAGCTTGAAGGCATCGTTGACGAAATCGAAAGCGTCGTGCACGAAGCCACCGAGCGCGAGCTGACCACCACCGAAATCGGCGAAATGATCATGCACCGCCTGAAGAAGCTCGACAAAGTTGCGTACGTGCGCTTCGCGAGCGTGTACATGGATTTCAAGGACGTCCAGGAATTCATGAGCGAGCTGAAGAATTTGCTGAAGGATCGCGCAAAGAAATGATGTTGCCCGCGGGGGCGCAGGACTCCTGCGCCCCAACTTGGCGCGATGAGAACGATTGCGCGCGGTGGGACAGCGATTTCTGGCTGTCCGACGCTGGTTCCGAGTTGCAGTGAGCCGGCTGCGGGGCGCGGTGCAAGCGCCGCAAAAGAGTTCGCAGAGAAAAGTTGGAGGTCAGCAATGAACGCCCTTTTAGCATTCCTTTGTTCGCTATTTCTGTTTGCCGATGCCCCCATGGCGGAGTTGCCGCGCGTGACGCATTTTCAGGCGCCGAGTTATCCGGAAGTGGCGTGGCAGGAAAGAGTACATGGAAAAGTAACCTTGAAAATTCTGGTGTACAAAGATGGCCGGTTCGGCTTCACGGATACGGCTGCCGGGCCGCCCGCGCTGGTCAGCGCGGCGAAAGAAAATCTGTGCTCCTGGACTTTCGCGGCGAACCAGTCCGAACAGCCGCTGCCGCTGACGGTGGAGTATGAATATCGCATCGACAAGGCCAAGACATCCGCGCAGGTCAACGCAGAAGTGACATACGATTTGCCGAACCACGTCACGGTCGTTGCTCCGGAGTATTCGCCGACGTGCCTGTGCGTGAAGAAAAAGTCGAAGTGGCGGCTGTTCTGAAACCAGTGCGCGCTTGCACGCCGGTGCCTTTGGCCGCGGCCTCCACCTGCTTCAGTATGCGGTCGAGCGCGGCGCGGTCGAACAGGCGGCCATTGGCGATTACGGCGGTGATCTTCTTCGTGTTGTGAATGTCCATCAGCGGGTTGGCGCTCAGCAGCACCAGGTCCGCAATTTTGCCCGCTTCCACCGAGCCATAGTTTCTTTGCATTCCTAAAAACTTCGCGGGATTGCTCGTTGCGGTCTGCAAGGATTCCATCGGCGTGAAACCGGCTTCGACGAAATTTGATAGTTCATCGTGCAGGCTGAATCCCGGCATGATGTAGACGCCGGGCGCGGTATCGGTTCCCGCGAGGAACGAAACGCCGGCGCGATGCTGCGTTCCGACCATTTGCAGATTGGCGGCGAAATATTTTTGCCGCAGTTCCAGCGGATCGTGCAGCAGGCCGGGCATCATCTCGTCCGTGAAGCGCTTCCAGGTCACATCGCGCCAGTAGGCGGGAGCGTATTTATCGAGCGGATCGTGCTTCAGGTCGCGCTGGTCGAGAAAAGTGCCGCCGCGCTGCCACGCGAGAGTAGGCACTTGCCAAGTTTGGCGTTGCGCGAGCTGGCGAATCAGGGCATCGCACTTTTGTTTGTCTTGCGTGGCGAGCAGCAGTTTTAGATCGCCCTGACCGGCAATGAATTTGTTTTCTTCTGTGGAGCAGCCCTCGAAGCTGCCCATCAGATGCTCGATGCTTTTCTGTCCCGCTGCGATGGTTTCCGCAATGCGCACTTTGTCCGGCACATGCCCAACGATGGGCAAACCGACCTTGTGCGCTTCGGCAGCGGCGGCGAGATACGCATCGTGGGAAATGACGGACTGCACCTTGATGAAGTCGACGCCCTGCGCCTTCAGCAAGTCCACGGCGGCTACGGCGCTCTCCGGCGTGGTGACCGCGATGGAGCTGGGGAAGCGCAGCTTGCCGTCCGGCAAAAGCGCGTCCAGCATCGGCCCGGAAATAATCATGCGCGGGCCGATGATTTTGCCGGCGGCGATTTGCTTGCGCCAGGCGAAGAGCACGGGAATGTCGCCGCCCATGTCGCGCACCCCGGTAACGCCATTAGCGATGAACAGCGGCAGGATGATGTCGCGTCCGCCGGGGAACCAGTCACCAAAAGCGGAGTGCACATGCATGTCCCACAAGCCGGGGATAAGGAATTGGCCGCGGCCGTCGATGACGCGCGTGTTCTTCGCGAGGGGCACGACTACGGAGTGCGAGACGAAGGTGATGCGATCTCCGTTAATCACGACGATGGAGTCGGGCTGCACCGAAGCGGCGCCGGGATTGATGACGGTAACGTGTGCGATGGCGATCTGCGCGGCCGTCGATTTGTTTTGGGGTATGGTCTGCGCAAGAGTAGTGGACGCGAGCAAGAGCGCGGCGCAAATGAGCAGCAGGATGCGGTGAGGCAGGGAAATCATGCGGGAAGGGCGACTACGGTGAGTGGCGAGTGACGAGTGTCGAGCGGCGAGTTTAGAATTCATCGGCACCCCCACCCCCGTACGCGAGGGATACTGCTGCTGTATGAGGCTTCATTCAACTCTGCGTGAAACGAAGTGATCAATTTTGACATAATTAGTCCAGGCAAACGCTGGTTAAGGCGAGGACGCATGAAATCCAGATACAGGCGAACCGCCCTTCGGGTACTGTTGCTGCTTGTTTGTCCATTGTCGGTCTTAGCGCAACAGGCGACCACGAACCGGAATGTCATTCTTCGCCGCGACCCGGCGACAACGAGTCCAGCGCTAGAGCATCTTGCCAAAGGGGATAGGTTGATGCTCGTTGACGCGAACCCAGACAGCGGCTTCTATCACGTCAGGACGGAGGACGATCAGGTGGGATGGGTTTTATCGAAGTATGTGAGCCTCTCCCCCACTCCACCATCACCCGCACCCGCAACGCCAACCGCTCCGTCGGGAGAAACGTGTGATCCCACGCTAGAAGCCCACGTTTATCATCCCCAGCGCCTCATCGTGAAACAGCCGTGTATCGCGGTAACGGGGACAATTGTCGATGCGACAGCGACCGAGACGGTAAAGCAGCCGGATGGAGTCCGTCATGAGAAGGATGGCGACACGCACGGATGGTTAAAGGTGGATCCCCAATTTGAGAATCTCTTGAACGCCGGAAACATCAGCGATGAAGGGGGCAACCTGGTGTTTGAAATCGTATGCCGGTTCCCGGTGACGCAAGCGGATGCGAAGGCGGCGTGCAAGAGCTACACGGATCGCGTTAAGCTCCCGCC
>WNFH01001015.1_pt1 | contig 18723 bp, 18 predicted proteins | sample 5400411 | NCBI WGS metagenome assembly WNFH01 (sample SAMN13153347, study PRJNA577476) | soil metagenome | isolation source: 200 cm saprolite under Douglas fir tree site 2 hole 3 | place: USA:California | collected 2015-04-18
GATCCAAGGTCGAGTTAATGGCTTGGTCAATCTCGCGCAGCGCACCAATGCGCTCCAGATTGCGTTGGGTTTCAGCAAACAGTCGGGCATTCTCGATAGCCACCCCGATCACATTCGCAATCGCCTGGAGGAGATCAACCTCGCGTTGGACAAAGAAGACCGGCCGGGTAGTGGAGACACAGAGAACTCCTGCAACCTCCGCTCCCGCCTTCATCGGGATCCAAGCAACCGAACGGCTTCGTGGCAACAGGGATTGAGAATCGTGTCCTGGCTGATCATTGACGACCAGGGGTTGCCCTGACGCGAAGACCTGGTCGGTGGCTTGGCGCGAGACCGTCTGAACGAGACCTTCAATCTCCTTTTGCGACAGCCCTCGATGCGAGGCCAGGCTGACCTTGTCTGTGACGGGATCCTTAAGTCTAATAGACGCTCGTTCGCGTCCCGTCACCTCGATCACCTTGTCTAAAGCTATCTCCAGCAGCTCATCGCGATGAAGCGATTGACTGGTAGCCTTAGCAATCACATTCAGCGCCTCCTGCTCCTTGGCGCGCCGCTCCGCTTCTTCCAAGAGCCGCGCCTTTTGCGCGGCAATACCTATTTGATTTCCCACAGCCTCAAGGAGGCGAACCTCATCCTGCTGGAAGTTTCGAGGCGTATGGCTACCAAGTTCAATGACTCCAAGGACCTCTTCTCCGGTAGAGATAGGTATAACGACTACTGACTGAACTCCCTCTCTTTTAAACGTCCGTAATCCATCACAAGCGGAGACGTCTTCGACTACTACAGTCTTTTTGGAGGCAAGAACTTTGGCGACCAAGATTCCGCTCGGCGAACCCATGGAGTCAGTGTGGTGTCTATGTATATTTTCAGGGTCGCGGTAACCCTGGAAGGCCCCCTGCGTCCGCCCGCCGTCAAGATTAAAGAGGCGAATATTGCCTATGTCGAGTGAGGCGATGGAGAGGGCTTGGTCAAGGATCTTTTCCAAGATTGCTTTGAGATTCGGAGAGCTCAAAATTGTTTGGCCCATCTCGTGGAGGGTTTCCAGTTCCTTATACCGAGCCTGGAGTTTCTCCTCCGCTCGCTTACGCTCGGCAATATCACGAATGAAGCCCGTAAATATTGGTAGGCTCCCTGTATCAATGGGCGTAATGGTCAGCTCGGCGGGAAACTCTGTGCCATCAGCACGTATCGCGGTCAGCTCGATCCGCTTGCCGAGCACCGGACCTTGGCCGGTGGCGAGATAGTGAGCTACACCACGATGGTGCGCCTCGCGTAAGGAGGGCGGAATAATCAAGTCGGCCATTGCCTTGCCTATCACCTCGGAACGGGGATACCCAAACGTCCTCTCTGCAGCTGGGTTGAACTCAATGATCCTTCCCTCGTGATCTATGCTGATGACGGCATCGAGTGCCGATTCCAAAATGGCTCGCTTACGTGCGTCGCTCCTTAGTAGCGCCTCCTGCGCCGTCTTGCGCTCTGTAACATCCTCCGCGATCCCCGTGATTCGATAAACCTTTCCGAGGTTATTTCGCACTGGAAACGCCCGATCCCTTATCCAGCGTATGGAACTGTCGGGCCGCACGATCCGGTATTCTTCGTCGTAGTCGCCCATCACTTGTTTTGTAACGACCGCTGCTAGTACACGGCCCAGATCCTCATGGTGGATGGCGCCAAGCCAGGATTGCGCTAAAGAACCCATGTCATCCGGATTTTTTCCCCATACCTCTTTGTACGCTGGACTGATGTAAAGCCACGCGTTTTTTATTGGATCGCTGACCCAGAAAACCTGCTTAATGTTCTCCGCAATCTGACGGAATCTCTGCTCGCTTTCTTGAAGGGCTTGTTCTCTCTGCTTTCGCTGGGTTACATCCCTGAAGGCCACAACTGCGCCGGTTAACTCGCCGCTTTCGAAAATAGGGGTACTCACGTAATCCGATGGGAAGCCCGTGCCATCCTTACGCCAGAACATTTCTTCCGTCACGCGATGAACGGTCCCGTCTTTGAACGCCGCATAAATGGGGCACTCTTCACTGGGGTAGCGAGTCCCATCCGCTCGGGAATGGTGCAGAACATCATGCATGCTCCGGCCGACCAGTTCCTTAACGTCATAGCCGAGCATTTTTGCCGCCGCTGGATTCACAAATGTGGCTTTTCCGTCCAGGCCCACGCCATAGATGCCCTCGCCCGCCGAGTCCAGGATCACTTTTGTTTGGGCGATCATCGCTTCGTTGAGCCGCCAGGCAATGATGCTCCCAACACACGACCAGAGCACGAAGAAAGCGTGGATACCGGCCCAGGTCCAAGGAGCGTTGATCGCCGCGGGATGATTGTAGACTTCCCTGGGCCATAGAACACCCACAACGCCATGATGAATAGCGACATACAGGACCGCTAGGCCGTAAGGAACCCAATCTTGGTAGAGAGCAAGAAAAACGAGCATGACAAAGAAGTGGAAATGAAGCTCGATGTAGCCGCCTGAGAGATGCACCAGGATGGCGGAGGAACTGATCAGTCCAAAACCAACAAGGCTAGCTCGTAATACACGGTTGAATCCCCTCCAGCTCGCCAAGAGCGCAAAGAGGGCGACAATCGACCCCTCGGCAATCGTGTGGAGGACCGTGCCATCGTGGAACGGGGCCCTAAGGCTTAGCTCCCAAGTGTAACCAACCACCGGCCCCACGAGAGCAATAACGACGGCGTGAAACCAGGTCAGCCCCAACAGAAACTGGTGCCTCTTACGCCAAACATCCTCGGGCAGAGATCCTCCTGACGGCAGGAGTGCCCACAGGTGTCTGACGACTGCAGGGAATGGAATATCTCTTGTCTTGCTGCGACTCATTCAGACATCCAGTTTGTTGATCGATTTACCCCAACTCAGAAGCCCCATTCTCCTTTTGCACCACCCATTTCAAAAATTGACTCTCGCGAATGCGCCATTGGCCGCCGACCTTGAAAGCCGGGACTTCCCTCTGCCGGATCATCCTCAAAAGTGTGCGTTTAGAGACCTGAAGAATCGCCGCGGCCTCGGAAAGGGTCAACAACTTTAGTTCTTGAAGGGCACTCATAAAGAAAAACCAGTAGGGTTTACCGCAAAGCCTATGCCAGCAGTCCAACAGGACTGTAAGTGCTTGTTTTTAAAGGAGTGGAGGGTTCGAAGAGGTGATAAGAAGCGATAAAGAAGGACAAAACAGGAAAGGTCGTTACAAAAAGCGTAATCTGTCAGCGAAACCTAGAAATGTTAGAAAAACACTACCGACGCACAACGATCGCGATTACAGTTGACCGGCTACGGATTGACACAGTTGCCGAAATTCACTAAAGGAGACGGCATGAAAATAATATCGCGGACGTTTCTTTTCCTCTCCGCCCTCCTTGCCCTCGTCACTTTCGCGCCTGCCGATTCTCATGGCCAATCAGGACTAAAAAAAATCCGCATTGCAAGTTCGTCAACGAACGTCTCCTTTCTGGCCATTTATACCGCTTACCATCGCGGTTTCTTCAAAGACGAAGGCATTGATCTAGAGCTCATTTATATGCCCGCCAATCTCGCCAGCACGGCGGTATTGTCTGGAGATATCGACTACAACGGCGCGGTGACTGGCACCATCGGCGCTGCCGTGCGCGGGCAGCCCATGAAGGTTTTGCTCTTTACCGTCGCCAAGCCCTTGCTATTTCTGATGAGCAAAAAAGAGATCAAAGATCCGAAGCAGTTAAAAGGAAAAACGATCGCCGGCAGTTCGCCGGGAGGCACGGCGACTCTCTTGATCAATCAAGTGCTCAAGCATTACGGATTGGACCCTGCGCGGGACGTTTCCGTTTTACCCATGGGTGGTTCAGCTGCCGGACGGTATGCCGTGCTCGAATCGGGCGTCGTCGACGCGTCGTTTCTTTCCGTCCCGGAAAACATTATCGCTCAGGAAAAAGGCTACAACGAACTTGTTTTTGTCGGCGACATCGTAGAATTTCCCCAAAACGGTTTCGGCACTTCAGAAAGAAGGATCCGCGAGAACCCGGATGAGGTCTACCGCATGGTACGGGCGACGCTCCGCGGTCTTCAATTTATCTGGGATAAGAACAATCAGGAAGCCGTGACGAGTATTCTCATGAAGCAGTGGAAGGTGGACAATCGCAAGATGGCCGCCGAGATGTCCCGGCATGTAAGCCGCGTCTTAACCAAAGACGCATACGTCAAACCGGAGTCCGTGCAAATCCTCATCGACCTGGCCCGTGACAGCGCCAAGGTTGCGAAGCCGGTCACCGTCGCAGAAGTCGTCGACTATAGCTTTCTCGAAAAGGCGCGAAAAGAATTGGGGATGACGAAATAGTGTCGCGCTACGAGTCTCGCGTTTCGGATTTATGAATTCGAAACAGCCTATTTGAATGGATCGATAATGACTTTGATGGAATCCTGGCCGCTCGCTGTGAGCTGAAACCCTCGGGCCGCCTCGGCCAAGGGCAAGCGGTGGGTGATCATGTCAGCCACTCGCACTCGGCGATTGTGGATCAGCTCGATGGATTCCAGAAGATCCTGCCCGCTTCCCGCATACGACGTTAGCACCGAAATCTCGTCCCGCCAGAAATCAAACAGAGGTATCGGCACCTCAACTCCGGCCGCTGTCGGAGCAAAAAACAAAAGAGTTCCTCCACGATCGACCGACTTTACCGCCTGCTCAATGGCCGGCATCGCACCGGTACAGACGATTACCAGATCGGCCAAACGACTATCATTCAGATCGCGAAGTCGTGCAGGCACATCTTCCGTCCCTCGGATCGTTGCATCGGCGCCGAACTCGGCTGCCGCCCTAAGCCGGAACTCGCTGACATCGGTTGCAATGATGCGCGAGGCACCATGCACACGGGCCAGTTGAATATGCAGCAGGCCCGAAATGCCGCTGCCGATGACAAGCACCGTTTGGCCGGGCGTCAAGCGGGCGAAACGCTGTGCGCGCACGACGCAGGCGAGCGGCTCGATAAAAGAACCCTCGTCGAACGTTATCCCGTCCGGCAAGCGATACGTTCCCAACTCAACGTTGATCTTAGGCACGCGAATGTACTCGGCAAACCCTCCCGGATAGAAGTGAGTCGTGCGCAACATGTCGCAGACAGATTGATGACCGGCCAGGCAATAACGGCATTTGCCGCATGGCACATGATGCGAAGCGAAAACGCGGTCGCCGACGCGGAAATCCTTGACGCCCTCGCCCACTTCTACGACTTCACCCGCGATTTCGTGACCCAACACGAGCGGCGCCTTTTTGATCCGGTACCATTCCATCAGGTCGCTGCCGCAGATCCCGCTGGCGCGAACCCGCACCAACAGTTCTCCCGAACCGATCTTCGGAACACGCATCTTTTCAAGCCGCACGTCGCGATTGCTATAGTACATCGCGACGCGCATGCTGCCACTATGATCCGTGGTAGTCACCAAATGACTTTCGGCAATTGCTGGTCAGGTTGGGACAAATAATTCGAACGAATGTGGGAGCTTACCCAGCTGCCCGTCGCGCTTTTCCGCCTTTGGCGCTTTCGTAAATTTTGTAGGCTTCCTTCACCGAAACATTGTGATGGACGATAGCCCTAACAGCCTTAATCATTCCCACTGGTGAATCGGATTGAAAGATATTTCGCCCCATGTCGACGCCGACTGCGCCGGCTTTAACCGCATTGGTGCTGAGTTCCAAGGCTTCCATCTCGGGCGTCTTCTTTCCGCCGGCGATGATCACAGGAATAGGGCAGCTTTCGATGAGCTGTTCAAAGTCGTCGCAGTAGTAGGTCTTCACGATATGCGCACCGAGCTCCGCGGCAATGCGGCAAGCAAGCCCAAGGTAGCGAACGTCGCGGGCCATATCCTTACCGACGGCGGTGACAGCCAGCACCGGGATGCCGTATTTTTCGCCTTCGTCCACGAGCTTGGCCAAGCTCACCAACGTCTGTTTCTCAAACTCCGAGCCGACGAAAATCGAGAGGGCCATCGCGGAAACGTTCAAGCGAACGGCGTCCTCGATCGAAACCGTGATATCTTCGTTGGAGAGCTCCTTGAGGATACTGGTCCCTCCTGAAACTCTCAGGACCACGGGGACATTCGCATTCGGATCCACGGAGGTCCGCAAAACTCCGCGCGTGAGCATGATGGAGTCTGCATATGGAAGAAGCGGCTCGATGGTCTTGCGCGGCGCTTCCAGCCCGCTTGTGGGTCCCAAGAAATAACCGTGATCCACCGCGAGCATCACTGCCCGGTTGTCCTCAGCTTTAATGATCCTAGCAAGCCTGTTTTTCATTCCCCAGTCCATGATGTACGGCCTCCTTTAAAAGGGATATTGACGCGAGCAAACCTATCATAAAATCCCAGAAAAAGTGAAATGGTTCCAACCGTCCAATGCAAAGGACATCAAAAGGCTATCACGCAGAGAAATGGAAAGGATCCGCCACGGTGGGAGGGTCCGTTCTACCCAAGACCCTTATCAATCGAAGGGAGAGCCGTCTCACCAATTGCCGCCCGAGACTGCAATCTCGCGGGATCGCCTGATCCACAGCCACGCGTAGTGGAATCCCAAGCTTAAAAGGATAACTCCACCGCCTATCAAAGTGGCGCGAGAAGGAATTTCGCCAAACGCAAGGGCCACCCAGATAGGATTCAGGACCGGCTCGATGAGAACGATCAGAGACGCCTCTTGGAGTGAAATCTTTCCTAGCCCTTTGGAAAAAAGAAAGTAGGGAATGCCTAATTGTACCACCCCCATCACGCCTAGAGTAAGCGTCTCTCTCAACGAAAGAATGAGGTGCGACTGGACCCAAGGAAGAAGCACGACGCAACACGCGAGATTGTTTGCTAAAGTCAGGTACGCAGGGTCGACCTGTTTTAGGAATCGCAGATTCGTCATATAGATGGAAAAAAAGAGCCCGCTCAGGATCGCTACTCCGACACCGCGAATATCCGGTTGTCCGGCGCTGCCGGCAAAAATAATCCCCACTCCAACCGTTCCAGCAAGGAGAGTCGCAAGATTGAGCTTGGATATCGCCTCGCGAAAAAGGAGGCGCGCAAATATGAAGACAAAAATAGGCGCCGTATACTGCAACACGATCGCGTTCGCTGCCGTTGTCAGTTTGTTGGCCGAGACAAAGGAGCTGATAGCCGCCGTATAGCTCAGGACAGAAATGAGGAGCGGTATATTCACCGTCCGACTTTTTTTCTTAACCAAGAGAAAGAAGAAAAGAGAGGCAAAGAGGCTACGGTAAAAGACAATCGTTAGCGGGTGAAGCTCCAGAGATTTGATGAAGACTCCCGCCAGGCTCCATAAGAGAGCGGATACAAGGATAAAGAGCCTACCACGGCTCAACTCCTGGTTTGCTGCATGGGGCTCCTCAACGATTGACATTCCGCGTGTTCCTGCCTAAAAAATTTCTACCATGCCCGCCCTCGAAAAGGAATTTATCCCTGCCTTGATCCTCATCCCAGACGGCGCCTTTCTCATGGGAAGCGGGGATGGAGCCGACAACGAAAAACCCGTGCACCGGGTATGGGTGACCGGCTTTGGAATGGGAAAATTTCCCATCACCAACCGAGAGTACAGAATCTTCCTCGAAGAGACGGGCGTTCAAGAGCCGCCTTTCTGGTTAGATAAGATGTTTTCTCACTCCGACAAGCCTGTCGTCGGTGTCAGTTGGTCCGATGCGAATGTTTACTGCAATTGGTTAAGCGACCGTACTGGAAATCAATTCCGCCTTCCCACGGAAGCGGAGTGGGAGCGCGCGGCTCGGGGCGGGAAAGAAGGGCAGAAATATCCGTGGGGCGAAGAGCCGCCCTGGGAAAGACCTTATTCGGGTTATGATCTCGAGCTGGGAGGCCCGGAGCGAGTCGGCGTCAATGAGCCGAACGGTTTAGGCCTTTACGATATGAGTGAAGGCGTTCACGAATGGTGCAGCGACTTTTACGATCCGAACTATTACCAAATTTCACCCGAAGAAAATCCCCAGGGTCCACCCTCCGGCCTAAAAAAAGTATCACGCGGCGGTTCTTGGCGCCACCGAATCAAATTCAGCCGCTGTGCGGCACGAAGCTCGCTGATTTCTGTCTTCAGGTATGCGGATTATGGATTTCGCGTGGCGATGACTTTGAGATAGGTTGACGCGTTTACGGAAAAAATCCGGGATCTCCCACGTCGGAGGGAAACCTTATTATGCCCCCTCGGAAATCACGGAGATCTTTATGTTGGCCGTGACGTCAGAGGTGAGCCGGACCGGCACTTCATAGTCTCCCAGGACTTTAATCGGCTCATTGAGATGAATCCTGCGGCGCTCGACCTCAAAGCCTTTTGCCTTCAGCGCCTTTTCGATATCGATGTTGGTCACCGAGCCGAACAGCTTACCCTCTTCTCCGGTCTTAACGGGGATGATCAAAGAAACTTGCGACAGTTTCTCTGCCAAGGTTTGTGCTTGCTTGACGACCCGCTCCTTCTGCGCCGCGACCACCCGTTTCTGATGATCGAAGCCTTTCAGGTTCTTTTTGTTGGCCATAAGGACGAGCCCTCGAGGCAGCAGGAAGTTGCGCGCATAACCGTCTCGCACTCGCACCACCTCACCCATTTTCCCCAGATTAGGAATATCTTCCTTCAGGATGACCTCCATGTCCTTCTCCTTTGATGAACTATCGGCTTGAACGGGTTAAACGGTTTAAGCTGTTCAAATTGTTCAATCCGTTAGGACGCCCGGCCGGGAGTCAAACCCTTTTTCTTCAAACGGCGAAAATCGCCCCAGAGATCGAAGAGGCCGAGCGCTACCACCAAAACCGTAAAAATCTGCTCGAAGAAAATAAGCACATAAGCCAAGCTGCGCAAGAAACGGGGAACTTTCTTGTGATGAAAGTAATAGGCCACAATCGCCAGTCCCTGAAAAAAATAAAAAATCACGCTGACCAGGAAAAGGTTCAAGGCCGCAAGCTTCCACCGCTCCCAACCGGCGGGAACAAAGAGGGAAAGCCCCGACAGGATAAAACACCAGACGACCAGCTCGGGCGCCTTCCATTCTCTCAGATCGCTGGTCGAGGCTATAAAAGAGCGATGATCTGGAAGACGGCGATGCAGCATGACGAGGTTCAAGAGCGTGACTGCCGCAAAGCCAGCGAAGGTAAGAGCGGGCATGATCCAAAGAACCACTTCGATGATCCGGGGCGCCTGTTCCCTGAGGAGTTCTATATTTTCTCCGGAGAAACCGATTTTTTCATACGCCTTAAGCGACACCTCCAGATTTTCCCTGAGGATTTCTTTCAGTCCCTGCCAGAGACCGGATACGGAGCCAAAAGTATAAAGCAAGATTCCCGCGACAGCGACCGACATCCCCCCGGCCACGGCAGCCACGACGTACTCTATGGACCACCCGCGTCCGAAAGAGAAATAGAACAGAAACACCATGAGCGATACGAGCGAATAACCCCATCTTAACTCTTCAGTGCCGAATGGAAAAAGCAAAACGATTGCCAGCACTAGCAGCCCTATGCCACCGGCTCTGCTGTTTTTGAGACCGAATCCAAGGACCGGCTGAGGGGAGAGTGCCACAAGAAAAAAGCCCCCCAGCGGGAGCGCCATTCCGGCTAGATAAAGCAGCAGGCTACTGCCCAAGGCCAAAGCAAAACTTCTAAAGAAACCCAACCGATTCATAATCATTGGCTGCGGGCAACAGCAGTTTAATCTCTAGCTGTTGAAAAGGGGAGGAGAGCGATATTGCGCGCCCGCTTGACCGCAACGGTAAGCAGACGTTGATGGCCTGCGCAATTTCCAGAAATTCGACTCGGTGTGATCTTTCCTCTCTCACTGACAAACTGGGTTAAGACCCTTGTATCTTTGTAATCGATTTTGATTTCCTTATCCGCGCAAAACCTACACACCCTGCGCCGGATCATGAATCTCCGGCGGCCTGGACCTCTCTCATCTTCCATTTGTTCGCCGCGGTTCATTCTTGGAGCGGGAGTCCTGTATGCCATGGGTTTAGTTATACCTCACTGTTTTAAAGCGGCAGATCGTCTTCCTGTCCGGGAGGCGAACCGCTTCCGACACCGATGAATTGGACCGAATTAGCAACCACCTCATATTTGCTTCTATTTTGCCCCTCGGGGGTTTCCCATCGTCTCTGGGTCAACCGCCCATCCACTAAGACGCAAGACCCCTTGTGGAGGCGCTCTTTACTCCGCTCTCCCACGCGCCCGAAAACGACAATATCAATGAAACAGACATCCTCTTTGGTTTCCTCATGGCCGCGGTATCGATGCTGAACTGCGAGTGGAAATTCGCAGACAGCCAACCCTGCCGGGGTGTAGCGAAGGTCAGGGTCTCGAGTCAGGTTCCCCATCAGGATAACCTTATTGTACTCCGCCATCAGACGCTTCTTCTACAAGCGCTGGAAGAACAGCCTGCGACTACGGGTTTGGCTTTGCTAAATCCTCCTCGGTTCGTTTGCTTGCTGTTTCAGCCGCTTTTGGCTGTGATGCTGGCTCGGTCGGTTCGTCCAACCGGACGGTCAGGTAACGGAGCAACCCGTCCATCAGCTTCATATTCCGCTCCAGTTCTTCTACCGCTCGGCCCGTCGAGCGATACTGAAAAAGGATGTAGTACCCTTTGCTCTGCTTCTGGATCCGGTAAGCAAGTTCCCTAAGCCCCCACTCTTCGACCTGAGAAACCGCTCCGTCCAGTCCCTCGATAAGCTGCTTAAACTTTTCGATATATTCCTTTACGCGGCCCCCCTGATCGGGATGGACGACAAATAGGGTTTCGTAAGGCGTCACGGTCGTTTTTTCTCTCCTTCAGTAGACTTGTTTGTGCTTATCACAACCACCTAAGCTTTACAATTATGCCCGGATTTTGAGAACAGCAGCCAGAAAATCCAACCCATCTAACTTTTCCGATTAAATTCCTCCATGGCCCGGTGCGGCCCTTTCTCCAGCAGAGTTTCAACCGCATCTGCCGCCCGGGAAACTACATCCTCGAGGAGAGTCCCCTCCTCTGGTAAGAAAGGCTCAAGAACATAGTCGGCGGGATCGATTCCCCGGGGAGGACGCCCGACGCCCACGCGAACTCGAAGAAAGTTCTGATCTCCTAAGGCCTCTAGAATGGAAATGACCCCTCGATGTCCTCCCGCTCCACCCTTCTGCCGGATGCGAATGCGGCCAAAGGAAAGGTCGACGTCATCGTGGACGACAATGAGGTCTTTGGCTTCCTTTCGAAGGCCGCTGCACAAGCTCCGAACAGCGACCCCGCTATGGTTCATGTAGGTCTGCGGCTTGACCAGCAAGACCGTCTCGCCGTTCCTTTGCCAGTCGCCTATGAGAGAGTGATATTTTTTCCTCTTGGGGGCGACCCCGTTTTCTAAGGCGAGCCGATCCACAACCATAAAACCCAAGTTGTGTCTGGTCTGTTCATACTTTTTCCCCGGATTCCCCAGACCCAAGACGACTTTCACGCAGAATTCCTGAAAGGCACAAGGAGAAAACCCTTAAGACTCTGAGCCCTCTTCCTTTTTCTTCTCCTCTGGAGCGGCCTGAGGAGCCTCTGCTCCCTCAGCCACAGCCACAGGAGCCGCCTCTGCAGCCGGGGCCTCTTCCACCGTCGGAGGCACGACCGTGACGAGCGTGAGATTCGTTTCATTGACAGCAGCGACCCCTTCCGGTATCTGCAGGTCCGACACGTGAAGCGAGTCGCCGATATCCAGAGAGGAGACATCTACGTTGAAATACTCCGGGATGTCCATCGGCAAACACTCCACCTCGATCTCGCGCACGACCGGCTGGAGAATACCGCCACGGACGACTCCTTCCGCCTTGCCGACAAAATGAAACGGAACCTTAACCCGGATCTTCGCGGCAAGATCGACCTCGTAGAAGTCCGCGTGCAGAATTTCCCCCGTAATCGGATGAAACTGCATTTCCTTGACCAGGGCCACTTTGTTCGCCAGCAGAGGAGACCCCGACTTGATGCGAATCAGATGCGAACCTTCGAGGTCGGCAACTCGGCTTAAAAAATCCCTCTTATCGATCTCCAATGGGACAGGCTGTGTTTTCGGGCCATAAAAAATCCCCGGCAGTTTCCCTGCCTGCCGAAGCTTCTGGGCCTTCTGTCTACTTCCAGTCTCGCGCGGCTCAACTTCAATATCTACAGTTTCCAAAGAAATTCACCTCCACTGTTCAATGCGCAATATCTCTACCTAAACGAAAAGGGAGCTGATGGATTGCTCTTCGTGCGTGCGGCGGATCGCCTCGCCGATCAGATGGGCCACCGAGAGGACTTTAATTTTTTTGCACTTGTCCGCCTCGGGTGTAAGAGGAATCGTGTTGGTGACGATGAGCTCTTCCAAGGGGCAATCGCTGATTTTTTTGATGGCCGGGCCCGAGAGCACCGGGTGCGTGCAACAAGCCAAGATCCTCTTAGCCCCGTCTCTCTTCAACGCCTCCGCAGCCATGGTCAAAGTCCCCGCCGTATCCACCATGTCGTCCAACAGGACTGCCGTCTGTCCCTGCACCTCTCCAATGATATTCATCTCAGCCACTACGTTGGGTCCCACTCGTCGCTTATCGATAATCGCCAGCGACGCATCCAATCGAGTCGCAAAGTCCCTCGCCCGCTCTACCCCGCCCGCATCCGGAGAGACTACCGTGACCTCGTTGCGGTTTAATTGCTTTTTGAGATGCTGAAGAAGAACCGGCGTCGCGTAGAGGTTGTCTACGGGTATATTGAAAAAACCCTGGATCTGGCCGGAGTGCAGATCCATGGTCAGAATGCGGGAAGCCCCCGCAGTCGTGATCAGGTCCGCCACCAACTTCGCGCTGATCGGGACCCGCGGAACGACCTTCCGGTCCTGTCGCGCATAACCGTAATAGGGGATGACCGCGGTGATCCTCGTAGCCGATGCCCGCTTAAAGGCGTCTAACATCACGAGCAGCTCCATGAGATTGTCGTTCCCCGGCGCACAGGTGGATTGAATGACAAAGACATCCCCGCCGCGCACATTTTCGTTGATTTCAACCTTGCTCTCTCCGTCGCTAAACGTCTCTACAGTGGCCTTTCCGAGGGGGACCTTTAAATAGTCACAGATCTCACGCGCCAACGGGAGATTCGAATTCCCGGTAAAGATTTTCATGGCATCTCCCTGGCTCATGCTTCTACCTCGGTAAAAAAAGAAAAGCCCCCGCGGGCTATGGGCTCATCTAACATTCTCAGAAAAACTGGCTGGGCGGGAAGGATTCGAACCTTCGATACCGGATCCAAAGTCCGGGGCCTTACCACTTGGCGACCGCCCAACCCCGAACTTCCATTGCTGGAAGCTCCACCATCCCCCTTGGACAGTACCTTATTCTCCTCCTAGTGCCCTGTCGCCTCCCGCCTCGGCAACCACCTTCTGATATTCAGCAATGATTTTCTCCTCAATCATTCTCCACGTCTCATTGTTGATGGGATGGGCAATATCCTTATACGTGCCGTCCTTTCTTTTTTTGCTGGGCATGGAGATAAAAAGTCCGTTCGGCCCTTGAATGATCTTGAGGTCCCTAATAACAAAACAGTGATCGAACGCAATCGTCACATAAGCCCTAAGCTTCTCTTCATCGACAGGAAAGACCCTAACCTCGTTAACTTCCACAGGGACCTCCTCTGCGCTAGGCCGACTGAAGCGTCTTGCGGCCTGTCGCATGGGCTTCGACTCATTTCAGCGAGCGCACCAAAAAAGTCTCGAACCCTTCCTCCCTACGCAAGCGATTGAAAGCTTTCCTCGCGCTCTGGAGCCCCGGAAATACTCCAAAGGCCGATGAACCGCTTCCCGACATGAGGGCTCCTGTTGCACCCTCTTGTAGCAGCCTTTCCTTTAGCGAGGCGATCGCAGGGTAACGGCGAAGAGTCACATTTTCTAGATCATTGACCAGAGCCCTTCGGATCTTCTCAGGGTCCCTCAAAGAAAAATTAATGCTAGTATTTTCAATATCTTTTGTCAACTTGAGATTTTCGTACACCCAGCGTGTCGAGACCGGAAATCCCGGATAGAGGAGCACCATCCAAAGCCGGGGAAGAGAGCGAATCGGTGTTAGCAGTTCCCCTATTCCCCGAGCCACAGCAGAATGGCCCCGGATAAAAAAAGGCACATCGGCCCCCAAGGAAGCAGCGAGCGAAAGCATTTCTCCTCGACGAAAGCTCAGTCCCAGCACCCGGCTGAGGCCCTTGAGTGTCGCCGCCGCATCGCTGCTCCCTCCACCCAGTCCCGCTCCCACTGGAATCCCCTTCCGTATATGGATATGAATGCAAGCCGAGATCTTCTTCGCCCTAAGCAGCAGGGACGCGGCCTGATAGGCAAGGTTTTTTCTTCCGGACGGAACGCCGGGATGATCGCAGGTGACGGTCAGCTCGGCTTTCTTTGCTCTCCCACCCTTCGGCCGTCTAATTTCAACTTCATCATAGAGGCTGACCGGCACGATTACAGTCTCAATCAGATGGTACCCGTCATCTCTTCGGCCCAACACGCGAAGACGGAGATTCACCTTTGCCGGCGCTCGAAGCCTCACGGCTCTTTAGGTAACATAGTGCTTGAGAGATTGGCAATCCTTTCCCGATAAAACGAACATGAGAGAATTTTTCTCTGCGGCGTGCGAGGCGGCCGAGGCTCAGGGATCTCTCATTCAGGAAACCTGGCAACGGTCAAAACAAATCCATTACAAGTCCGCGATAGACCTCGTCACAACGGTGGATCGCCAAGCCGAGGAACGCTGGCCGATTTTTCAGGCGATCGATTCTCGATATGGGGCGAGGAAACCTTAGGATCCAACGGCGTCATCCATGGCGAGATGCTCTCTACGATCTTGGAGGCTGGGAACATTGACTCCCCTATAGTCGAATGATAGAAATTTCACGGCGCCCGTAGTGAAAAGGATATCACGAGGGTCTCCGGAACCCTAAGTCCGAGTTCGATTCTCGGCGGGCGCACCAGCTAGGTAGCGCGACAAATTTTTAACCGCTCATCCACGCGCTCCCAATTTAGTCGGCCTATATTATTACGTGTGACCTGTTTTGAGTGACGGTGAACTGAGACCATGAGGTTTTTCCGAAACAGACAATTAGGACAGGAATCTCCAGGGTTTGACGAATTTGTCGCGGCTTTGCTTTCCCTGAAAACCACGTGCCAGCCTTCGGGCTAGAATCGCTTTTAAAAACAATCTGTTCCTTCCTCAGGGTTATACGGCTTTCCTGGCATAGTTCTTGCCTGAATTCTTTTGGTTTAATAACTTTCTTTTAAACTCCAAATGGCGCAGAACAACACGGCACTGCTTACAGACCCATCATCCGGCGACGCCTTAGTGGAGTCCCCCAGTCGTCGGCTCTTTTACCACCATTTGCAGCAATCCATCGCCGCCGGAGAGCGGGAGAACAAGTCGCTCGCTCTGCTCATCATGGACTTGGACCGTTTTAGGGAAGTCAATCACACACTGGGTTACAAGGTTGGAGATCTCCTCTTGCAACAGATAGGACCTCGGGTCCAGAGCGTTGTACAAAAATCCGACCTCTTGATGCGACTCGGCGGGGATGAGTTCGCGGTGCTGATGCACGCCACAGGCGCCGATCGCGCCACCATGGTGGCGCGCGAGATTCTCAGACTATTGGAAGAACCCTTTTTGCTGGAAGGGCTCAACTTGGATATCCAAGCAAGTATTGGCATCGCCTTTTTTCCCGATCACGGCTCCAATGCCGACACCCTGATCCAACGCGCCGATGTCGCCATGTATGCCGCCAAAACCAACCGGAGTGGTTACGCGGTCTACACTGCGGAACAAGATGCAAATAATCCGCGGCGCCTCGCGCTCATGGGGGAGTTGCGCCGGGCCATAGTGGACAACCAGTTATTCCTCCTCTACCAACCCAAGATAGACTTGCAAACCGGACAGATCGCCGGAGTGGAAGCGCTGGCTCGCTGGCGCCATCCGCGATTGGGAGTCCTCCTGCCAGATCAGTTTATTCCGCTAGCCGAACGCACCGGCTTAATCATGCCTCTCACCCTGTGGGTCCTCCACGAGGCGCTTCGGCAATGCCACAAGTGGCATCAGGCAGGCCTCAAGCTCAACGTCGCAGCCAATATATCGATGTTGAACCTGCAATCTCGAGCCTTGCCCGACCAGGTGGCAGGACTCCTTAGGGCTTGGGAAGTGCCGCCAAGCTCCTTTGGGTTGGAGATTACCGAAAGCATGATCATGGCAGACCCCGCGCGCACAATGGAGATTCTTAAGCGCATGAGTGAGATGGGTCTTCAGTTCTCCATCGACGACTTCGGCACAGGTTATTCATCGTTGGCCTATCTCAAGAAACTGCCAGTAGACGAAATCAAGATCGACAAGTCTTTTGTCATCAATATGGCGACGCAAGAGGATGACATCGTCATCGTGCGATCCACCATAGACCTTGGGCATAATCTCGGGCTTAAGGTCGTCGCCGAGGGTGTGGAGAATCAAGCCACGAAGGAGAAGTTGGCGCTGCTCGGCTGCGACGCAGCCCAGGGGTTTCATCTGAGCTACCCCCTTCCGGCTGATGAGCTATCGCGGCGTTTAAAAGACGCTCCTCAAGGCCTCCTCGAAAGATGGCTGAAGGATCCCGAGCCTGATCAACAAGAGCGCAATCTCGTCTTCAGATTTTCGTTTCCCGGTTAGTTGGGATCTCTGATCTGAAATCCGCTCGAAAGAGTCTCTACTTGGCAGGGAGGTTGCTGATCTTATGGTGGTCGCAGCAGGACTCGAACCTGCGACCTCTTGCATGTGAGGGAGTCAATCACCAATTCTGACGATGAGCCAAAGTCGTAAGAATTCCTTGTATTTAAGTGACTTACCTAAATTCCCGTGATCCACCGCTCTTCCCCAGACTCCCCCTGTTTTCCCCCCTTTTCCGTCAAAAACCGCTACGGGTGCCGGGTTAGCTAGACCATCCAAACAAGATAAACACTATGAACCATACGCTGTAGTCTCTGTAATCTTTCTTCCGTCCTTTGAGACAAGGGCGCCCTCCCGGTAGAAAACATTAGGCTTCCCCCACACCTACAAACGTGTTGTCTTCGTATTGAATCATTCTTTCTCTGGATCCCTTAGTATCTCGCGATACATTTCGCGGTAATACATCCGCTAAGACGACTCGCTGTCGGGAAGGAATTACTCTTCCCCCCGAGTCACACCAACGCAGCCCGGACAATCGCTCCATCAGCAGCAACCACCTTCTTACGTCGGTAACACGGGTTCAATTTTTAATATCAAAGTTAATACAAGATTGTTTGTGATAGGGTCCTCTTGGAGGTGACCTATGCCTGTATTCCTATGTCGGTGTGCGAATGGCGATACTTCAATCGTAGCGGCGCGAAACAAGGATGATGTCATTGTGAAGCTCGATGAATTTGACAACGCCGACCATGCCAAAATCTTCCAGTTGAAGGAATTTCTGGTCGATTTCAGATTGAGGGACGATGGGAATCAGGTGCTTAATTACGAAACTGGCGAATATGGTTTTGGAGAAGAAACGTTCAACGAGATCATGGAGAAGACCTACGCAGAGTTGGAAAAGACCCGAATGTTAGACCCGCTTGTCTGGCCGGTAATGAAATCGCTATCCTCGGAAATACAACTCTTGGCATACTTTGATGAGCCGGAATGAAGGCGGGTCCGGGGTTTAGATTCCGGCCCGGCTTGCCCTCACGCCCGCTCCTCATACATATCAAATTCGACATCCCGCGATATGACAAGCTGACGCAGCAGCTCGACTAGACAGGCACTGTAGTGCATGTCCGTGCCGTGCCCATCGGTCGCTGTCGGGCCGACGGTGAAGCTGTCGACGGCGCCTGCCTGGCATGCGGCGCGAATCATCTGTTGATCCATGTCGCCGTCATGCATGACCGACGGGTTGCCAAGGATTGTAGCGAGGGCTGCTTCGAGTCCGTAGCCGCCCCGGTTGGAAGAAGAGGCGACGATGAGTTGGTCGGTTTTGACGTCCGATGCTATGCCGCCGCCGCAGCCGCAGCCGCAGTCGGCGCCAAATGGGATGTGTTCTTCGACCGCCTGGCGGATGTTCCCGAAGCCGAGCTCGTTGCCCAAGTCGCCGATGCCGATAGTCAGGATTCCACGGCGGCGCGCTTCTTCTATCAGGATTCCCACTTTGGCAGTCGTGTCGGACATGTCCGTTCCCCGCCCGGTATGATAGAGGCCCTTTGTGTTGGGCGAGCATTTTTCGATCGTGATGATAGCCGAGGGCTTGAGGCCGTCGAGCAGCTTGGTTGCCGCGGCGCGCGCCGCTTCGGTGTCAACAGGGAAGCTCTGGGCTGCGACGACTTGAGGCAACTTCTGAAGCGCATCCTGCGGGTAGACGCGTATCCCAGCCGCGCCGCAAATCGCTTCGAACACCGGCAGCACAGCCTCTTCGCCGACGAAACAGACCTTCGTCCGCAAACCCCGCATAATCGCCCGAGCCAGCGCGCCCGCCCCGATCATTCCGCAGATCTCGCCATGAGGATACCAGAAATCGATCACCCAACCGCTCGACACCAACACCGGCCCCTTCCCACGGGCCGCGGCCATAAGCGCTTCGGCTGCGGACTGGACCAGCGGCTTCGGGCATTGCTTCCTTGCCGCGTCATAGAGAAAGCGGATCTTGCCGCGCGATCCTTCGGGGCGTGCGTCGAATTCAGTTGAAACCAGCCGGTCGATGCTGTCACAGATCTGATCGATGCGAG
>WNFH01001694.1_pt1 | contig 18721 bp, 16 predicted proteins | sample 5400411 | NCBI WGS metagenome assembly WNFH01 (sample SAMN13153347, study PRJNA577476) | soil metagenome | isolation source: 200 cm saprolite under Douglas fir tree site 2 hole 3 | place: USA:California | collected 2015-04-18
CCAAAGCCGTGATCCCGAGATCCGCTAGCCGAGGGAGGTGGGGGATAATAGCGTCAAAGGTGCCTTCGGACGTCAACGTTCCAACATGGAGCTCGTATACGATATAATTTTCCAGAGGAAGGCCAAACCAACAACTGTCCTCCCAGTCGAACTGCGGGTCTATCACTTGCGATGGGCCATGAACGCCTTGAGGCTGAAAATGAGAGGCGGGATCTGGGCGTTCCCTTTCCCCTTCCAGGCGATAGAAGTAAAGGCTACCTGGCTCCAGATTGTCTACAACCGCTTGATGGTATCCCCGTTGTTTTGGCTCCATCGGCACAAACCGCTCCTGCGGTGTCAGAAGATGAAGCTCAACCTTTCGGAGAAAGGGGGCCCAGACGCGAAACCGACAACTGCGTTCGCCGAGGCACGTAGCGCCCAAGCTAGTCTCTACGCCCACGATCGGCGTTACCCGCTCTTAAAGAAAACTATCCCTAGAGGTGGGAGGGTCAGATTGAGGGAATAAGGGTGACAGGGGACAATAGTACTTTCAGTTCCTCCCTTGTTCCCCTGCCCGCTGCCTCCGTACTCGGTGGCATCGCTGTTCAAAAGCTCTCGCCAGAAGCCACTGCGGACCACCCCTACCTTATAATCCGTCCGGAGGACCGGCGTGAAATTGCAGACCACCAGCACGACTTCCTCTGCGGACTTCGCTTTGCGGATAAAACTGACGATGCTGCCCTCGGCGTCGTTACAGTCGATCCATTCGAATCCTGCTGGTTGACAATCTAACTCATGGAGCGCTGCTTCATTCCGATATAATCGGTTGAGGTCTTCGACCCACCGCTGGACGCCTCTGTGCGGGGAATACTCAAGGAGGTGCCAATCCAAGCTTTCGTCATGGACCCACTCTTTCCATTGGCCGAACTCCCCTCCCATGAACAGGAGCTTTTTGCCCGGCTGGGCAAACATGTAACCCAAGAGGACTCTCAAGTTGGCGAATTTTTGCCAATCGTCCCCCGGCATCTTGCCCAGGAGCGAGCGCTTGCCATAGACGACCTCGTCATGAGAAAGAGGCAGGACGAAGTTCTCATGGAATGCGTACAGCATTCTAAAGGTCAAACTGTTGTGATGGTATTTTCTGTGGATGGGCTCCTTAGAGATATACTCCAAGGTATCGTGCATCCACCCCATGTCCCATTTCAGACCAAAGCCGAGACCGCCGACGTAATTTGGCCGTGAAACCATCGGCCAGGACGTAGATTCCTCGGCGATCGTCTGGACATCGGGATAGCTCTTGTAAACCTCTTCATTGAAGCGGCGAAGAAACCCGATGGCTCCAAGGTTCTCGCGTCCCCCGTATTGATTGGGAATCCATTCGCCTTCCTTGCGGGCGTAGTCCAAGTAAAGCATCGACGCCACCGCGTCCACGCGCAGGCCGTCGACGTGGTACTTGTCAAGCCAGAACAGAGCATTGCTGATCAAGAAGCTCCTCACCTCATGCCGCCCGTAATTGAATACATAGCTGCCCCATTCTCGGTGCACACCCTGCCGCGAGTCGGCGTGCTCGTAAAGGTGGGTGCCGTCGAAGTATCCAAGTCCATGTTCGTCCGTTGGAAAGTGCGACGGTACCCAGTCCAGGATCACTCCGATGCCGTTCTGGTGCAGGCAGTCAACGAGGTACATGAAATCCTGCGGCGTGCCGTAGCGGCTGGTAGGCGCAAAGTAACCGGTCGTTTGATAGCCCCAAGAACCATAGAAGGGGTGTTCTGTAATGGGCAAAAACTCCACGTGCGTAAAACCCGTTTGTGCCACGTATTCAGCCAATCGACGCGCCATTTCGCGATAGGTAAGGGGGCGGTTGCCCTCTTCGGGAACACGCCTCCAGGAACCAAGATGGACCTCGTAGATCGAGAGGGGGGCATCTAACGCGTTATGGCCGCGGCGGCTGGCCATCCATTTTCCATCTCCCCATGTGTAATCCAAATCCCACACGAGGGAGCCCGTCTTCGGCGGGATTTCGTTGTAGAAGGCAAACGGGTCCGCTTTGTCGACTCGGTACGCATTGAACCGAGAGGCAACGTGGTACTTGTACAGGGCGCCCTTGAGCACGCCGGAAACAAAGCCATGCCAGATTCCCGACTGCCCTGTGGGAGATAAGGGATGGCTCGTTCTATTCCATCCGTTGAAATCTCCCACGACGGAGACTTCCACAGCATCGGGCGCCCAGACAGAAAAGTAGGTTCCGGCCTCACCCCTCGTATTCAGGATGTGGGCGCCGAGCTTCTCGTAGAGTCGAAAATGACTCCCTTCGTTAAAAAGATAGGCGTCGTCTCTGGTGAAGAGCGTTACGTCAGGGCGAACTTGTTGTATTTTTGCACTGTACTGCATTCATCACCTGATTTGCTGATTTTTTTCTATCGCCGTACCCGTTTTTTCATCATCGCCTTAACGAAAAAGTTTGCCTCTTTTAAAGTATAGAGGACCTTTCAGTCTTTACAATACCCCCATTACCCGATAGTTTTTTGAGGGATGCGCCGGCAGCAGGGTGTTGAAAAACCCTGTTCTCAGACCGGTCAAAAAGGTCCAAGTTAAGATAGTCGCAAGGCGCGCGAGATACCGCCGATATCCATCCGGCGGGCAGTCTCAAGAACAGTTCATCGCCGCTTGCGGTTCAACAAAGATTGTCACGATTGTCGGGCCTGACTCCGGGAGCCGCCGCTTTTTGATGAGACAGTCCTCTCTCCCACTTGAGATAGATTTCGTTACAATGTGGTGAGCGTTTATGTATTACCAGACTAGAAGCGTTCTCTTCGGAACAGGATCCATTACCCCCGCCGTGAAGGCATTGATCATCGTCAATGTTGTCGTCTTTCTTCTTCAAGCCGTAGCGGATAGCTCCTTCGTCATCCTCTTTGGCCTGGTCCCCTATCTCTTCTGGCAAAAACTCTATATCTGGCAGATTTTGACCTACCAGTTTCTTCACGGCGGGATCTTTCACATTCTATTCAACATGCTCGCGCTCTGGATGTTCGGATGCGATCTGGAGCGGCGATGGGGAAGCCAGTTTTTTCTGAAGTACTACATGATCTGCGTTGCAGGCGGCGCGATCTTCAATGTGCTCTTGTTGCCCGGTCAAACCGTGCCCAGCATCGGCGCCTCGGCCGGGATTTACGGAATCCTGCTTGCCTACGGGCTCCTGTATCCCGACCGCGTCGTCTACTTCTACTTCCTCTTTCCGATCAAGATGAAACATTTCGTGATGATCATCGGGGCGATCTCTCTATATTCATCGGTCACCGCGAGCCAATCCGGAATGGCCCATCTCGCCCATTTGGGAGGGATGGCGGTCGGCTACGTTTATCTGCGTTGGGACAATCCGTGGGTCTGGCTGGGGATCTATTGGGATCAGTATCGGCTTGCGCGCCGCAAGCGGCGCTTTCGGGTCATCGACGGCAACAAAGACGACGATTCTAAGCCGACGTTGCATTGAAAATGTCACAGCAGTGCAAGCTTGCCGAATAGGACAGCACGCTTTCGCCGATCCTGACGACGTGCTGGTAGACATTTCGGAGTAGGAGAAGATTGCCATCCCTCAATCTATTGCGGGAGAAATTCATTCGTCACCAGGCGGTCCCAAGGAACAGGCTTTTTTATAATGCCGTTTGCACGATAGACCTCTTCGACTCCTTTGAGCCCGTCTAAAGTCAGCCGTCCGTCGGGAACGACGGCGGGCTTTATCGCTTCCACCGTATTAAGTAGGACCTCGGCCGGGGTGTTCTTGAAAAATTTATCGGCCGGGGTGTTCTTGAAAAATTTACTCATGACCTTGGCCACTTCCTTGGCGTCATTCTCTGCCACCCATCTGTTGCCGCGGACCATGGCACGAAGTATGCGTCTCACCATGTCGGGGTTCTTCTTCGCATAGTCGGGCCGGGTCAAAAGCACATTCTGGAGGAAGCTGTTCAATTTCGGGTATTCCCCCTTGCTGTTGGCAACGAGCGAAACGGCATCTCCATCCTTGAGTGCGACCTGGGGAAAGGGAGGGGCAAAACTCATAATATCGATCCTGCCGGTCTTTAGCGCGGCGACCGCAGAATCTCCACCGCCGACGCCGAGAATCGTGACATCCTTCCCTTGCTCAAGACCGGCCTCCTTCGCCAGAAAATATGCGATCTGATAACTGAGAGAGCCGACCCGGCTCGCGCCGATGATTGTTCCTTTGATTCGCTTCAATTTTTCTTGGACGGGCATGGCCGGAGTGACGCCCAGCCGCTTCGCCGTCTCCTGTCGAATAATCAGGTCGATGATGCACTTCCCGACCACGTTATGAATTCCCAAGAGCTCTATCCCGCCACCGAAGGCCCTGAGCAAGCCGCCCGTGCTGGTGGCGTCAAAGTCAACGCTTCCCGCGATGAGCGCCTGCAGGTCAGGGCCTCCGCCCTGCACGATGATGAGTTCCAATGTGATTCCTTCATCGTTAAAGTACCCATTGGCCCTCGACACATAAATCGGGAGAAACGCCAGGGCGTCGACGGCTTGAGCGATCCTAACCGTAGGTTGCGCGCTCCAGGCGAGATTTGGAACAAGGTGCAAAGAAATGAGAAGACGGCAGATGAACCACTTGGACTTCCAAGATTCGGGCACAAAGTTTTTCCTTAAACTTTTCTCCATTCCGACCTCTTAAACTAATCCAGCATGACTCGTTCTCCGAATTACCTCCGTGCTGAGTGCCTTCCGCAACTTCACCTCTGGAACTCCGTCTCAGCCCTGACAGTCAGGACAGTTGAAGACCCAGCTGGAGAGATCCGGTCCGTGCGAGGGTGTGGGATCAAAGATGTGACCGGATCAGGCGACCCGGCCGAAATTAGTTTCGCGTAAAATAAAGCAAAATCAAAAAACAGGCAAGAGGCATTAGGCAACAGGGAAGAATGAAAAAACTAGAAAGGCTGTGATTTGTGTTCGTGAGTTGTGACTCGTCTTTGTGGGGTTAAAGGGGCAGTGGAGAAGCGAGAGCGGCCCCGGAGCCTAGCGGCCATACCGGCCTTTGAGTTTGGCTGCGGTCAAAAGCTTACCCCTATTGACCTCCTCGACACCGCGAGCCGCCTCTTCGAGCAGCGTGAGATGAACATGCTCTCGCTCCAGGCGGTGGTAGTAGTCGAGACGCTCCGCGTCAATCAGGGCCGCGCAACTTTCCCCGTTCTTCGTAAGAATTTTCTCTCCGTGCCCTCGCCGGACGTCTTCGCAAAGCTCGGCAAGCTTTGCCCGCGCCCGCGTCAGAGGAACGATATCTTTGGACGAAATAGCCATACCGCCTCCTTTTATTGCAGTATAAATAACGTACAGAATTACGTCAGGGATAGTTTTAAATTCATCTAGGGGTAGAAGAGGAGAGTTTCGTGCCTCGCGTTTCGGGTTTAACTCGGAACTCGAAACTGGCAACTGCTAAAACGCAGATGGGCCTTTTTCAACGGTCTGGTAAGACCGCAACCCTGGCAGGCGAGCTACTGCAGAATGTCGAGAATTCCTAGGATCGGAACGTTGACCCAGTCGGGCCGGTTGTTAAGCTCGTAGCCCAACTCGTAGACGGCTTTCTCTAGAGCATAAGCGTCGAGCAGGATCGTCTGCTCTTCGCGCGACTTGGGCAGAAAGGACTCCTGCATCGCTACTTCAAGGTAGGCCTTTAGATAGGCAACAGATACCCAGAGAAACCAGAAGCGCGCCCATGGCTCTAAGGCGGATAGGTTCTCGGGGCGTACCATCCCGCCGCCCGCTCGACCCAGAAGCGCCGTATAGGCTGCGTAGTGGAACGACCGGACCATACCGGCCACATCCTGCAGCGCCGAACGCTTTCTCCGTCGCTCGCTGAGAGGGCGTGCGGGTTCCCCTTCAAAGTCGATAATCACAAAGTCCTTACCGGTGTAGAGTACTTGGCCGAGGTGAAAATCGCCGTGGATGCGGGTTCGCATCGCGGTAATTTTGCGCTCGCGGATTAACTGAAACCGGTTCATGATTTTCTCTTCGAGATCGAGAACCTTCTGAGCGGCCTGCTTTACCTCATTCGAAAGAGCCTTGATGCGCCCGCGCATAAGCTGGAAGACACCTCCCACCAGGCTGCGCATGGACTGGTAGAGGGAACGCTGGTAAAGCAATGAAAAGGGCTCCGGCGCAAATTCCGGATCATCTGTGGCTGAGGCAAGGGTCACGTGTAACTCGCCCGTACGGTGGCCCAGCATGCGCGCCGTTTCCAGGTAGACGGAAATCGTCTCCTGGGCAAGCGCTGGAACCTCTTCATGCGTTAGTTCAAGCAACGGCTTGTGAGGAGAAGAAACCTCCTGGACCTCGGAGCCCATGGCTAGAATCCTCTCATAATAACGGCCGAGTTCATCTAACGTGTATTGCCATGCGTCTCCCTGGTTGGGCACTAAGCCGTGCAAGATGCCCAGTGTCATCGAGCCACTTTTACCCCTACGATATTCGAGGACGCCGGCCACAGGGGGAACGTGAGCGAAAGATTTCTTTTCAGTGAGAAAGCGGCCGATCTCAACGTCGGGGTTGACGCCTTCTTCTGTGCGCCGGATGAGCTTCAGAATCAATTGATCGCCGTAGACAATCGAGGTGTTGCTTTGTTCCCTTTTGACCATTGAGGGCTCAAGACTATTTTCCTGTGGGCCTCGCAAACGGCGGAAGACCGCTGTCGGCAGCGCAACCATTTCGCCTGATGCTCCCGCAAAGCGTCGGTTGCGACTGATGGATTGGAGGAGATAGTTGCAGAAGCTCTTCTCGTAGAGAGCGTCGTAGAGAAAGCCGGATTGTCCGGCGTCCTTATGATTTAAGCGGGCAATCACCGCCCAAGGCGAATCGGCCTGCAGTTGAGCCGCTCTGTCTTCAGAGCCAAACGTCACCGGCAAAACATAGGTCTCCGCCTCCCCTTCAACGTAGTTGACCTGCATCAACAAGACGTAGGCCTTGGAAGCTGGCAGCGGTACCGGCAAGGCGTCGACGATGCTTACGCTGCTGAGGCGCTTGGCTTTTCCTCCAAACCAGCGACAGCCTTTGAGATAATCCGGCAGGACTCTTTCCAGCGCGGGTTTTACTCTACCACTCAGGATAGCATCCCACGCGCCCACTGCCTCGATAGTTGGCACTTGAGGCTCGGTGGCCTTGGCGCTCACCTCAACGGCTCTGGGCGCATCAAGTTTAAACCAGTAAAAAGCATGAGGGCCCAGGGTGATGAAGTAGGGCAACTCTCCGATGCGAGGAAAATCGCTCTGGCCGAATAGCTCGACGGGAACCATCCCCTTGAAAGCGCTAAGGTCGAGCTCTGCGAACTGGACGAAGCGCGAGAGGTTAGCCACCACCAGGATAGGCTCCTGCTGGAAGCGGCGGGTGAAGACCAGCACTTTTCGATTGTCTGGACTCAAGAATTCAATGGAGCCTCGTCCAAAGGCCTGAAAACGCTTGCGTAGCGTAATCAGCCGCTTCATCCACCAGAGCAGCGAGTGGAGGTTCTGTTGCTGGGCCTCCGCATTGATCGCTTCATAGTGGTACTCAGGATCGATAATAATGGGCAGATAGAGCCGCTGAGGGTTGGCCCGGGAAAAACCGGCGTTTCGATCAGCACTCCACTGCATGGGGGTGCGCACGCCATTGCGGTCACCGAGGTAAATATTGTCTCCCATGCCGATCTCGTCCCCGTAGTAAATCACCGGAGTTCCCGGCAGAGAGAAGAGCAGGCAATTCAGCAGCTCGACTTTTCTTCGGTTATTCCCCAAGAGCGGGGCGAGGCGGCGGCGGATCCCCAGATTGACCCGCGCCTGCGGGTCGTTCGCATAGACCTTGTACATATAATCACGGTCCTCGTCGGTGACCATTTCCAAGGTAAGCTCGTCGTGATTGCGCAGGAACAATGCCCACTGGCTGTTATCCGGGATACGCGGCGTTTGGTCGAGGATATCGATTATCGGATAGCGGTCCTCCATGCGGATTGCCATGAAGAGACGGGGCATCAGTGGAAAATGAAAAGCCATATGACATTCATCTCCCTGTCCGAAGTAGGCGGCCGCGTCTTCGGGCCATTGATTGGCCTCGGCGAGGAGCATCCGGTTCTTGTACCTTTTGTCCACGTATTGCCGCAGCTCCTTCAGGAAGTTGTGCCCTTCGGGCAGGTTTTCGCAGTTGGTTCCCTCGCGTTCGTAGAGATAAGGGATCGCATCCAGCCGCATCCCATCGATGCCTATCTTCAGCCAGAAATCCAACACCTTGAGCAGAGCCTTGCGGACTTCAGGGCTATCGAAGTTCAAGTCGGGCTGGTGAGAATAGAAGCGATGCCAGTAATAGGCCTTGGCCAGGTCATCCCAGGTCCAGTTGGAGTGTTCGAAATCGTTGAAGATGATCCGAGCGTCCTTGTACTTGTCCGGGGTGTCACTCCAGACATAGAAGTCGCGCTTTTTACTGCCGGGCTCGGCCCGCCTGGCTTCCTGAAACCAGCGGTGCCGATCCGACGTATGATTGATGATGAGCTCCGTAATCACGCGCAAGCCGCGCCGATGGGCCTCTTTAAGAAAAACCGTGAAGTCCTGCAAGTTCCCGTAGTCTGGATGAATGTCGCAGTAGTCCGAGATGTCGTAACCATCGTCTTTCAACGGGGAAGGATAAAAGGGGAGTAACCAGAGGGCCGTCACCCCCAGGTCCTGAAGATAGTCCAACTTTCCTGCTAGACCCTTGAAGTCCCCTATGCCGTCGCCGTTCCCATCGGCGAAAGCCCGGACGTGAAGTTCGTAAATAACGGCGTCTTTATACCAAAGCGGGCTATCGTCTAAGAGAGCGACCTCGCTTCGTCTAGTGCCTGCTCGCATTTGCGGATCTTATTTTCTCTGCATGAAGTAATCGAATTCCCGCGACCTTTTGTTACTGCCGGACACTAAAAATATGAGCTGGAACAATCTTGGGGTCGAGTTGCACAAAGTTTCGCGCCCCTTGCCACTGATAGCGAGCGTCCGTCAACAGGTCATGCACCTGATAGGGTCGGTGGGGATCGAGACCGAGAGCGTCCATCGAAAGTGCCGTCCACCCCGCCTGCACGTGATAGGGATCCAGGTTCACCACCATTAAAAGAATGTTCGCTGAATTCTCGGAGTGCTTAGAATAGCAGATAATCTGGTCATTATCGACGTCATGAAAGCGCAGGCTCCAGTCGCCCTGCAGAGCGCTGTTCTCTCTCCGGATCCGATTTACCCTGCCGATGAGTTCCTTTAGACTGTCGGGCCTGTCTAGGTCCCAGTGCTTGATCTCATATTTCTCCGAGTTGAGATATTCCTCGCTTCCACCCTCGATCGGTCGGTTCTCGTAGAGTTCGTACGCCGGCCCGTAAATCCCATAGCTAGCGCCGAGCGTTGCGGCCAGAACAAGCCGCGTCATGAAGGCGGGGCGGCCGCCGGACTGGAGATACGCTGTTAGAATGTCCGGTGTATTGGGCCAAAGATGGGGCCGGAAATAGTCGCGCACGTCCGTCTGAGTTAACTCGGTGAAGTACTGGGTCAGTTCCCACTTCGTATTCCGCCATGCAAAATAGGTATAGGACTGCGTAAAGCCAAGTTTGGCGAGGCGATACATCACCTTGGGACGGGTAAAAGCCTCGGAAAGGAAAATCACGTCAGGGTAATTTTTTTTGATCTCACTGATCACTTTTTCCCAGAATACAAACGGCTTGGTGTGGGGGTTATCGACGCGGAATATACGAATTCCCTGCTTGATCCAGAAGAGGAAGACACTTTCGAGCTCATTCCAGAGGTCGGGCCAATGATCCGTTTCGAAATTGATCGGGTAGATGTCCTGATACTTTTTAGGAGGGTTTTCAGCGTACTGGATGGTTCCGTCAGGCCGCCGGTGAAACCACTCGGGGTGCTCTTTCACATAGGGGTGGTCAGGACTGCACTGAAACGCGATATCCAAAGCTATCTCGATACCGTACTCCGCTGCCTTCGCAATCAGCTTCTTAAAATCATTCATGGTGCCAAGCTGAGGGTGGATACTTTTGTGGCCGCCCTCGTATGACCCGATCGCCCACGGGCTTCCGGGATCCTCCGGACCTGCACCGACGATGTTATTTTTTCCCCTGCGGTGTGTGCGACCGATAGGATGGATAGGAGGCAGGTAGAGCACATCGAAGCCCATCGAGGCGATATAGGGCAGACGCCGCTCGCAGTCCTTAAAGGTACCATGCTTGCCCGGGGCCGTCGCGCACGAGCGCGGAAACATCTCATACCATGCGCTGAAGCGGGATTTCTCCCGATCGACCGCCACGGCCAGTTCCTTGGCATAGGTGCTAGCGAGCCGTCTATCGGGATATTTGTCCATGAGCTTCGCCAGCTCCTCGTCGAGGGCCCGTGAAATCCTATGGGGAAGATCCTGCTGCTTCGATCGCAGCGCTCCTGCCCATCGCTCGAGTTGTTTCGCATCCGCGCCGCCCGCCCGCGCGCCCGCCTCCTCGACCAGAGCCGCGCCCGCCAGCAGTTCCACGGAAACGTCTTGGCCCGCCTCAATCCGCTTCACGAGATCCTGTCGCCAGGATTTGAAATGGTCAACCCAAGCCTCTAGCGTGTAGAGGTAACGTCCCAGTTCGTCGACTGTGAATTCTGCGCGCCAGCGGTCGTTGACCAAAGACCGCATCGGGATCTCGTGCCATCCCTCGTTTCCTTCTCTACGGTACTTGAGCACACAGGAGAGCGAGTCGTGGCCATCGGCAAAAATATCCGCCTCAACGATCACCTTCTCGCCGGTCGCTCGCTTGATGGAGAAACGGCCGCCATCGATCTCGGGCCTTACGCCTTCGATGACGACGCGCCTCCTGCCTCTTTCACACTCGGTCATATCCCGCGGGTAATCCTGCATCTGCTCGGTCCGGCCCTTGTTCAAAAATTGCCTGCTATAGAATAGCCGCCAGAGAAGCTTGCGGTCTCACACTGGAGGAATGGCTTATCGGGCTGGGTCAATGTTGTCTATCTCTTCAGCTAACTTCGTCCGCTTTCTTTTCTACCGCACTTGCCCCTTTGTCGTAAGGCTTGCTTTCTTGCGGGAGCTTTTTCACTGAGATCGTCACCGTAGTCGGAGTGAGTTCATCGACAGTAAGGCCCCTTGGGCGTTGAACATTCTGTTCCAAGATGCGGAACGTTCTCTGCCCAGACGCTGCCGGGGACGTATCTACGGTGACCTTAAGCTTTCGATGATCCGATAGGTAAAAGGCACGCCTTGGTCCCGTGAAGGTCGCCTTGACCTCTGGCGGCTGAATCTTATCGACGACAAGGTTCGAAGGCAGGTTTTCCACGGTGATCGGTATTCTGTATGTCACCTTCGCGATTTTTGAGCCAGGCACAAACGCATACCACAACACGAGTGTGAGGCACAGCGATATGGCCTTTTCCACCCAGTTTGCCCGCAGGAGCTGAACCGAAATCTTCCTTTGATCCCGCGATGGATACTTTTCCTGCAAAAAATCTTCCAGCCAGGCTCCCAGTTCTTGAAGATTGGTGACCTCCCGAAGCCTACCGTCCCTCGCGACAGAGATCGTGCCTCTCTCCTCAGAAACAACAATGCAGAACGCATCCGATAATTCTGCCAGCCCCAGCGCAGCACTATGACGCGTCCCGACGCGCGCCAATTGGTAGAAGTCCTTGGAAAGGGGCAGGTGAGCCGCAAAACGGGAGATCCGATCATTTTCCACGAGCACCGCACCATCATGACCCGGAGAATGGGGATCGAAGATGCTTGCGAGCAGGGGCTCGCTGAGTTTACCGCCCAGCTCGATGCCTCCCATGATATGCCTCTCCAAGGGATCCCGGCCGCGCAGCACAATAAGGGCGCCGATTCTGTTTTTGGCAAAGTCGGCTAGACACTTTATGAGGATATCCGCGGTGTCTGAACGAAGCGGGCGGGTGCCTTTTTTTCCAAGGCTCCAGACCGCTATCCTTTCGAAGATCTGCCTAAGCTCCTCCTGGAAGATCACGACAATGATAATCAGCAGAATGGCGAAGAAGCCCTGAAAAATCCACGCCGTCAGCTGGAGTTCGAGCTGACGCGCCAGCACATACACAGCGGCAAGAATGAAAATCCCTATCACCACGAAGGAGGCCCGGGTCTGCTTCACCCAGACCATGACGGCATAAAGCAATACCGCCACAAATCCTATATCTATAATATCTGTGAACCCTATATCCCCGAACGGAGCGAGCATCTCACATTCTTTTCCCTAGAGGCGTTTCGTTATCGTCGAGGGTCCTATGAAAGCTTACGATAATTAATCCTAGCAAGATGAAAATGACCTTACAACGGCATGCAGAATTTCTCTTTTCTTGCCTCGCCGTTCCTAATTCTATCAACAAGAATCCGTCTGTCAGGCAGTTTGCTCTCTGCTCGAGCGGGAAAAGCTCCACTGGAGTAGGGGTGGAGTCACCAGCGTGGTGGTAAGGACCATGACGAGGATGGCGGCAAAGACAGACTCATTGACGATGGGTTCTCCGCTCACGGAAAGGGTCAAACCAACCCCTGCGAAGATCAAACCCACTTCCCCCCGCGGGATCATACCGATTCCAATAGCTAGACGATTCAAACCCTTCTCCAAAGCTCCCAGCCCACAGGCCTGTTTGCCCAGAATGGCGACAGCCGTAAGGGCCAAGGCGAGCGCCAAAACGTCGAGATGAAACAGACTTCTGAAATCGATCAACAGTCCCATGTGTATGAAAAAGAGAGGGACCAAAACAGCAGAGAGAGGATGAAGCATATCCTCTAAGGAGCGTTCCTCTTCATGGAGATATTCCTCAAACGGTACACCTTCAAGGATCAGCCCCGCAGCAAAGGCGCCCACAATAGCTGCCAGGTCAATCAGTGTCGCCAGATAGGATAGAAGAAAACAAAAAGCCAGAGAGAAACTAAAGAGCATCCCTTTCACCTTAGCCTTGGCGATTTGGCGGAACAGCCGCGGGACGAAAAAAATTCCAAGAACGAGAGACCCCGTCAAAAAGACGCTTACTTTCGCTATGAGCCAGACAATAGATCCAATCGAAAGAACTAGCCCGGTGCTAGCCTGGGTGATCAATCCGGTGATGATTGCCAGCACGACAAGCCCGAGGATGTCATCGATGACCGCAGCCCCGAGGATAATCCTTGCTTCATGGCTACGGATCTTGTGGATATCTTGGAGGACCCTTGCAGTGATCCCCACACTGGTGGCGCAGAGCGTTGCCCCGATAAAAGCGTGCACGTAAAAAGACTGATCAGAGAGCATTAGGGCACTGACCAACCATCCGAGACCGAATGGGAGTACAACACCTATGACAGCCACTAACAAAGAAGAGAGACCGACCTTCATGAGATCCGCCAAGCTCGAATCTAATCCAACTTCAAAAAGCAAAAGGATAACTCCAAGGCTGGCTAATATCTCCACCGCCATATCGGTCTTGAGATAATCCAGACCATGCAGACCGATAAGACCGAGATTGCCAAAAAGCATTCCGGCCAATAGCTCGCCCATGACCGGCGGCTGACCTATCCTTTCCGCAACCAAGCCGGCTAGCTTAGCTGATGGGAGTAGTATGACAAGCGCCAAAAGCAGAGAACTCATGGCGTCATCATGCCCCTGTGCCCCTAATAGGAGCACGGGAATGAAAAGTAAGATCAAGCTGCGGGCTTTGGTGATTGGTTTGTTCATCACTGATATCGAGTTTTCCTTCCTACCTTGCGAATCCTCCTTGCCATGAGTCACACCCATCCTCCTCTCGTGATCCTACTGTAAGCCATTCTTCATGCGGTAGACAACCAAGGGCTATGGTCAACCTCAATAAAGTGTCATAAATATCCAGCCCGCTTATTATTGATTGATTTTTGTTGACTCCCGAAGAGAGGAAAAGACGTGGAGAACGGGCTCAGGCCTTAGATGATGCCTACACTATTCCGACCGGAGCAGGCCGTTCCCTTCTTGAAGATTTCCCGTTTTTGGAGCGTAGCGCTTGTCTTCTAATGCGGATCACGCCGAGATGAGTGCTGCGTTGGCGTCGTCGAGAGCAGGCCGGGCGATCCGCGGTAGATCCACTCGGCCTGAGCCAAATCGCGCTGGGCCACACGGATTACTGCAAGGGAATCGTCTGCTGAAAGGCCTGTGCGAATATCACGATCGCTAGAACCGCACCGATAATAGCAACCCATATCCAGACCTTATTTGACCCTGCAGATATCACATTGCGACGCTTCTTGTTCCCTCCTTTCTTTAAAGAAAACCGGGAACCGGGCCCCGGCACTGGGACACTTACATCTCTCGGTTGGAAGAGAAGAGAAGCCACGACGGAAAGAGTTAATATTCCTGCCACGACGCCTAGTGACAGGCCGATCGGGATCTTGTAGATATCAACGAGCAGCATCTTGATACCGACAAACCCAAGTACAACTCCCAACCCATAGCGGAGGTAGACAAATAGATCCAGCATCCCCGCTACCAAAAAGTAGAGGGACCGAAGGCCCAAGATGGCAAATACGTTTGAGGTATAGACAATGAAGGGGTCGCGGCTCACGGCGAAGATGGCGGGGACTGAGTCCACGGCAAAGATGAGATCCGTGCTCTCGACGACCAAAAGGACCACGAACAAGGGAGTCGCGGCCCATCTTGCGTCACGCTTTACAAAAAAGCGTTGACCCTCGTATTGGGAAGAGAGCGGCATAAGCCGCCGCAGCACTCTGATCACCGGATTATTCTCTGGATGGACGGAGCTCTCCAGTTTCGTGAGCATCTTGATTCCGGTGAAGACGAGGAAAGCGCCGAAGACATAGATAACCCAATGGAAGCGTTGCAGGAGCAAGACTCCGGTCCAAATGAAAAGCCCGCGCATGATCAGAGCTCCCAGGATGCCCCAGAAGAGAACGCGATAGTGGTAGGCCGCTGGGACAGCAAAATAGGAGAAAATGATGATGAAGACGAACAGGTTATCTACACTTAGGGAGTACTCGATGAGGTATCCGGTGAAAAACTCGAGCGCTTTTTCCGACCCCAACCAGATGTATATCCCGCCGTTAAATAGAAGCGCTAGCGTAACCCAGACAAGGCACCCAGCCGTGGCTTCCCTGGGAGAAATAGTATGAGCCTTGCGATGAAACATCCCCAGGTCGAGGGCCAGCATTCCCAGAACAAAGATGTTAAAGGCGACCCATAGGAATAACCGGTCTGGTGTCATAGATTTTTCCTCCTGTAATCCCCTGCCATGTTCTCCAGCCGTTTAATTCGCTCCCGCATAAATCATCCCTCATTGAGCTATGTTGACCAACATAGCGATTGCTCCGGCCGTCGTGGCCGCGATAGTGCCGACAAGAATCTCCCGATTCTTGATGTAGGCCAACTCATTGGCGAGGAGGCTTCGGAGCGCGCCCTCATCCATCGTTCGAAGAATGCTTTCCGTGACCGCCACGGCGGCATGTTTTTCATCCCTACCCGTGGCGAAGGCGTTCTGGGAGCCTTTGGGCATCAAGTGCAGTATAAATTCGGCAAAGACCGTCACGGCGATAGCGGCAAAGGCATTCGGGTTATTTTGAGGAACCAAATAGAGTTTGGGCATGGGCATCTGCGCCCGGACCGTTAACTCTTGCACGATCCGGTAGAGCCACGGAGCGTCATCTGGTTGAATTTCCTTTGCCCGGTACAGGCGCAAAACGATTTTATCACTGAACCAGTAGCTGATGCCGTGCATGACTAAAGCAAAGATGAAGGCGATCAGCACGCCCTCTTCACCACCCAGCGCCCCACCGGCCGTGATCAAAATCACTGTCAAAAGCACCATTAGAAAAGTGGTTTTCAGGGTATTCATTTGGCTCTCCTTTACCTGTCCGAATTGGGGGATTCTCTCTAGTTGATGCTTCGTTCTATTAGGCACCGCGAAGTGGCGGGCTTTCGCTCGCACTCCACGCGACACATGCCACATGGCTGGCGTGCGAAAATTTATTTGGGCCGTTCTAGAAGCGGAGCAGCCCCGAGAGATAAGGGGGAAAATTTTAAGGAGAGGCCTTTTTAGAGACGATAGACCTCTTGAAGTCTATAGAGATCCTGCTGCGAGAGCTGCACAAAAGGGGAAGGCTCTTTTATCCTGCTAGCCGAAAGAAAATGTTTCAGTCGCGCACGAAGGCCCCGCAGTAACTCAACCGACAACTTACGTCTTAGCTGACGGCTTCGGAAGCTCCCTGGACGGCTGGACCTTAAGGAAATATCGGGATCGTCGATGGAAGAAGCTTCCTCCTCAGCGCCAAAATCGAGGCCAGCACGCACCTCGATGCCATCCGCTAGTAGCGCACTGGAGACTAGAAAAAGAAGCGAAAGAAAGACAGTAATCTTTGTTCTCACTTTAAGAGTCACCTATCAGACTCCAACGGTGACGTCAACATTACAAAGGCTCTCTGTCAAAAAAGTGTGGTGCAGCGTCACAGATACAGGAGAAGAGGTGGCGGAAAGCCTAGCAACATCTTCTTCATGGAGACCCCGATGTCTCTCAGCCCGTAGGAGAGCCGGTGCAGCTTGGCCTCTGTCACTGTCCCCACCATCTGTTGACCACGAAAACTCTGCTCATTGATGCCCAAAGAAAGCTCCTTCCCCAACCTTTCCTCAGCCAAGCCCCCCAATTTAGCTGAAGGTAACAGAACCGCCAGCGATAGAAGCAAGGAGCTTATCGAGCCGCCATGTCCTTGAGCCCCCGAGAGAACCACGAAGGCGAAGAGCCAGGGCAGGCTCCTAAGTATAGTCTTTGTTTTCCCCATCTGTTAAAGATGATGTCTTTTGGCTCCTCGGCATTTCCTGGGTGAGGAGCTGTCTTTGTGCAAAGCAAAACTTCTTCTACCCCACGCCACCTTTTTCATCTGTCTTTCCTTCCAACGAAACAATTCCCGCCTAAGCCAGCCAGGATCGATCCCCAAGTTCTCGCAAACATCGCCGAAGGAAAAGGGATCTTCCGAATCCGACGCGATCCATTCCTCCGCTTCGCGAGACAGTCTTTCGTTTTTTCGCGATGGCTTGAGAAAGTGAGTCTGAAAACAAGCGATACCATCCTCGAGTACCGCAAGCATCAACTTTCCCAAGGCTTCGGGATCATGCGGCCCGGTCCTTGCCTCGTACACTTTTGCATACTGATAACGCAACAGGGGATCAGGAGAAAATATCAGACTGGAAATGGAATCTATATCGGAATCACGAAAAGTACCCATGATAATTTCCTTCTTATGAATTTCTGGGATAGATAACTTCCGGATCGGAAATTATCCGTGCCCAGCTGGAAAAAAAGGCCTTGAAAAGAGAAAGAGGGTTGATTAAATGCGATAAATGCCGTACCGGCGATAGAGGTCCTGTTTTGAGAGAGCTGTTGAGAAAAATCCTTCCTTCGTCCAAGCCACAGAAGAACAAGGCTCCACAGGGCCAGTGAGTTGGGCTAACAGTCTGGTCGGCACCCTTGAGCGTAAGGTCCGGAATGATAAGGCGCGCTGTTGTGCCGCGACTGAAGCCACATCTGAGCGATCCGTTGAGGAATCCGGTTTGTTCGTCTCTTGATAAACGAGATCTTCGGTGTCCCTTCCCTCCCCGTCAAAGAGCAGCGCGCCGGAGATCATAAAGAGAAGTGACAAGATGGCTATCAAAGACTTTGCAGTCACTTTGATCTACCTACTAGATGCCCATGGCGGTGTCAACCTTGGTGGGGCTCTATTACAAAAAGTGTAGTCAGCGGCGAGCCGAAGCTGCCTCGGGGAGCGCGCCTTCGGCTGCGACCGATGGGACAGTGCCTCGAGGACCTCTACCAGTCCTCGCTTCGCTCGGAATCTCAGATTCCAGATCTCAAATATGCAATCTGAAATCTGCTATTTGAGATCCCGAAGGGCTAGTCCGCAACCTCATTCGTGCTCCCCTCGGCTCACATCGCCCAGAGAGGGGGTGCCTGCCCCGAAGCAAGGGAAGCACCGATGCTATACGCTTCATCAGACCAAGGATAGATCAGGTCAAGTACCAAGGAACAGAAAAGCAGAGACCCATTGCTTACCGCGCTGGGGGGCGGGTTCCCCCTCTCTCAGCCACACTTTTGGACGAAGAGCCCCTTCGCGGCCAGCTCGTGCGAACTGATACGTCGCGTGGTATTTCCCTGGGCAATTCAACAATACTCTTTTCATGCGAAAGACGACTAAAGTTATAACCAACCCCCAAAATGGCGTCATCAACATCCAACATCCCGGAGGCATTAAAGCCCCTCATTAACCCGCTTCCCGTCATAGAAGAGATGCAGCCGGTTTGGTTCCGCTGCGAGGCAAAGGATCTCGCCTCGATTCAGGCGAACGTCCGTAGCCATCCGGGCGACGAGTTTCACTTTGCCGGACCTAATATGGACGAACTTATCAGAGCCAAGATCCTCCACGATCTCGACCTCGCCCCTGACCCAGGCTCCGTCAGGGCCGGTGGGATGAAAGTCTTCCGGCCGGATGCCGACGGTCAGCTCCTTCCCGGAATACTCTGTGCCGTGTCCCGGCAACACTCCTGAAAGATCAATTTGGCATTCTCCGGCTCTAAAGATCATCCCCTTCTCATCCAGCTTTCCCTCGATAAAATTCATCTGCGGACTGCCGACGAAACGCGCTACGAAGGTATTGGCAGGTTTGTGGTAGATCGCCGAAGGAGCTCCCATCTGCTGGAGCCTGCCCTCGTCGAGGACCATGATCTTTTCTCCCAGCGTCATCG